>WNFD01000532.1_pt1 | contig 38403 bp, 33 predicted proteins | sample 5400491 | NCBI WGS metagenome assembly WNFD01 (sample SAMN13153343, study PRJNA577476) | soil metagenome | isolation source: 120 cm saprolite under Douglas fir tree site 2 hole 2 replicate 2 | place: USA:California | collected 2015-04-18 | reverse complement strand
TTCCGCGCGCTCTGCCCCACTGAATCCAATCATGCCCCGATACTTTTTCAATACACGGATCGGCGACGAGCTGGTCGTTGATCCCGACGGAGAAGTCCTGCGGAACCCCGACCGCGCGTGGGAAGTCGCCCGCGCCATGATCTGGGAAATTCTCAAGGTCGAAGGCGCGCATGCCGGCCTCGTCAACGCGGTCGTCGAGGTGACCGACGAGGAAGGCGAGATCGTGCTGGAGTTTCCGTTTACGGAAGCGATCCTCGATTTGCCTGACGAGTCGGTGACGAGACACTGATCTGCGCGCCGCGCATCGGCCTTCACGATGTTTCCAATTGCGCATCAGGCGGGAATATCGAAGATTGCCCCCTGGTAAGGCCACCTGCACCGGCATCATCTCGCTCGCGCCAGGACAACGGCCGCCATTCAGGGAGGACGACATGACCACTTGTTCGTCGCCGCGGGGTCTTTTGCTCGCCGGCGCTTTTCTTAGTGCATTCAGCTTTTCCGCCGCTGCGCAGCAGTCCAATCCGCCTGCCGCGGCGCAACCGCTTCCGCCGGGGTCGCCGATGAGCGGCCGGCCGGACAATGAGGCCGCAGCCAAGCTCGCACCGGTGGCGCCGCCGCCGCTCGCGGCCGCGCCGGACAAGCTGCCGGTCGGTCGGCAGCCGGCTGGTCGACAAGGTCTATGCCATCGTCAACAAGGACGGCAAGCGCGAGGTCAAGGTGCTGGCGTCCGGTCTCTACCGGCCGAACGGCGTCGCCTTCCACAACGGCACGCTCTACATCGCCGAGCTGTCCAAGATCTCCAAGATCGACCACGTCGAGGATGTGCTCGACAACCCGCCGAAGCCGACCGTGATCTATGACAACCTGCCCAAGGACGAAGCCCATGGCTGGAAGTTCATCGCGATTGGGCCGGACAACAAGCTCTATGTTCCGGTCGGACAGCCCGGCAACAATGTGCTGCATGACGATGCCCATGGCCAGATCCGAAGGATCAATCTCGACGGCTCGGGCGCGGAGGTGGTCGCGCTGGGCGTTCGCAACACGGTGGGCTTCGACTGGAATCCCGAGACGAAACATCTGTACTTCACCGACAACGGCCGTGACTGGCTGTCGGAAGATGTTCCTGAGGATGAACTCAACCGCGTCACCAAGGTGGGCGAGGATTTCGGCGCACCCTATTGCTATCAGGGCAACATCCCCGATCCCGAATTCGGCTGGGGCCATTCCTGCAGCGAGTTCACCGCGCCGGTCGGCCTGATGGGCCCGCACTCGGCCTCGCTCGGCATGCGCTTCTACACCGGTAGCATGTTCCCGAAGGCCTATAAGAACGCGATCATCGTGGCGCGGCACGGTTCGTGGAACAGGAGCAAGAAGTTCGGCGGCGACGTCGTCGTCGTCAAGCTGGACAAGGACGGCAAGGTCAAGTCGACCGAGCCCTTGATCACCGGCTTCCTGGAGAATAACAGCTACATCGGCCGTCCGGTGGATGTGCTGCAACTCAAGGACGGCTCGATGCTGGTCTCGGACGACTGGAACGGTGCCGTCTACCGCATCACCTACGGCAAGCAGAAGGTGGCGACACAATAAGTTCGCCATTGCGAGGCACCAACGGGTCGCGCGACATGCGCGCCCGATGACGGGCAACGCGGCGAGGCAATCGGGTCGTCAGGCGCTGGATTGCTTCGTCTCTGGTTTGCCGGTCGCGACGAGACGGCAGGGGGAGGCCCGATGCGCAAAGTCATGGCGGCGTTAGCATTGGCTTGGGCCGTATCCTCCGCAGACGCCGAAACCATCGAACAGCGGGCCGCCGCCTGCTTCGCCTGTCATGGCGAGCATGGGCAATCGCAAACCGAGAATACGCCCTCGCTCGGCGGCCAGCAGGCGCCTTACGCACTGATCCAGCTCTTCATGTTTCGGGAGAAGTTGCGCAGTTTCGAGCCGATGAACGAGGTGGCGAAGCCGTTGAGCGATGCCGACCTGCGCGAATTTTCCGATTTCATCGCCAGCTTGCCGAAGCCGCCGGCGCCGGAGGATACCGGCGAGCCGGCACGGATGCAGCGCACGCAGGCATTGGCGGCCCAGAACCATTGCAACTCCTGCCACAAGCCGGATTTCTCCGGTGGCGACAATGTCCCGCGCATCGCCGATCAGCGCGAGGACTATCTCGCCAAGACGCTCGCCGCCTACAAGGACAACAGCCGGCACGGCTATGACGGCACCATGGCCGACGTGATGGGGCCGATCACGCTGGAGCAGATCGCCGACCTTGCCTATTATATCGCCCGGGTGCGCTAGGTCCCCCGTTTCCATGCCGTCCTGCCAACGCTAAAAGACGGCGGCAAACGGAGTTTTGGAATGGACGATCTTTGGCGCCTGCCGGCGAAGGACTTGGCGACCCTCATCGCATCGAAGAAGGTGTCCGCGAAGGAGGCCGCGACGGCGGCGCTGGCGCGGCTTGACGCGGTCAACCCCAAGATCAACGCGGTGATCGATCACCGGCCCGAGGAGGTGCTCAAGGAGGCCGCTGCCGTCGACGCGGCGATCGTGCGCGGCGAGCACGTCGGCGCGCTGGCGGGCGTTCCGGTCACCGTGAAGGTCAATATCGACCAGGAGGGGTTTGCCACCACCAACGGCTTGAAGCTGCAGCGCGACGCGATCGCCAGGAGCAACAGCCCGGTGATCGATAATCTGCGCAAGGCCGGCGCCGTCATTCTCGGCCGCACCAACTGCCCGGCGTTCTCCTACCGCTGGTTCACCACCAACCTGATCCATGGCGACACCAGGAACCCGCGCGATCCGGGCGTGACGCCGGGCGGCTCGTCCGGCGGCGCGGGGGCCGCGGTCGCGGCCGGCATCGGCCATATCGCGCATGGCACCGATATTGCGGGCTCGATCCGCTATCCGGCCTATGCCTGCGGCGTGCACGGCTTGCGGCCGACGGTCGGCCGGGTCGCGGCCTTCAATGCGGCGCTGCCGGAACGTCCGATCGGCCCGCAGATCAGCGCGGTGTCCGGCCCGCTGGCGCGTACCATCGGCGATGTCCGCATCGCGCTGGCGGCGATGTCGGGGAAGGATTTTCGCGATCCCTGGTGGGTGCCGGCGCCGCTGGAGGGGCCGGCGATGCCGAAGCGGGTCGCGATGTGCCTCAATCCGGACGGGCTCGATCCGGTGGCCGAGGTGATGGCCGCGGTCGCGGACGCCGGCAAGCGGCTGGAGCGCGCCGGCTGGATCGTCGAGGAGATCGCAGACACCCCGCCGATGCGCGAGCCCGCGGACCTGCAGACCAAGCTGTGGCTCGGCGACGGCTATCAGGCGCAATTAGAGATGGCCGAGCGGGAAGGCGACCCCGGCGCGCTCGCCTGTCTGCACGGCAACCGCTCCAAGGTCGCTTCCTTCGACGGGCCCGCGCTCTCCAAGGCTCTGACCCGGCGCGCGACGCTGACGCGGCAATGGCTGGAATTTTTCGAAACCTATGCCGTGCTGCTGATCCCGGTCTCCGGCGAATTGCCGTTTCCCGATCAACTCGACCGCAAGGACGAGGCGTCGTTCGCCCGGGTCTGGCATGCGCAATTGCCGCAGATCGCTATTCCCTTCATGGGGCTGCCTGGGCTAACGGTCTCCACCGGACTGATCGGCCGGATTCCGGTCGGCGTGCAACTCGTCTCCGGGCGCTACCGCGAGGATTTGTGCCTGCTCGCGGGCGAGGCGATCGAGGCGGGCGGGACGCCGCCGTCGCCGGTCGATCCGGCGGGTTGATTTTTTCGAAGGATGGCAATGCCGGGTGTCTACGATTTCACCGCCAGGTCGCTCGGTGGCGAGGATGTGCCGCTGCAGCGGTTCGAGGGCCAGGTGCTGCTGATCGTCAACACCGCGAGCGCCTGCGGGTTCACGCCGCAATATCAGGGGCTCGAGGCGCTGCATCGCGAGCTGGCCCCGCGCGGCTTTGCGGTGCTCGGCTTTCCCTGCAACCAGTTCGGCGGACAGGAGCCGGGCGACGCCAAGGAGATCGCGGCGTTCTGCTCGAGCAACTATCACGTCAGCTTTCCGATGTTCGACAAGATCGACGTCAACGGCGCCAACGCCCATCCGCTCTATCGCTATCTGAAGGACGAGAAGTCGGGCCTGCTCGGCTCCGCGATCAAATGGAATTTCACCAAGTTTCTGGCCGACCGCGCCGGCAGGGTGGTTGCGCGCCACGCGCCGACGGCGAGACCCGAAGGACTGCGACAAGAGATCGAGGCCCTGTTGTGAGCGAAGAGAACGAAACCACGAATGACCGGCTGCCGGACCGTCTGTCGGTCGATCCGAACAGTCCCTATTACAACGCCGAGATCCTGGCGCGCGACGTCGGCATCCGCTTCAAGGGCGTGGAAAAAACCAATGTCGAGGAATATTGCGTCAGCGAGGGCTGGGTCCGCGTGACCGCCGGCAACGCCAAGGACCGCTACGGCAACCCGCTGACCATCAAGGTGCACGGCCCCGTGGAGCCGTATTTCCGCGATAAGGCGCATTCCTAACCCCGTCATTGCGAGGAGCGAAGCGACGAAGCAATCCAGGCTGTTTCCGCGAGGCTCGATTTCTGGATTGCTTCGCTTCGCTCGCAATGACGGCGTAGAGACGTCGTCCGTCCCCAAGGATATCTTCGAAAGCCAAACGCCATGTCCGTCCGCATTGTCGACGTCGGCGAAGTGACAAAACCGATCGCTTCGCCGATCCGCAACGCCTATATCGACTTCACCAAGATGACGACGAGCCTTGTCGCCGTCGTCACCGACGCCAAGCGCGACGGCAGGCGGGTGGTCGGCTACGGCTTCAATTCCAACGGCCGCTACGGGCAGGGCGGCTTGATCCACGAGCGTTTCGCGCCGCGGCTCAAGGAGGCCGATCCCAAGTCGCTGTTGAACGCGGCCGGCGACAATCTCGACCCCGACAAGGTGTGGTCGACCATGATGTCGAACGAGAAGCCGGGCGGCCATGGCGAGCGCTCGGTCGCGGTCGGCACCATCGACATGGCGGTCTGGGACGCGGTCGCGAAGATCGCGGGCAAGCCGCTGTTTCGCCTGCTCGCCGAACGCCACCAGCGCACCGCCAATCCGCGCGTGTTCGTCTATGCCGCCGGCGGCTATTATTATCCCGGCAAGGACCTGTCGATGCTGCGCGGCGAGATGCGCGGCTATCTCGATCGCGGCTACAACGTCGTGAAGATGAAGATCGGCGGCGCGCCGATCGAGGAAGACCGCACGCGCATCGAAGCGGTGCTGAAGGAGATCGGCAAGGACGCGCAGCTTGCGGTCGATGCCAACGGCCGCTTCGACCTTCAGACCGCGATCGCCTATGCCAAGATGCTGCGTGACTATCCGCTGTTCTGGTACGAGGAAGCCGGCGATCCCCTCGATTTCGCGCTGCAGGCCGCGCTCGCGGAATTCTATCCCGCGCCGATGGCGACCGGGGAAAACCTGTTCAGCCATCAGGACGCGCGGAATCTGATCCGCTATGGCGGTATGCGGCCGGATCGCGACTGGCTGCAGTTCGATTGCGCACTGTCCTACGGGCTGTGCGAATATCAGCGCACATTGTCCGTGTTGCACACCCATGGCTGGTCGCCAAGCCGCTGCATTCCGCATGGCGGCCACCAGATGTCGCTCAACATCGCAGCCGGTCTCGGCCTCGGCGGCAACGAGAGCTATCCCGACCTGTTCCAGCCCTATGGCGGTTTTCCCGACGGCGTGCGCGTGGAGAACGGCCACATCACGATGCCTGACTTGCCGGGCATCGGCTTCGAAGGCAAATCCGATCTCTATGCGGAGATGAAGGCGCTGGCGGCGTAAGGACAGGTCCGATCACAAAGTTTGACCGCCTGCGGTCGCAGGCCACAGCGGCTCTCGGCCGACGAGCCTTTCACAGAAATGGGTGAACAATGTTCAAATATATATTGAACAAAGTTCAATTTCTTCTACACTGAAAGCTGTCGCACAGCGATAACCGGGTCGGGCGCGCGCACCGCTTTCGGGAACGGGCGCGCATGGCCGCGCGTGAAAAACGGAGGATACAGCGATGACCTATTCGGAGGGCGATCTTCGAATTGCCGCAAGCGCCGGAGTGATCGGCGCCACGGACCTGGAGCGGCTTCTCGCATTCCTGTCCAAGAGGTCTCCGTTAAACGCGGCGGCGCCGGCCGCGAAGTTCGACGTTGCCCATCTGTTTTGGTACGCGGGCGCGCTGATCGTGATCGGCGCCATGGGCATTTTCTCGACCGTGGCATTTTCTCAGATCGGCGGTCGGGCGCTCACCGCTTGCGCCATCATTTACGCAGTTGCCTTCACCTTGGCCGGTCATCACCTCTGGTACCGCAAAAATCTGCGCGTTCCGGGAGGGTTGCTGATCGCCATCGCGGTGTCGATGGCGCCGCTCGCGGTCTATGGCATCCAGGCAGAGCTTGGCTGGTGGGGCAGCTTCGGGCGGCCCGGCACCGTTCATGACTTCTATGTCTGGATCAAGGGTAGCTGGATCTTCATGGACATCGCCGCCATCATTGCCGGGGTCGTTGCGCTCCGCTTCTTCCGCGCTCCCTTCATCGTCTCGATCATCGCGGTCGCGCTGTGGTTCATGTCGATGGATCTGACGCCGTGGGTGTTCGGCGTCGATCAGTTCGATTTCGAGATGCGGCGCAAGGTGTCCGTGTGGTTCGGACTTGCCATTCTCATGGTCGCCTGGGCCGTCGACTATCGTAGCCGCAGCGGCGACTTTGCTTTCTGGTTGCACCTTTTTGGATTGATGGCTTTCTGGGGCGGCATCAGTGCTACGGCAGGGGCAGACGTGGGACGAGCCGTCTATTGCCTGTTCAATGTCGGCTTGCTGTTTGTGGCGGTGATCTTGATGCGGCGAGCCTACGCGGTGTTTGGTGCGTTCGGCATCACCCTCTATCTCGGACATCTCGCCAACGTCGTATTCAAGGACTCGCTGTTGTTTCCCTTCGCATTGTCGATGATCGGGATCGCGGTCGTCGCGGCCGGGCTACTTTATCATCGTAGCTCGCGAGCAATCGCCGCCTGGCTTTCGGCAAACTTGCCCCAAGCCGTGTTGCGATTGCGGCCCGATGGCCGTGTCTGATGATCAATTATTGGGAGTGGAAGCGTGAAGCGTTGAACCCGGAATCTCGAGATTCCGGGTTCGATGCGGAGCCTGTCATCGGGCCGCGCTTCGCGCGGACCCGGTGGCATCGCCCCGGAATGACGGGGGACTTCAGGACAGCCGCATATCCAACAGCCTTCGGCCCTCGGTCTTCAATAGCTTCTTCACCGCGCTCGAGGCAACGACCTCGTCGTCATTGGCGTAGGTCTCGTGGTTCTTCTCGATGTCCTCGAGGCGGTAGAGGTAGTTGACCATGATTCCGGCGGATTCGCGCAGGCCCTTCGGCGAGAGGTCGCCGAGCCAGTTGATCCGCTCCAGCCGCGCGCCATTGCCGAGATGGAAGCGCGCGACCGGATCGATCAGGCGTCCCTTCGATGTCCGCGCCTTGAGGAAATAATACGCGGCGAGCGGCTCGATCACGGCGCGGAGCAGCGCGGTCGTCTCGGCATTCTCGTACCATTGGGGCTCGTCGAGAGCTTTGAGGATCTCGCGATCCTCTTCGGTGACGTCTCTGGTCTGCTTCAGCCACGGCATGAAGCCCGGCACCGGCGACAGCGTCACGAAGGTGTCGAGCTTCGGCAGTTCGCGGCGCAATTCCTCGACCACCTGCTTGATCAGGAAATTGCCGAAGGAAATGCCGCCAAGCCCGCGCTGGGTGTTGGAGATCGAGTAGAACACGGCGGTGCGGGCGCGATCGGTCGGCACCGCTTGCCGGTCCACGGCGAGCAGCGGCGCGATCGCGGACGGGATGGTCTCGGTCAGCGCCACCTCGACGAAGATCAGCGGCGCGTCGACGAGCGCGGGATGGAAGAACGCGTAGCAGCGGCGGTCGATAGGGTCGATGCGGCGCCTGAGATCGTCCCAGTCGGAGATTTCATGCACCGCTTCGTAGCGGATGATCTGTTCGAGGATATTTGCCGGCGTCGACCAGTCTATCCTACGCAGCACGAGAAACCCCCTGTTGAACCACGAACTGAGCAGGTGCACGACGTCGCGGTCGAGCGCCGCCAGGTCCTTGTGGCCGTTCATCAGTGTCAAGAGATCGGCGCGCATGTCGACCAGGTCGCTGGTGCCGTTGGGCGCGCGGTTGAGGCGGCGGATCAGCTCCTGCCGCCGCGGCTCGGAGGCGAAATGCAGCTCGCTGGTGTCGTCGGCGTCAGGCGCCGCGCGCCAGGACTCGATCGCCTTTTCCAGTTTCTTGCGATCAGGCCCGAAGTCGCGGACCAGCACCTGGAAGAATGTCAGGCGGCCATCGGGCTCGAGGTCCTGATAGTGGTCGAGCACCTCGCGCGCCATCGCGGTGCCGGAGGCTTCGCCCCGGCCGGACAATAGCGCCTCGCACAGCTCGACCAGGCCGTCGGCGTCCGGTTTCTCGTCGGAGGGGTCCGCGCGGCGCAGCAGGGAGCGGCCGCGCTCGGAAATGGTTGCAAGCAAGTCGGAAAAAAAGGCATTCGCCATGATGGACTGCGTCGAAGTGGGCTGCGTCGAATCCGTTTAACGAGCGGAATCCTACATTGGATTTATGGCAAAACCGATCACAATCAAGCAGGCAAGCGGGTCTATTTCGTGTCCACGAATTCAGTCGGCGTTTTGCCGGTCACCTGCCGGAAAGCGTGAGAGAATGCCGGCACGCTGGCATAGCCGAGCTCGGCGGCAAGCTTCTTGACCGAGACATTATTACCCATTGACAGCCGTTCGATCGCCGCCGCAATGCGCGCGCGCTGGCACCAGCTCTTGAAACTCAGTTGTGTCTCCGACGCGAACAACCGCGACAGTGTCCGCGCCGAGGTGCCGACCTTTTGCGCCAAGGTCTCGATCTCGTGGGATGCCGCCGGTGCGCGCAGCACGATGTCGGCGGCGCGGCGGCAGCGCGGCTCGTGCGGCAGCGGGATGAAGGTCGCGGAATCCTCCGCCTGATGCAATTCCAGCATCGCGAGCTTGACCAGGAGCGCGGTGCGCTCGGGCGTGTTGCGCTGGTCGAACAAAGCGAGGATCGCCTGATGCAGCAGTGGCGAGACCCGCACCACGAATTCCTGCGTCAGGCTCGCGCTGTGCTTCTCCCGCTTCAACCGCTGCAGGTCAAAATACAGCGTCCGCATCTCGATGTCGGCGAGCACGTCGATCGCGTGTTCGAGCCGGGCCGGGACCCAGACCGCGCGGTCCGGCGGCACCAGCCAGCGGCCTTTCGGCGTGGTCACCTGCATGGTGCCCCGGGCGGCATAGACCAGTTGCGCCTCGCGGTGCATGTGGGGGTCGAGCCGCACGCCCTTCCTGTAGTTGCGCGCGACCAGATGCACGCCGTCGCCGGTCGCCCGGTGGCTGGCCCGGATTTCGGCGATTGGCATTTCGGCGACAGTCATTGGCGGCATCCCGTCAGGATAAGACCCTATAACCCATTTCAGGACACAACGGGAATCGCCGGGAATCGTCAATGAACAGCCCCGCCAGGGTGATCGGCTTCGTCAACGCCGCCCACTTCATCGATCATTACGCGATGCTGATCTTCGCCGCGGCCGTCATCATCATGGGGCCTGCGCTCGGCATGGCCTATTCGGAGCTGCTGCCCTATGCGACGCCGGGCTTTGTCGCGTTCGGCGCCGGCTCGCTGGTCACCGGCTGGCTCGGCGACCGCTGGAGCCGCCGGCACATGATGGTGATCTTCTTCGCGGGCATCGGCGTCGCGATGATTTCGGTCGGTCTGGTGCGGACGCCGTTGCAGCTCGGCGCCGCGCTGCTGGCGATCGGCCTGTTCGCCTCGATCTATCATCCCGTCGGCACCGCGATGATCGTCTCCTATGCAGATAAGCTCGGCCGCGAGATGGGACTGAACGGCGTCTGGGGCAATCTCGGCGTGGCGTCGTCGGCGCTGGTCACCGGCGTGATCGGGCAATATCTCGGCTGGCGGTTCGCGTTCATCGTCCCCGGCATCGTGACGATCCTGATCGGCGCGGCCTTTGCGCTGTCGGTGGTGCATGAGGACCGCAAGGGCACGAAGCAGGCGGCGGCGCAGGCGCGCGTCGCCCGAGAGGACATGTGGCGGGTCATCGTCGCGCTTCTGATCGTGGTGATCGCGATCTCGACCACGTTCAACGCGGTGACGGTGGCGCTGCCGAAACTGTTCGCCGAGCGGCTGGCCGGGCTGACGCAAAGCCCGGCGCTGCTCGGGGTGATCGCGGCCTGCGTCTATGTGTTCGGCGCCATGACGCAATATACCATCGGCAAGCTCCTCGACCGGCATTCGCTGAAGACGGTGGCGCTGCCGCTGTCCTTCATGCTGGCGCCGTTCCTGTATTTCGCGGCGACGCTGTCGAACCTGCCACTGATCGTGGTCTCGATCGGCATCGTGATGGGCGCGTTCGGCCAGGTCACCGTCAACGACGCCATGATCGGCAAATACACCAGCGAAGAGTGGCGCTCGCGCGCCTACGCGGTGCGCTATTTCATCGGCTTCACGGCGGCGGGCATCTCGGTCGGGCTCGTCGCATGGTTGTACCAGCAGGGCGGTTTCGTCACCATGCTGCATGCGTTTGCGGGGTTGTGCCTGCTGGTGATCGCGGCCGCGATCATCCTGCCGCGCGAGATCAGTGTGCCCGCGGCGCAGGCAAGCTAGCGCGGCCACTGCCGCGCGGCCGCCCGGATTTATCCGGCGCGGGACGACTGCTATGTCTCCGGCATGAACGATCTCGCCAACCGAATTATCGGGCACTATGAGAAGCACGCGGCGGCGTGGGATGCTCTGCGTCAAAGCTGCCCCTGGAACGACAAGGTCTGGCACGAGCGCTTCGTCGGCGGCCTGGAACCAGGCGCACGCGTTCTGGACCTTGGATGTGGTCCGGGGCGTCCCGTGGCGCAACACATGATCGAGCGTGGTTTGCGGGTCACGGGAATCGATTCATCGCCGGCGATGATAGAACTTTGCCGCAGCCGCTTGCCCGGTCATGAATGGCTCGTTGCCGATATGCGGCAACTGGCGCTCGGGCGCCGCTTTGACGGCATCCTGGCCTGGGACAGCTTTTTTCATCTCGACTACGCCGCCCAACGGCCGATGTTTGCGGTATTCGACAATCACGCATCCGCCGGGGCGATATTGATGTTCAACTCAGGCCCTGAACATGGCGAAGCCATCGGCGAGTTCGAGGGCGACCCCTTGTATCATGCGAGCCTCGCACCTTCGGAATACGAGGCTCTCATCGGTCGATCTGGCTTCGAGGTGATCCAGCACACGACGAATGATCCGGCCGCCGGTGGCCGGACCGTCTGGCTCTGCCGAAGACGGCCGGACCGGCCCTAAGAGCAGATCGGGAAAGCCTGCTCTCGCGATGCGCCCCGATGGGCGGGGTCCCGGTTTCCCCTAACCAACCAACGCGAAGCGTTTGCGCGGAGAGCGGCCTTAAGGACCCGGCTGGGGCGCCCTGAGAGGGGCGTGACGGCTCCGGCCGAAGTTCGGCCCGATCCGGCATGCGCTTTGCATTCTACTCGGGTGGATACCTGTCCGCGAGGTCCACCGGTGAGCGGCTTAATCGATCGCTCCGTCACGAGTCTCGGCTTCGATCATCCGGAGGCCGTGCTCGACCACGCGAAATACCTTCAGCATGCCGGCAGTCCGTGGTTCCTGGCTCTGACCGCGCTTGGCGTCGTATTCGGCGATATCGGCACAAGCCCGCTTTATGCTTTTCAGGTCGCGTTGAGCGGCATCGGCCATCCGCCGACGGCGGCTGACGTGCTTGGGATCGTCTCGCTCATTCTGTGGGCGCTCGTCGTCATGGTGTCCCTGAAATACGTGGTGTTCATCCTGCGTGCCGACAATGATGGCGAAGGCGGCATCCTGGCCCTGCTGTCGCTCGTCGCAGCCGACTCCGTGGCCAAGGGCGCAAGACTTCCAGTGCTCGTCCTGCTCGGCGTGGTCGGTGCGTCGCTGCTTTATGGCGACGGGGTGATCACACCGGCGATTTCGGTGCTCTCGGCGATGGAAGGGTTGAAGCTTGTCGCGCCAGGGTTTGAAAATTTCATCCTGCCGGCCACGATCGCCATTCTGGTTGGCCTGTTCATGATCCAGCGACACGGCACCCACAGCATCGGAAAACTATTCGGCCCGATCATGGTGGTCTGGTTCGTCGTCATCGGCGCTCTTGGCGCGGCCAATATCATGATCGCACCCGCCATAATCAGGGCGGTCAATCCGGCGGAGGCCGCGCATTTCCTCCTCGCCGATCCCAAAATCTCGTTCGTCGTGATCGGCGCGGTCTTCCTCGCGCTCACCGGCGGCGAGGCGTTGTATGCCGACATGGGCCATGTCGGCGCAACCGCGATCCGGCGGGCGTGGTTTGGCCTGGTGCTGCCGGCGCTGTTGCTGAATTATTTTGGGCAGGGCGCGCTGATCCTTAGCCACCCCGCCGCGGCCGACAATCCCTTCTACAAACTGGCGCCTAGTTGGGCGCTGATCCCGATGGTGGTGCTGGCGACGGCTGCCACCATCATCGCCTCCCAGGCGCTCGTCTCCGGCGTGTTCTCCTTGACCCACCAGGCCATGCAGATGGGATTGTCGCCGCGGGCGCGCATCACGCCGACGTCGGTCGACGAGGCCGGCCAGATCTACGTCCCTGCCGCCAACTGGCTGTTGATGGCCGGCACCCTGCTGACCGTGGTGCTGTTCCGCTCGTCTGAGAATCTCGCGGCGGCCTATGGCATCGCGGTATCGGGGACGATGCTCATCACCACCATCCTGCTCTACCGCGTCGCCGTTCACCGATGGCGATGGCCGCGCGGCGCCGCGATTCCGATTATCGCTGTCTTCGGCGCGATCGACGCCACCTTCCTGGTTTCCAATTCGCTGAAAATCGTCGAAGGTGGCTGGTTTCCGCTTGTCATCGCCGGGCTGATCGCGACATTGATGCTGTCCTGGCGCAAGGGCTCTTCGGCGGTCAGGCAGTGCCTGCACGACATGTCGATGCCGCTCAAGGAATTCCTCGACCATGTCGACACGGCCGTGATCGGCCGCGCGCCGGGCATGGGAGTGTGGCTCACGAAAGTCGAGCACGGCGCGTCGCCGATGCTGTTACGCCATATCGAGCACAACAGGGTGTTGCATGCGACCGTGGTGCTGTTGACTTTCGTATCCGATCGCCGGCCGCGCGTGCCGTTTCACGAACGCCATTCGGTTCACCGCCTCGGCCACGGTTTCTACCGGATTCAGGTCAGGCTCGGATTCATGCAGACGCCGGACATCCCGCTAAGCCTGATCAACTGCAACAGGCTCGGGTTTGACGCTGATCTCGACCACAAGAACTACTACATCGCCCATGAGACGATCGTCCGCCGCGAGGCGGAGTCATCGATGGACCCCTTGTCCTTTGGGGTGTTCTCGTTCCTGAACCGGATCGCAAGCCGCGCGCCGGACTTCTTCAAGATCCCGCATGACGCGGTTATCGAGGTCGGATTCCGCGTCGAAGTCTAGGTTTTTTACGGTCCCGTCTGCGAAACGGGTTTCGCTGCCGTAGCCTTTTTGCGTTCGCTGCGCCAGTTCTCGAAACGCTGCACAACGACGAAGAAGGCGGGCACGAACAACACCGCAAGACAGGTCGAGGCCAGCATGCCGGAAAACACCGTGATGCCGATCGACTTGCGCGCGTTGGCGCCGGCGCCGGTCGCCAGCACCAGCGGCACGACGCCGAGGATGAAGGCGAACGAGGTCATCAGGATCGGGCGGAAGCGGGCGCGCGCAGCCTCGATGGCGGATTCGAGCAATGGCTTGCCGTCGCGGCCATGCAGTTCGAGACCGACCTCGACGATCAGGATCGCGTTCTTCGCCGACAGCGCGATCAAAAGGATCAGGCCGATTTGGACATAGAGATTGTTGTCGATGCCGAGGCCTCGCAAGACCGCCATCGGCCCGAGCAGCGACAGCGGCACCGCGAGGATCACCGAGATCGGCGCGTACCAGCTCTCATATTGTCCGGCGAGCACGAGATAGACCAGCAGCATCGCAAGCCCGAACACGTAGTAGATCTGGCCGCCGACGGCCTTCTCCTGATACGACATCGCTGTCCATTCATAGCCGGTGCCGGGCGGCAGGGTCTTGTCCGCGACCTGCTCCATCAGATTGAGCGACTGGCCGGAGCTGTAGCCCTGCGCCGGCAGGCCGACGATGGTTGCGGACGGATAGAGGTTGTACAGGCTGATCAGGGACGGGCCGACCGAAGGCGTGATCTTCGCCACCGTGCCGATCGGGATCATCTCGCCGTTCTGGTTGCGCACCATCATGTTGGCGATGTCGCGCTCGGTCAGGCGGAATTTCGAATCCGCCTGCGCATAGACCTGGAACACGCGGCCGAACTTGTTGAACTGGTTGATGTAGGACGAGCCGAGATAGGACGACAGCGTCGAGAAGATCTGGTCGGTGGTGACGTGCAGCGTCTGGGTCTTGATGCGATCGACCTCGACATCGAATTGCGGCACCGTCGAACGGAACGGCGATTGAACCCGCTGCAGCGCGCTCTGGGTCTGGGCGTTGGCGACCACCGCGCCGGTGATCGCCTGCAGCTTGGCGTAGTCGTTGTTGCCGTCGCGCAATTCGACCTGCATCGCAAAGCCCGCGGCGTTGCCGATGCCTTGAATGGGCGGCGGCGGCAGCACCAGCGCCCGCGCCTCCAGGAGCGTGCCGACCTTCTGGTTCAATCCGATCACCAGCGAGCGCAAATCCTCGCCGGGGCCGCGCGCGTCCCAGTCCTTCAGGATGATATAGGCGACGCCGGCATTGGCGAGGCTGGCGCTGTTGTCGAGTGCGGAGATGCCGGCAATGGTGATGACCTGGGCGACGCCCGGCGTCTGGCCGACGATCTCGCTGACTTTGTCGAGCACCTTCTGGGTGCGGTCGAGCGCGGCGCCATCGGGCAACTGCACGGCGGCGATCAGGTAGCCCTGGTCCTCGATCGGCAGGAAACCGGTCGGCACCCGTGACAGCCCGTAGAAGCCGATCCCGATCAGGATCAGCGCCGCGAGCACGGATGCGTTGGCATGCCTGGCAAGCGAACCGATCACGCGCGCGTAGCCGCGCTCGAGCCGATCATAGACATTGTTGAAGCCGCGATAGAACCAGTTGCGTTGCGCCGGTGGCACCGGGCGGCGCAGCCACAGCGCGCATTGCGTCGGCTTCAAGGTCGCGGCGTTGATGGCGCTGAGCAGCGCGGTCGCCGCGATCACCAGCGCGAACTGGGCGTAGATGCGCCCCGTCAATCCCGGCAGGAACGCCGCCGGAAGAAATACCGAGATCAGCACCAGCGTGATGCCGATGATCGGCCCGAACAACTGGTCCATCGCCTTGATCGCGGCATCGTGGCCGGACAGGCCCTGCTCGATATTGTGCGCGGCGCCCTCGACCACGACGATGGCGTCGTCGACCACGATGCCGATCGCGAGCACGATGGCGAACAGCGTCGACATGTTGATGGTGAAGCCGAGCGCGGCCATGCCGGCGAAGGCGCCGATGATGGTGACGGGCACGGTGGTCGCCGGCACCAGCATCGCGCGCCAGTCCTGCAGGAACACCAGGATCACGATCAGCACCAGCACGCCGGCCTCGATCAGGGTCTTGTAGACCTCGTGGATCGAAGCCGAGACGAATTTGGTCGTGTCGAACGGCGTGTCGTATTTGATGCCTTGCGGGAAGGCGCGCGCAAGCGCGGCCATCTTCTTCTCGACCGCCTGCTCGACCTCAAGCGCGTTGGCGCCCGGCGACTGGAACACGCCGATGCCGGTCGAGGGCTGCTTGTTGAGCGAGAACACCTGGCTATAGGTCTGCGCGCCCAGTTCGACCGAGCCGACGTCGCGCACGCGCGTCACGTCGCCATTGCTGCCGGTCTTGACGATGATGTCCTCGAACTGGCTGGCGTCATCGAGCCGGCCGTTGACGTTGAGCGTATATTGGAACGATTGGCCGGCCGGCGTCGGCGGCGCGCCGATCTGGCCGGCGGTGACCTGCTGGCTCTGCTGCTGGATCGCCTGGATGACGTCCTGCGGCATCAGGCCGCGCACCTGCAGCTTGTTGGGGTCGAGCCAGATCCGCATCGAATATTGTCCGGCACCGAACACCGTGACGTTGCCGACCCCGGGGAGCCGCGACAATTCGTCCTTCAGATTGATGGTGGCGTAGTTGCTTAAGTAAAGGCTGTCATATTTGGCGTCGGGCGAGGTCAGCGTCACGAACAACAGGATCGAGGTCGACTTCTTCTGGACCGTGACGCCCTGGTTCTGCACCGATTGCGGCAATTGCGACAGCGCACTCGAAACGCGGTTCTGCACCAGCACCTGCGCGAAGTTCAGATCGGTGCCGATCTTGAACGTCACCGTCAGGCTGTAGGAGCCGTCGGCGCCGCTGTAGGACTGCATGTAGAGCATGTCTTCGACGCCGTTGACCTGCTGCTCGATCGGCAGCGCGACGGTGTCGACCACGGTCTTGGCGCTGGCGCCGGGATAACGCGTGGTGACCTGCACGGTCGGCGGCACCACGTCCGGATATTGTGCGACGGCCAGTTCGAACAGCGCCACGCCGCCGATCAGGATCATCAGGAGCGCGATGACGTTGGACAGAACCGGCCGCTCGATGAAGAATTTGGAGATCATGAGCCGCTCCTATTTGCTAGCGGCGGTGGACGTCTCGATCTTCTGCAGTTGCGGGTCGGCCTTCTGGCCGGGTATCACCCGCAGCAGTCCGGCAATCACGACGCGGTCGTCGGGCTTCAATCCGCTCTCGATGACGCGGAGCCCGCTATCGAGCGGTCCGGCCCGCACCTTGCGCTGCTCGACGGTGTTGTCGCCGTTGACGACGAGCACGTAGCGTCCGCTCTGGTCGCTGCCCAGCGCGGTATCGGGGAGCAGCAGCGCCTCGCCCTGCTGCTCATAGGGGACGCGGACCCGGACGAAATAGCCGGGCAGCAGCACGCGGTCGGGATTGGGGACGACGCCGCGCACCGCCAGCGTTCCCGTCGACTGGTTGACGGTCGGCGCGACGTAGTCGAGCTTGCCCTGATGCGGATAGCCGTCCTCGGTCTGCAGGGCGACATCGATCGGGAGCTGCCTGAGCTCGTCGACCGTGATACCCCGCCGCGTCGCCTCGGCGCGTATCCGCAGCACGTCCTGTTCGCTGACATTGAAATTCACATAGATCGGATCGAGCGCCACGATGGTCGCAAGCTGGGTCGGCGAGGCCGCGCCGACCAGTTCGCCGACCGAGACCTGATGCGCGGTGACGAAACCGTCGAAGGGCGCCGTGACCTTGGTATAGCCGTAGTTGACCTCGGCGATCTTGGTATTGGCCTGCGCCTGCTGCAGGTTGGCCTGGGCGTTGTCGCGCGTGGAGGTCGACGTATCGAGGGTTGCCTGCGAGACCGCCTGGCGCGCGACCAGGTCCGACTGCCGCTTGAAATCGGCTTCCGCCTGCTTGACCGAGGCCTGCGCGCCGGCCTCGGCGGCTTGCGCCTGCTCGAGCTTGAGCTTGTAGGTCTCGGGCTCGATCGTGAACAGGACCGTGCCCTCCGCCACGAAGGAGCCGTCCTTGTAGTTGATCGATTCCAGAAAGCCCTGCACGCGTGCGACCAGATCGACGGATTTGATCGGCGCCGTGTTGCCGGTGGCGTCAAGATAGCGGGTGATCGAGCGCTGCACCGGCGGCGCGACGTCGACCTTGGGTGGCGGCGGCTGCACGAACGTGTTCTGCTCGCAGCCGGCCAGAGCCACCAGGGCGAGGACGGCGGCTGCGGCGCGTCCGAAATGCCTGCCGTCGATCAGCCTCGGACGAAGAGGACGCTTCATGCCGTGCCCCGTTTGTTCAACGCCTGCGCGCAGGCTTCCCGCTCGTCTAAGTAGCAACAATTCGCGCTCGGTGGAACCCGAGAGCGGCCGAAGCCTACGCACACGCGTTGCGGTGCGGCATACCATGATCATGGTGGTGACAGTTTTGTCGCCCGGTCCGTGAATTCTGGTTTCAAGCTTGAGTCCGATCGACCAAAATGGCCGTGAACGCGCAAACGACCGGCCAAGGGTCGATAACGGCCGACAGAGCCGACCGGGAGAAGAAATCCAATGTCAAAACGATCTTTGCTGCGCTGTGCGATCGTCGTGATGGGGGCCATGATGATGACGATGCCTGCGAATGCCCAAGGCCTGAAGGATGACATCGCGCCGACCGGCAAGCTCCGGGTCGCGATCGGGATCAGCGCGGCGGGCGGCGCGTTCTGGTCCACCAAGACCGAATCCGGCAGCTACGCGGGCGTGCCGGTCGACCTCGGCAAGGAGATGGCGGCGCAACTCGGGGTGCCCGTCGAATATGTCGCCTATCCGAACTCCGGACAGATCACGGATGCGGCTGGGAAAGGCGCCTGGGACGTCACCTTCCTGCCGCGGGACCCTGAGCGCGAGACCAAGATGTCGTTCGGCGCGATCTATGAGGTCGCCGACGCGACCTACATCGTGAAAGCCGGCTCGCCGGTGACCGATTTCGCAACGCTGGACCAGCCGGGCGTCAAGGTCGCCGCCGTCAACAACACCACGACGATGCGCGGCGCGCAGGCGCATCTGAAGAACGCTGAGGTTACAGGCTACCAGACCTATGACGAGATCTTCAATCTCCTGAAGAACGGCGAGGTCGACGCCTTCGCGCTGTCGCGCGACCAGCTCAACGCGATGGCGAAGAAGATTCCGGGCACCAGGGTGCTGGACGAAACCTTCAAGAAGACCGTTACCGCGGTCGCGGTGCCCTTGAACCATCCGCAGGCTTTGGCCTTCGTCACGACGTTCATGACGGAGGCCGTCTCGAACGGCACCTTGCGCAAGGCCTATGACAGCAACGGCCTGAAGGATTCGCCGATCAGGACGCGGTAGCTGTTCTTTGTGCGGCCCATCCTTTGAGACGCCCGCCTGCGGCGGGCCCCTCAGGATGAGGTCGTCATTGTTGCGCGACTGCAGCCCTCATGATGTCAGACCCTCGTGGTGAGGAGCGCGGCAGAGCCGCGCGTCTCGAACCATGAGGCCCCGAACATGCCATAAACATAGTCAGTTCGGCTCTTCTAATGCGTCGCGGCGGCCGCGATCGGCTCCATGCCGCTCTTGACGATCTCGTCGCGGGCGGCCGGCGAGGTGAGGAACTTGATCAGCGCCTTGCCGGCGTCCGGCTCCTTGGCGACCGTGGCGATGCCGGCCGAGAACACGGTGTTTTGCTGCAGGTCGGCCGGCAGGGGACCCACGATGTCGATGCCCTGCACGGGTTTCAATTCGCTGATCTGCTGGAAGCCGATCTCGGCATCGCCATGCGCCACGATCTCGCCGACCGGGGTCGCCGGAATTTTTCGGGCCTTGTCCTTCATTTCCTCGGCGATGCCGAGCTTCTTGAACATCTCGGTCGAGACATAGACGCCGCTGGCTGAATCCGAATAGGCGATCGTCTTGGCCGCCAGCAGCGCGCGCTTGATCGTCTCCGCCGAGCTGATGTCGGGATGCGGCGCGCCGGCCTTCACCGCGATACCGATGCCCGAGTTGACGAGATCGACGCGGCTGTCGGCGACCACCTTGCCGTTCTTGATGAGATCGCCGAGCGCATAGCCGACCATGATCAGGACATCGGCGGGCTCGCCGCGTTCGAGCCGCACCGGAATGGCGTTCTCGGTCGTGCCCATCGAGGGCCCGCGGGCCGTCACCACCTTGTTGCCGGTCGCCTTTTCGAATTCCGGGACCAGCGCGTTATAGGCCACGCTCAGCCCGCCCGAGATCATCACCCGGACCTCGGCGGCGCTCGCCGTGCTGGTCAGGAGCAGGGCGGCTGCGAGGCCCAGCAGCAGCGGGCGTAGATTGGCGGATCGCTGTTTCATGGTCATGTCTCCCCAAGGCAACTCATAAGCGGCAACTCGCGACCGGGCGCCCTGATCGCAGGGCGCCATCGTATCGTGCGAATTGCGCTTGGCCTAGGGAAGTCAGGCCACCGCCTGATAGTTCGCCGCCGATGCGAGGAACTGCCCGTAGGCATCAGCGTCGGGGGGCGTGAACATTTCCGCCAACGGATTGCGGCGGCGCTTGACGGCGCCGATATCGGCCAGCAATTCGTCAAAATGCTTGTAATGATAGGGTGCGACGCACAAGCCGCCATAGACGCCTGCGGCGGGCCGCTCCACGCGCTTGAAATGCAGCATCAGCTCGATGTTTGCACGCATCTCGCGCTCGCTCGGTTGACGGACGAGTTGGCCGTCGGCATAGCGCACCAGCCATTGCGCGGCCATGTCGGCGCACAGCACCGTGCAGAAGCTGGAATTAAATCCGACAAAGCCCAGATCCGGCAGGTCCGGATTGGCGATCAGGCGATACAAGCGATACTGCCCGTCCGGATCGACGAGCTTATTGCGATAGGCCTCCGGCAGGAAGGGGACGCCGAGCTTGTAGCCGATCGCGAGCACCGCGATGTCGGCTCCCACGCGTTCGCCATTGCTCATGACGATGGTATTGGCCTCGTAATGGTCAAAGCTGCCACGGATCGCCTTGATGCGGCCGTCCGCGACCATCGGGAAGAAGCCGGGCGTCGCGATCGGGACCGAACAATTGACGCCGTCTTCGATCCGGGTCGTCGGCACCATCCTGCATTTGCCGAGCTTGAATTGCGCTTTCAGCAAGCTTTCGAGTCCGCGCCAGTTCGCCCACACCAGCGGCTTGGCGATCGCATGCGCGAGCCGGGCCGGCGCTCCGATGCCCCAGCTGGCAAACATCTGCTCCTGGGCGCGGATGTAGAGGATGCGCTTGAAGTTGACCAGGCCGCCGATGAAGTAGGGGATCCGCCACACCGGCTCGCGGTAGACGATGGTTACTTGGCTGGCGCCTGAGTTGACGGCGTTGACGGCGATGTCGGTCGCCGATTTCGAGCCGCCGAGGACCACCACCTTACGCCCTTTGGCGAGCGTTGCATCGTTGTAGCTCGACGAGTGCAGGATTTGCCCGCCTTGCGCTGTGAACGCGTCTTCTCCCGGAAGGCTCAAATTCTGCGGCTCGCTGAACTGTCCGGTACAGATCGCGACGAAGTCGAAATCTTCGCGGCTCGGTCCGTCAGGGGTCGTCAGGTCGAGCGTCCAGCCGGGCTTGCCGTCGCTCCGGCGGCTCATCGCAACCACAGAGGTCGCACAGCGCATCAGGCGGTCGAGCCCATGGCTGCGCGCATAATCGCAGAGATAGGCATGAACCTGCGGACCCTTGGGCCATTCGGGATATGAGGCCGGCATCGCCTTGTCGGTGTAGCGATAGAGGTCCTTGGGACTTTGCGTCTGCACATCCGGATAGGAACGCGCGGGATCCCAGACGCCGCCGAGATCCCGGCTTTTCTCAATAACGGTGACCTTGTGACCGTGGACCGCGAACGCCTTCGCCGCGGCCAGTCCCGACACGCCGGCACCGATCACGCAGACCTGTTTTGGGTTGACCATGTGATTTTCCCTTGATTGCGATATTGCAGGCAGCGGACATCGATCGCCCAGTGCCGGCGCCGCGCCTGTCAAGAAAATGCTCGAACGCGTTGCGCTAGTCGTTGGCTTCGGGCGGCAGAAAATCCACCTCGTGATCGGCGGAGATACGCACGACCTCCGCCGGATCGGTAAGATTATGAAGCTTGTCGAACAGGGCTTCCAGTTTCTGCATCGGTGAGACCCAGAACAGTGCGCGCGCCGGCTTGTCGGATTTGTTGAAATAGCCATGCGGGATGCCGCGCGGCAGGCGCACGAGGTCGCCGGCCTTGGCCTGCACCCAGACCCCGTCGAGTTTCAGGTCCAGCATGCCTTCCTGCACCAGGATGAACTCGTCCTGCGTCGGATGGATGTGCACCGGTACGAACTGTCCGGGCTCGCTGTTGGTCTCGAAGGCGAACGTGGAATCGGTCACCGCTTTCGGGAAATACACCTGGCCGAGAATGTTCCAGGTCTTGCCGCGATATCCCGCGCCGTTCGCCGTGATGCCTTTCTCCAGTACCGCCATGATGTCCTCCTCGGTTGACCGTGCCGTGGATCATCGGGCGCTCAAGCAGCGATGTCTACCCGATAAGTCAATCCCGCGACGTCGAGGTTACGGCGCGGCCGGGAGTTTGGCACGGGCGGCGCCGGGCGGATTGCATCAGACGGCGGAGGTCAGGAATTGATGTGCACGAAATCCCGCAACAGCGGATAGATCTCGTTGTTCCACTTCTTGCCGCTGAACACGCCGTAATGGCCGACGCCGGCCTGCATGTGGTGAACCCTGCGATAGGCGCGCACGCCGGTGCAGAGCTCCTGCGCCGCCAAGGTCTGGCCGATCGAGCAGATGTCGTCCCGTTCGCCCTCGACGGTCATCAGCCCCATCCGCCGCACCGCGGCTGGATTCACAGGGCGGCCGCGAAAGGTCAGCTTGCCCTGCGGTAAAAGATGGTTCTGGAACACGTCGCGGACCGTCTCGATGTAAAACTCCGCCGGCAGGTCCATGACCGCGAAATATTCGTCGTAGAACGTCTTGATGGTCGCGGCCTTGTCCGTCTCACCCTTCACCAGATGATTGTGAAGGTCCATGTGCTGCTTGATGTGGCGCTCGAGATTCATCGACATGAAGGCGGTGAGCTGCACGAAGCCGGGATAGACCTTTCTGAACGCGCCCTTGCACTGAAACGGCACGTAGTTGATCAGATTGTCCTCGAACCATTTGATCGGCTTGCTCTTGGCGAATTCGTTGACCTTGGTCGGCTGAATCCGCGTGTCGATCGGCCCCGCCATCAGGGTCAGCGTCGCGGGACGGGAGGGATGATTGTCCTCGCACATGATCGCGGCCGCCGCGAGCGCCGACACCGACGGCTGGCAGATCGCCACCATGTGCGGGCGCGGGCCGAGCTGCCCGAGAAAATCGATCAAATGCGCGGTGTAGTCGTCGAGCCCGAACCGGCCCTTGTCGAGCGGAATGTCGCGGGGATTATGCCAGTCGGTGATGTAGACGTCGTGGTCCTGCAGCAGCGTCTTCACGGTGCCGCGGAGCAGCGTCGCGAAATGACCGGACATCGGCGCCACCAGAAGCATCCGCGGCTGCTCGGGTGCGTCCTGCTTCTTGAAGTGCAGCAGCGAGCCGAATGGCGTCGCGTAGGCGACGTCCTCGGTGACCTCCAAGTCCCGATTGCCGACCCGTACCCGGTCGATGCCATAGGCCGGGCGGGCGTAGGTGAGGGAGGAGCGCGAGATCAGCTCGAGCGCCGCGGCCAGCCGCGTGAACAGCCTGTCGGATGTGTCCTGCGGGACCAGGTTGAGGTATTTGAGCGCGGAAGCCGCCCCCGACCGCCATGGCTCCGTCAGGTCCATGTGGTTCTGAAATGCCTGGTATAGCATTGACATCATTCACGTCCGCCCTCGCCCATATTGCTATGCAATATCGAAGCCAAAGCGGAGTCAAATAGCCTTGCAAATTGGCACGTCGCTTGCTGCATAATATGCGAAAAGCAGATGCAATGGGCACGGTGAAGCTGTCCCAGAGCCGTGAGTGATGCGTTCGGGCGTTTGAGGAAAAGCCAAATGGCAAAGGCGACACTGACCATCAGCAGCAAGAACTATTCGTCGTGGTCGTTGCGCGGCTGGCTGTTGACCAAGTTTTCCGGGCTGGAGTTCGAGGAGAGCGTCACCGCCCCGGACGACCCGTCGGCGCGGGCCGAAATCCTGCTGCTGTCGTCGTCGATCCTGGTGCCCTGTCTGCGGCACGACGGCGCCACCGTCTGGGATACGCTGGCGATCGCCGAATACGTCAACGAGACGATGCCGCAGGCCGGCCTGTTGCCGGCGGACCGCGCTCAGCGGGCGCACTGCCGCTCGATCTGCGGAGAGATCCATTCCGGCTTCACCACGCTGCGCGCCTCGCTGCCGGTCAATCTGAAAGGACATTTCCCGGGCTTCAAGATCTGGACCCGCGCGCAAGCCGATATCGACCGGGTCTGCACGATCTGGCGCGAGTGCCTTGCGCAGTCCGGCGGGCCGTTCCTGTTCGGCGAGCGCACCATGGCGGATGCGATGTATGCGCCTGTCGTGACGCGCTTCACGACCTATGACGTCAAGCTCGAGCCGAGGCTCAAGGCCTATGCCGACATGATCATGGCGATGCCGGAGATGGTTGAATGGATCGAGGCGGCCAAGTGCGAGCCGGCCGAAATCGAAGAGCTTGAGGTCGAATATTAGGCACTGCGTCCCTTCGCCTGCCTGCCGGAAGGGCTTAAAGCTCGGGCATGCCTTGCATAACGCCGTGCCAGCCGCGAGGTCTGCGGGACGCGTGGCGCGCGTTGGCCACATCGCGACGGAACTGGCCGATCCGGAATTCGGACCTTCCGCCAAACGCTTCGGTGTGCCGGTCCGCATCGCCTGTCAGATCGCCGCGGCGCAGCGCGGCTGGCGCGATTCTCGCATAGCGCGAACAAGCTGTGACGCGACGATGCGGTCCTGCCGAAAATTTGGACGCCTCACGCGCACGAACACACGGTGGAGGCCGTCATGAACCAGCACGCTGTCGTCGGCAAGTTCTCCCACGTCAAGCCAGGCGATACCGACTACACGGGAGAGGGCCTGCGCGAATTTTTCCTCTATCGCGATCTCGGCATCGCGGACGCGACCGGAGGCCAGGTGATCTGCCATCTGGTCAAGGCCAATCCCGATTGTCCGCCGGAAGACGGCACTGGCTGGCATCGCCACGATTGTGATTTTCAGATCGTGATCATGATGAAGGGCTGGGCGCGCTTCATGTATGAAGACAAGCCGACCCTGGTGTCGGCCGGCGACGTCGTGCATCAGCGGCCGGGCATCGTGCACTATCTGTACGATTACTCGCCCGACATGGAGTATCTCGAAATCGTCAGCCCCGCGGATTTCAAGACCGTCGATATGCCGCCGGCGGTCGACAAGGTCCCGCCGGTGACGCCCTGGACGTGATCGGCGGATGTCGTCACCGGAGGAATTAACCTTTGTCGTCGGCCGCCGGCTGCGGCCGCTCGTTTCGGTGCTGGATGTCGTGCGCCGATTCAAGGCGGCACCGACATCTAGCCGTGAACAGGTGAGTACAGAGGCCAGACACTGATTCGGACGCGGTTCGTTCCTACCGCGTTCCGAATCTTAAGAGGCTGCAAATTTTCGTCGCATTTCAGGACAGTGGTCCTTCGAGAGCGCAAGATTCGATCGACGTCTTGACAACATCGACGCCTCAACAACAAAGAGCGCGATGAAGGACTCATCGCGCTCTCAATAAGGATTTGATATTTGAGCCTGATCTCCGCGCAAACGCCTCGCGTTCGTCGGCCAAGGCAAACCTTGCTATTGTGGTCCTAGATTATCGTCGATTGGCTGCAGCGGGTCGATTGGCTGCAGCGGCCGGCAGGCGCCAGCCGACCACCATGGCCTCCAGAGCGCTACCGGATTCGTGATTGCGCCACTTGCCGTTGACGTAGTGACAAGTGAAAGGCAATTGATAAGTCCCACTCTGGTCCTCGCAAAGCACCTGGACCGGCAAGCCCGGCGGCGGCTCACCAGCGCCATCGAATTCAGCCAATCGTCGTTCGCGCGTTGCCATTTTTAATATTCCCCGTTGTGAGCGGCGCACCCACGCCGTTCGTAATGTTCCCCCTCGCCCAGTTTTTTCAGCCCTTATTGGGATGACAACGCCTGAATGAGGTATCAGTGTGGTCGCTCTGGTCACATGTTCCGGTTTAATGCAATTTGATGTGATGGGCCTTTTTTAAAGTGAGGATTTGGTGAAAGTGAGAATGTCGATCATTGCCTCGGCGGCCCTCCTGATTGCGATACCGTCGGCACTTCGCGGGCAGGATATCCCGGGCATCGAAATCTGCACGGTGGAAAAGACCATGGAGCGGCGGACCAGTTGCCTGCAGAGCAATGTCGATTTTCTGCAGAAAACGATCACAAAACTGGCCGCGGACCATCAGCAGAAGCTCGATGCCGCGAACCGGCAGATCGACGGCTTGAAGGCAGCCGTTGTCTCGCTGCAGAAGACGATTGACGATCTTCAGTCTGCCCAAAAGAAGTCGACCGGTGAGACGGCGAAGAAAACCGACGCGCCGCCGGCAAAGGATGCGCCGCCGGCAAAGGATGCCGCGCCGGCGACGGCGCCGAAGGATGGCGCGAAGTGAGAACGTCGCGCGGAGCGGCGCTCACGACACGCGGTACCGCTCCATGACGTCCGTGTCGGGTTCATAGCCGAGCCCGGGCCCTTGCGGCACCTCGACACGGCCATTCGCATCGACGTCGATGCGGCCGCGCCACAGGCAGGCCGCGCGCTTCATGTAGAACATTTCGATGAAGCCGTCGTCGCGCAGCGACATCAGCTGCAGCGTCGCCAGAAAGCCCGGCCCGTAATACGGAGAATGCGGGATGAGCTTGACGCCGAATTCGTCCGCGATCGCGGCGACCTTCAGGAATTCGGTGATGCCGCCGACCTTGATCACCGAAGGCTGCGCATGGCTGACGGCGCCGGCGGCCATCATCTGGCGAAACTGATACGCCGTGCAGGCGTTCTCGCCCGCCGCGATGTCGAGCCCGCCCTTGGCGCGCACCTCCGACAGCGTGACGAAATCCTCCGGCGGCCACACCGGTTCTTCCAGGAACATCGGTTGTGCTTCGCGGCAGGCCTGCGCGAACGCGATCGCGCTCGGCCCATCCAGCGGGCAGTTCATGTCGACCATCACCGGAACGCCGGCACCGAGCGCTGCGCGCGCCGCGAACACCGCGGGCAGGGTGGTCTCGTGCAGCTTGATGGCGGAGTAGCCGAGCCGCCGCGCGGCCTCGCATTCGCCCGCGATCGCCTCGGGCTTGCCGATCCGCAGCAGGCTCGCATAGCCGGGAATTTTTTCGCGCCTGGCGCCGCCGATCAATCGATGCAGCGGCACGCCTTGCGCTTTCGCGGCGATATCCCATAAGGCGATGTCGAGCCCGGAGATCGCGAACATCGTGATGCCGTAGCGGCCGAACAGATGCAGGTTGCGCTGGATCTGCTCCATGAACGCCGGGATTCCCACCGCATCCGGAACATCGAGGTCGCGCGCCTGCGGCGCGATCATCTCGTCGATCGCGGTGCAGGTGCTCCGCGGGCAGACGTAACAGAAGGCGTCGCCCCAGCCGGTGATGCCGGCATCGGTCGAGACCTCGACGATCACCATGTCGAGCGCCGAGATCGCAGACGCGCCCTGCCTGAAGCTCGCTGGGCCGGCATCATAGGGAATGCGGATGTGGTGTGCCCGGACGTCCGTGATTTTCATTTTTGTTTTTCCTTTTTTTGAACGCGCAGCCCGACGCAGTGAAGAAAGCGGAAGGAGGACACGCGCGCGCTTGCCTCGCCGTCATTGCGAGGAGCGTTAGCGACGAAGCAATCCAGACCTTTGGCCGGGCCCTGGATTGCTTCGCTTGCGCTCGCAATGACGAGACGTGCGTATCCTGTCTGGCCCTTACGAGCCCTTCTCGCCCGACATCACCGGTCCGAACCGCTCCCAGGCCTCGCCCTTGAAGCGCATCATCTGCAACTGCTCGAGCGGCGCGAAGTCGGTCGGGCTGGTCTTGATCCGCGTTCCCGGCAGATAGATGCCGATCTCGAAGTTCAGATTGGCGGCCTGTTTCATGATATTCTCGCGCGTGAGATCGTCGCCGCACTGCCTCAAGACCTGTTCGAGCCCCTTGGCGACGCCATAGGCGAACACGGTCGAGGCGTCGTCCTGGTCGCCTTCGGGGTACCATTTGGTCATGAAGGCGCGCCACTCGTTTATCGCCGGATCGTTCTGCCACTCGGGGTCCTTGGGATCCTTCAGGTAAGCCGTCGAGAGAATGCCCTGGTCGTTCTCGTAGCCCGCGGGCTTCATGACGCCGCCGATCGAGCCCGAGACGTTGGTGAGGAAATGGACCGGGTGCCAGTCGATCTCGGCGATCTTCTTGATCGCTTGCGCTGCAAATTTCGGCGTGGAGATGTTGATGAAGATATCGGGGTTGGCGCCCTTGATCTGCACCACTTGCGAATCGACCGTCGGCGCCGAGGTCTCGTAGGAGGACTCGATCCGGATCAGCTTGCTCGCCTGATCGCCGAGGCCCTCGCGAAGCCCGGTGACATAATCCTTTCCGAAATCGTCGTTCTGATAGAGCACGCCGATGGTCTTGCCGGGATAGGTCTTCAGGATATAGGCGGCATAAATGCGCGCCTCGGTCGGGTAATTGGGCTGCCAGCCCATGGTCCAGGGAAAGTTCTTCGGATCGTTCCATTTGGCGGCGCCGGTCGAGACGAACAGTTGCGGCACCTTCTTGGCGTTCATGTATTTGTGGATGGCGCTGTTGGAGGGCGTGCCGAGCGAATTGAAGATCAGCAGGACCTCGTCGCTTTCGACCAATTTGCGCGCCTGCTCGACCGCTTTCGGCGGGCTATAGCCGTCGTCATAGGAGATGAAATTGATCTTGCGGCCGTTGATGCCGCCTTCGGAGTTGAGCTTGTTGAAGTAGGCCGCCTCGGTCTTGCCGATCGTGGCGTACGCGGACGCCGGTCCCGAATACGGCATGATGTTGCCGATCTTGATCTCGGTGTCGGTCGCGCCCGGATCGTATTTCTTTTGCGCGTGGGCGCTGCTCGCGACCGTGATCGCAAGCAGCGCGGCAAGCGCCAATCGGTTGGCATGACCCAAGAGATGGCTACTTAAGACATGGCTACTTAAGACATGGCTACCTAAGACATGGCTACCTAAGACATGGGTGTGCATTGGATCGTCCTCCCTGACGTGCTAGCCGATGGCTCGTGCAGTCTTGATTTTGGGCAGCTTCTGAGCCGTCGGACCGAATGCGCCTCCAGTATGCACGATCGTGATCGCCTGACCAGCGATGGCTTTGCTGCTATTTTCCGCGGCGCGGAAGCTGTGATGTTTCAGGGTTCCGATTCTTTGCCGGTTGAAAGCGCAAGGACTGTCAAATGAAGCGGGCGCAAAACGCGCATTATTCCAGCGCTTCGAACGAGGGCCTCGATCCATGAATCCGGCACAAAAGGCGCTCTGGTTTATCGAAAGTCATCTCGGACAGGCGTTGACCCTCGATGAGATCGCGGCTGTCGCCGGCGTCTCGCGCTTCCACATGGTGCGGGCGTTCGCCGCCGCGACAGGCTGTTCGGTGATGCGCTATGCGCGCGCGCGGCGGTTGACGGAAGCGGCGCGGGCGCTGGCCGCCGGTGCGCCAAATATCCTCAGCCTCGCGCTGGATGCGGATTACGGCTCTCACGAAGCATTCACCCGTGCGTTCCGCGACCATTTCGGAATGACGCCCGAAGCGGTCCGCGCCACAACGTGCCTGGCCAAACTCAGACTTCAGGAGCCGATCATGATGGATTCCACCGCACTCGACCACCTCAAGCCGCCGCGTTTCGAAAACGGCACGGCTTTTCTCGTTGCCGGCGTCGGCGAACGGTACAATCACGAGGATGGCGGCACCGCCGGCATTCCCAGTCAGTGGCACCGTTTCCATCAATCGGTCGACAGCATTCCCGGCCGGGTCGGGCAGGTGGCCTATGGCGTCTGCTGCAACGGCGACGACGCCGGCAATTTCGACTATATCGCTGGCGTCGAGGTGGCCGATTTTTCCGACCTGCCGCGCGACTTCATGCGGGTTCGCATCCCCGAGCAGAAATACGCGGTGTTCGCCCACCGCGAGCACATCTCGACCATCCGCCGTACCGTCAACACGATCTGGAATCACTGGCTGCCGGCCTCGGGCTTCCAGATCGCCGACGCGCCCAACTTCGAGCGCTACGACGAAAATTTCGATCCGAACACCGGCAATGGCGGTCTTGAAATCTGGGTGCCGATTAAAGGGTAGCTTGCTCGCAATGCTGCCTTGCGCGCCGTTGCGTTTGCTTGGCAAGCGTGAACGACTTTGCCATAACGGCACGCAACGGGGTGTTGCGTGCGGCGATCGAGGTCTGGAATCCGCCTGCAGCCGACAACAAGCGGGAGATTTCCGATGTCCAATCTGCGCGTGCTTGCGACCGATCTCGAATTTCCGGAAGGGCCGGTCGTGATGCCGGACGGATCGGTGCTGCTGGTCGAAATCCGCGGCCGGCGCCTGACGCGGGTTTATCCCGACGGCCGCAAGGAGGTGGTCGCGCAAATCCCGGGCGGGCCGAACGGGGCTGCGATGGGGCCGGACGGCAAATGCTATGTCTGCAACAATGGCGGTTTCAGCTGGGTGCCGTCGCGCGGCACCCTGATGCCCGCCGCGCCCGAGCCGCATGAATATATCGGCGGCTCGATCCAGCGCGTCGATTTGCAGAGCGGCAAGGTCGAGACCGTCGTCGACAGATGCGGCGAGCACCCCTTGAAGGGACCGAACGATCTGGTGTTCGACAGGCACGGCGGGTTGTGGTTCTCCGATCTCGGCAAGCGCCGCGCCCGCGACATGGATGTCGGCGCTTTCTATTACATCAGGCCGGGCATGACGGAGATCGTCGAAGGCGGGTTCGGCATGCTGCCGGCCAACGGCATCGGGCTCTCGCCGGACGAAAACACCGTCTACATCGCGGAGACGCCGACGGCGCGGCTGTGGGCCTTCGAGCTGTCCGCGCCGGGCACGGTGAAGCCGCGCGAGGTGATCTATCGCGGCGAACGGGGAAAGCCGATCGCGGGGCTCGGCGGCTACCAGATGTTCGACTCGCTCGCGGTCGAGGCTGGCGGCAATGTCTGCGTCGCCACGCTGATTTCCGGCTGCATCTCGGTGATCGCGCCGGACGGCACGCTGGTCGAGCAGGTGCCGACCGGCGACCGCGTTACCACCAATATCGCCTTCGGCGGCCCTGAGCTGAAGACCGCCTACATCACGCTGTCGGGCAAGGGCGAGCTTGTGGCGATGGACTGGCCACGGCCGGGTTTGCCGCTGAATTTTCTGAACAAGTGATGAGTGACGATGCGATAATCCTCATGGTGAGGAGCGTCGCGTTCGCGACGCGTCTCGAACCATGAGGCCCCACCTGTGGCCTCATCCTTCGAGACGCGCTTCAAGTGAAGCGCTCCTCAGGATGAGGGGAGAGGATTGAAAATGCCGTTTCTTGAACCTGTCACCCTCAGCGGCCAGCATGCGCGGCTGGAGCCGTTATCGCAGGCGCATCGCGATGGGCTGACGGAGGCCGTGAAAGACGGCGAGCTGTGGAAGCTCTGGTACACCTTCGTGCCGCGGCCGGAGGACATGGCCAAGGAGATCGACCGCCGGCTCGGCCTGCAGGCGGCCGGATCGATGCTGCCCTTCACGGTATTCGATGCCGACGGCAAGATAGCGGGCATGTCGACCTATATGAACGTCGATGCGGTCAACCGCCGCGTCGAGATCGGCTCGACCTGGTATGCCAAGCGTGTGCAGCGCAGCGCGCTCAATACGCAGTGCAAACTCCTGCTGCTCGCGCACGCCTTCGAGACGCTTGATTGCATCGCGGTCGAGTTCCGCACCCATTTCTTCAATCACCAGAGCCGCCGCGGCATCGAGCGGCTCGGCGCCAAGCAGGACGGCATTCTGCGCAACCACCAGATTGCACCGAACGGCACTCTGCGCGACACTGTGGTCTACAGCATTATCGCCGCCGAATGGCCGACCGTGAAAGCTCACTTGACCTATCAGCTCAACGACAAGCCGCGCGACTAAGCACTTTCAAGTGAAGTCGGGACCGCTTCACGCGACGACGCCGCGTCGAACCAGAAAGCTTTGAAGGACCTATGGAAACGTTCGACTATGTGATCGTCGGCGCCGGCTCGGCGGGTAGCGTGCTCACCAACCGGCTGAGCGAGGACGCAGGTACGAGCATCTGCGTGCTCGAAGCAGGCCCGCGCGACTGGCATCCCTACATTCATCTGCCGGCGGGCTTCATCAAGACCTTTCACATGAAGAGCGTGAACTGGGCCTATCAGCAGGAGCCCGGCCCGTGGACCGGCGGCCGCAGCATCTACGCCCCGCGTGGCAAGACGCTCGGTGGTTCGTCGTCGATCAACGGCCACATCTACAATCGCGGCCAGCGCCAGGATTTCGACACCTGGGCGCAGCTCGGCAATCGCGGCTGGAGCTATTCGGACGTGCTGCCCTATTTCAAGCGCATGGAGCGCCGGGTCGGCGAGGGTGACGACGCCTATCGCGGCCGCGACGGCAGCCTCACCGTCACCACCATGGAGTGGAAGGATAGGCTGTGCGAGGCCTTCATGGAAGGCGCGATGAGTCTCGGCATTCCGCGCAATCACGATTACAACGGCGCGATCCAGGAGGGCGTGTCCTACGCCCAGCGCACCATCAAGAACGGGTTGCGCGTCAGCGCGGCCACCGCCTTTCTGCATCCGGCGCGCAAGCGTCGGAACGTCCATGTGCGCACGCATGCGCATGCGACCAACATCATCTTCGAGGGCAAGCGCGCGGTCGGCGTGCGCTACATGAAGGGCGGCCGCGGCGGCACGCCGGTCGAGGTGCGGGCGAGCAAGGAAGTGATCCTCGCGGGCGGCACCTATAATTCGCCGCAGCTGCTGCAACTGTCCGGCGTCGGATCGCCTGAGCTGATGCAATCGCTCGGCATCGAGGTGCGTCACGCGCTGCCCGGCGTCGGAGAGGGGCTGCAGGACCATTACGCGCCGCGCACGGTGGCGCGGGTCAAGAATATCAGGACCATCAACGAGCTCCGGCAGGGCTGGCATCTCTGGGTGGAGGCGCTGAAATGGGCCACGACACGGCGCGGCCTGCTGTCGCTGTCGCCGACCATGGTCTACTGCTTCTGGCACTCCGGCGAGACCACCGAGAGCTCCGACCTGCAGCTCACGTTCACGCCGGCGAGCTACAAGGAGGGCGTGCAGGGGCAGCTCGAGGACGAGCCGGGCATGACGGTCGCCTCCTGGCAGCAGCGCCCCGAGAGCCGCGGCTATGTCCGCGCCCGTTCGGCCGATCCATTCGATGCTCCGATCATCCAGACCAATTACCTCGTCGCCGAACTCGACCGCCGTGTCGTCGTCGCCGGCATGAAGCTGGCGCGGCGGCTGCTCAAGTCGGCGCCGCTCGCGCCCTACTATGTGTTCGAGGATTTTCCCGGCCCTGGTGTCGAGAGTGACGACGAGTTCCTGGCGGCGGCGACGCAGCGCGGCACCACGACCTTCCACCCCGGCTGCACCTGCCGCATGGGACCGGCCGGATCGACCTGGGCCGTCGTCGACGACCAGCTCCGCGTCCACGGCCTGCAGGGCCTGCGCGTGATCGACGCCTCGATCATGCCGCGCATGATCTCCGCCAATCTCAACGCCTCGACCATGATGATCGCCGACAGGGCATCGGATCTGATCCGGGGAAAGAGCATGCCGGAGGCGGCGGCGCTGGCCGGATAATCTGGTATCTGAGGTCACGCGCCGTCGTTCCGGGATGGTGCGCCAGCACCAGACCACAGATGCGCGATTGCGCATCGGGGAATCTCGAGATTCCGGGTACGATGCTTTCGCATCGCCCCAGAATGACGGTGGTAACTCGGCGAACCTCCGCGGAGGCGCCGGCTACTTCGTGCCGAACATGCGGTCGCCGGCGTCGCCGAGGCCGGGCAGGATGTAGCCGTGGTCGTTCAGCTTGTCATCGACAGCGGCGGTCCAGACCGGGACGTCGGGATGTTCCTTCTGGAAGTGGGCGATGCCCTCGGGGGCGGCCAGCAGGCAAACGAACCGGATGTCGCGGGCGCCTCGGGTCTTGAGCAGCGCCGCGGCGGCGCAGGCGGAATTTCCGGTCGCCAGCATCGGATCCATCAGCACCACGGTGCGGTCGGACAGATCCTGTGGCGCCTTGAAGTAATATTCGACGGCCTGAAGCGTGTCGGGATTGCGATAGAGGCCGATATGCGCGACGCGCGCGGAGGGAACAAGCGCAAGCATGCCGTCGAGAAAGCCGACGCCGGCGCGCAGGATCGGAGCCAAGGTCAGCTTCTTGCCGGCGATCATCGGCGCCTTCATCGGCATCAGCGGCGTTTCGATATCGACCAGTTCCAGCGGCAGGTCGCGCGTGACCTCGTAGCAGAGCAGCATTCCGATCTCGTTCAACAGCTCGCGAAAGCTCTTGATGGAGCGATCGCGCTCCCGCATCAGCGACAATTTGTGCTGGACCAGGGGATGATTGACGACGTTGACGGTGCTGGCTGCCATGCGAATGGTTTGCGGAGTCTGGCGCGTTTCGTCAACGAATTTCACGCGGAGAGAACTCCGGCATGGGTTTACCGGGCGCGCACCCAGCGCTCGACGCGCGACCCCTCCGCCCGCTCGTTGCCGTCACACGCCGAACGCGGCGTCAGACCTCGCGCCGGCTCAGGAACGCCAGCCGCTCGAACAGGTGCACGTCCTGCTCGTTCTTCAGAAGCGCGCCGTGCAGCGGCGGGATCAGCTTGCGCGGGTCGCGCTCCCTGAGCATCTCGGGCGTGATGTCCTCGTTCAGTAAAAGCTTGAGCCAGTCCAAAAGCTCCGAGGTCGACGGCTTCTTCTTCAGCCCCGGCACCTCGCGCACCTCGAAGAAGATCCGCAAGGCTTCTTCCACCATGCGCTTCTTGATGCCGGGAAAGTGCACGTCGACGATCCGGCTCATGGTGTCGGCATCGGGGAACTTGATGTAGTGGAAGAAGCAGCGGCGCAGGAACGCGTCCGGCAGCTCCTTCTCGTTGTTCGAAGTGATCATCACGATCGGGCGCAGCTTCGCCTTGATGTTCTCGCCGGTCTCGTAGACGAAGAACTCCATGCGATCGAGTTCGAGCAGAAGATCGTTCGGAAACTCGATGTCGGCCTTGTCGATTTCGTCGATCAGGAGCACCGGGCGCTGTTCGGCCGTGAAGGCGTCCCACAATTTGCCGCGCTTGATGTAGTTGGAGATGTCCGAGACCTTGGAATCGCCGAGCTGGCTGTCCCGCAGGCGAGACACCGCGTCGTATTCGTAGAGGCCCTGCTGCGCCTTGGTGGTCGACTTGATGTGCCAGGTCAGAAGCGGCGCGCCGATCGCCTTCGCTACCTCCTCGGCGAGCACCGTCTTGCCGGTGCCGGGCTCGCCCTTGATCAGCAGCGGACGCTCCAGCACGATCGAGGCGTTGACGGCGACCTTGAGGTCGTCGGTGGCGACGTAGTCCTTGGTACCGGTAAATTTCATCTGAAGTCTGTGCCCTGTCGTTTATTCTTTGCCGCGGAACGCGCATTTTGAGGTGTGGGGCGACAACGATCGTCCCAACAGCGGAATGCGGTTGTTACGGGAATAAAGCCTTTCGCCCTCGATAGTAATTGAAAAACCGGGCAGGTCTAGGCCCCCGCCCGGGGGCCAGCCCTTCCAAGCCGAGCCCTTGACGTTGTCCGTCCGGCGGGCAATCTAAAGCCCATGTTCATGCAATTCTTCACGTCGCTCCGCGATGCGCAGATCCCGGTGACCTTGCGCGAATATCTGACGCTGATGGAGGCGCTGGACGCCGACCTCGCCGAGCAGACGGTGGAGAATTTCTACTACCTGTCGCGCGCCGCACTGGTGAAGGACGAGCGCAATCTCGACAAGTTCGATCGGGTGTTCGGCACCGTGTTCAAGGGGCTGGAAAACCTGCTCGACGCCATGGACAAGGCGGAGATTCCGGAAGAGTGGCTGAAGAAGCTCGCCGAGAAATACCTCACCGAGGAAGAGAAGAAGCAGATCGAGGCGATGGGCTGGGACAAGCTCATGGAGACGCTTCGCAAGCGGCTCGAGGAGCAGAAGGGCCGCCACCAGGGCGGCAACAAATGGATCGGCACGGCAGGCACCTCGCCGTTCGGCGCGCATGGCTATAATCCGGAAGGCGTGCGCATCGGCCAGGAGAAGAACCGCAACAACCGCGCCGTGAAGGTCTGGGACCGCCGCGAGTTCAGGGATCTCGACGGCAATGTCGAGCTCGGCATCCGCAACATCAAGATCGCGCTGCGGCGGTTGCGCAAATTCGCCCGCACCGGCGCGCCCGACGAACTCGATCTCGATACCACGATCAAGGAGACCGCCAACCACGGCTATCTCGACGTGCACATGCGCCCCGAGCGACGCAATGCGGTCAAGGTGCTGGTGTTCTTCGATATCGGCGGCTCGATGGATTCGCACATCGAACAGGTCGAGGAATTGTTCTCGGCGGCGAAGACCGAATTCAAGCACATGGAATATTTCTACTTCCACAATTGCCTTTATGAAGGCGTATGGAAGCAGAACCGCCGCCGCTTTACCGACCGGACGCCGACCTGGGACGTGCTGCATAAATACCCGCACGACTACAAGGTAGTGTTCGTCGGCGACGCCTCGATGTCGCCTTATGAGATCATGGTGCCGGGCGGCTCGGTCGAGCACGTCAATGAAGAGGCGGGTTCGATCTGGCTCGAGCGCATCACCCGCACCTATCCGCACGCGGTGTGGCTCAATCCGGTGGCGCAGCGGCACTGGGACTATTCGGAATCGACCACCATCATTCGCCGGCTGTTTTCGGAGCGCATGTTCCCGATCACCATTGAAGGTCTTGAGGGCGCGATGAAGGAACTGGTGCGGTAAAATCTTCATCGTCATTCCGGGGCGGGCGACGCGCGAACCCGGAATCTCGAGATTCCGGGTCTGGTCCTTCGGACCATCCCGGAATGACAAAAATCGGGAGTATAAGACCAATGCCCCAGACCATCCATCGCGGTATCAAGTCCCTGATCGATGAGGCCAATGCCCAGATCGAAACGGTAAGCGCAGCCGACGCCATCAAGGCGGCCCAAAGCGATGATGTCGTGATCGTCGATATCCGCGATCCTCGCGAGATCGAGCGCGACGGCCGAATTCCCGGCGCGTTCTCCTGCACCCGCGGCATGCTGGAATTCTGGATCGATCCCGCGAGCCCCTATGCCAAGCCGATTTTTCAGAGCGACAAGAAATTCATCTTTCATTGCGCCGGCGGCATGCGCTCGGCCTTGGCGGCTAAAACCGCGCAGGACATGGGCCTGAAGCCGGTCGCGCATATGGGCGGCGGGTTCGCGGCCTGGCGCGATGCCGGCGGTCCGGTCGAGAAGGTCGAGCCGAAGAAGGCGAAGGGTTAGTCCGAATGACCACTAGGCTCTACGCGTCATGCCCGGGCTTGTCCCGGGCATCCACGTCTTTGCTGCACGCGAAGTAAAACGTGGATGGCCGGGACATCTAGCGCAAAGACGGGCTTCGCGCTTTTGCCCGGCCATGACGAATGTTGAAAGGATCTTGCACCATGCCTTCCACCGACGATCCGCTTGTTTCCACCGACTGGCTCGCCGCCCGTCTCGACGATCCAAAAGTCAGGATCATCGACGCGTCCTACAAGATGCCGGGCGTGCTGCCGCTGCCATCGGATGATTATCTCGGCGCGCATATTCCAGGCGCGGTGTTCTTCGATGTCGGGGACATCGCCGATCGCAACGACCCGCGGCCGCATATGTATCCGAATGCCGAACAATTCGCGCGCGAGGTGTCCGCGCTCGGCATTTCCAGTGGCGACACCGTGGTCGCCTATGATTCCGGCGCCTGGGTCGCAGCCCCCCGGGCGTGGTGGATGTTCCTGTCGTTCGGCCATCGCCAGGTCAAGGTGCTGGATGGCGGCCTGCAGAAATGGCTGCGCGAGGGCCGGCCCACTCATTCCGGCAAGGTCACGCCGAAACCGGGAAAATTCCAGGCCAAACTCGATTCCAGCTATGTCCGCAGCAAGCAGCAATTGCTCGGCAATCTCGAAACGCATGCCGAGCAATTGGTCGATGCGCGCCCGCGGCCGCGTTTCGAAGGCACGGTCGCCGAGCCGTGGCCGGGCCGCCGCTCCGGTCACATCCCCGGCAGCCGCAACGTGCCCTACGCCGAATTGTTCGACGCCAAAACCGGCGCGATGAAGCCGCTTGATGATTTGCGCAAGGCGTTCGGAGGTGCAGACGTCGATCTGACAAAACCGATCGTGACGACCTGCGGCTCCGGCGTCTCCGCGCTGGTGTTGACGCTGGCGCTCTATCGGCTCGGCGTGCGCGGCACCGCGCTGTATGACGGGTCGTGGGCCGAATGGGGCCTGCCCGACGGACCGCCGGTCGCGACCGGCCCGGCTTGATCGGCGAAAGCTTCAGCGGCTGCGGACAGTAGTTGTCGGTTGCGAGAACGGATCGGCAGCCGGCTGCGCAGGCGCCTGGCGCGCCACGCGCGCGCGCAACGCGATCCTGCGGCGCTGGGCCGCCCGCCGCGCCTGCAGGCGCTTCTTGATGACGCTCTCGTCAGGCTTTGC
>WNFD01001704.1_pt1 | contig 38446 bp, 37 predicted proteins | sample 5400491 | NCBI WGS metagenome assembly WNFD01 (sample SAMN13153343, study PRJNA577476) | soil metagenome | isolation source: 120 cm saprolite under Douglas fir tree site 2 hole 2 replicate 2 | place: USA:California | collected 2015-04-18 | reverse complement strand
GGACGACGGGCTCATGAGACCCGATCGATGCGCATTGCGGACGAGTACGACGCGATCGTGCTGGGTGCGGGCGCGGCGGGAATGACCGCGGCGGCGGTCGCCGCCACCGGAGGCTTGCGCGTGCTGCTGATCGAGAAATCGGCGCAAGTGGGCGGCACGACGGCAATCTCGGGCGGAATGGTCTGGATTCCGGCGAACGCCAAAATGGCGGAGGCCGGGATCGCCGATACCGCGGAGCAGGCGCGGCTTTACCTGCGCCATTGCGTGCCCGGCGGCTTCAACGAGCATCTGCGCTCGGCATTCCTCGCGAGCGCCGATGCGGCCATTGCCTACCTCGAGCGGAACACGTCGGTTCGCCTAAAACCCGTCGTCAATTATCCGGATTATTACCCCGATTTGCCCGGAGCGACGGGGGGAGGACGCGTGCTCGAGCCGGTTGCGTTCGACGGGCGAATGCTCGGAAAGCATTTTCGGCTGCTTCGGCCGCCGCTGCCGGAGTTCATGCTGTTCGGCGGCATGATGGTCGACCGCGCCGACATCCGGCATTTCCGCAAGGCCGGGCGATCGTCCCTGTCGGCGGCACGCGTGGCGCGTCTCGTTGCCCGCTATGGCTGGCAGCGGCTGTTCGCGGATCGGGGGACCTCGCTGTACCTCGGCAACGCACTGGCGGCGCGGTTGCTGCACTCGCTGTTGCGCCAGAACGTCGAGCTCGCGTTGAATACGGAAGTCGCCGGCCTGATCAACGACAGCGGCAAGGTCACGGGCGTGACCCTCGCGCGCGTGCGCAACGGCGAAGCGGGCCGCAGAGACATCCGGGCGGGCAGAGGCGTGGTGCTCGCGACCGGCGGGTTCTCGCAGGATCCGCAGATGCGGGCCAGATATTTGCCGGACGGAGCCGGAAACCTGTCGGCGGCGTGCTCGAGCATCACCGGCGACGGTCTGCGCCTCGGCATGCTGGCCGGCGGCGGAATGTGCGAGCAAAATGCCGACAATGCGTTCTGGACCCCGGTCTCGCGCTTTACGCGGCAGGACGGCTCGCAGGGCGTGTTTCCCCACACCGTGACCGATCGGGGCAAACCCGGCGTGATCGCCGTCAACCGCAGCGGGCGCCGCTTCACCAACGAGGCGCAATCCTATCACGAGTTCGTCCGGGCGATGTTCCGCGGCGACAACGATGGCCCTTGCATCCCGGCTTACCTGATCTGCGATCGACGGTTCTTGTGGCGTTACGGCCTCGGGGCCGTAAGACCGTTCGCGCTGTCGCTGCGCGAATATCTGCGCGGCGGCTATCTCGTCCGGGGAGAAACGATCGGCGCGCTCGCCCTCGCGCTCGGCATCGATGCGGAACCGCTCGCGGCGACACTGGCGCGGCACAATGAAGGTGCCCGCAATGGAACGGATCCCGAGTTCAGCCGCGGCGGCGATGCCTATCAACGCTATCTCGGCGATGCGGACCACACACCGAACCCCTGCGTGGCGCCGATCGAGCATCCGCCGTTCTATGCCGTCGCGGTCCATCCGGGCGACCTCGGCACGGCGGCCGGCCTCTTGGCCGACGAGAACGCCCGGGTGCTGGACGGTGCCGGAAGGCCGATCGACAATCTCTATGCTTGCGGCAACGACATGAGCTCGATCATGAATGGCGCCTATCCGGGCCCCGGCATCACGCTCGGTCCGGCGCTGACGTTCGGCTATCTCGCGGCGAAGCACATGGCGGGTTAGCGATGCTGCGCGGCTCAGATTCCTCCGATCGCAAGCCCGCGACGCGGCAAAAATGCATTAGACTGCGACGCGCGGGAACGAGAACGCAGGACGCAACATGCCGAGAATGAAGGGTGCCGAGCTTATCACCGAGTACCTGATCCGAAGCCGTATTCCCTATGTGTTCGGGATTTGCGGCCACGGCAACGTCGGCATGCTCGACGCGCTTTATGACGCCCGCGATCGGATCAAGCTGGTCTCGCCGCGCCACGAGCAGGTCGCCGGTCACATGGCGGACGCCTATTTCCGCGTGCGCCACGAGCCGGTGGCGACGCTCACCTCCTGCGGCCCCGGCACGGCGAACATCGTCATGCCGCTGGCTGTGGCATTGTCGGATTCCTCGGCGCTGCTCGCCATCACCGCCAACGTGCCGACCTCGCAGTTCAACCGCAGCCCGTTTCAGGAGGTCAACCGGCACTATCAGGCGGATCTGGTCAACGTGATCCGGCCCGTGGTCAAGCGCAGCTTTCAGCCCACCCGGGTCGACATGTTGCCGCTTGCGCTGCGCCAGGCGACGACGACGATGTTGTCGGGGCGGCCGGGCCCAGTGAATGTCGACGTTCCCTACAACGTGTTCCAGGAGGAGGACGAAGTCGAGGTGCCGCCGGCGGCGCCGCCCTTCGGCGCGCAGCGCAGCGGCGCCTCGCCGGAGCAGGTCGCAGCGGCCTTGGAAATGATCTTGCAATCCAAGCGGCCGGTGTTCTTTATCGGCCACGGCGTGACCCTGTCGGAGGCAAGCGCGGAGCTGACCGAAGCCGCGCACAAGCTCGGCGTTCCCGTCATCGCTTCGCCGAACGGTTTCGGCTGCCTCGACATGACCGACCCGCTGTCGCTGGGTTTCATCGGCCGCAATGGCGCGTACCCGGCGAACGAGGCGGGCCGGCGCGCCGACCTCGTCATTGCCGTGGGCGCCCGGTTCGACGACCGCTCCGCCTCGTCGTGGCTGCCGGGCTATTCCTGGAATTTCCCGCACTGCAAGCTCATTCATGTCGACGTCGATCCCGACGAAATCGGCCGCAACTATCCGCCGGATCTCGGCATTTTGGCCGACGCGCGCACCTTTCTGCGCCAGCTCCTGACAGAACTCGAGCGGCGGCCCGCCAAGCGCGACGCGCTGAAAGACTGGCACACGGACATCGAGCAATGGCAGGCCGATTGGGAGACCTATACCAGGCCCAATTTCGCGATCCACGCTTCGCCAATCCGCCCCGAGCGCGTCGTTGCTGATTGCCAAGCGGTGCTGCCGGAAGATGCGATCCTCGCCTGCGACGTCGGCGTCAATCACAATTGGTATATGCAGTTCTGGAAGGCGCGCCGGCCGCAGACCATGCTCAACTCGTGGGGCTTTTCCGGCATGGGATTCGGCACCGCGGGCGCGCTCGGCGCCAAGCTCGCCGCGCCGGAGCGGCCGGTGGTGGCGATCGCGGGCGACGGCTGCTTCACCATGGTGCCGCACGTGCTGTGCACGGCGGTGGAATACGACATCCCGGTGGTCTGGCTGGTCTGGAACAATTTCTCCTGGGCCTCGATCCGCGACATCCAGTACGGGATGTTCGGTGGTCGCGAGATCGGCACCGCCTTCTATCGCGGCAGCAACAACACGCCGTACAATCCGGATTTCGCCGCCTGGGCCCGTGCCGCCGGAGCCGAAGGCGTTACGGTTGCGAAATCTGAGGACCTCCGGGGCGCGCTCGAGCACGCGATCGCCTCGAACAAGCCGTTCGTGCTCGACGTGCACGTCGACGCCAACGTGCATCCCCCGGCGACCGGCGCCTGGCAGCTGCCGCCGACCCCCTACAACGAGCCGGTGTTCGGCCAACGTTTCTTGCCGAGCGACGAAGCGCCGGTGAAATGAACCGCAGGATTCTCCGACATGCCCGAAGATCGAGGCTGGTTCATCCGCAACATCGCCGAGGTGCCGTGGAAGCAATTCCCCGATCATTTCGGCGGCGCGCTGTCGAAGCCGCTGGTGATGCCGGAAAATGCCGGCACGCGCCATATCGACTACCGCATCTCGATGTATCAGCCGATGGCGCACGTAAAGAAGCACGCCCATAGGGTCCAGGAGCAGGTCTATCACGTGCTCGAAGGCGAGGGGCTGATGGAGATCGACGGCGAGACGCGCGTCGTGCGCAAGCACGACGTGATCTTCCTGCCGCCCGGGGTCGAGCACTCGATCGCCAACTCCGGCATCATCGACCTGGTGTTTCTCGTCGTCACCTCGCCGGTGACGGACGAATAAAAAGAGCAGCTTCTCATTTTGCTTCGGCTCACAGCGCGGTGCTAGGCTTTTCCGCTTGCGCTCTTCCCCTCTCCCACAAGGGGAGAGGGGAAACGAGTATGCAGCTCGCGCAAACCGTACGTGTCACGACTCCATTTCACCGGAACATGCTCTAGCTTGTCCCGGCCATCCAGGTCTTGATCCCGTGCCCGAGACTGTAAACGTGGATGCCGGGCAGCAGGGTGGAAAAGTCGAGGACCAGGATGCCCTCAAGCGGCTGCATCGGCGTCATTTTCCTGCAAAACTCCGGCCGATCAGCTGACGGTGGATCTGGTTGGTGCCTTCCCAGATCTGGGTGATTTTCGCGTCGCGCATCAGGCGCTCGACGCGAAGATCGCGGCAATACCCGTAGCCGCCGTGCATCTGCACCGCCTCGGTGGCGATCCGCATGGCGAGATCGGACGCGCGCAGCTTGAGCATGGAGGCTTCCAGGCCGTATTCGCCGGCATCGCCCTCGACCAGCGAGGCGACGTAATCGAGCCATCGCTCGGTCATGGCGAGATCGGTCGCAAGGTCCGCGAGCAGGAACTGATTGGCCTGGAAATCGACGATGCGCCGGCCCGATTGCACCCGCTCGTTCATGTACGCGACCATGTCCTTGAAGGCGGCCGTCGCGATTCCAAGCGCATGGGCGGCAACGCTCGGCCGGGACTTGTTGAGCGAGGCGAGCAGGATGTCGAGGCCCTCGCCGGGCTTGCCGAGCAGATTGGCCCGGGGCACCCGGCATCGGTTGAACGCGATCGCGGCGGTGGAAGAGCCGCGGTGCCCCATCTTGTCCTCGGTGCGGATCACCTCGAATCCGGGCGTTCCTTGCTCGAAGACCAGTGCGGAGATCGCCGCCTTGTCGTCGCGGATCTCCGACCATTTGCCGAACAGCAGCATGAGCTCGGCGACGTCGCCGTTGGTGATGAAAATCTTGCCGCCCTCGACGATGATCGCGTCGCCGTCCGGGGTAAATCGCGTCTTCATGCCGGTGGCGTCGGATCCGGCGGTCGGCTCGGTGATGGCCAGCGCGCCGAGCCCACCGGCGGCAATGCGCGGGAGGAATCGCTGTTTCTGCTCCGGGCTGCCAATGTCGATGAGAGATTTCAGTCCGTTGAATGTCGTGGAATAGATGATCCCGGTCGAGGCGCAGGCCTCGGCAATGATTTTCACCACCGCGAGGTAGAGCCGGTAGGACATCCCGAGCCCGCCATAGGCCGCCGGCACGAAGATCGCGTTGGCGCCGATGGCGTTGAGCGCGCGGACGTTGTCCCACGGGAACTCACCGGTGCGATCGATCTCGGCGGCGTTGGCGGCGATGACGCCGTCGGCTACGCGCCTGACTTGATCGAGCACCAGCCGCTCGTCCTCCGACCAGTTCCGCTGGCGCTCCAAGGTATCGAAGACGTTCACGGGCCCTCACGCATCGCGGAACACCGGGGCGCGTTTTTCGACGAAAGCCGCCATGCCTTCCTCGGCATCGGCGGTGCGGAATGCGAGCGTGGCCACGTCGGCTTCGATCTTCAGGCCCTCGTGAATCGGCGCGTCGAGCGCCCGGGTCACCGCGGAGCGCGCCAGCGCCAGCACCGGTAGGCTGTAGCCGGTCAGCTCGCGGGCGAAGCTCAGGCCGGCTTCGATCGGGTCGCCGTCGATCAATCGATGCGCGAGGCCGATGCGCAGCGCCTCTTCGGCACCGACGGTGCGCCCGGTCAGGATCAGCTCGAGCGCACGCGCCTCGCCGACGACGCGCGGCAGGCGCTGGGTGCCGCCATAGCCGGGGATCATGCCCAGCTTGATCTCGGGGAATCCCAGTTTGGCGTTCGCCGTGGCGAGGCGAAAGGTCGCCGCCAGGGCGAGCTCGAGCCCGCCGCCGAACGCGTAGCCGTTGATGACGGCAATCGACGCGATCGGAAGCGCCTCGAGCTTCGAAAATATTTCTTGGCCGCGTCGGAGACTGTGCCTGTGCGCGGCGGGGTCCCGGCCGCGAAGCTCCTTGACGTCGGCGCCGGCGCAGAACGCCTTGGTCCCGGCGCCGGTGATCACCAGGGCACGCGCGCCCATCTTCCCTACCGCGTCGAACGCGTCGGCAATCTCCTCGAGAAAAGTGAAGGACAGCGCATTGAGCACTTCCTGGCGATCGAGCACGAGGACGGCAACTTCGTCGCGGCGCGTGAGGCTCAAGGGCATCAGGCCATCTCCTTGGCGCGCCATCGCACCGGCGTGGGCTCAAGCTCGCCGCGCCGGATCATGGCGACCAGCTCGCGTTTGAGGATCTTGCCGCTCGCGGTCAGCGGCAAGGTCTCGACGCGCAGAAAATATTCCGGCATGTCGGATTTCGACAGGCCTTCCGCGGCCAGGTGCGCGAGCAGCGCATCGGGCGCGATCGCGCCGATCACCGCGATGCAGGCGCGCTCCCCGAGCCGGTCGTCCGCGATCGGCACGCAGGCCGCGCGCTCGACCGCGGCATGGCGCAGCGCCAGCGCTTCGATGTGGGCCGGATAGATGTTGTGCCCGCCGCGGATGATCAGATCCTTGAGGCGGCCGACGATTTTCAGGTTGCCGGCCTCATCGAGCACGCCGAGGTCGCCGGACAGGAACCAGCCGTTGCGGTTGAAGCTTGCGGCGGTCGCCGGCTGGTTGCCGTAATAGCCGAGCATCAGCGCGGCGCCGCGCCCGCCGATCTCGCCGAGCGTGCCGCACGGCACGTCGCGATCGGAATTCTCCGGATCGAACAGACGGACCTCGTAGGCCTGGCCGCCGCGCCCGCAGGTATCGACGATGGTCGCGCGACCGTCGTCCGGGTGCGTGTATTGATGCGAGGAATTCTCGGTCATGCCGTAGATGTTCTGCGGCTTGATGCCCTGCTCCAGAAACGCCTCGGCGACCGATGGCGGGATCGGCGCGCCCGCCATGTAGAACACCTCGACCGAACCGATGCGCTCGAGCCCGCGGCGGCGCTGCTCGGCAATGATGTCCATCGCGTGGGTGGGGACCCCCATGACGTAGGTAGCGCCGGTCTCGACGATCCAGTCGATGCCGTGGCGGCCCGCCGGCGGATCGTTGACGATCAGCTCGCAGCCGGCAAGCAGCCATTGCGCCGCCGCCACCCAGGCGATGTGGTGCGACAGCGGGCTGAGCGTCAGCAGCTTGGTGTGCGGTCCATGCCCCCAATCGCGGACCATCTCGCGAGCGTTGGCGAACAGCGTGTTGTCGGAATGCATGACGCATTTCGGGACGCCGGTCGTGCCGGAGGTGAATGCGAGGTATGAAACCTTGTCCGGATCCGAGATCGCCTCGCCGGTCGCGGGTCCGGTCGCGGGAAAATCCGGCAGCATGTAGACGCGCTTGAGCGAGGTTGCCCGCGCAAGCACCGCGGCGAGATCCGCGGGCTCGCGGCCGGCACCGAGCCCCGGCTCGGTGATCAAGGCGCTCGCCTTCAAATAGTCGATGAGCTGCGCGACTTCGGACGGCGTGTAGGCCCGGTGCAAGGACGGATTGCAGGCATAGCCCTGGCGCGAGCAGGCCAGAAAGGCGATGACGGCCTCGATGCGGCTGGAAAGCCAAATCGACACGCGGTCGCCGCCCGCGAGCCCTTGCGCGGCGAGATCGGCGGCAACGCCGTCGACCCACGCCAGTATCTCGGACCAGGTCAGCCGATACCGGCTGTCGCGCAGGGCCGGTAGCTGCGGACGCTCGCCGGCATGGCGGAAGAGCAGCGAGTAGAACGTATCCTCCCGCCACAGGCCTTCGGCGTAATAGCGCCGCGCCGCCGCGGGGTGATGGAGGGTCAGGAACGGCCGCATCTTTATCTGCCGAATTGCGCCGGGTCGGGCTTTCGCTTCTGGGCGAAGGCCTTGGCAAGCTCCTGGCTTTCTTCCGTCTCCAAGTACGCGCGCAACAGCAAATCATGGGCCATCCGCGAGAGCCCGGCTACGCCGCCGTGGCGGGCGTTGAAGGCGGCCTTGATCGAGGCCAGCGCAAACGCTCCCCGCTCGGCGATCTCGAGCGCCATGGCCCGGGTCTCCTCGCGCAGCCGAGCGTCCGGGACCACGCGGTTGATGAGCCCGAGCTGCAGCGCCTCGCGCGCGGAGATCTTCGGATTGCAGAACCAGATTTCCTTGGCTTTCTTCTTGCCGACGAGATCCTCCAGGTACCAGGTGCCGTAGCCGGCGTCGAAGGAGCCCATCATCGGCCCGACCTGGCGGAACACGGCGCTTTCCTTGGCGATGGTGAGATCGCACAGCATCTGCAGCACGTTGCCGCCGCCGACGGCAAACCCATTGACCGAGGCGATGACCGGCTTCTGCAGGCGCTCGATCGATTCGTAGACTTCCAGCGTCGGCAGGGTGCCGGCGTAAAGAATGGTGTCCTCGAGCCCGTCCTTGCGCCCGCCGATGCAGAAGAACCGCTCGCCGGCTCCGGTGATCACCAGCACCCGGGTGCGCGTCTCACGCCGGATCGCATTGATGCAATCGCGCAGCTCGTGACACATGGTCGCGTTGAACATGTTGCCGTCGTCGGGGCGATTGAGCGTGATGGTGCCGACCGGCCCGTCTTCGTCATAGAGGATGGTTTGGTAGCCCAAGCGTCTCTCCCTGGATCATCGGCCGACATGATCTCGCGAGCAGGCCTCCGGATCGCCTCGATTCTGCCGGCTCCAACGCGCGCCTCGAAGCTAGCGGTTGAGCGATCGTCTCATGAACCCGAGCAGCCCCTGGGGCATGAAGATGACCATTGCGATGAAGATGAGCCCTACCGGAATCAGGTAGTACTCGGTGAAAAAGCGCGAGAATCCTTCGCGCAGCAGCAGGAAGAACGCCGCTCCCACGATGGGTCCCACCAGCGTACCGATCCCGCCCATGACGTTGAAGATTACCACTTCGCCCGAGACCAGGAAGAACACGAAATCGGGCGCTGCGAACCGGTTCTGGATGGCGTAGAGCACCCCGGCGAGCCCCGCGAACAACCCCGAGAGCATCACCGCCACGATCTTGTAGCGCTCGACAGGATAGCCGATCGCCCGGGTCCGTGCCTCGTTCTCGCGGATCGACTGCAGCACCATCCCGAACGGCGACTGGGTGATGCGCCGCAGCACGAGGTACGACAGGGTCACCACCGCGAGCACAAACCAGTGCAGCGTCTCCGAAGTGAATGGGACCGAGAAGAGCCCGGGAACGGCCAGTGCCGGACGGCGGAAGGTCAGTCCGTTCTCGCCGCCTGTCACTTCCGTCCAGGTGAAGATGATCACGTAGAAGATCTGCGAGAAGATCAAGGTCGTGATCGCGAAATAGATGTCGCGAAGACGCGTGGAGAAATAGGCGACGAAGGCCGCGACCGCGGCAGCGGCGACGAGCCCGAACAGGAACGCCATCCATAGATTGGGCGGGCTGGTCCACAGCAGGGCCGCCGCGGCGCCGTAGATCCCCAGGCCGAAGAAGGCCGAATGTCCGAACGATACCATGCCCGTGTAACCGATCAGGAGATCGGAGGACATGGCAAGCAGTCCCCAGATCAGGATCTCGGTCAGGAACTGGCGCCAGAATTCCGGCAACGCGAGCGGCGCCACGATCAGCAGCGCCAGGACGGCGGAGAACACCATCCAATAGCCAACGAGGTGGCGCGCGGTCATTTGGGTGTCGGAACGAAGAGGCCCGTGGGCCGGAAAAGTAGCGTCAGGATCAGCACGACGAAGGAGAAGATCACGGCCTGGGCCGGGCTCACCCAGATCGAGGCGTAGGATTCCAACAGGCTGATGAAGATCGAGGCGGCGATGGATCCTCCGAGGTTGCCCATCCCGCCGACCACGACGACGATGAATGCCTTGAGCACCCAGTCGACCCCCATGGCATGGTTGACGCCGACCAGCGGCCCAAACAGCACGCCGCTGGCGGCGGCCATTCCGGCGCCGATGGCGAACACCGCGGTAAGGACCTGCGGCACCGGGATGCCCATGGCCTGCGCCATGACGCGGTCCTGGGTCGTGGCGCGGATCCAGATGCCGTACGTGCCGAATTTCAGGAACAGCCACAGCGCACCGATGATGGCGGCCGAGAGCAGCGCGATCACCAGCCGGTACCACGGATAATCGAGATAGAACAGCGTGAAATACCCGCTGAAGGGCTCTTGGATCTTGCGCGCCACCGGACCGAACTGCCAGAGCGCGTAGTTCTGCAGCACCAGGGAGATGCCGAAGGTGGCCAGGATGGTCGTCAAGGGATCGCGGCCGAGCAACGGGCGCAGAGCGACGACATGAATGCCGGCGCCGAGCAGCGCGATGACGAGTGTGGCGACCACGAGCGCAAGCCAGAAGTTGCCGGTGGCCGTCAATACGATCACGCCCACATAGGCGCCCAGCATGAACAGCTCGCCGTGGGCGAAGTTCACCACGTCCATGATGCCGAAGATCAGCGTCAGGCCGGAGGCCACCAGAGCCAAAATCATGCCGGCGACGATGCCGTTGACCGTCTGGATCAGCAGCTGATCGAGCGGAATGGCCTGAAGCAGCTGGTCGATGGCCATGTTACACGCCCAAATACTGGTGGATCACCGCGTCGTTCACCCGCAGCTGCGAGGCTAGGGCGTGGTGGCGGACGGCGCCCTTCTCCATGATGTAGACCCGCCGGCTCGCGTCGAGCGTCAGCGGCACGTTCTGCTCCACGAGCAGGATTGCCACGCCCTCCCGGTGGAGAGCGTCGATGATCTGGCGGATCTGGGACACCATGCGCGGCATCAGCCCTTCAGTCGGCTCGTCCAGTAGGATGATTTTCGGCTCGAGCATCATCGCGCGAGCGATCGCGAGCATCTGCTGCTCGCCGCCCGAAAGCGTGCCGCCGGCTTGATTGCGCCGTTCCGCCAGCATCGGGAAAAACGCGTAGATCTTGTCCAGGAGCTCCTTCTTCCTGGCCTCGGTCACCGCGCGGCGGTCGAGGCCGGTGCGGAGATTCTCCATGACGGTCAGAAGGCGAAAGATCCGTCGATCCTCGGGAACGTAACCGATGCCCAGCCGGGCTATCCGGTGCGCCGGAAAATCGGTGATGGTGCAGCCTTCGAGCAGCGTTCTGCCCCGGCTCGGCCGTACGAGGCCCATGATGGTTTTCAGCGTCGTGCTTTTGCCGACGCCGTTGCGCCCGAGCAGGCCCACGACCTCTCCTCTGCCGACTTCGAGGGACACGCCATTGAGAATATGGCTCTTGCCATAATAGGTGTGGATGTCGTCAACCGTGATGAGGGGCTGCGGGGGAGTGTCGCTCATGTCTTGAGATAGACCTCCAGCACCCTGGGATTCCGCTGGATCTCGGCCGGCGTACCCTCGGCCAGGATCGCACCGTAGTGAAACACGGTGATGCGATGGGCGAGTTCCATCACCACTTGCATGTCGTGCTCGACGATCAGGATCGTCAGATCTTTGGCGATGCGACGGACCAGGGCCATGGTGTCGTGGGTCTCGGCCGCGCTCATGCCCGCGGTCGGCTCGTCCAGGCACAGCAGTTGCGGCTCGGTCGCCAGCGCGATGGCGATCTCGAGATTGCGCTGCTCGCCGTGGGAAAGATTGGCGGCGATTTCGTCCGCCTTGCCTTGCAAGCCGACGGCCTCCAGTACCGCTTCGGCCTTCTCGATGATGTCGCGATAGGCGCGGTGGTGGGTCAGCAGGCTCCAGCCGTGCCGGCGCGACTGAGCAGCGATGCGGACGTTCTCGAAGGTGGTGGCGCTGGGGAGAATGTTGGTGATCTGATACGACCGGGCGATGCCTTTCTGTGAGATCCGGTTCGATGGAAGCCCGGTGATGTCCTCATCCTGGAACAAGATGCGCCCCGAAAGCGGGCGCAGGACGCCGGTCAGGCAATTGAAGAAGGTGCTCTTGCCTGCGCCGTTCGGCCCGATGATCGCCCGGATCTCGCCGCGGCGCGCTTCGAAGTTGACATTGTTCAGCGCGGCCAGGCCTCCGAAGCGGACGGTCAGATCTTGGGTCCGCAACAGAGCGGCGCCCTCCCGGCCGGCGTTTGCCGGGAAAGGCGCCTCGATGGAGAGGCGGGCAGCCACTTAGGTGGAAGCGAACGTGCAGGCCGGCGGGAAGACCGTTTTGTCCTTCGCGACCACTTCGATGATCCGGTGCTTGCCGTCCTTGATGTCGAAGATGAACTCGCGGAGAAAGGCTTGGTGGTCGTCCTTGCGGAGAAGCTTGTCTCCCTGCGGAAAGTCGTCCCCCTCCTTCATCTCCAGCCCCTCCAGCGCCTCGATCAGCTTCGGCGTATCCTCGCGGCCGCGGAACCCCGATTTCTCCATGCCGATCTTGAGGGCATTCATCGCCTCGAAGTTCGACTGGACGTAGCGGTCGGGCAGCGGACCGGACGGATCGATCTGCTTGAGCCGGGCGACGGCATCGTCGAAGAACTTCTTGTGGGCGGAGGTATTGAGCGGTGCATCGAAGACCGGGACGTAGCGATTGATGCCGACGAAGCCCTCGATCTTGTTGCCGAGCGCGGGAAGATTGGTGGCCTCGGCGATAGCGCCGTCGCCCGCCCATTTGTACTTTCTGGTCAGGCCGAGATCGAAGGCCTGGTTGCCGATCGTCACCCCGTCCTTGCCGAAGAAGATGCCGAAGAAGCCGTCGAAGGCGCCCCTGACCTTCGAGAGGAAAGGCGTCATGTCGGCGGTGCCGAGTGGGATGCCGGTGGTCTCCACCACGCTTCCGCCGGCCTTCGCGATCTGATCGACGTAGGCGTCGCGGGTGGACTGCCCCCATGCATAGTCCGCGTAGGCAATGTGCCAGCGCGGGCCGATATTCTTCACGAGCCACGGCGCGAACGCCACCGCCTGAGCAGGCGCGTAATCGAACGGTCGGAAGGTGTGGCGGTCGCACTTGCTGGTCGTGATCGTGGTGTCGAGGCACACCCCGATCATGTTGACGATCTTGTGCTCGGAAAACACCGGCATACAGGCGAGGCACACGTTGGAGAGGAAGCCGCCCTCGTGAACGTCGATGTTGTCCTCGACGACGAGCTTCTCCGCCTTGCGCCGCCCGACGTCGGGCTTGGACTCGTAGTCGGCTACGATGAGCTCGATTGGCCGGCCGTTGATCCCGCCGGACTTGTTGATGCGATCCACGGCCATCTGGGTGCCCACCAGGGCGGTCTTGCCCCCGGCCGCCGCGGATCCGGAAAGCGGCTGCAAGGTGCCGATCTTGTATGGCTTGGCCTGGCCGAATGCGGCCTGCCACGGCGCCGGCACGAGCATGGTTGCTCCGAGCGCGCCGGCGCCGGCGGCGCTCCACCCGATCAGCCGGCGCCGCGTGACCTTGCCGCGGTACCAGAATTCCTCACCCCGATCCTGCGCGTCGTCTCTATGGGTCATGGCGGGTCCCTCCTGGTCCGCTCTGACGTATTCCGGTCATCGCCGCGAGCGGTTCGGCCAAGACCTGATCAGCAAACGCGATTTCATCGGCATATTCAAGCAGCGGGCCGGTGTAGGCATTCAGGCCGCGTCGCGGCCGGACTCCCGGCGCAGCAGGCCGGAATCGAGCAGCGCCTGGCGGATGCGCTCGATCTCGGCGTCGCCGAGCTTGGCGAGCGGCGGCCGCACCACGGCGCGCTTCTGGCGGCCGAGCAGCACCAGCGCCTCCTTCATGCGGTTGTGCATGTCGGACCACGGCTCCGAATAGAACACGCGGGCGAGCGGGTAGATGCGCTCATTGATGCGTCGCGCTTCCGCAAGGTCGTCGCCGCGGACGGCGCGGAACAGCGCCGACTGTAGATCGGGGATCACGCTGCCGCTGCCGGAGAGCAGGCCGTTGCAGCCGAGCACCAGCGAGCTCAGGAGCCAGGCGCTGTGGGTCGAGAGCACGTTGACCGGGCGCGGCAGGCTTTGCAGCGTGCGCACGTGCCACTCGTGCTGCTGCAGGTTGCCGCACCAATCCTTGATGGCGCGGATGTTCGGGATCTCCTCGCACATCCGCAGCAGCGTGTCCGGCGGATATCCCTGGCCGCTTGCGATCGGATACTGGAAGACGATGATCGGCAGATCGCTCGCTTCCGCGATGCGGGAGAAATGCGCGAGCGCCATCTGCGGCGACTGCCCGAGCGTGAACGGCCCGGGCGGGAACACCAGCAGCGCGGCGGCGCCGCCCGCGCTCGCCATGCGGGCGATCCGCGCCGCTTCGAGGCTGCCGTCGGCCCAGATGCCGTTGACGAGCGGCAGCCGCGCGCCGATCTCGTCCCGGGCGATCTCGAGCACCTTGCGCTGCTCGTCGAACGTGCACGAGGCGACTTCGGTGGAATGCGCGTTGACGGTGATGGCCGAGATGCCGTCGGTCGCCGCGACCTCGCGCAGATGCTTGCGCAAGGCCGCCTCGTCGATGGCGAGATCGTTGTCGAACGGCAGCAGCACTGCCGGAATGACGCCGTGAGGGAGGTAGGGACGGGGCATGGCCGACCTTCTTCGTTCGTCGAAGCCGTTTCGGCATCGTATCATCTCAAGTCGGCATCCGCACCTCGGCTGCCGGGACCGTGATGGGCTGCCGCCGCCGGCCCCAATTGCCGGGCCTGTCCTGGAACACGCCGGCGCATGCAGCGCCGCAATGGCCGCATCGGCCGGCGCTATCGAGATTCCACGCCGTCAAGTCGTACCAATCCCGGCCGATCAGCAGCTCGCGGCAGCGATGACAATAGGTGCTCTGGCCCGCGGGATCGTGAATATTGCCCGTGAACACGTATCGCAGCCCGATCTCGCAGGCGATGCGCCGCGCCTGGCGCAGCGTCGCGGGCGGCGTCGCCGGCTTGTCCAGCATCTTCCAGTCGGGGTGGAACGCGGTGAAATGCAGCGGCACGTCCGGGCCCAGGTGCTGCATCACCCAGCGGCTCAAGGCCTCGACTTCAGCCGGCGAATCGTTCTCGCCCGGGATGAGCAGCGTGGTGATCTCGAACCAGACGTCGGTTTCGTGCTCGAGATATTCCAGCGTGTCGAGCACGGGGCCGAGCCGTGCCGAGCACAGGTTCTTGTAGAAGCTCTCGGTGAAACCCTTCAGATCGATGTTCGCGGCATCCATGTGCCGAAAGAGTTCGACCCGCGGCTCCGGGCAGATGTAGCCGGCGCTCACCGCGACGGTTTTCACCCCGCGCTCGCGGCAGGCCTGCGCGACATCGACCGCGTATTCGAGGAAGATCACCGGATCGTTGTAGGTGAAGGCGACGGAGTGCGAGCCGCTCGCGACCGCGGCTTGCGCGATGGCCTCGGGAGAAGCCTGGTTCTGCAGCCGGTCGAAGTCGCGCGCCTTGGAGATGTCCCAGTTCTGGCAGAACTTGCAGGTGAGATTGCAGCCCGCCGTGCCGAACGACAGCACCGGCGTGCCGGGCAGGAAATGGTTGAGCGGCTTCTTCTCGATCGGATCGATGCAGAAGCCGGACGAGCGCCCGTAGGTCGTGAGCACCATCGAGTCATCATGGCGGGCGCGCACGTAGCACAGCCCGCGCTGGCCGTCATGGAGCAAAGCAATGCGAAGGGCATCGGAAATACCCACAGCGCGGCCCGCGGCCGTGGCGGGCTCGTTCTATCCCGGGGATCCGGGGCGGCTTCGGGCCGAGGTCGGCGCGCTCCTGGCCGGCGCGCCCGGGCATTCCGGCGCGCCCAAGGCACTGATCGCGCCGCACGCCGGCTACGTCTATTCCGGCCGAGTGGCGGCGACCGCGTTCGCCGCGCTCCGAGGCCAAGCGGAGACGATCGAGCGCGTGGTGCTGATCGGGCCGGCGCACTATGTGCGGCTGCGCGGCGTCGCCGCGCCGACCGCGAGCGCTTTCGAGACCCCGCTCGGCCGCGTCCCGGTGGACCAGGAGGCGCTGGCAGCCATCGCCGATCTGCCGTGCGTGAGCGAGGCCGATGCCCCGCACGGGCCGGAGCATGCCCTCGAAGTCGAGCTTCCGTTCCTGCAGTCGGTGCTGGCTTCTTTTGCCCTGGCGCCGCTCGTGGTCGGCGATGCGACGCCCAAACAGGTAGCCGAAGTTCTCGCCCGGCTCTGGGGCGGCCCGGAGACGCTCCTCGTGGTGAGCTCGGACCTGTCGCATTATCACCCCTACGGCGAGGCGCGGCGGCTCGACGCCGAGACCGCCGCCGCCATCGAGCGCGGGGACTGGGCGGCTCTGAGCCCGGCGCGTGCCTGCGGGTTCCTGCCCGTCGCCGGCCTGCTCGTGGAAGCCGGGCGGCGCGGGCTCACCGCGCGCCGGCTGGCGTTGTGCAACTCGGGAGATACTGCGGGCGACCGGGATCGCGTCGTCGGCTATGGCGCTCAAGACCGCCGTTCGCGGATACTTGTGACGATCCGATCCCGTGTCTCCGGCTCCTCGCAAACTGCCGAGAGCAGCTCGCGCAGGGTCCGCCGCAAACCGTGAATCTGGTCGATCAAGTCGAGGACTACGGACACACCCTCCTCGTTCACCCCCATGTCCTGCTGCAGATCGCGGATCAGAAGCGCTCGCGCCAGGTCGACATCGGAAAACCGCTGATCGTCGGCGTCCCGGCGCGGCACCAGCCAGCCCGCCTCGATCCACGCCTCGAGCATCTCGGCATTCACGCGCGCGTGGATCAGGAACTCGTTCGTGTCGACCATTCATGCCTCCATCGCGCGGCGAGGATTGTAGGCCTTGTTCGACCATCCGCTGACGAAGCTTGTGAGTTCGGGATCATGTTTCTCCGGCAGCATGACCTTGAGGGTGACGTATTCGTCGCCCCTGCCGCCTGTGCTCCGGGGGGCACCTTTGCCGCGCAGCCGAAGCACGGTTCCAGTGTTGGAGTCCTTCGGTACCGTCATGGTCACCGGGCCGGTCGGCGTCGGCACCTTGATCTTGGCCCCGAGCACCGCTTCGGTAAGAGAGACCGGGAGGTCGAGATGGATGTTGTCACCCTCTCGTTTGAAATAGGCATGCGGGCGCACCGCGATCTCGACCAGGGCATCGCCGGGCGGTCCGCCGTTGAGACCTGGTCTACCCTTGCCGCGCAGGCGCAATACCTGCCCATCGCGGGTCCCGGCAGGAATAGTGACATCCAGCACGGATCCGTCCGGCAGCGTCACGCGACGGCTCGCGCCGTTGATCGCGCCGAGAAAATCCACTTCGAGGCGATAGTGAACGTCGCCTCCGCGCATGCGGAACGCGCCGGCGCGGCGGCCGCGCTCGCCGAAGATCCCCGACAGGATGTCGTCCATCCCTTCCATGTCGGCGAAGCCCGCGTCGCTGGTATAGACATGGGCTCCGTCCCCCTCCGCGAAGTCCCGATAGTAGCGCTGGCGGGGGCGTTCGGCGCCCGAGGCATCGATCTCGCCGCGATCGAAACGGGCGCGCTTGTCCGCATCGCCCAAGAGATCGTAAGCCGCCGAGACCTCCTTGAATGTTTCCTCGGCCTTCTTGTTGCCGGGATTGAGGTCCGGGTGCAGCTTCTTGGCCAGCTTGCGGTACGTTTTTTGTATCTCCTCCTGCGATGCCTCTCGTTTCACTCCCAATACCTGATATGGGTCGGCGCTCAACGCCCTCTCCTGTTCCTTGCCCGATCCCAACCTGACTGCGCGTCGCGGTCGTTCAACGCATCATGTTGGGTATTTTGTTCCAGGACGGTCGTTCGGCGGCCTTCATCTTGGCTTGCTGCGGCAGCGCGAGATACCAGTCGAGGATTTCGGCGCCGCTCCAATGCAGCACGCCTTCGAAGCGGTTCACGTAATCGTAGATGGCCTCGAGATATTTGATCCGATGCGGCTGGCCGCTGATGTAGGGATGGATCGCCAGCGCCATGATCTTCGCGCGGCTTCTGCCCTCGGCGTAGAGCCGGTCGAACTGGTCGATCGCGCGCCTCATCAGATATTCGCTCTCGTGATGCTGCACGATCATCATCGGGATGTCGTTGAGCTCGACCGTGTAGGGCAGGGTGACGAGCGGCCCGTTCGCGGTGCGGATCACGGTCGGCTCGTCGTCGAAAACCCAATCGCCGATGTATTTGACGCCGGCGGCGGCGAGCAGCTCCGGCGTCTCGTAGGTCTCGGTGAGGCCCGGCCCGAGCCAGCCGACCGGCCGCTTGCCGGTGAAGTGCTCGAGGATATCCATCGACCGTTTGATCATCGCCGCCTGGTCGTCGTGCTTGTGGATCGGCAGCTGATCGTAGGCGTGGCCCATGAATTCCCAACCGTCGCGCTTGGCCTGCTCGGCGACGCGGGGATAATCCTCGCAAACGCGGGCATTGGTGGCGAGCGTCGGGCGGATGCCGAGGCGGGAATAAAGCTCGAAGAAGCGCCAGGCACCGACCCGCATGCCGTATTCGTGCCAGCTCCAGTTCGGCACGTCGGGGAGCAGCGGGACGCCGGTCGGCGCCGGCAGCACCTGCCGCGCCATCGGCCGAGAAATGTCCCAGACCTCGTAATTGACGATGGTCCAGAACGCGAGCCGCGCGCCGCCCGGCAGTTTCAGCGGCGGCCGGTCGACGATCGCCGAATAGTCGCAACGCTCGCGCGGGATCATGTGGCTCGTCATCGCCGGCTCCTTCAGGCGCGCCTCAGGCTCGGGGTTTTCCGCGAAAACCCGAGCGCCATGATCTCGTCGGCGCTCAGCACTTGCCCGAATGCGGTGCCGATGATGCGCAACGCCCATTGATGGAAATCCGGGCCATCCATCGTGTCGACGCAGTCGGAAACCACCACGACCGCATAGTCGCGGCAGCATGCGGCGGCTGACGTCGCGAGCACGCAGGAATTGGTGTTGACCCCGGTGATCAGCACGGTGTCGACGCCGTGCGCGCGCAAGCCGAGGTCGAGGTCGGTGGCGAAGAAGCAATCGTAGCGCTTCTTGGCATCGATGACGAAATCCGACGGGTCGAACACCTCGGGCATGATGGTGCAGCCGGGGGAGCCCTTGAGGTTGTGGACGAGCACGTTGTTGCGCAGGTCGTTGGGGTCCTCGGCGCGGGCGCGCCAGCCGGGATTGGCGCGGATCTCGTCGGCGTCGCGATAGGTCGCCACGCAATGGAACACTGGAATGGAAGCCGCCCGGCACCAGCGCAGGAATTTGGCGTTGGCGGCCACCACCCGCGCGGCCGTGCCGGCTTCGAGCGGCATGGTCGCCATCTCGGGATCGAGATGGCCGCGGTGGAGGTCGATGGCGATGACGGCTGGGTGCGGCTGCGCGATGCCTCGGATCATGGGGTCGGTCCCGGGCTGGTATGTCGGCCACCATCGTCGAATTCCGGGCCGATCGTGTCAATTGGACCAGGCGTGGCAGGGCCGGAGCAGCGTTACGGCGGCAGCGACAGCTTCTGCTTGAGCTCGGCAGCGCTCACGGGTTGTCCGTAGTCGGGTGCGCCGCGCTGGAACCGGCGCGCATCCGCGAGCTTGCCGACCAGCACCGGGTGGAAGCCGGCGTCGCGCACCAGTTCCTCCGCGAGCCGCACCGCCTCGGCATCGTCACCGGCGATCGGAATCGCGAGCTTCGGATCGGCGCGGTTCGCCTCGCGCGCGAAGATCGTATAACTGAGCGTGTTGAACGCGCGCACCAGCCGCGCGCCGGCCAGATATTTCTGCGAGGTGATGCCGATTCCGTTTTGCTCGACCTCCTCGGCGATCGGGGCACCGTCGCGCCCCGCCACGGCGTTGCAGGCGTCGAGCACGATCTTGTTCTTCAGCGCGTCGCCAAACTCCTGCCCGAGCTGCGGCAGCGCGCCGTACGGCACCGCGACGAAGAGTGCGCCGCCGAAGGCAATCGCTTGCGCCACGGTGCCGGCTTGGGCGAGCGGTCCGAGCCCGCCCACCATGTTCTTGAGTTCGTCGGGATGGCGCGATGAGAACAGCACCGGATGGCCGGCCTTGACCCACAGGCCGCCGATCGTGCCGCCGATACGGCCGGAGCCGATGACGCCGATCGGCAGCTTGGCGCCGGTCGTCTGCGCGACGGCGCGCCGCGGCCGCAGCGCCGCCGCAAGGGCGAATGCGCCGCCTGCGCCGAGCAGCGCACGGCGGGAGCCGTCGAAGGGCCGATGGTTGGGCATGTAAACCTCCTCACCGTTCGGCTGGGTACTACCAGGGCCGCTCGCTATCGCCTAATCTCGACCCAACCCCACAGAACTGTACATTCCCAGACGACGATCCCGTGTCACAATCTTTCGATCTCATCATCAATGGTCGTGCCAGAAGCGTGAGTGCCGACGAGCAGGCGACCCTGCTCGACGTGCTGCGCGGCGACCTCGGCCTGCGCGCCACCCGCTTCGGCTGCGGGCTCGAGCAGTGCGGCGCCTGCATGGTGCTGATCGATGGCGAGCCGGCCTATGCCTGCTCGCGGCTTATCTCGACGCTCCCCGGCAGGCAGGTCGTGACCATCGAGGGACTGGCGGCGGACGGCTCGCTCGCGCCGCTGCAGCAAGCCTTCATCGTCGAGCAGGCCGGTCAATGCGGCTTCTGCCTGAGCGGGATTCTCATCTCGGCCAAGGCGCTGCTCGACCGCAATCCGGCGCCGGGCCGCGCCGAGATCGCCGCGGCGCTCGACCACAACCTGTGCCGCTGCGGCGCCCACAACCGCATCATCCGGGCGATCCGGCGCGCGGCGTCGGCCCGCAGCGGAGCTCCGGCATGAGCGCGCTGCCGCGCAGCCTCGCCGACAACCCCCGGCTCGACCAATGGATCGGCTTCGAGCCGGATCGGACCGTGCGGCTTGCGACCGGCAAGGTCGAGCTCGGCCAGGGCGTGCTGACCGCGCTCGTGCAGATCGCCGCCGAGGAGCTCGACGTCGAGCCCTCCCGCGTGCGCATCGTGTCCGGCGACACCGAGCGCACCCCGAACGAAGGCTACACCACCGGCAGCCTGTCGATCGAGATCTCCGGCGGCTCGATCCGGCTCGTCTGCGCCGAGGTGCGCCGCCTGTTCGTGCAAAACCTCGCGGCGGAGCTGCGCTGCGACCCGGCGGAGCTCGCCGTCGCAGACGGCAGATTTCTGCGCGGCCAGACCGACACCGGCTACGATTATTGGCGGCTTGCTGCGGGCGTCGATCTCGCCCGCGACGCAACCGGGAACGCGCCGGTCAAGCATCCCTCCGAACACCGTGTCATTGGCCGCAATTTCTCGCGCCTCGACCTGCCGGAAAAGCTCGCCGGAGCGCCGTTCCTGCACGATCTCGCGCCGCAAGGCGTGCTCCACGCACGCGTGCTGCGCCAGCCGTGCCGCGGCGCGCGGTTTCTTGGCCTCGACGAAGCCGCCGTGCGTCGCGCCGGCACGCTCGAGATCGTCCGCGACGGCGATTTCGTCGCATTCGTGTCGGAACGGGAATCCGTCGCACGGGCCGCCTTGGAGGCCGCGCGCCGGACCGCGAAATGGGAAGGCGGGATCGACGCCCCGGAGGATGCCGGGACGCCGCAGAATCTCATCGCGCTGCCGAGCATCGATCGCGTCATCGAGGTGAGCGCGCAAACGGTGCCGGCGCCGGCCCGCACCTTCGAGGCGACCTACTCGCGGCCCTACATCGCCCATGCGTCGCTCGCGCCGTCGTGCGCGGTCGCGCGATTTGCCGACGGCCGGCTGGAGGTGACGACGCATGCCCAGGGCGTCTACCCGCTGCGCCTCGCGCTGGCGCACGCGCTCGCCTTCGATATCGAGTGCATCTCGGTGCGCCACCATCAAGGCGCCGGTTGCTACGGCCACAACGGCGCCGACGACGTCGCCTTCGATGCCGCCGCGCTCGCCGTGCGCACGCCCGGCCGGCCGGTGCGCGTGCAATGGGAACGCGAGGACGAGCTTGCGGCGGCGCCGTTCGGCGCCGCGATGGCGGTAAAGATCCGGGCGGGCCTCGATCCGGCGGGCCGCCCGCTCGATTGGACGCTCGAAGTGTTCAGCCCAGTCCACACCCAGCGGCCGGGCATGAGCAAGGCGCCGCTGCTGGGCCGCGAGGGGCTGCCCGATCCGCCGCCTCGGCCCGCGCCGGCCGACCCCCCGGACGCCGCGGGCGGGGGCGGCACTCGCAATGCCGCCGCGATCTACCAATTCCCGCGGCACAAGGTGATGCACCACCTCATCCCCGACCCGCGGGTACGCACCTCGGCGCTGCGCTCGCTCGGCGCCTTCGCCAACGTGTTCGCGATCGAGTGTTTTTTGGACGAGCTGGCGGAGTTTTCGGGCGAGGATCCGGTCGCCTACCGACTCGCGCTGCTGTCCGATCCGCGCGCGCGGCGCGTGATCGAGACCGTGGCCGCGATGTGCGACTGGAGCGCGCGGCTTCGCGGCGCCGAGCGCGGCGGCGGACACGGGATCGGGCTGGGCATGGCGCGCTACAAGAACCGCGGCGGCTATGCGGCGGTGGTGGCCGAAGTCGAGGTCGACGAGGAAGTGCGGCTCGCAAGAATGTGGTGCGCGGCCGACGGCGGGCTGATCATCAATCCCGACGGCGCGTCGAACCAGGTCGAGGGCGGGATGGTCCAGGCCGCGAGCTGGACCCTGAAGGAAGCGGTGCGCTTTGCCGAGGGCCGCGTCGCCTCGACCAGCTGGGAGAGTTACCCGATCCTGAAATTCTCCGAAGTGCCCGAGATCGACATCCGGCTGATCGACGCGCGCGGCGAGCCGCCGCTGGGACTCGGTGAAGTCGCCCAGGGCCCCACCGCCGCCGCCATCGGCAACGCGGTCGCCCGCGCGCTTAGCGCCCGCATCCGCGATCTGCCGCTGACGCGGGAGCGGATCGCGGAGGTGTTGCTGGGGAGCTGAGGGTCAATGCCATGGTCGGCGCGAAGTATGCCGGATATGAACGATCCACACTTCATCACGCTGGACTTCGTAGTAGATTTTGTACGGATAGCCGACGAGCGTCAGCTCATGGATGCCGGGCTCATCCGTGGTAGGTGCCATCAGCGGAAAATCGGCGAGCCAGGCAATCCGCCGCTCGATCACCGATTTCATGGTTTCTGCGGAAGGGGGCGCTCGTTCGCGGAGATATGCGTAGATTTCATCGAGATCGGCACGTGCACGAAGCGTGTAGCGTACCCTCATCATCCCGGTTTCTTGAAGAAATCGGCCATTTCCGTGTCGGAGGCGAACTCGCCTTTCCGGGCTTGCGCTCGGCCTTCCCGGATTGCCGCGCGGGTCTCCTCATCGAGCCGCACCGGCTCGGCTCGCCTCGCCGCCAGCGAAAACAGCATCTCGGCCGCCTCGTCCTGATCGGACTCCGGCAACGCTTGGACTTTCCTGATTGCCTCTTCGAACAATTTTGTCATGCGTTGATCCTATCACATCCCGAATTGGTCGGTAAGGGGTTCAAATCCCCAACAACCGTTTCGCGTTGCCGCCCGCGATGGCGGCGCGGGTCTTTGCGTCGAACGCCTCGACCGAGGCGACGTGGCCGATCGGATCGTATTCGCCCATGTCGAAGGGATAATCGGTGCCCATCAGCACGTGGTCGGCGCCGAACACGTCGACCAGATGTTTTAGCTGGTGCGGCGTGAACACGACGCTGTCGACGTAGACCTTCTTGAGATAGCTGGTCGGCGGCTCGGGCAGGTTCGCGCGGCAGTCGGGCCGCGCGCCCCAGGCGTGATCGATCCGCCCCGAATAGCCACCGAGGTAGCCGGCGCCGTGCACCGCGAGGATCTTCAGGTTCGGGTGGCGCGCGAGCACACCGTCGAAGATGAGATAATGCAGCGCGAGCGTAGTCTCGAGCGGATTGCCGACGAGGTTGTTGAAATAGAATCGCGTCAGCCGCCTGGCTTCGGTAAATCCGTTGGGGTGGATCACGACCAGCGCGCCGAGCGCTTCGGCCTTCTGCCAGAACGGCGCAAACGCCGGATCGGACAGCTCGCGACCGCCGACGTTGGTCAGAATTTCCGCGCCCTTGAAGCCGAGCTTGGTCATGCAGCGCTCGAGCTCGGTCGCCGCCTCGTTGCCGTCCTGGAGCGGCACGCCGCCGAGCGCGACGAAACGCTCGGGCGTGCGCGCGAGAAATTCGGCGATGCCGTCGTTGAGGATCTGCATGGCATTCACCGCGATCTCCACCGGCACCGTGAAATACAGCTGCTGCGGCGGCGGCATCACGAGCTGGAGATCGATGCCCATCTGGTCGAGATCGCGCAAGCGGTCGGCAAGCCCGCCGTCAAGCCCGGTCATGCGCGCGCGACGATCGGCTTCCTGCCGCTGGTTGACCGCTTTGGTCCCGGGCGTCGAGAAATGCGCAAGCGGGACGCTCGCGGGGTCGAGGTGGGGTTTGACCAGCGCGGCCGCGGCCGGCACCCCCACGTGGGAGTGGATGTCGATCGTGGTGCTCTTCGGCCGCAGCTCGCGCCCGGGCTTGCCGTGCTCGCGCGCCGCCGTCGGTCCGTAGGGATGGATGGCGTTCAATTGGACTCTCCTCTTGTGAGCTGTTGTTAAAACACCCCGAGATGCTGGGTGACCACGTCCTTCGCGGCTTCGGTCTCGGCCGCGGAGCCCTGAAACACCACCTTGCCGGTGTTGATGATCACCACGTCGTCGGCGAGCGCGAGCGTGAGCTTGATGTTCTGCTCGACCAGGAGAATGGATTGGCCCTCGGCCTTGAGCCGCGCGATGGCACGCCCGACTTCGGCGATCAGCTGCGGCGCCAGCCCTTCCGAGGGCTCGTCCATCAGCAGCACGCGCGGGTTGCCCATCAGCGCCCGGCCGATCGCCAGCATCTGCTGCTCGCCGCCGGAGAGCAGGCCGGCCATCTGGCTGCGCCGCTCGCGCAGGCGCGGGAACAGGCCGAACACGCTCTCGAGCGTCCACAGCGCCTTGCCGCCCTTGGGCGCGCGCGCGGCGACCGCGAGGTTCTCGCGCACATTGAGGCTCTTGAAGATGCGGCGGCCCTGGGGAACCAGCGCCACCCCGCGCGCGGCGATGGCTTCGGGCGCAAGCCGCGTGACCGGCGTGCCGAACAGCTCGACTGTGCCCGCGCGCGGCGGCAGCAGTCCCACGGTCACGCTCATGCAAGTGGACTTGCCGGCGCCGTTGCGGCCGAGCAGCCCGAGCAGGCGGCCTTCGCCGAGCTCGAACGACAGCTTCTGCAGCACGTGACTGTCGCCGTAATAGGCGTCGATGTCCTGGAGGCTGAGCGCGCTACGCACCGAGGTAGACCTCCCTGGTGCGGGGGTCGGCGACGACCTCGGCGCGCGTGCCCTCGACGACGACTTCGCCGAAATGCAGCAGCGTGATGCGGTCCGCGAACTCCAGCGCCACGTCCATGTTGTGCTCGATCATCACCACCGTCACGTCGCGCGGGATGGCGAACAACAGCTGATTCACCTCGCGGCGTTCGTCGATCGAGAGCCCGGCGAACGGCTCGTCGAGCAGCAGCACCTTCGGATTCTGCGCCAGCGCCATGGCGATTTCGACGCGGCGCTGCTCGCCGTAGGAGGTCTGCGACAGCGGCCGATCGGCGATGTGGCTCAGACCGACCCGCGCCAGCGCCGCGCGGGCGCGCTCGAACAGCCGGTGCTGCCGGTCGAAAGCCGCCACCGGGTTCCAGCGCAAGGGCGAGAGCCCGAGCAGCGCCAGGCAGACGTTGCGCACGATGGTATCGCGCGGAAACAGGGTGATGATCTGGTAGGTGCGCGCCATGCCGAAGTGAGCGCGACGCCGGCTCGGTAGCTGCGTGATGTCATGGTCGAACAGCAGGATCGAGCCGCTGTCGGGCGCGAGCTCGCCGGTGATCAGGTTGAACAAGGTGGTCTTGCCGGCGCCGTTGGGGCCGATGATGAGCCGCCGTTCGCCGGGCTCGACCGTCAGGCTGACATCGGCGGTGACGCGCAAGCCCCCGAACGACTTGCTCAAGGCGTCGACCTTGAGCGCACTCATGACGGCGGCTCCGGCACGTTGCGCAGCACATTGGCCCTGCCGCGGTCGCGGAACGCCCGCCACCCCATGCGCCACAGACGCACGGAGCCGGGCACCAGGCCCTCGGGCATGAAGGTGATGATGGCGACGAAGATCACGCCGAGCACGAGGTTCCAGCGCTCGACGTAGGCGCTCACCACGTTCTTCATGATCACGACGATGGCCGCGCCGGCGATCGGGCCGAGCAGGGTCGCCGTTCCGCCGGAGATCACCATCAGCAGCACTTCGGCCGAGGTCTGCAGCGAGGCGACCTGCGGGCTGATGAAATTCGTGTAATAGATGAACAGCAGTCCGGCGATCCCCGACCAGAAACCGGAGAACAGGAAGGCGAGAAAGCGGATCAGCCAGACGTTATATCCCAGGGCGTTCATGCGCCGGGCCTGATCGCGCGCGCCGCACAGGCTCGCGCCGAACGGCGAGCGGATGAACACCGCCATGCTCGCGACCGCCGCGAGGAAAATCAACAGCGTCGCATAATAGAAGGAATCCGCATTGGCGAGACTCAGACCGAACGGGCGCGGCCGGGTCGTCACGTTCACGCCGTTGTCGCCGTTGGTCAGGCTCGCCCAGCGGTAGGCGACGCCCCAGACAATCTGACCGAGCGCAAGCGTGATCATCAGAAAGCCGATGCCGGTCGAGCGCAGCGCGAGCACGCCGAACACGGCCGCGGCCAGGAGCGCGACGAGGATCGCGACGCCGTCGGCGGCGAAATGGCCGTAGCCGGCCTGCAGCATCAGCGCGCCCGCATAACCCGCGGTGGCGAACAGACCGGCGTGCCCGAGCGAGACCAGACCGGCGTATCCGACCAGGACATTGAGTGCGAGCGCGAATACCGCGAACAGCAGGATTTGGCTGGAGATGTTGATGTAATAGGGATTGCCGACCCAGGCCGGCAGCGTGATCAGCAAGATCAGTGCGATGCCGATGGCCGCCCGCCGCGGCGTGATGGAGCTCATGACACGATTCTGCCGAACAGGCCCTGGGGCCGCAGCACCAGCACCAGCAGCATCGGCAGGAACAGGATCACGTAGGCGAGGTCGGGCAACATCGCCTGGCCGAAATTGTACAGGATTCCGATCAAGAAACTTCCGACCAGGGCTCCGAGCAGGCTGCCGGTTCCGCCGAGGATGACCACGATCAGCGCGAGCGGCAGCATCTCCATATCGAGGCCCGGATACACCGACAGGTACGGCGCGCCGACGACGCCACCGAACGCCGCGAGTGCCGCGCCGAGCGCGAACACCAAGGTGAACAGCTGCGAAACCTTGATGCCGACCACCCGGGCGATGGGAGCATCATCGACCCCGGCGCGGATCATCGCACCCAGGCGCGTCCAATCGATCATCAGCCAGAGCGCGACCGCGATCACGACGGCGATTGCGACGATCGCCAGGCGATAGAGCGGAAAGAACAGGCCCGCCACCTGCACTGCGCCGCGCAGCTGCGCCGGCGTCGCCGGCTGCCACGGATCGCCGGTCCACACCATCAGGCAGATGTCGGCGACGATGAAAGACAGGCCGAGCGTGAGCAGGACCTGCGCGAGTTCCTGACCGGCCAGCCGCCGCAACAGCAGGCGTTCGATCAGGCCGCCGATAACGGCCATGGCCGCGCCGCTGATGAGCGCCGCGAGCCAAAAATTTATTTGATACTTGTCGAGCAGCGTCACGCCGAAATAGGCTCCGAGCATGAAAAACGAGCCATGCATCAGATTGGGGATCCGCATCAGGCCGAAGATCAGCGAGAATCCTGCGGACAAGAGAAACAGCAGCCCGCCGTACGCGATGCTGTTCACCGCCAGGGTCAGCCAGAGCGACATGTCGGGTACCGCGGATCCCGTCGCAGTTTGTCGTCCCGGCCGAGGCCGCGTAGCGGCCGTGAGCCGGGATCCATGCCCACCGGCGTGTCGATTCCGCACGACCAGAGGTCATGGGTCCCCGCTTTCGCGGGGACGACGGAGGGGTTGCTTTGGCTATTCCAGGTTCTTGGCGGGCGGATAGTCACGGGAATAGACCGGATTGGCCAGGAACGCCTTCTCGTCGTAGGTCCAGAACTGGCTGACGTTCGCATATGTCTTGACGATCGTGTTGACGAGCTGGCCGCCCTTGCGCTCGCATTTCCGGATGAAGACGTCTCCGACCACGTTGCCGAGGTGGTCGAACTTGACCGGTCCGCGCGGGGTGTCGGTCAACCACACCGCGTGCAGAGCCTCCGCGAAGGCCTTGCGGTCATCCGCCTGGCCGCCGAGCTTTTCGATCGCGGCCTCGACACACTCGCCGGCGACGTACATTCCCGCCGAATAGCCGCCGGGAAGCACCCCGTAATCCTTCTGCATGGCCGCGACGAAGCGCTTGTTGCTCGGCGTGTCGCGTTCGGCCGAATACCAGGCCGCGGACACGACGCCCACGGCTTCATCGCCCAGGCTTCGCAGCAGGGCATCGTCCATGGCGGTCCAGCCGGCAAGCAGCGGGATTTTGTCCTTCAAGCCGAGATCCGCATACGCGCGCGTGAACTTCACCGGATTGGATCCGGCAAACCCGTTGAACACGCAGTCGACGTTGCCGATCTGGGCGATGTAAGGGGTGTAATCCGGCGTCACCAGGGGCGGCCACAGCTTCTTCACCACCTTGCCGCCGTCGTCTTCGAACACGCGCTGGAACCCGGCCATCTGCTCGTAGCCGAAGGCAAAATCCTCGGAGATCGTCGCGGCGCGCTTGTATTTGAGATCCTTGGCAGCGTAGTCGCCCATCGCGTGACAGCATTGCGCCGATGTAGCCGATGGCCGGATCACGAACGGGTTGGCTTTGCGCTGCGTCACGTCTTCGGCGGCAGCGAGACTGATGAGCGGCGTCTGATTGTCGCGGACGTAATCGGTGATGGCGAGCAGTTCGAACGCCGCCAACGGGCCGAGAATGACGTTGACCTTGTCGCGCTCGATCAGCTCCTGGGCCTTGGTCTTGGCGCCGGCCGGATTGCCGCCGGTATCGGCGGAGATGAATTCGATCTTGCGGCCGGCCAACGTGTTGCTCTTCTCCTTCAGCAGTGTGGCGATGCCCTGCTCCATCTGGATGCCGCCCTGTGCGAGCGGACCGGTCTTCACCGTGAGCAGGCCGATCTTGAACGGTGCGGATTGCGCGATCGCCGGCGCCTTCAACGTCAAAGCGCTGACGCCCCCGAGAATTCCCTTCAGCACGGTTCTGCGTCGAAGCTTCATGGGTGTTTCACTCCCTTCGGTTGGCGTCGCCCGTTTCGATCGGGGCGCTCGCTTCGGATCGGATGCGACAGGGATTTCATCCGCGCTATTTTCCTTATGCCAAGAGCCATCTTGTCATGCATTGCGCGCGCGGGCTACCGATCCGGCGCCGCCTTCGGCGGGATGATCGGCAGCAGCAGATAGGGCTCGCGGCCGCCGCCGAAATGCAGAATGGTCCGGCCGCCGAACACATCCGGCGGACGGTCGATCGGGTCGTCATGCATGAACGGGCCGCAGCCGGTCATCGGGTGCTTCATGTTGGAGAGACGGGTGGGCGGCCCGGGATGCTCGTAATCCTTGCCGCGGATGCTCAGCCCGATGCGGTAGCCGGCGGGAACGACGATGGAAGTCGGCCAGATTTCCACATCGAGCTCGACGATCTCCCCGGGCTGCAGCGGCTGCAGTTCGTCATGCGTGTGGTAGGGCCGATACGGCGTGGAACGCTTCGGGTCGAGCTTGCGATGCGAGGCGCGCAGCCAGCCCTGCCCGATGGGCGTATGCGGATCGAGCGCGCCCTGGAACACCACCTCGTTCAGATCGGCCGAGAACACCCGCAGCACGAGAAAGAGATCGGCATCGCGGGTCGAGGACGACACCAACAGCTTCGCGGTCGACGGCCCGGTGATCTCGGTCTCTTGCGCCAGCGGCGGGGTCAAAAACGTGACGCCGTCGCCCAGCGCATCGAAGCTCACGCCGGCCCGCCGTGCGCCCGGCGTCTGCTGGAGCGAATGCTCGGCCGGATCGAGGTAGAACTTCGTCCATTGCGTGCGCGCGGGCGGCCATTCGTTCTCCTCGCGCGCGACGAATCGGTCGAGCCGGCGCACCTGCAGCAGCACGCGCGGCTGCCTGCTCCAACCGCTGTCGATGCCCTTGAGGAAATGGTCGAAGAACTTGCGCTGCAGCTCGCGGCCGTAATCGGTATAGAAATGCGTCCAATGCTCGATGCCGTGCGCCTCGAGCCATTTGTCCTTGGAGGCGGCGCGCACGAAACCCTCGAAATTGCCGCGCGGGTGCAGGCCTTGGCCACCCCAGTTGGCGGCCGAGAACAGCGGGACGTTGATGTTCTCCCACACCGGCGAGCGCGCCTTGTGGTATTCGTCATCGAGTGGATGCGCGCGGATCTCGTCGCCGAAATCGCAGCGGTTCCCGGAGAGCTCGTCGTCCGCCAGCGTTTCCGGTCCGCACACCGGCCGGCCGTGCACGCGCGAGCGTGCGCCGCGCCCGCCGAGGCCGTACTGCACGGTCTTGACCTGCATGTCGTACCAGTTCGCCCAGAACACCGAGAGGATGCCGCCGTGGTGGGTCATGTCGCGGTACCAATCGGCGGCGCCTTCCCACACGCACATCGCGGCGAGATGCGGCGGCTGCAGCGAGGCGACGTGCCACTGGTTGATGGCGTAATAGGAGATGCCGTTGAGCCCGATTTTTCCGTTCGACCAGGGCTGCACGCCGGCCCATTCGATGCACTCATAGAAATCCGCCGTCTCGCGCGGCGAGAAATGGTCGATGTCGCCGGGCGAGCAGCCGCAGCCCCGCGAATCGGCCCGCACGACGGCATAGCCGTGCGGCACCCATTTCTCCGGATCGACCACCTCCCAGTTCTGATAAAGATTGCTGGATCCGGCGGTGACGTCCGGATGGTTCTGCGCCATGCGCTCCCAGGCACCGGCGTAACCGTCCTGGAACGCCAGCCCCTTGGCATACGGGCCATAGCTCAGGATCACCGGATAACGTCCTTCGGGGACGGGCAGGAACACGTCGGCGCGCAGCACGAGGCCGTCGTCCATCTCGACCGGTACATCCCAGTCGATCCGCATGCCGTCGCGGGTTTCGCTGCGACTTTCCGGTGAAGCGGTGCGGCCGGGTGCTGCGTCCATCGTTGACTGTCCCGTCTCCGACATGCGGCGCTGCTTGCGCTGACCAAGCGCGCGCTATGCTATGAACCGCAGCCGGTGAGGACAATGGAGGATTCTTGATGCAGATCGGGATCGCAGGGCTCGGCCGCATGGGCGAGGCAATCGCGCGGCGACTCATCGAGGCCGGCCATACGCTCAGCGTCTGGAACCGATCGCCGGAAAAGGCCAGGCCGCTCGAGCCAGCCGGTGCCGCGCTCGCCCGGTCGCCCGGGGAGCTTGCGGCAAAGGTCGGGACCGTCATCACCATTCTGACCGACGCCGCGGCGATCGAGACGGTGTACGACGGCCCTTCGGGTCTCCTCTGCGGCAACGTGGCCGGCAAGCTCTTCATGGAGATGAGCACGGTCCGGCCCCAGACCGAGATCGACCTCGCCGGCAGGGTCCGTGCCAAGGGCGCCGGCTTTGTGGAGTGCCCGGTCGGCGGCACGGTCGGGCCCGCTCGCCAAGGCAAGCTCATCGGGCTCATGGGCGCCGAGGAGGACGATGCCGCCCGCGCCAGGCCGATCCTCGAGCAACTCTGTCGCCGGCTCGAGCACGTCGGACCGGTCGGCAACGGCGCCCTGATGAAGCTCGCCATCAACCTGCCGCTGCTGGTCTATTGGCAGGCGCTCGGGGAGGCTCTGGCACTCTCCCGCAGCGTAGGCCTCGATCCGAGCCGGCTGATGGACCTGTTCGCGGACACATCGGGCGGCACCAACGTCATCAAGATGCGCGGGCCGGCGGTCGCGACCATGCTCGAGGGCGGCGATCCGGGACCGGTCGGGTTCCCGATCGACGGCGGGCTCAAGGACCTGCGCACGATGCTTGCAGAGGGCAAGGCGCGCGGCCTCGAGCTGCCGCTGGTCGAGCGGACACTTGCCTGCTTCGAGCAGGCGAGCCGCGACAGCTGGGGCGGCCGTGATGCGGCGAGCATGCCGGTCTACTGGACGGAGAAGGCCGCCAGGTAGCCTTCTTGGCGATGCGTACATTCCCCGTGTACGCTCCGCGGCCTGCGCGGGCCCCGCCATTCGGGAGGGTGGTTTCGGCTCTCGCGCGGAACCCGCCACGCGCGGCTCACTTTCCGCAGCGGCTCGATCCCGTGGGGCTTCGTCCCGCGGAGAAATCGATTTCTCGCTCGCCGCATCACCTGTTCGAGCACTGACATATTCCGGAGAACACCATGGCAAATGCCGGGATCGTAGGATTGGACTGGCAGCAGCGCATCAATTGGGACCGGTTGCGCAAATATCGCCTCGAGCGGGCGCGGGAACGCATGAAGGCGAACGGACTCGGCGCGCTGCTGCTCATGTACGACGAGAACGTCCGTTACGTGACCGGCACGCTCACCCCGGGCTGGAACCGGTTGAAGCCCGGGCTGCGCTACGCACTGCTGTGCGGCGACGGCGCGCCGGTGCTGTTCGAGCAGGGCGACATCGGTTTTCAGATCCAGCGGCATTCGCCGTGGATCCCGCCCGAGAACGTGCGCTGGTCCTATGCCTGGATCAAAGGCGCCGCGGGCCCGGCCTCGACCCAGCAGGTGCGGAAATTCACCAATGCCATCCAGGAGGAAATGCGTCGCTACGGCGTCGCCGGCCAGAAGCTCGGCGTCGATTTCATCGACATCAACATGCTGCAGATTTTCCAGGACTCCAACATCCATTGGACCGACGGCATGACGCCGATGATGGAGGCGCGCGCGGTGAAGAACGAGGACGAGCAGGAGGCGATGCGCGTCGTCGGCGCCATCGGCGATGCCGCGCACTGGGAGACCATGAAATTCCTGCGGCCGGGCCTGACCGAGAACCAGGTGACGGCCCACATCATGGAGTTTCTGTATCGGATTCCCGGGATGGAGGACGTCGAGGACGTGATCGTCTCTTCCGGCCCGAACACCTGGCCGAACTGGCGCAATTTCTCCGATCGCATCATCAGGCCGGGCGACATCGTGTTCATGGATCTCGCGGCGCTGACCTGGAACGGCTACAAGTCGTGCTATTACCGGACTTATTGCGTGGGCAAGGAGCCGACCCAGGAGCAGAAGGACGTTTACGCGACCGCGCTCGAATGGCTCTACGATTCCATCGATGCGGTGCGAGCCGGCACCACCACGCGCGAGATCGCGTCGAAATGGCCCTCGGCCCAGGAGGCATGGGGTTATGCGGAAGAGGACCAGGCCGCCGCCAATCTGTGGGGTCATGGCCTGGGGCTTGCGCAATACGATCAGCCGGTGATCTCCCGCATCTGGTCGCTCGACCATCCGGTCGAGATCAAAGCCGGCATGGTGTTCGCGCTCGAGACTCAGCATGGCCATCGCTTCCGCTGGGGCGTGCGCATCGAGGAGATGCTGATCGTGCATCCGGACCAGGTCGAGATCATCTCCAATTTCCCGGTCAAGCAGATCACGGTGGTCGATCCGATCCCCGGTTACGGCGATCACGTGCGATGACGAGTGAAACTGAGCGGCACGCTCACCTTGCCTCTCCCAGCAGGACAGAGCTATCGCATACGGCTCGGAGCGAGCCGCGTTCTGCTCCCTCCCCCCTTGTGGGGGAGGGATGGGGAGGGGGGTATTTGTTTGATTCTGCGGGCGTTATACCCCCCTCCCGGCTCGCGCGTAGAGCGCGCGAGCCGACCTCCCCCACAAGGGGGGAGGTAACCGGAGCGAGTTGTCAGTCTTATGCCAGGGCGGCCCCGCCATGAATCCGGCACAACCATTGCTGATCCCGCTGAGCTCCGAGCAGGCAACCGATCCCGAGCTGGTCGGGCCCAAGGCGGCGAATCTCGCCCGGCTGGGACGCGCGGGGCTGCCGATCCCGGGCGGGTTCTGTCTGAGCGCCGAAGCCTACCGCGCGCAGATGGCGGAGCTCGATCTCGGTGCCGCGGCGCAGCGCGTCGGATCCGCCGCGCCGTTCGAAGCGCGGCGCGTCGCGGTCGAGCTCAGGCTCGGGCTCTACCAGCGACCGATCGCGCCGTGCATCCTCGAGCCGTTGCTCGCCGCCTGGCGCGCGCTGATCGGGGAGGGGCTCGGCGTGGTTCGCTCCTCGGCGCTCGTCGAGGATCGCGCCGGGGCCACCTTTGCCGGGCAGTTCGAGAGCTTTCTCGGCCTCGACAACGAGGCCGATCTCGTCACTTCGGTGCGCGCCTGCTGGGCGGCGTTATGGTCGACCAATGCCCGCCGCTATATGGCGAACCATGGGCTCGATCCCGGCGAAACCGCCATGGCCGTGCTCGTCCAGCCGCTCGTCGCCGCGCGCGCCTCAGGCGGCGGCCTGAGCCGGACGGTCGAGGGCAACATGCTGCTCAGCGCGACCTGGGGTCTCGGCTCCGCGATCGCCCAGGGCGAGGTGGTGCCGGATCGCATCGTGCTCAGCCGGCAAGGGTTTGTGCGCAAGATCGAACCTGGGCGCAAAGACCACCGCGAGACTTGCGGCCACGGCCGCGGGCCGACGCGCGAGCCGGTCGCGGCCGCGCTCGTGACGGCGCCCTGTCTCGAGCCCGGCCAGGCCGTCACCCTCGGCCGCATGCTGCACAAGGCGGAGGAGGTGCTGGGCACGGCCGTCGAGATCGAGTGGGCGATCGACGAGGAGGGACCGAAACTGCTGCAGGCGCGGCCGCTGCAGCTCGAGCCGGCCCATGTCCCGGACGAGATCTGGCTGCGCCACCCGGGGCTGAGCGGACATCCCGCGGGCATCGGCTGGGGCACCGGTCGGGCCTGTGTGGTGAATTGCGAATGCGAGCTTTCCCGGGTCGGCCCGGGAGATATCCTGGTGACCAAGGTTGCCGGACCGGCGCTCGGCCACGTGCTCCCGCAGGTCGCGGGCGTGGTGGCGGAGCTCGGCGGCAGCACCTCGCATCTTGCCTCGCTCGCGCGCGAACGCGGCATTCCGATGGTGCTCGGCGTGCTCGACGCGACGCGGCGCATCCCGGACGGAGCGCAGGTCGCGGTCGACGGCGTGGCCGGCGTGGTGCGCTGGCTCGTCTGATGCGGGTGTTCGTCACCCAGCCGATTGCGGAAAGCGCGCTCGCCCGGTTGCGCCAAGTCTCCGAGGTCGAGGTCAATCCCGACGCCGGCAAACCGATCGAGAAGCAGGCACTGTGCGCGGGCGTGCGCCGGGCCGAGATCCTCTACGCCTTGCTTCACGACCGCGTCGATCGCGACGTGATCGCCGCAAACCCGCGTCTGCGCATGATCGCCTCGATGGCGATCACGCCGGACAACATCGCGGTCGCCGAGGCGACCGCCCGGCGCATACCGGTGACCGTCATTCCCCCGATCGTCGGCGAAGCGACCGCCGACGTCGCCTTCGGCCTCATGCTCGCGGTTGCCCGGCGCCTGGTCGAGGGCGACCGGCTGGTCCGGCAGGGCAGGTTTCCCGGCTCGCAATCCTCGTTGCTCGCGGGCGCCGGCGTCTACGGCAAGGTGCTGGGCCTGATCGGCGGCGGCGGCCGCATCGGCCGCGCCGTGGCGCGGCGCGCCAAAGGCTTTGCCATGCAGCTGCTGTACTGGGGCCCGCGGCGGATGGCGGAAGCCGACGAGCGCGCGCTCGGCATGGCCTATGTCGGGTTCCACGAGGTTTTCCGAAACTCGGACTTCGTCTCGATCCATGCGCCGCTGCGCGAGGAAACCCGGCACCTCGTCGGCGCGCGCGAGCTCGCGCTGATGCAGCCGAGCGCCTTTCTCATCAATACCGCGCGCGGCGCATTGGTCGACGAGGCCGCGCTGATCCGCGCGCTTGGCGAACGCCGCATCGCCGGCGCCGGCCTCGACGTATTCGAGCACGAGCCCTTCGTCGAGCCGGAGCTTCTTGCCATGAACAACGTGGTGCTGGCGCCGCATCTGGGCAGCGCGGTGGTCGAGCTGCGGGAGCAGATGGCGAATATCGTTGTCGACAATATCCTCGCCGTGCTTGCGGGCCGCCCGCCGCCGAATTGCGTCAATCCGGAGGTTTACGCGGAGGACGGAGAACGGCCGGCGGAGGCCAGATCGTAACGACGAGCCACGTCGATCCGTCACCTGTCTCTGAATGGAGCTATGCCATGAAGCTGTTTTCGTTCTGGCGCTCGCTGGCGACGTTTCGCGTGCGCATCGCGCTCAACCTCAAGGGCATCGAGCCCGAGGTGGTCGAGGTCGATCTCCTGAAAGGCGTCCAGCGCGGGCAAGCCTATCGCGAGGTCAATCCGCAAATGCTCCTTCCCGCTCTCGTCGACGGCGACGGGCCGGCGCTTCATCAGTCGCTGGCCATCATCGAATATCTCGACGAAACGCATCCGCAGCCGCGCCTGCTCCCGGTCGACCCGCGGGGCAGGGCACGGGTTCGCGCGCTTGCCATGATCGTCGCTTGCGACGCGCATCCGTTCATCGTGCCCCGCGTGCGCAATTTCCTCGAGCACGAGCTCGGTCTCGACGAGGCCCGGCGCTTGCAATGGCTGCGGCACTGGATCAACGAGGGGCTCGCCGCGCTGGAGGCGCAGCTTGGCCGCAGCGCGGATACCGGCCGGTTCTGCCATGGCGACGCGCCGACCGTTGCCGATCTCTGTCTGGTCAGCCATGCGGCGGGCGCGCAGTATTACGACTGCGATGTTGCGCCGTTCCCGACGGTGTCGCGCATCGTCGATACCTGCATGGGGATCGACGCGTTCGCGCGGGCGCACCCGCTCAAGCAGCCGGATGCGCCGAAATCGGGGACGCATTGAGGCGATTATCCGTCACCCGTCCGACCGTGTTCGGTCGTGTGCTGGGAGAGAACATGGCAATGGATGCATTTCAAGGGTAGAGTCCTCCGGATTTGAGCCAAATCTCGACAGTTCTCGAGGCGCGAAGCCGCAGCATGATGGCATGAGCGGCGTCCCTCGGGAGCACTATCGGAGGATGAGGCATGGTGCGCTCTGCTGTCCGTGAGTTCCCTGAATGGGAACCAACTCCACTCGCCCTCTCGATTACTCGGCAGAGCCATCCAACTGGCAGGGGGCCGACTTCGATCGTATTCAACAACCTTGCGTTGCCGTTCGTCGCCCCGGTAAATGCGGAAAGCGAGTTTGAAATATTCACCCGCGCCCATGAATACCTGCGCAGGGCCAATTTCCACGGAGGGCTCGATCTCCCCGAGTACTGGATCAACGGGCTGGATCCCCATGCCGCCAGCCCTAGCCCCTTCTTCGGCTGGATGCCGATTCGGCAGGGTGACCACAGCGGTGATCCTATGGGGTCATTCTTTGTAGAACGAAGGTCCGGCGGCATCTTGATTGACCGCACGCTCGTATTGCTCGCATCAGAACGTCTCGGAGGCAAATTTATCGCATCCGAATTTGGAGTTCGGATAGCAACGCATCTGAGAAAGATCCCGGATTCGGATCTTTCCGAGATGCACCTTGCCGGTTTCTCCGCCTCGCTGCCGTTCGGTATGTACTCCTCGGCAGGGGTCGACACCCTCGACTGGAGCGACTCCCAACAGCGAGAGTTGCTGGACAGTCTACCGCAGCTACGACATTCGATCGGCGCCGGGCTCGGATTGCACCCAGAAACGGTACGGTTTCGTGGTCTCAGGTGCGGTCGAATCGATGCAGGCGACTGGCAAATCGAGCTCCGCGGCGTCGGCTCCGCCGAACGCTATGGTCGCACCGAGGTTGTCGAGACGGCGGCCGAAATTGCGGATACCCCGTATGAATTCCTGGCGGTGGGCATCACGGATGGGCGCAGTTTTCCTGTTTCGCTAAAGGCACTATGGAAGTTTCCCGTTGTGGGTGACGGCAGACGCGGAGAGGCCCGGCTGTTTGTGAAGGACGCAGCTTCGCAAGGCCCAGGCAATGGTATGCGCAAGCGCCGCTTAACGCGCAGTGAAGCGGAACTCGACGCGTATCGCGCGCCCGAAAAAATTTTTGCAGGAAACAGTGGCGTGCTTACCGAGCGGGGCCGATTTCGGGTCGTACGAACACCCTTTGTGCACAACGATACTCCCATCGGGGACGACAAGCGGGTCCGGTTGCCAGGGCAGGGGCCACGGGTCCGGTCCAACACGCTGTCGGCTGTGGGCGCGTTTTGGGCACTGAAGGACCTCTTCAAACGCTTCAATGATTATTCCATCGACCCGGACACATACTTCAAGATCGCTCAACTCCCGATCGAGGTGGTGTATCGATCCGGCGTGCGGCCAGGGCCCGGAAAGGATGGCCAGACCGTCAATGCACGTGTGCTGCCGAAAGGCTGGGGTGTGGATCAGTTCGCAATTTCCGACCCGGGTGAGCGACCGAAACTTCGGCTGCATCTTGCGCTTGCGAACCTGTCGCATCGGGCACGCTCCCCTTGGGACCGCAAGCACCCTTCGCCCGCGGAGCCGCAATGCCCAGCGGCTCCGCGGGCGAAGGGTGCTTGCGGTCCCAAGGGGAGCGTGCCCGATGCGACAGGTTCGCAAGCGCAAGATGCAGCCGAAGTTTCGGTCGCTCAC
>WNFD01000527.1_pt1 | contig 38448 bp, 41 predicted proteins | sample 5400491 | NCBI WGS metagenome assembly WNFD01 (sample SAMN13153343, study PRJNA577476) | soil metagenome | isolation source: 120 cm saprolite under Douglas fir tree site 2 hole 2 replicate 2 | place: USA:California | collected 2015-04-18 | reverse complement strand
GCGATCACGCGAACGAGACGACATTGCCGCGTGCAGTTTGATATCAATTTCCGAAGGCAATTTTGGGTCGTCTCGTACTTCACTCATTTGTCCCACTCCCCACGACTCCCGAACGACACTCTTGTACCCTCGCTTGGTAGTAGCAGTTTCGCCCATCCCCAACTCCTCGCCGGGTTGCAATGCCCATAGCTGGGGCGATGCAGTGCCCCGCGGTTTTGTCCAACACGTTTTTAGCCCACCGGCGCGGATCAGAATCCTGCGCTCACCGCGCTGTTGGTGGCCGCGCCGCCGGGCTAAAAACGCTCTGCCTTATGTGGTGCACCACATAAAACGGAGATCGGCGCCGCCTGGTCGAAGCGCTCCGAAGAAGGTCGCGACTACCTATCGCTCAAACTCGACGATCCCTCCTTCAACGCGCCGATCTATGCGAACCTGTTCGACGACGAAGGTGGCGAAGGCTACACCCTGCTGTGGTCGCGGCCGCGCAAGAACGGCGAGTAGATTTCCTCGCCAAGCCCCGTCCGGTATCCCCGGGCGGGGCTTTCCCTTTCGTCCGCACGTTCGTCTTCGGATGTCACCCCGTTAGATAAGGCTTATTTGCGCTTGCCGCTCCTCGTCCGCTCGGCGCGAGCTTCATCATCGGGCATCACAAGATCGACGTGGCCTATCCCGAGCGCACTTGCGAGTTCAAATAACGTTACGATAGTCGGATTGCGCCGGCCCCTTTCGAGGCCACTGATATATTGTTGGGTAAAGCCCGACGCCTCAGCAAAGCTTTCCTGAGTAAAGCCTTTTGCTCTTCTGAACCTCCCAAAATTGCGGCCAACCAACTTGCGCATATCCATGTGCGCAAGTTGCGTCTTTACATACTATGAGGTTTATCTCCTATAATGTGTATTCATAGGGATGCTGCTGGCGGCAGCGATCAAAATGGGACTAAAGTAAGTCCGTTGGATCATTTTGGCTTGTGAGGAGTTGGAATCGTTCGCTCTATGACAGGCCCATGAAGAAACCACCTGCAGATCCAGACGTTGCCGACGTCGCGCCAACGGATTCCGTGCTCACGGTCTACGACGAAGAGCATATCATCACCTATTTGCGCATGCTCGATGCAGACGCGGAGGGGGCGGACTGGCGCGAGGTGGCGCAAATCGTGCTCCACATCGATCCCGAGCTGGAGCACGACCGCGCAAGACGTGCGTTCGACAGCCACCTGACCCGCGCAAAATGGATGACGGAGCATGGATATCGCCACTTGCTACGGGGCGGAGCATCGAATCCAAATCTTTGAGCCATCCGTAGAATAATTTCCTTGCTGATGTCGCGGATCAATTTACTGCATCGCGCGATGCACGATTGGGGACTAGCTGCAACCATTGCTCCCTAGAATTATTGCGCCGCAATCGCGCAGTGCAGTGGGGACGCGTACATGTCGAGATTCAACTGGAGATCGTCGGCCGATTTTTATAATCGTGTTGAAGGTGCCGAAATAACCGGCTTGGCGTGGGAGTGCTTGCGCCGCAATCGCACCTTCCAGCAGAATTATCGCACAGCGCCGCATCCTGGCACCAGCATGGGGACTGAGTTCCGCCAGAATTGGGGGTTGGTTTTTCGCAGCTGATCCGAGTCTGTCCTACTTTGAGCAGACTATCTTCTGGGCGCCGGAAGTCCTGGTGACGATCATACCGGTACGTCCTACGCTGATCGTCGGCCCGCATTCGCGCGTCCGCCTGGACCTTGGCAACTTGAACGAAGGTCAGTTCCGTCAAGGCCCTGACGGCTGGCACGCCGTGATGCATCTGCACGGCGTAGAGCACCGCATTTGGTTCAAAGAGGCGCCGATCGTCGCTGCTACCTACACTGTTGAATTTCCGCTCGACCGCGACTTCGAATTCAGGGTCGATGCGGGGAGGCGCTTGTGGCGAGGCCTTAATGGCAGACCGCAAGGAGAGCCGCTCCATGCGCTTTCGCCCTACCGCCGCCGGCGGCTCGCGCTTGCCTTGCGCGCGCTGGACGCTCGGATTGACGGCGCCACTTATCGCGAAATCGCCGAGGTCCTGCTTCCTACTCATCGCATCCCCAAGCGAGATTGGGCAACGCACGAGGTGCGGAATCGGATTATCCGCCTGGTCAAAACTGGATTCGCTTTGGTGCAGGGCGGCTACCGCGCCTTGCTAAGACCACCCTCCCGAAAAAAGTAGGCTGCCTGTCAGGGGGTATCGAAAACATACCCCCCAATCTTCGGCATCCCCCTTGGAGGCTCTCTTCCGCCATGGTGTCCGTCGACGCGCCGATGATTTCGCCGGCGTACCAGACGACCACGGAGCCCCTCATATGCCTGATCCGAACGCCGGCCTGCCGCCACGATACTTGCGAACTGCCGAAGCAGCCCGATTCCTCGGCCTTTCACCTCGCACGCTGGAAAAACACCGCATTTACGGCACCGGTCCCGCCTATCGCAAAATCGGCGCCCGCGTCGTCTACGCGGTTGCCGATCTCAACGCATGGGCCGACCTCGGCACAAGAACCTCCACCAGCGATCCAGGCATCGGCACAGTGCTGCCGGCAAAGCGGCACGCTCCCATTCCCTATGCGGGAAAAGAGCGTCGCTGACCCATGAAGACACACCCTCACACTCCTGAGAGCCATTCAACGAACGAGGTCGGCGCGAGCGACCTCACGACCGTTGAGATTCTGTGGCATGAAAAGCGTATCGAGAATCGCGTTCGGTTTGGCCGGCTCGTTTCGGAGAAGGTTCTGGACCGCAACCGGCGCGTCCTCTCTTTCGCTCCCGGCAGCATTTTCGCATTCGTACGCTGGACGTCCAACGATTTTGGGACGGTCCTGTCGCGTATCGATATCCTACGGGCGGTGACACCGGGTCAGCGCTATTCGACGGTGCCCTGGATCTCGCCGGGCGGTGAAAGCCTGCTGCGGCTATCCGGCTGGCCGAAGGTCGAACGGGTCCTGCAATTGATCGATGCCGCCGAGGCGCTCGACATCAATCCGGCCGACGCAGCACCTGACTATTGGCACCACGTTCATAACCGGCTGTCGGTCAACGAAACACCTCGGCAATACACACGATCCCGCCACCGGGCCTGGCTCCATCGCCGGAGGGTCACGTCATGAGCGCTCGGTGTGCTGCACTTTTCATTACATTTGTTGCGACAGGTTTTCTCCTTTCGACAGTCGGAGGAACGACGCCGCACTACATATGGAACGCATCAAACAGCGTTCCGATCGGCCTTTATCACGTTCAACCTGCGACACGCTTGACCGTCACTGAACTCGTCGCCGTGCAGCCCCCTGATCTGCTCGCTGCGTTTCTCGATCTCAATGGCTACCTGCCGATCGGCGTCCCCATGCTCAAGCGCGTATTGGCGCTGCCCGGACAAACGGTTTGCAGAAACGGCCTAACGATCGCTGTCGATGGCATCGACATGGGGCAGGCCCACGAACGCGACGGGCGAGGCCGTCCACTTCCAGTCTGGCACGGATGCCGCGTCATTGCTGATGGCGATGTCTTTGTCATGAACTGGCAGTCCGCGGACTCGCTCGACAGTCGATACTTTGGACCGCTACCTGCATCCGCGGTGATCGGCAGGGCGGTACCCGTGTGGACGGACGAGAAGTGATTATGCGCAAAGTTCTCACTCCTTCACCTGAGTGTGGCCTCCCCAAACCGCCTCCGATCTTTCCTTGCCGGCCAAGTCCAGAAGTCAATCAACATTCGTCCAGCCTGCAGCGGAAGAGTTGTTCCTTCGCGTCGGCGGGCCCGATCGCTTGGCGGCCTTCGCTCCAAACCATCGCGCGCGTCATCGCGGCCATCACCCCGTTCATGTGCCAGGCCGCCACCTTGACGGTCTTCGAGTCGAGCGCCGGCGCACAGACTGCGCCGCGTTCTGATTCCACCAATCGCTTCGCTGAATTCATAGACGAGGCGTCCAGTCGCTTCGCCGTCCCGGCGCGTTGGATCCGTGCTGTGATGCAGGTTGAGAGTAGAGGAGACGAGCATGCGACGTCGCCTCGCGGTGCAATGGGACTTATGCAACTCCTGCCCGGCACCTGGGTCGAACTCAGCGTTCGCCACGGTCTCGGTCTCGATCCCTTTGATCCTCGCGACAACATTTTAGCGGGGACCGCCTATCTCAAGGAGATGCTCGATCGCTTCGGATCGGCAGGCTTCCTTGCGGCCTATCACACGGGTCCGGCGCGGTATGAGCAGCACCTCGCGACAGGCCAACCGCTTCCACCGGAGACCACGGCCTACGTTGCGGCAGTCACGCAATTGCTCGGCGACGGGCAGGGTGAACAGGCCGCATTTCATGTTAGGCGCGCAATTCGTTGGCGGGAAGCGCCGCTGTTTGTTGAGCGCACGGATGTGCGATGAATGACAGTGGGTCTGCATTCAACGAGCAACAGCTCTGCAATTCACCTGTGAGGTCTCGGCTGTCTTTTCGCGCCGGAGCGGCTCCCGGCTACCTGTTCGTGCAGCGTTCATGTGAGGATTTATCGCAATGACTGGAAGTCCATCTCGTCGCAATTCGCTTCGTTTTCTTGGAAGCCTGCAACTCGGGAATTGGGCGCTGGGGATGAGCGACCGAGGAGGGCAGGATAAAGCGCGCAAGGTGCGCGCGGTCGGTCGGTTGGAAGATGGCAGCAATTTCAACCAAGCTCCGAACATTGCGAAGATCCAGCGCACCTTCCCCTTTCCGACAACGCGTTATTGGATCACAACTTTTGACACCCTATGAGCCCATGATGACCGGAAACGACGATTTTCGCATCCGTCCAGGCCGCATCCGCTCGACGCGCGCGGCTCGTGCAAAACCGTTCCTGGCGCAGGCGCTCCAAGCCGCGCAGAAGGCCGGCGGCCTCTCGCGGAACGGCCAGAGGCGCGGCAGCACGTTTGGGCGTGGCCGCGCCGCGAGCCTTGCCGCGTCGCGGCTCCTCAACAGCCGCGCCCGCGGCGCCATCGTCAAGGCGCGGGTCGTGCGCCAAATGCGTTCGCCGGGCGCGCTGCGCGCCCATATCGGATATCTCCAGCGCGACGGGGTGACCCGCGATGAGTCGCCTGGCAAGCTATTCGATGCGGCCGGGGACGAGGCGGACGGCCGAGCTTTCGCCGAACGCTGCAAGGACGACCGGCATCATTTCCGGTTCATCGTCTCGCCCGATGATGCCGGCGAACTGAAAAATTTACGGACCTTCACCCGCGAGCTCATGGACCAGGCTTCGCGCGACCTTGGCACTCGGCTGGATTGGGTCGCCATCGACCATTGGAACACAGAGCATCCACACGTCCACATCCTCGTGAGAGGTCGCGCCGACGACGGCAAAGACCTCGTCATTAGCCGAGATTATATTTCGACGGGTTTTCGGGCCCGCGCCGGCGATCTCGTCACGCGCGAACTCGGCCCGCGATCGGAACTCGAAGCTCGCCAAGGCCTCGAGGCGGAGACGACGGCCGAGCGCTGGACACGGATCGATCGGGTGCTTGCCCGGGAAGCGGGGGCGGCGGATGGGGTCATTGATCTTCGGCCGAACCGGGATGCCGTGGGTGACCCACTGCGGGAGATTCGAATTGGCCGAATGCGGACCTTGGAACGGTTGGGTCTGGCCGAACCTGCCGGGCCAGCACGCTGGGTGCTAGCGGCCGACGCGGAGCTGCGCTTGCGGGAGCTGGGCGAGCGCGGCGATATCATCAAGCGGCTGCACAAGAGCCTCACAAAGGTTGGCTCGACACGCGCCCCGTCATCCTGGGCGCTCGAAGGCGAACGCCATGGCGAGCCCGTGATCGGCCGCCTCATCTCCCGCGGGCTGGATGACGAGCTTAGGGCCTCAGCATTCGCCGTAGTCGACGGTATTGACGGGCGCGTTCATCATCTCAAGCTCCCCGACATCGAATCGGCCGGTGACGGGCCGATCGGCGGTATTGTAGAGCTGCGCCGTTTCGACGATGCCAGGGGACGTCAGCGCATCGCGCTGGCGGTCCGCTCGGATCTCAATGTCGACCAGCAGGTAGCAGCGGAGGGGGCAACCTGGCTTGACCGGCGGCTGGTCGCCCGGGAAGGTGGCGAGCTTTCACGCGCCGGCTTCGGCGCCGACGTTCGTGCCGCGCTTGATCGGCGGATCGATACCTTAGCGATGCAGGGGCTTGCGCGCCGCGACGGCGACAAGGTCACAATCGGGCGTAACCTGGTCGGCACGCTGCGCAGCCGCGAGCTCGATGCGATCGGACGACGTCTCGCCTCAGAGACTGGGTTGGCGCACCTGCCTGCTGAGCCAGGAGAGCCCGTCGCAGGAACTTATCGGCGACGGCTGTCGCTTGCTTCCGGCCGCTTCGCGATGATCGATAACGGCTTGGGGTTTCAGCTGGTCCCCTGGGTACCGTCCCTCGAACGTGAACTTGGCCGGCACGTGAACGGCATTGCAGGTCCCGGCGGCGTTGAATGGAGCTTTGGACGCAAACGCAACCTTTCGCTCTGACCCGCCGATCTCTGCGCCATGGTGCGCGTGATCACGACGGCGGGCGGATTGCTGTTGAACGTTTGCTGAAGGCATGCATCACCTCTGTGCATGTCCGCAACCAGAATACTCTGGGGTCAGCTCCTCCTTGTATCGATGGTCGTGCTTGCCTTTCTTTGGGCGGCAACCGAATGGACGGCTTGGCGTCTTGCTTTTCAGCCGGAACTCGGACCTGCTTTGTTTTTGATCGGGCACTGGCCGGTCTATCAGCCGCTCGCCTTTTTCATCTGGTGGTTCAAGTTCGATGCCTACGCGCCGACGATATTCATGCAAGGCGGGGGCATCGCCGCGAGCGGTGGGATCGCAGCCATGGTCATCGCCATTGCTCTTTCGGTCTGGCGGGCGAAAGAAGCCCAGCACGTCACGACATACGGATCGGCGCAGTGGGCCGATACGAAAGAGGTTCGTCGTGCCGGGCTTCTCGGGCCCGACGGCGTCGTGCTTGGCCGTCTGGGCGACCGCTATCTGCGGCACGATGGTCCCGAGCACGTTCTGTGTTTTGCGCCGACCCGGTCGGGAAAAGGCGTCGGTCTTGTCATTCCGACCCTCCTGACCTGGCCCCACTCCACGATCGTCCACGACATCAAGGGCGAAAACTTCCAATTGACCTCCGGCTTTCGCGCACAGTTTGGATCCGTACTCTTGTTCGATCCGACCAATCCCGGGAGCGCGGCCTATAATCCGCTGCTCGAGATCCGCAAAGGCGACTACGAGGTACGTGACGCCCAGAATATCGCCGATATTCTGGTTGATCCCGAAGGCGCGCTCGAGCGCCGCAATCATTGGGAGAAGACCAGCCATTCGTTGCTGGTCGGCGCGATTCTGCACGTCCTTTACGCGGAAGCCGATAAGACGCTCGCAGGGGTCGCCAACTTCCTGTCGGATCCGTCGCGCCCGATCGAGGCAACCTTGAACGCGATGTTGGCGACGCCGCACCTCGGTGACCGCGTCCATCCGGTGGTTGCCTCGGCGGCACGGGAGCTGCTCAACAAGAGCGAGAACGAGCGCTCAGGCGTGTTGTCGACGACGATGAGCTTCCTGGGGCTTTACCGCGATCCTGTGGTCGCGAAGGTGACGGGGCGGAGCGACTGGCGAATCCATGACCTGGTGGACGAGAATCGACCTATATCCCTGTACTTGGTGATACCGCCTTCAGACATCGCCCGCACGAAACCGCTGATGCGTCTCGTCCTCAATCAGATCGGACGGCGTCTCACCGAGAGCCTGGATACTGGCCAGCGGCGGCAGAAACTCTTGTTGATGCTCGATGAGTTTGCGGCACTCGGCCGGCTCGATTTCTTCGAAAGCCAGCTCGCATTCATGGCCGGGTACGGCATCCGAAGCTTTTTGATCACGCAAAGCTTGAACCAGCTCGAACGTGCTTATGGGCCGAACCACGCGATCCTCGACAATTGCCATATTCGTATCGCGTTCTCCACCAACGACGAGCGCACCGCCAAGCGCGTGTCAGACGCGCTTGGGACCGCAACCGAGATGCGCGCGATGAAGAACTATGCCGGGCATCGCCTCTCGCCGTGGCTGGGCCATTTGATGGTGAGTCGTCAAGAGACGTCGCGTCCATTGCTGACGCCAGGGGAAGTCATGCAACTTTCCCCGAATGAGGCGATCGTAATGATCTCTGGCATGCGGCCGGTGCGTGCCCGCAAGGTCCGGTACTACGAGGATCCGCAGTTCCAGACTCGAATTTTGAAACCATCACACGCCGTGCCGATCGCCAGGATCGCGCGATCGGACGAGTGGTCAGGACGTAGCGCAATTGCTCCGTCGGTCAAGCTGCTTGCGGCTCTCAAGAAAAAAGCACGCGATCAGGATGGCGGTCTTCGCCGCGAACCGGAGCTGCCGCAACAAGAGGAAGTCGTTCTCTCGTCGCCACTGGCCGATAGCGAATTTGACGCTGCACCTGACGAAGGCGACGCCGACACCTGGCAAGCGGCGGCCCTGAACCGATCGATGCAGGGCCTGGCGCGCGCAGTCAGCCTCGATCCCGACGACAAGATGGGCCTTTGAACTAACCAGATGAAAAAGACCCAGCTCAGCATTTACCTCGATCAGGAAATATTCGCGAGCCTGGAAGTCTACGCCAAGCGTCAGGGCAAGCCGAAGTCACTGGTTGCCGAGGCCGCCATCGCGTCGTTTCTCTCACCTGACGATTCCGACCGGCGGGAGGCCGCGATAGCGAAACGGCTGGACCGTATCGTGCGCGTGCTCGAGCGGCTCGAACGTAACGACGGGATCACACTCGAGACGATCGGTCTGTTCATCCGCTTCTGGCTGACGTCGACGCCGGCGCTCCCGGAGCAGTCAAGCCCCGCAGCCCGTGCCAAAGGCGCCGAGCGCTACGATCGCTTTGTCGAAGCGCTGGGCCGGCGCCTCTCCAGCGGATCGACGATCCTTAAGGAAGTCAGCATCGAATCGCCTGGCGTCGGAAAAGCGGCACAAGTCAAGGATCAGACCGGCTCTCCTTGAGATGACGTCAACTCGTCTCCAGAGCCGGCGGTCCCAACGCCTCGTTTCCCATACACGATTGCACGCCCAATAATGCTTGATTTCGGCACCGCTTAGCAGCTCGTTCGCCGATCCAGCTATCAACCAAAGTTGGCCGTTGCTCTAACGCTCGCTTGCAGTCAGCGGGATTCCGCATCTCCTTTCTTTTTCTACGCCAGCGCATGATCGCAGGTTCTGATCTATTGAACCCATCGACGGCGTGTCCTCTCTGTAATTCCCGTCCGTTTGGGTCACCTCATCAATCGTATCGCGAAGCGGCGGTATCGATCGTGAGGTCTTGGGGAAAATGTCAAAAAATGCAGCAGTTGTCTGATCAGGATGTGCATGCCGCGCATGTCGGCGTTCCACCGCGTAAGCGCAAGACCTCGGCGCGTCGCAAAATCACGGTTCGCTTGAGTGAAGGGGTCTGCGGGCGACTTGACGTCGCAACAGACCGACCTGGCGTCGGCAAGAGCATGTTCGTGGAAGCCGCTCTTGAGCATTTTCTGAAACCCGCGCCTTCAGTCGAAGCCTTGGTGCACGAGCGGTTCGACCAAATGCACGCCAGGTTCGACCGTCTTGAACACGGCATGCGCATGATGGCCGAGACGGTCGCGCTACACGCACGATACCAGTTGGCCGTGACGCCTCCGGTCCCGCAAGAGCGCCAGCACGACGCGATTCTGCTTGGTGACGAGCGTTTCAATGTTCTGGCGGAACAGGTCGATCGTCGCGTTCGGCAGTGTCGGCCTCTCATGCAGGAGACGATCGACCGTCTCAATTCCAAAGGCGACGAGCCAAGGGGGGAGGCAATGAGCGAGCAAGCCCCGCGCGATTCGGGGGTGCAGGAGAACAGGCGCAACGCTGCTTCTGAAGATATTGAAATCGCCCAGGCCTCGCGACCAAGCGCCGGGGCAGTGGATCGCAATTCGCGCGCTCAGCTCCTTCCGATCCCTTCTGCTGACCCGCATGATGGTTCTCGAAATACTGAAAGGGATCGAAGTTCGACCTCGCCCAAGAGGAGCACAAGGCCGAGGGAGGAAGCGGAGGTCTCAAGAGAGCCTTCACTCTCCAACTGGCGCTTGATCTTCTCGGTTTTCTTGCCTTTCGCTGCGGGCTACTTTCTTTCCTTCCTCTTTCGCACGATCAATGCCTCTATCTCGCCGGCACTGGCGTCCGATTTCGGGCTCGGTGCAGTTGAAACGGGTTTGCTCGCCTCGATTTATTTCCTTGTCTTTGCCGGTGCCCAGATTCCCATCGGCGTGCTTCTGGATCGTTACGGTCCGAGGCGAGTCCAAAGCATATTGCTGGTGATTGCAGTCGGGGGTGCGAGCCTGTTCGGCAATGCCGATAGTTTTGCTGAGCTTCTCATCGGCCGCGCCATGATCGGGCTAGGAGTTGCCGCCGCCTTGATGGCGGGACTTAAAGCAATCGTAACCTGGTTTCCAAAAGATCGAATCGCGTTCGTCAACGGCGGCATGATCATGTTGGGGTCACTTGGAGCCGTCACGGCAACGATGCCGACCGATTGGCTGCTGAATTTGATCGGCTGGCGGGACCTGTTCGGACTTCTGACCATCATGACGGTCGTGACAGCCGGATTAATTTACTTTGTCGTGCCCGAACGCGGTGAGGTTCCCAAGAGCTCCGCAAGCTCGGGTAAGCCGCTCACGTTGCGCTCAATCTTTTCGGATCGACGATTCCTGAGAATTGCCCCACTCTCGGCAACGTGCATAGGGTCTTCCTGGGCAATGCAGTCTTTGTGGGCTGGGTCGTGGCTGTCTGATGTCGAAGGCTTTGACCATCAAGCCGTGGTCAACCAGCTCTTCATGATGGCCCTGGGAATCAGTCTCGGCGCACTGTTGCTGGGAACGATGGCGGATCGGCTGCGCAAACGCGGCATCACGACCGAAGTTCTATTGGCAGTATTCGGCGGGCTATTCATGCTGGCCGAACTCGCACTGGTATTGCGCGTACCACTGCCATCCATCCTGCCCTGGTCCGTCGTATCGGTTGTCGGTGCTGGCACCGTGCTGAGCTATGCAATCATAGCGGGTTACTTTCCCGTCGAAATCGCCGCACGCGCCAATGGTGCACTGAACCTCGCACATTTCGGCTGGGCATTCGTGGTTCAATACGGAATTGGGCTGATCGTTGGGCACTGGTCGACCCAGGGCGGACACTATCCCGTAGTTGCCTATCAGACCGCGTTTGGTCTCAGCATCGTGCTCCAGGCTATCGCCCTGATCTGGTTCGCAGTGCCTTGGCTCCGTGACCTTAGTAAGCAACTCTTCGCCGCATTTGCGCATCCGGACGCCGGTCCGGCTAGCCAGCTGGAATTGGTGCTCGCGCCAGCCGAAGGATCTATCCTCGAAGGCTCCCAAGGGTTGGATTGGTGAGATCGGGATGTCGCAACTAGACGAAGGTCCCGATGTCAAACGAAGCCAACGACCACCCGTAATTCGGACCCGCTATGATTTGGTAAGCCGGCCTTTGCCGCCGCAGGCCTTGCAGGGTGCGGGATAAATCCGCCGTCCAGGGGATATCTCCTTCACGGGAGGATGTCCCGTTCCGCCACAGGCGTCGCATTCCACCTCGATCGCCGCGGCGTCAGGCTTTGACTTCTTCATGCCTCGCCGGCCGCGGTCGATAAGGGCCACCCGCTTGCAAGAGGCGTGGGCTGCACGATACCGCGCGAAGCTCGCGAAGGTCCGGCGCCGCCCGCCCTGGCATCGTACCTCTCGGCGAGATCGAGAAGACGCTTTTTGGTGAACGGATCGGCATTCTCGGCCAAACCGCGGGCAAGCACCGCCCGCTGCCTGAAAAACTCACTATCCATTGATACCCCCACGCAACAATCTCAGCACGACACGCGGTGCAGCTCGTCAAGTCACACCAATCGCTGCCGGTTGCCCCCCACATGTATGTGGATCGGACCCCGGCCGCCAGTCGGCTTGAGCAGACCACACACAGCGTTGCGACTGCGAGCGGTGCGCATGAGGATCAATCAATGTGGCGACCTGCTTGATTTTTAACCGGTGTCGACACGGATTCCATCACCTCAACGTTTGCGAAGACGCGACGTAACAGGCCGATCAACGTCTCGACTTTACGCACCGATAGACCTTTCGTCATTTCAGCATTGCCCTGTGCGTCCACGAAATAGAGCGAAAGAATAGAAACATCAGCTAATGTTTCTTTTTCTACGCCAGGCTACGAGACCGATAGTCCTTTTGTTGCGTTGAGCCATTTACTGCCTTTTCTATTCATCCCCATCTGAGGCCGCTCGGGACGGCCTCATTCGTAGGGGACCAGGGTGGCAAACCTTTCCAATCAGTCGGAGGCGACCTCGCGCGGCGCGCGCATGCTGCGTACGGCTCTCGGTCCGGCAATAGCGCGTCTTCTAGACGATCCGACAATCGTTGAGGTGATGCTCAACCCCGATGGCCGGCTCTGGGCCGACCGGTTGTCCAGCGGCCTGATGGACACCGGCGAAACGGTGTCCGCTTCGGATGGCGAACGGATCGTTCGATTGGTCGCCCACCACGTCGGTGCAGAAGTTCACGCCGGGGCCCCGCGCGTATCGGCAGAGTTACCCGAAACAGGAGAGCGCTTCGAGGGGCTGCTGCCGCCGGTAGTGGCTGCGCCAACTTTCGCAATCCGCAAGCCAGCGGTCGCTGTGTTCACGCTTAGCGATTATGTGGCGGCGGGGATCATGAGCTCGCACCGGGCCAACGCTTTGCGAAGCGCGGTCGCAGGCCGCCGGAACATCCTCGTCGCGGGTGGCACATCTAGCGGCAAGACAACGCTGACCAATGCGCTTCTTGCGGAAGTCGCAAAGACCTCGGATCGGGTTGTGCTCATCGAGGACACAAGGGAGCTTCAGTGCCAGGCGCCAAATCTTGTGGCGCTGCGCACCAAGGATGGCGTGGTCTCGCTATCGGATTTGGTGCGTTCATCTCTTCGTCTGCGGCCGGATCGCATTCCGATCGGAGAAGTGCGCGGGGCGGAAGCGCTCGATCTGCTCAAGGCGTGGGGCACGGGTCATCCCGGCGGCATTGGAACGATCCACGCTGGCAGCGCGCTCGGTGCGTTGCGCCGGCTCGAACAGCTCATCCAGGAAGCGGTCGTCACCGTGCCGCGCGCCCTGATCGCCGAAACCATCAACGTCATCGCTGTGCTTTCCGGCCGCGGCAACGAACGCCGGCTTGCCGAACTCGCCGGCGTCGAGGGGTTAGGGGCTTCAGGCGACTACATTCTTTCAGCCATAGGGGACGAAACATGAAGTCTATTCACCTCGGCAAGCGAGGCGCTGTGGCGGTAGCCACGTTCGCAATCAGCTGCCTTACCGCCACTTCAGCATCGGCTGCCGGCTCCAACATGCCGTGGGAACAGCCGCTCAACCAGATCTTGCAGTCGGTCGAAGGTCCGGTCGCAAAGATCATCGCGGTCATCATCATCATTGTCACAGGCCTCTCGCTCGCCTTCGGCGATACGTCGGGTGGCTTCCGCAGGCTGATCCAGATCGTGTTCGGTTTGTCGATCGCATTCGCCGCTTCGAGCTTCTTCCTGTCCTTTTTCTCATTCGGCGGCGGCGTGGTGATCTGATGAGCGGCGAGATCCCAGGCTTCGTGACACCGGTCCATCGTGCGCTGACAGAACCGATCCTGATGGGCGGTGCTCCGCGGTCGATCGCCATCATCAACGGCACATTGGCCGCCGCGCTCGGCATTGGTCTGCGGCTTTGGATCGCGGGCCTCCTGCTCTGGTTCGTCGGCCACATCGCTGCCGTCTGGGCCGCCAAGCGCGACCCTGACTTCGTCGAAGTCGTTCGACGACACCTTCGTATCCCCGGTCATCTCAACATGTGAGTTCACAAATGATGAATCTTGCAGAATATCGCCGCTCGAACACCCGTTTGGCTGATTTCTTGCCGTGGTGTGCGCTCGTCGACGAGGGCATCGTCCTCAACAAGGATGGGTCGTTCCAAAGGACTGCACGGTTTCGGGGACCCGACCTCGATAGCGCCGTGCCGGCCGAGCTTGTGGCCATTGCCGGTCGTTTGAACAATGCGCTCCGGCGTCTCGAATCCGGTTGGGCAGTCTTTGTCGAAGCCCAGCGCCATTATGCGGGAGCATATCCACCAGACACCTTTCCGGACGCGGCATCAGGTCTCGTCGACGCCGAGCGACGAGCACAGTTCGAGGAAGCCGGCGCGCACTACGAATCGAGCTACTTCCTGACATTTCTCTATCTACCGCCGGCGGAGGGCACCGCGAAAGCCGAACGGCTGCTTTACGAAGGCAGCAACCGCACTGTCGATTCCGATGCACGTGAAGTCCTTCGCGGCTTTGTCGATCGGACCAATCGCGTGCTTCAGCTCGTCGAGGGGTTCATGCCGGAATGCGCCTGGCTTGATGACCAGGAGACCCTGACCTACCTACACTCGACGGTCTCGACCAAGCGCCATCGCGTCAGGGTGCCCGAGATTCCTATGTATCTCGATGCGCTGCTCGCTGATCAGCCGCTGACCGGTGGCCTCGAGCCGATGCTTGGTTCATCTCATCTGCGGGTCCTGACCATCGTCGGTTTTCCGACTGCAACCACGCCCGGAATCCTCGATGACCTCAATCGTCTCGCCTTCGCCTATCGCTGGACAACCCGGGCGATCATGCTCGACAAGATCGACGCAACAAAACTCCTGACCCGCATCAGGCGGCAATGGTTCGCCAAAAGGAAATCGTTGGGCGCGATCCTGAAGGAGGTCATGACCAACGAAGCTTCGGCTCTTCTTGACACTGATGCTCACAACAAGGCTATGGATGCAGACGCGGCGCTCCAGGAACTGGGTTCGGACGAGATCGGAGAAGCCTTCGTCACGGTGACCATCACGGTCTGGGACGATGACGCCGCGACCGCAGACGAAAAGCTTCGCCTCGTCGAAAAGGTGATCCAGGGGCGCGACTTTACCTGCATGATCGAGACGGTGAATGCGGTCGAGGCCTGGCTTGGCGGTTTGCCCGGCCACGTCTACGCCAATGTCCGGCAGCCTCCGCTCTCGACGTTGAACCTGGCGCATATGATCCCGTTGTCCGCCGTATGGGCCGGGGAGGCGAGGGACCATCATTTCAAGGCGCCGCCCCTCTTTCTGGCCAAAACGGAAGGGTCGACACCATTTCGTTTCTCGCTGCACGTCGGCGATGTCGGCCACACCTTAGTGGTTGGGCCGACCGGTGCAGGCAAATCCGTCTTGCTTGCGCTGATGGCATTGCAATTTCGCCGATATCCCGAATCACAAATCTTTGCCTTCGATTTTGGCGGATCGATCCGCGCGGCCGCAATTGCCATGGGTGGCGATTGGCATGATCTCGGTGGAGCAGTCGCCGGGGAATCATCGGAATTCGTCTGCCTTCAGCCACTAGCCGGAATCGATGATGTCGCCGAAAGGGCTTGGGCCGCCGACTGGATAGCCTCGATTTTGAGCCGCGAGCGCATCGAGATGACGCCCGAGGCCAAGGAGCATATCTGGTCGGCGTTGACGTCGCTCGCGTCGGCACCCGTCGAGGAACGTACCTTAACAGGCCTCTCCGTTCTGCTTCAGTCCAATGTCCTGAAGCGGGCGCTGCAGCCTTATTGCCTTGGCGGTGCTTACGATCGCTTGCTCGACGCTGAGGCCGAGCGCCTAGGCGATACATCCGTCCAGGTGTTTGAGACCGACGGGTTAATCGGCACCAGCGTTGCGCCGGCCGTACTCGCCTATCTGTTTCATCGGATCGAGGGCCGCTTCGATGGCACACCGACCCTTCTCATCATCGATGAGGGCTGGCTGGCGCTGGACGACGCTGACTTTGCCGGGCGCCTGCGCGAATGGCTGAAGACCCTGCGCAAGAAGAACGCCTCCGTTATTTTTGCCACACAATCGCTCGCCGACATCGACGGCTCCGCGATCGCACCTGCGATCGTCGAAAGTTGCCCGACGCGGATCATGTTGCCGAACGACCGCGCTATCGAGCCGCAAATCACGGCAGTCTATCGTCGCTTCGGGTTGAATGATCGGCAGATTGAGATTCTGGCCCGGGCCACGCCAAAGCGGGACTACTACTGCCAATCGCGGCGGGGCAATCGCCTATTCGAACTCGGTCTTGGCGAGGTTGCGCTCGCCTTCACGGCAGCTTCCTCGAAGGCCGACCAGGCATTGATCGAACAGGTCTTGGCCGAAGGCGGGCGCGCCAACTTTATGCCCGGCTGGCTGAAAGCCCGCGACGTCGCTTGGGCGACAGATCTCCTATCGCATCTCGCTGAACCGGAGGCATCCAAATGAATTGCCTTCGTCTTGTCGTTGCCATCAGCGCGATGACGCTTGCTGTGTTCGCAGGTCCGAAGCCAGGCGCGGCGCAGTTGGTCATCTTTGACCCGAACAATTATGCGCAGAACGTGCTGACCGCTGCACGCGCTCTACAGCAGATTAACAACCAGATCGCGTCTCTGCAAAATCAGGCGCAGATGCTGATCAATCAGGCCAAGAATTTGGCAACGCTGCCGTTCTCGTCCTTGTTGCAACTGGAGCAGTCGATCCTGCGTACGCAGCAGCTGCTCGCACAGGCCCAACGCATCGCCTACGACATCCAGCAGATCGACCGCGCGTTTTCGACGACCTACGCACCTGCATCATCCAATCTTTCGGACCAAGCGTTAATCGCCAACGCGCAAACCCGCTGGCAGAACGCGATGGCCGGGCTGCAGGATGCGATGCGAACGCAGGCCACGGTCGTGGGCAATATCAATACCAGCCACACTCAGATGTCCGCGCTGGTCACCTCGAGCCAGGGCGCGACCGGCGCGCTGCAGGCGAGCCAGGCCGGCAATCAGCTTCTGGCGCTACAAGCCCAGCAACTCGCAGATCTCACGGCCGTCGTTGCCGCCCACGGCCGCGCGCAGAACCTGGAGTCGGCCCAGCATGCCGCGGCGCTGGACCAGAGCAGGGAGCAACTCCGTCGGTTCCTGACGCCAGGCCAAGGCTATCAAACCACAACCGTGCAGATGTTTCACTGATGAACACGAAAAAACTTGACCGTCTTCCGACGATTGCGGCGGTGGTGCTGATCGTCCTGGCAATTGCCGCCTGCACCATTCATCTGCGCGGCGATGACAACCAAGCTCCGTCCGTCACCTCAATGGATCAAGCCGCCGATCCACAGGCGGCAAAGCTCGAGCAATGCCGCTCGGTGACCTCTGAACAGAAGGAGGCTCTCGTCGACTGCCGAAAGGTTTGGGCTGAGAAGCGCCGCCAATTCCTAGGACGGACATCCGCGCCGTCATCAGAACGCGTCGGTTCTCCCCGTGGCTCGCCATTGTTCGTCCCTCCAGATAACGACAGCGAGCCAAGGCTCGGGCCGCCTGGTCACGGTTCAATTCCGCAGCCAGAAAAGGATTAAGCAATGGGCGGCACCGGCATTATCGACCAATTCCTGGAGACATTTACCCGCTACATCGATTCCGGATTCGGGCTGCTCGGAGGCGATGTCGGATATCTCGCGACGACACTCGCGGCAATCGATGTCACGCTGGCCGGCTTGTTCTGGGCCTGGGGCGCAGACGAAGACATCCTGGCCCGCCTCGTGAGAAAGACCCTGTTTGTCGGCGTCTTCGCTTTCCTGATCAGCAACTGGAATACGCTCGCGCGCGCTATCTTCGAGAGCTTTGCTGGCTTGGGCCTCAAAGCCTCCGGCACCGGGCTTTCCTCGGCTGATTTCCTCAGGCCCGGAAAGATCGCCCAAGTCGGGCTCGATGCCGGGCGACCGATCCTCGATTCGATCTCGGGGCTTATGGGTTATGTCAGCTTCTTCGAGAACTTCATCCAGATCACGGTTCTGCTGTTCGCCTGGATCGTTGTGCTGCTCGCGTTCTTTATTCTGGCCATCCAGCTCTTCATCACGCTGATCGAGTTCAAGCTGACGACGCTGGCTGGTTTCGTGCTGATTCCGTTCGGCCTGTTCGGCAAGACGGCCTTCGCCGCTGAGCGCGTGCTGGGCAACGTGATCTCATCCGGTGTCAAGGTCCTGGTGCTGGCCGTCATCGTCGGAATTGGCTCGACGCTGTTTGCTCAGTTCACGGCAGGCTTCGGCGGCAACCAGCCGACCATCGACAACGCCATGGCGCTTGTGTTGGGGGCACTTTCCCTTCTCGGCTTAGGCATCTTCGGCCCCGGCATTGCCAATGGCATTGTATCGGGCGGCCCGCAACTCGGTGCCGGCGCCGCTGTCGGCACAGGCTTGGCCGCGGGCGGCGCCGTTGTGGCCGGCGCAGGTATCGCAGCCGGCGGCGTGGGACTAGCCGGCGGTGCGATCATGGGTACCGCCCGCGGCGCCGCTACTATCGCCAGCGGAACGGCAAGCGCCAATCGATCCGGAGGAATCAGCGGTGTCGCGAAGGCAGGTGGCTCTGCCGCTGCCAGCCCTTTGCGCCGGATGGCCGCGGGCCTCGCCAATAGCTCAGCAACGACTGACGCGCCTCCGGCTTGGGCGCGCCGCATGAAACGCGCGCAGACTGTCAACCAAGGCGTATCCGCTGCCACGCATGCGGTTCGCAGCGGTGATGGTGCGGGTGGCGGAGCCTCGGTCGATCTGTCGGAAGGAGGCCAGTAATGTTCACCCGACCGTCCGTGCACTATGGACGCGCGCCAGAGCCAGTGACGCCATACCAGAAGGCGGCACAAGTCTGGGACGAGCGTCTTGGATCGGCGCGTATCCAAGCGAAGAACTGGCGCCTGATGGCGTTCGGATCGCTCTTGTTGTCGGGAGGGCTCGCTGGCGGCCTCGTCTGGCAATCGACCCAGGGCACCATCACGCCCTGGGTGGTGGAAGTCGATCACCTCGGCCAAGCCCAGGCTGTCGCGCCGGCAAGTTCATTCTACCAGCCGACCGATCCGCAAATCGCGTTTCATCTCGCCCGCTTCATCGAAAATGTGCGCGGCCTGCCGTCCGACGCCATCGTCCTGCGGCAGGACTGGCTCCGTGCCTACGACTTCACGACGGATCGCGGCGCCGCGGCGCTCAACGATCACGCCCGAACGAATGATCCCTTTGCCAAGCTCGGCAGCACGCAGGTGGCAGTTGAGATCTCGAGCGTCATTCGCGCCTCGCCGGAGAGTTTTCGAATTGCGTGGACCGAACGCCGCTACGACAACGGCCAGCTCGCAGCGACCGAACGATGGACCGCAATTCTCTCCATTGTCATCGAGACTCCCCGCGATGCTGACCGCCTGCGCAAGAATCCGCTTGGCATCTACGTCAATGCGATCAATTGGTCGAAGGAGCTCGGCTAGTGAGAGCGTCAATCCCCACATCAGCCAATCCAAAAAGCGTTGTAGCGCCACGGCGTCTTTATTTGCTGCTTGTTCTGGCCCTCTCTGGCTGCACGACTTTCAAGCCACCGCAGATCAGCTACGATAACGATGTTCCGCCGCTCCCCGATTTGCCGGCGTTGCAAGACGACCATGCGCGCCCATTGCATGTCCCTCCATCCTGGAGACCTTCGCTCGGCGGCAAGAAGGGTGACGAAGAAGCCAAAGAGCCGGCGGACCGGATCGCGACCGCCAATGATGCTGCTCGAGTCGAGCCGCGGCGAGCCGGGTACTTCAACGCTGTCCAGATCTTCCCGTATAGCGCCGGTGCCCTTTACCAGATCTATGCCTCACCGGGCCAAATCACCGACATCGCTCTCGAACCCGGCGAGCAGCTGACAGGATCAGGGCCGCTAGCGGCGGGGGACACCGTTCGTTGGATTGTTGCCGACACCGAGAGCGGCAACGGTGACACCAGGCGCGTCCACATCATGGTCAAGCCGACGAGGGCGGCCATTGAAACGAATCTCGTCGTTAACACCGATCGCCGGACCTACCTGATTGAGCTCCGCGCCCGCGAAAAGCCATATATGCCATCGGTCGCCTGGTTCTACCCGGAAGATCGCTCCGCGCGTTTCAAGGCTTTACCACCGACACCAACGATCCCCGAGGTCGATCAGCGCCGCTACCGCTACAGCATCGAGGGTGACCATCCACCATGGCGACCGATCAATGCATTCGACGACGGTCGCAAAGTTTACATCGAGTTCTCACCGGGTATCGGACAGGGCGAAATGCCGCCTCTATTCGTCATCGGTCAGGACGGCAAGCCTGAGCTCGTCAACTATCATGTCTACAAGAATCTCCTGATTGCCGACCGCCTGTTCGCCGCAGCCGAGCTTCGTCTCGGCGGGGAGAAGCAGCAGATAGTCCGAATTGTCAGAAACGATGAGAGGCCTTTGTGAGTGACAGTGGCGCAAACGACAACCGCGGCCCCGCATCCGGACCAGCACCTTCATCCAATCACGGCGCGCAGGCCTTGCGTTTGACTGCGGAGCGTCCAAGGATCACGCGGCTATCCCGAAAGGTCTTGGCCGGCGGGACTGCTCTGGCCTTGTTGCTGATCTCAGGCGCAGTGTTATGGGCGTTGAGAAGCAACCAGCCACACAATCCGTCCCTGGACGAACTCTACAGCACGGATCATCACAACGTGGCGGACGGCCTGAGCACGCTGCCGCGCGATTATACCGGGATCCCGCGCAATGTACCCCCGCTAGGGGCAGCGTTGCCCGGCGACGCGGAGCGCCAAATCGTCACGACAGACAGACAATCAGCACCAATCGGTATCGACCCAGAACAACAGCGTGCCAGTCAGGAGACCGAGGCGGCTCGGACGAGCAAGTTATTTGCGTCAACCACCGCGGCCGCTGCGTCACCACATGTCGTATCACAGGAAACAGCCACCAAGACCGCGCCATCTTCTGATGAAACCTTCACTCAAAACGGGCAAGATAGCAAACTGCTCTTCGTCAATGCGCCGGTCGATCGGCGGACGACCGCACCTGATCGGATTTCGCGTCCCGCGTCGCCTTTCGTCATCCAAGCGGGCACAATCATTCCGGCTGCTCTTATAACGGGCATCAGATCAGACCTTCCCGGACAAATCACTGCCCAGGTCACGGAGTCGATTTTTGATTCTCCTACCGGCCGCATCAAGTTAGTGCCGCAAGGAGCCCGACTAATAGGCGTCTATGATAGTCAGGTCGCGTTTGGCCAGTCCCGCGTGCTGTTGGTTTGGACACGTCTGATCATGCCAAACGGCCGCTCGATCGTTCTGGAGCGGCAACAGGGCGCCGATGCAGGAGGCTATTCCGGTCTCGAAGATGAGGTCGACAATCACTGGGCCGAGTTGGTCAAGGCCGCGCTGCTCTCGACGCTCCTCGGTGTAGGCGCTGAACTCGGCTCAGGGGCCGATACGGGCAGCAACACGAATATTCTTCAGGCGCTCCGCTTGGGCGCGGCAAATTCGCTGAATCAGACTGGGCAGCAGGTTGTTCGGCGCAATCTCAACATTCAACCGACATTGACGATCCGCCCGGGGTTTGCAGTGCGGGTGATGGTCAATCGAGATCTCGTTCTCGAGCCCTATAGCGGATCACGCCGATGACCAAACTCAAAATCGACGCTGTTCTAGATCAAAAACCCGTAAAGATTTCCATCGAATTGCCGCCAGATATCGATCGCGATCTCCGGGCATATGCCGAGCTGATGAAACGAGAGAGTGGCCATTCGATCGAGGATCCAACCAAACTGATTGCTCCCATGCTAAGACGATTCATGGCCACCGACCGTTCATTCATAAAATTCCGGCGGCAAATGGCTTAGGAGAGAGGGGGATAGCGTTCTTGGAGGATCGTGAGGAAGTTTGTCAGGGCCGAACCTAGCGTTGCGTCCAGCCAGAACGCTGAAAAGTCGACACGCGCAGGCCCAGTGCCATCGCGCAACTCTTTGAACAGAATGGAAGGAACGCGGACGCCGACGTCGGACTCAAGCATCAATCCGAGGCCAAGTCTCATGCTTATGAGGCTCTTGAGGATGCTTTGGCTGACATCATGACGCTCGATCCGGGGGCGTTCGTTCGGCAACACGAGCTTGGATGTCAGGAGGTCCTCAAATTCCCAGTACGGATCGTACTTGCTCATAAGGATCGTTTCGGAAATCAGATCGGTCCAGTAGATGGTCTCGCGATTTGCCAAGGCATGATCTTCTGGCAGGGCAATCAAAACGCGTTCGCTCCAAAGCGCGACGTTCTTGCATTCGATCGGCAATTTGCCGGGCGAAATCACGATATCCAGCGTGCCATTCTGCAGCTTGGTCGATAACCGGGATCTGCGGCGCTCCCACATCTCGAACCGGAATTCTGGGAAGCGCCGCCGGAAATCAAGGAGGCTGGACCGCAATCCGCCAGCCGAAAGCGATGTGCAGAAGCCCACGCGTAGGGTTTCCTTGCGCGACCTCGCGATGGACGAAGGAGCAAATTCATTGATCTGCTCGAGAACGGCTCGCGCCATTCGCACAAATTCCTCGCCGGAGGTCGAAACGACCACGCCTCCAGACGATCGCCTGAACAGGGTCGACGAGGTCGCATGCTCAATATCCTGTATGCGTCGGCTGAGCGTGGATTGTTGGACGTTGAGGGCTTCAGCCGCCTTATGAAAGCTGCCGAATTCCGCGGCGGCCACGGCAAAACGAAGGTGCTCAATATCGATGCGAGCTGCAAATCGGTTGTCACGTCGTCCACTCATCGCACACCCCTCTTTTGACTGTAAGAGGGATTTGGACGATTTTAAGTTGTAGAGTTGGGTCTATATTTCAAGAAAGGTTCATCATCGTTTCATAATGGCTGTTTTAGTGGGCGAGCTGTCGCCATCGTCAAGATCACGAAGAGGATTGTCGAGGCGGGCGGGTTTCGGTCAAGACCAAGAAGCTGCGCGGAAGTGGTGACCAGGAGGAGGGCGAAGAGGAGTGCCGTCTGGCGGCTTAGGTGTTGCATCAGCCTCATCATACAATCTCAGCCGGCCGGTGCGAGCGTGCGAGTTGCGGATCGCGTCCGACAGGCACTTCTCGCGCCCTCCCGCCGCCGCTTCCTTGCCATGTCTGCCAGGCTTCGGGCCGCGGGGGATGCGCTGAGAGTGCTCAATGTGCCTCTTGGTGCAAGCCGCGATCGGCCGCAGGAATGAGAAGCAAAACGCTGGGCTCGGGGGTGCGAGTCCCTCCCTCTCCGCCACCGTTTTGAGATAGCGGAAAAGTCCTTCAAAATCAGGTGCTTCTCGAACCGCCGGTTAGGAACGGTGTAGCACCGCAGTGTAGCACTCGCCCCTAGCTAATAAAAGCTCAATGCGGTCTACGGCCAACGAAGAACATCGTTGTTATCGAGCCGACCCGCCGCGTCAGATCGCCGCCGAACCGATCGCTTGAGCGGCCTTTCGAAACCTGATCCCGACGCCTCTGCCGCGATATTTCGGTGGCGAATGCGTTCGGTACACATACGGAAGAAACCGACAGAGAGGCTTCCTTGAAGAAAAAAGAGCCGAAAGGATTCCACGTCCCCGACGGCAACGAGATATTGCGGACCGACTTCCCCGCCGTCGCCGAACTCATCGCACGCACCACGCGATGGGTTGTGTGTACCGAAAACCTAATCCGAGTTGATGACGTGATGGAATCGCCTAAGCTCGCGGAATGATTGGGCTGCTCTGTTTCGTTCTGGCCGTCCTGGCCTCGCCATTCAAGTCGAAGTTACGGCTTGAAGCTGAGAACGCGGTGCTTCGACATCAGTTGATTATCTTGAGGCGCAGGCCGCATGGTCGCGTCCGGCTCACGAACCATGATCGCAGGTTCTTTATCCAGCTGTATCGCTGGTTTCCAGCAATCCTGAAGGTTCTCACAATCGTTTGGGCCGAGACGCTCGTGCGTTGGCATCGGGCCGGCTTTCGGCGCTACTGGAGTTGGAAGTCGCGCCCACGGGGAGGGCGGCCACAAATCGAGGCGGAGCTGCGCGCGCTGATCCGGCGGATGAGCGTCGAAAATCCGCTTTGGGGAGCACCGCGTATTCATGGCGAACTGCTCAAGCTTGGGTTTGAGGTCGCCCAGTCGAGCGTTGCCAAGTACATGGTCAAACGGCGAGGGCCACCCAGCCAGGGATGGCGGACCTTCTTGCATAACCACGCGCCGGACATTGCCGCCATGGACCTATTAGTTGTTCCGACCATCGGTTTCGACCTGCTCTATGCTTTCGTCATCGTCCGGCTCGGCCGCAGAGAGCTCATCTGGATCAACGTCACGGCACATCCAACCGCCGAATGGGTCGCGCGTCAAATCACGGAGGCATTCCCCTGGAACGAGGCTCCGCGCTACATGATCCGGGACCGTGATCGCATCTACGGTGCGGTCGTCAGACGCCGACTGCGTGCCATGGGCATCCGGGACAAACCTATTGCACCGGCCTCACCCTGGCAGAACGGCTTTGCCGAACGGTTGATCGGATCGATCCGGCGTGAGTGTTTGGACCACATCATTGTCTTAGGCGAGGCACATCTGCGCCGGATTCTGAAATCTTACGCCGACTATTATAATCGCGTCAGAACGCATCGATCCTTGAACAAGGATGCGCCGGTCACTCGCCAAATTCAGCGAATCGGAAACATCAAATCACACGCCATCCTGGGCGGACTTCATCACCGCTACGCCCGAGCTTGAGTTTTCGGTACACACAGGCCTTGACAGGCCGTCGGCGGCCCGGCGGTTGGCTCGCAGTGCAGGTAAGGTGATGGAAGCTATCGGGCTTCACCGCTCTCGAACGCGATCTGTCGGCGTCTGTTGGCGCGCGGACCGCGACGAACCAAAGGTGTCACTGAACGTGCGCCCAAACCATAGCGGAAGAAGGGAACGCAGCCGTGCTTTAGGATTGTTGACTGGTTTGGGTAAGCCTCCCCGAAGCGAGTGCCATGGTCGGGCGCGGTTGACTCAGCCAACTAATTTGCCGCTGCTTCGGCGATACAGGCCCTAAGCCATCGATGAGCCGGATGTTGATCCGTGCGGCGATGCCAGAGCATGTGAAAATCGACGGTCGGCAGCTCAAGCGGGGGAGCCGCAACGACAAGATCGTCCGAGACCCCGCAGTTGAGCATCACGCCTTTCATCAAGGTGGCAATAAGGTTGTTGCTGCTCGCGACCAAGTGGGGTGTGGCGTACATATGCGGAAGCACAACCCCGAGCCGACGCACGATGCCGCGTTCGGCCAGCGCCGTATCAACCACGCCATGTTCTTCGCCTTCCGGCGAGACCAGAACGTGCCGCGCAGCTGCGAAACGTTTAACGTTTCTCAGCGCGGATGCGGCGGAAGATCCCCTTCGCGCAATGCAGACGAACCGTTCCGTGAAAAGATGGCTCATCAGAATGCGAGCCTCAGTTCCAGGCGAAACGCCGATTGCTACATCTGCTATCCCTTCATCGAGTAGATGGATTGCGTTCCGCCGGTCATGGAAACCTCGGACCCTTAGATCGATGCCTGGCCCCTCGCGGTTCACGATCTCGCTCACGCGCGGGAGAAGCCGGTGTGCGGGATGATCCGAAAGAGCGAGGGTGAAGGTCTGAGACGCTTCTTCCGGCTGAAACTGGGTCTGAAGATCAAGTGCGCCGCTGACCGTGTCGAGAGCGCGTCTAAATGGTGCGATCAGATCGTGGGCGCGAGGCGTTGGCGCCAGCCCCTTGGGACCGCGCACAAACAGTTCGTCGCCTGTCGCTTTCCGAAGACGCGCGAGTGCCGCGCTCATGGCTGGCTGAGTCAGGCCGATCCGGATGGCAGCTCGCGTGACGTGACGCTCAGCCATGAGAGCGTCAAAGGCGACGATGAGGTTTAGGTCGAAGCCAGCATAATCCATAAGATCGATGATGACACATAAGCCACATTGATTTCAATCATGGCGTTCCTTGTCGTATATCGGAGCCTCTGAAATATCAGAGTACACCGGATGACTACCACACGCGTTCAAATTGTTCTGGTCACGGGGGCGGGTTCCGGCTTCGGCCGGGCCACCGTCATCGAACTCGCCCGGGCAGGGCACGTTGTCTACGCCTCGATGCGCCGTGACGATCTTGAGGGGCATTCAAAGGAACGCTGGGCGAGCCTGCGCTCGGTCGCGTCCGAAGAGCGGCTGGACCTGCGCCGACGTCCAAGAGGACGCAAGCTGCCGTGCGGCGGTGGATCGGATAGTCGCCGACGAGGGGCGTCTTGATGTGGCCATGAACAATGCCGCGATGATGATGCACGGTCTAACCGAAGCGTTCCGACCCGAGCGGGTGTTGCAAATTCTTGATCTCAACGCGGTGTCCTGGCTGCGGGTGAATCGTGCCGTGCTGCCGGTGATGCGGCGGGCAAATAAGGGTCTCCTCGTCTACACCGGCAGCGGCATAAACCGTCTTCCTGACCCGTTTACTGGCCCCTACGCGGCCTCCAAGGCAGCTGGCGACGTACTTGCTGAGGTCATAGCGTTCGAAACCGCCCGTTACGGTATCGAAACTGTGATTGTCCAGCCTGGCGCTTACACGAGTGGGACCGACCATTTCAAGCACGCGGTCGGGCCGCTCGATCAAGAGGTAGCGCGCCAGTACCGAAAGATGGAAGGTCTCTCGGATCAACTCACGCATCGGCTTGATGGCGCAAACTTGTCGGGGCGCAGACATGACATTGGCAAGGTCGCCGAAGCGATCCGCGACATCATCGCGATGGCACCAGGCACCAGACCGAAGCGAATTGATATCGATCCGCGGGGCCGCGACGTCGGCAAAATCAACGATCTCACCGCTCAGCTTCAGCGCGACTTCTTCGGACGCATGGGCATGGCGGATCTCTTAGAGCCAACGGTCTCGGGGTGACGCCTACGCCGTAGCGGCGGCGTGTCAACCTTGCGAAGGGCAGGCCGGGATCGTGCAAATTGGGTCCCAATCAGCGGTGAACGGCGCCTGGCATTGATAATGCCGTTCCTTGCCGCTCGCTGGCAGTCAGAAAATAATACTCTCCTTATGGAAACAAACATGACCACCATCACTGCCATTGACAACGCGTCTGACGGACGGACGATGTCCCCATGGTTCACCGTTCTTCTCGCGGGCGCCTGCGGGCTGATCGTCGCCAATCTCTACTACGCCCAGCCTCTCGCCGGACCGATCAGCGCCGCGTTGGGTCTTTCTGCGCGGGCGACGGGGTTGATCGTCACAATGACGCAGATCGGCTACGGCGCGGGCTTGCTGTTCATCGTGCCGCTGAGTGATCTCATCGAAAATCGCCGCCTCGCCCTCATCATGCTTGGTGTCTCTGCTCTCGCGCTCCTTGGTGCAGCATTGTCGGCGCACGCATCGTCCTACCTCATTGCGGCCCTCCTAATTGGCTTTGGTTCTGTGGTTGTGCAGGTGCTCGTTCCCTATGCGGCGCACATGGCTCTCGAAGCCGCGCGCGGCCGGGCCGTCGGTAACGTCATGAGCGGACTGATGCTCGGCATCATGCTGGCGCGTCCGGTTTCCAGCTTCATCGCGCAGCTCTTCTCATGGCAGGCTGTGTTCTTCCTGTCGGCCGGCGCGATGATTGTGCTGGCGTTGGTCCTCAGCTGGGCGCTGCCGGAACGTGTGCCAACGTCGCATCTCCGCTATGGCCAATTGCTGGCCTCAATGGGCAATCTGGCGGCCACGACGCCGGTCCTGCAAAGGCGCGCGCTCTATCAAGCCTTCCTGGGCGCCGCGTTCAGCCTGTTCTGGACCACGGTGCCGCTCCTGCTGGCGGGACCGGAGTTCCATCTATCGCAAGGCGGTATCGGCCTGTTCGCGTTGGCTGGCGTCGCTGGGGCTATCGCTGCGCCGATCGCCGGCCGGGTTGCCGATCGGGGATGGAGCTATACTGCTACAGCTCTCGCCATCCTGGCGGTCGCCGGGTCTTTCCTGATGACGCATATCGCTCCCCAAGGCTCAATGCTGGCCCTTTCTTTGCTGGCCGCGGCGGCGATCCTGCTCGATTTCGGCATGGCGGCCAACATGATCCTAGGACAACGCATGATCTTCTCGCTAGGCGCGGAGCTTCGCGGCCGTCTCAACGGGCTCTACACGGCGGCCTTTTTCGCCGGCTGCGCGATCGGCTCGGCTCTCGGCGGTTGGGTCTATGCACAGGGAGGATGGCCGCTCACCGTATGGGTAGGCTTTGCGTTTCCGGCCGCGGCGCTCGTATATTTCATGACGGAGTAGAGTCAGCGTGTTAGCGGCGGGCGGGCAAAGGGTACCGTCCGGGCAGTCAAGCCCGCTTTGGCCAAGAGGCGGATGCCGGTCACCGGATTCCGTATCCCGGCCAATACTTTGCGATCGCGCACATGGACGAACTCAGCCGCAGGACAGGGCCGCGTGGGACGGAGACGATAGGTGTCCAGGTGGCCGAACTGCGCGTGGCGATCAAACGGATGGGACCCTGCATCGTTCTTGGACATAGCCAGGTGGTGGCTTGGCATTAAGATGTGGCGGTGCCGAAGACCGGGAACGCACCGGATCCGATTGCTACATCCGCAATCCCTTCATCGAGCAAGTGGATTGCGTTCTGCCGGTCACGGAAACCTCTAACCCTGAGATCGATGCCTGGCCCCTCGCGGTTCACGATCTCGCTCACCTGCGGGAGAAGCCGGTGTGCAGGATGATCTGAAAGAGCGAGGGTGAAGGTCTGGCACGCCTCTTTCGGCTGAAACCGGGTCTGAAGATCAAGTGCGCCGCTGACCGTTTCGAGAGCGCGTCTAAATGGTGCGATCAGATCGTGGGCGCGAGGCGTTGGCGCCAGCCCCTTGGGACCGCGCACAAACAGTTCGTCGCCTGTCGCTTTCCGAAGACGCGCGAGTGCCGCGCTCATTGCTGGCTGGGTTAGGCCGATCCGGATGGCCGCTCGCGTGAAGTGACGCTCAGCCATGAGAGCGTCAAAGGCGACGATGAGGTTTAGGTCGAAGCCAGCATAATCCATAAGATCGATGATGACACATAAGCCACATTGATTTCAATCATGACGTTGCTCGCCGTATATCGGGGCCTGTGAAACATAGGAGTACCCGCATGACCATCCCACGCGTGCCTACCGGCACCGCGCAGGCCCTTTCTCCCGGCCAGCGCCACGCGCTTGAGCACTTCTACGGCGCATTGGCCACCCGCAATGTTGATCTTGTCGACCAAGCGCTCACTTCCGATTGGGAAGACATCCCGTTAGCCCTGGGTCAGGCTGCAGGGCCCGAAGGCGTCAAACCGATCTTCCGGATGCTGATCTCGGCTTTCCCTGACATCTCAACTGAAATCACGGAGGTGCTGGCGGAGACTGGCCGCGCCGCAACTCGGGGCGTCGTTGCCGGCACCCATCGGGGGGAGCTGTTTGGAGTTCCAGCAAGTGGGAAATTCGTGCACTTCGCGTTTCACGATTTCCATGAATTTGAGGGCGACCGCCTACGCCGTACCTACCACATGGAAGACCTGTTCGGCTTATTCGCGCAGATCGGCGCGTGGCCTAGCCTCAATGGGGGGCGGCATGATGCTGGTGCTCCAGATTGAAGGTTACTCCAAGCAGGCGCTCGCAACGCTCATCGCGATGCTTGGTCGCATTGAAATCGCACGGGCAAATGCCGTGCTTCACCGGGCTACGACCATGAAAACAAGTCTAACAGCGGCCGCCGTTATCGCAACACTCACGCTCGCCACAGCGCACGCGGAAACAGTGATCCCCGATACAGTGATCCCCCATATTGCCGACGTTTCGCATGCCGAAACGGCGACCGCGGATTTCTTCTATCGTTTCTTCACAACCAAATCCCAGAAGAACCTCAAGAAAACGATGTCGTTTTTTTCCAGAGATCTCAAAACCTACACGGATGCGACGCTGGGATGGGGTCTCGACGGGTTCGACGCAGTGAATGGCATATTCGCGAAATACATGCCGACGTGGCCGGAAGCGAGCATGTCATATCCTACGAAGATTTTGGGCGGTAACGGGAGCGTCCTCGTCCAATTTACCGACACGCCAGAGTTGTTCGGCGGCGAACTCAGAATCTTCGGTGCGATCGATATCGTCGATGGCAAGATCGTCCGCTGGGTCGACTACTGGGACGCCAGTAGCTTTGATAAGGCCCTCTATCAACAGATCAAGACGCCTGCGGATCACTTTCCCTACGATTACGCGGAAAAGGTGGTTGGCGAGCATGCATCACCCAAGATCCAGGACGTCGCGAAGCGGTTGAACGCTGCCCTGAATTCCCCAAATCCCGGCGATGCGGCGTCCCTCTTCGCGAGTGATGGCGTGCTGGAGGATGCGGCGCTCAGAATACAAGTTCTCGGCAAGGCCGCCATCGGCCGGTACTTCAGCCGCGCTGCGCACGACATTCCCTATGGGCTTGGCTCAAAGCCACGGCATGTCGTCGGCAACGACCAAGGAGGCGGCTTGGAATGGATCGCGGATCCTAAAAAAGGGCGTGCGTGTTGGTGTGAGTGCCCTGACGCTCAACTCCGCCGGCCTCATCGAGAAGATGACTTCGGTCTACGACACGAGGCTTCTGGACAAGGCGGCGGTCTCCAAACTCGTCGACTTTGTCAGCGAGCCCTAATCGCGCTCTGTCTATTGGGGATGTGTCGAATTCGCAAGTAGCGGTTGTAACGGGTGGCGCACGTGGCATCAAGGCCGATTACGTTGTGCCTGCGACTAAGCAGGCCACGCTGGATCGGCTCCCCAAGTTCGCCGCTCATTCCGGGCTCGGCGCCGAAATCACCTTCGGGCGTTCGTCGCCTGCACGCTGCCCGGCAAATATGTCATGAAACGAGGAGTACTAGGACATGACGGCGAATGGTAAGACCGTTCTTGTAACGGGAGGATCGCGTGGAATCGGCGCGGCGATTGCCAGGCAGTTGGCGGCCGTCGGGATGAATGTCGTTATCAACTATGCGTCCAATGAGGGCGCGGCCAATGAAGTGGTAAGGAGCATTACCGCTGCTGGCGGGGTGGCGATAGCAGTCAAGGGTGATGTATCGAAGTCCGACCAATTTGCTCACCTGTTTGACGAGGCCGAATTGCGTTTCGGCGGCCTCGACATGCTGGTCAACAACGCGGGGCAGATGAGTCCGATGCCCATTGCCGATGTTGACGAGGAAAAGTTTGACCGTCTCTTCGCCATCAACGTGCGCGGCGTGCTGAACGGATGCAAGCTGGCTGCGAAGCGGCTCCGGGACGGAGGTCGTATCGTCAACATCACGACGAGCGTCATCGGAATGTCTCCTCCTGGCTATGGTCCTTACTGCGCGACCAAGGCGGCCGTGGAGGCCATCACCCGTAGTTTTTGCAAGGAAGTGGGCCATCGCGGCATCCGGGTGAACGCCGTTGCGCCGGGCCCGACCGACACTGAACTGTTGAGCAGCGCCAACACCGAGGAACGGATGAAGATGTATGCGTCGACTACCCCGCTAGGACGTCTTGGACAGGCCTGGGACATTGCAGGTGTCGTTGTATTCCTCGCCACCGATGAGGCCGGCTGGGTCAACGGTCAGACTATTCGCGTGAACGGAGGCATGGTCGCATGAACAAGAACTACAAGAGACAAATCATACTGATCACAGGTGCGGGTTCCGGTTTCGGCCGGGCCACCGCGATCGAACTCGCCCGAGCGGGGCACATCGTCTACGCCTCGATGCGCCGTGACGATCTCGCGGGGCATTCAAAAGGAGCGCTGGGCGAGCATGAGTTCGGTCGCGTCCGAAGAGCGGCTGGATCTGCGTCCGCTGGAGCTCGATGTCCAGGAGGAGGCAAGCTGCCGTGCGGCGGTCGACCGCATTGTCGCCGACGAGGGGTGTGTTGATGTGGCGATGAACAATGCCGCGATGATGATGCACGGCTTGACCGAGGCGTTCCGACCCGAGCAGGTGTTGCAAATTCTTGATCTCAACGCGGTGTCCTGGCTGCGGGTAAATCGTGCCGTGCTGCCGGTGATGCGGCGGGCGGGTAAGGGTCTTCTGGTCTACACAGGCAGCGGCATAAACCGTCTTCCTGACCCGTTTACTGGCCCCTACGCGGCCTCCAAGGCAGCTGGCGACGTACTTGCTGAGGTCAGGCGCTCGAAACCGCCCGCTACGGTATTGAAACTGTGATTGTTCAGCCAGGCGCCTATACGAGTGGGACCGACCACTTCAAGCACGCGGTCGGGCCGCTCGATTCTGAGGTGGCGCGCCAGTACGGGAAGCTGGAAGGTCTCTCGGATCAACTCACGCATCGGCTTGATGGCGCAAACTTGCCGGGGCGGAGACAGGACATTGGCGAGGTCGCCGAAGCGATCCGCGACATCATCGCGATGGCACCAGGCACCAGACCGAAGCGAATTGATATCGATCTGCAGGGCCGCGACGTCGGCAAAATCAACGATCTCACCGCTCAGCTTCAGCGCGACTTCTTCGGACGTATGGGCATGGCGGATCTCTTAGAGCCAACGGCGCCGGGATGACCGTCTCCGCCGTGATCCAGTGCGTCCACCCACATCGCAGCCACGAGCGACGCTTAGTTTGGCCGCTGGGGGCTATCAGGGCGTCTCGGTTCGCTGCTTTTTGCCTGGGAGCGCGCTGTAAGATGTGGCCGTGACTTTGCACCAGTCGCTGCGATTTTGTCGCTTATGAGCGATTGCTCAAGCGGCTTGGCGACCTACTGCGGAAGTGGGGCCGGCGCCTGAATTAGTTCTGGGCGCCGAACGCGAATGGCCTTGGGGTTACCGACGTAACCCGGCCCTTCGGTATCGAAATGTCTCTGTAATCTGCAGAGGCGACATTGATGTGCATCCGATCATGAAATTTGAAGAACAATACGATGCTGAGCCAACAAACCCCAGGAGCCGGTGCTTGCAGCGGCGTAGGCCAAATCTCGGAAAAAGGTGCGGACCGGTGGTCATCTCCAACCGGAATAAGCAATTGGGCTGAAGGGACGCTGCTATGAATCGTGCAACTTCGCCGGCCCTCAGTTTTGGCATTTTTGATCATTTGGACCATGCGGGCGGAAGTCTTCGTCAACAGTACAGCGACCGACTGGAAATCGCCGCGGCATGCGATGAGGCCGGTTTTCGCGCCTATCACGTCGCTGAGCATCATGGCACACCACATGGTCTGGCGGGTTCACCCAATTTGTTCCTGTCCGCCGTAGCACAGCGCACCAGAAGGTTGAGACTCGGACCGTTGGTGATGTTGCTGAATCTGTACCATCCCCTGCGAGCATTCGAGGAGATTTGTATGCTCGATCAACTCAGCGGCGGCAGACTTGATCTCGGCATTGGCCGGGGCGCCGTCCCGCTTGAACTTTCTTTTTTTGGCATCTCGGCAGAGCAGGCACACGACCGCTATAGCGAAGCAGCCGAGATCGTTCTTCAAGCGATGGAGACCGCTACACTCAATCATGACGGCCGCTACTTCAAGCTGGACAACGTTCCGATCTCACTGTCGCCCTTCCAGCGACCCCACCCGCCGCTCTGGTACGGTACTATGAGGCCCGAGACAGCGCTTTTGGCGGCCGAGAAAAATATCAACATCCCGTGCGTCGGCCGGAGTGTAACGATCCGGACCATCACCGATGCGTATCGCTCTCACTGGAATGCCACGTCGGCCAAAAGCGCCAACATGCCGCTGTTGGGCATGGTGCGCACCATCGTCGTCGCGGATAGTGACGCCAAAGCCGAGGCGCTCGCCGCTCCAGCCTATGCGCGTTGGCTGAAGACGTTTACACACCTCTCGCGCAACCGTGGTTTGCCGGCCCCGCCCAACCTGCCAACGTCATTTGAGCAAGCTGCAGATGAAGGGCATTGTTTGGTCGGATCGGCCTCAACCGTGCATGATGCTTTGAAGAAACAGGTGAACGAGGCGGGTGCGACATACGTCATGTGCCAGCTCGCTTTTGGCGACCTCCCGCTCGCAGCATCGCTCGATACGATCTCAGCTATTCGGTCGAGGATCATGCCCGCCTTCAGTAAAGTGCAACTCGCCTAGAGCAGCAGCATCCTCCGATTCTCTGCCGGCCGCCAAGGGAACAACTGAAGGGCGAGATAACGCACCTAAGACTCCTATCTTAAAGGAACGCCGACGCCGATGCTCACGATTGTGCGAATCTCCACACTGGCAGACATTGCGGCGGCCCGCGATCTTGTCAGGGAGTTCATCGACTGGGCGTTCACGCTTGAGCCCGACTCGAGGGATGCCCCGACCTTCCACGACCTTGAGCGTGAACTCGCAGCGTTTCCCGGCGATTACGCGCCGCCGAAAGGCTGTTTCCTGTTGGCGAGAAAGGGGGGACATTCGGTCGGCTGCGTGGCGTTCCGTGCGTATAGCGACAGCACGGTCGAGCTGAAGCGAATGTATTTGCGGCCGGATCAGCGCCGAAAGCGGATCGGACAAGAACTGGTCAGCGCTTTGATCGCGGAAGCTCGGAAACGGAACAACCACCGCATCGTTCTGGATAGCCATCGGACCATGACAGGCGCCCACCGGATCTATCGTGCCGCCGGTTTCAGCGACGTCGCGGCGCCAGCGGGATTCCCCGAGCAGTTCCGGTCCCGAGTCGTATTCATGGAAATGGACCTCGGCTGAGAGCCAAGGTCCGCAAGCGCGGTTCGGACGGCCAACACGCAGTGCTGCTGTTCGGTGCTCGTCATCAAGAGGACGTCTCGAGATCTGTTAGTCTGATCTATTCGAATTTACCCACCAAGGCGGTGAACCCGTCGGCCTACCGCCGTGGTCATTGAACGTCCTTGTCGATCCGGCGAGCATTGATCCTCGTGAGATTCTCGGAGCAAGCTCACCCGAGCATCGATACCAACAATCCGCCGCCTTTATCTAGAGGCGTGCCTCAAACGATTCTACATCGGCGACGATTTTTCTTTGGATTGCTTGCTTGCTCAACATGAGAAGCGAAACACCATTTTCGCCCGTAGCTCAAATGGTGGGTTTTGGTCTAGGAAGGTGGAAAATGCTTTGTCTTTCAATGGGGATTGACTGTGAGAGGGGTGTTGAAGGAAAATGATGGCGAGGTCGATTGCCGAGCGAGCTGATGTCTTGCCGCAACTGGCGGAAGTGTTTCGAGCCCATGGCTATGAGGGCGCGACGCTGTCGCTGATTTCGGACGCGACCGGGCTCGGCAAGGGCAGCCTCTACAATTTCTTTCCAGGCGGCAAGGAGCAGATGGCGATGGAGGTTCTGACCTCCATCGACCGGTGGTTCGCCGACAACATCTATACGCCGCTGCGGACATCGACCGATCCGGCAAAGGGCATCGCCGACATGTTTGCGGCGGTCGATGATTATTTCCGCTCCGGACAGCGGGTGTGTCTGGTCGGCGCAGTGGCGCTCGGCGCCTCGCGCGATCTGTTTGACGACAAGGTCAAGACCTATTTCGCGGGCTGGATCGATGCGCTCGCAGCCGCGTTGCGGCGGCTCGGCGATGACAGAACCGCCGCACGCCAGAAGGCGGAACAAGCGGTGCTGGAAATTCAGGGCGCGCTGGTGCTGACGCGCGCGCTCGACGATATCAAGGTGTTCTCCCGCGCGCTGGCAGACTCGCGCAAGCGGTTGATGAATACAAAATAGCGGCGCTGATGCGATATTCTCCACGGCGCGCAATCCAGCCCGACAGCGCGAAGAGGCGGCGGCGTGTTAGACAATACGGCCGGGTCTCCACCCGCTTCGTGGGGATTGCCTGCCCGCGTTAGATCGGAAAGCAAATGTTAGACAGCCAATCCATGGAGGTCTGAACGTCTTTGTCGCGCTGTAGCAATAGATCCGCTGACTCTTAATCATCGGGTCCCAGGTTCGAGCCCTGGTGCGCCCACCAAGTCCTTCAAGCACTTGGCCGATTTCACCGTTTGAGAAGAACCAGTTAAAACGGTTTTTCAAACGGTGTTTTGCCAGCGAGCCGAACAGCCCACTCTCGACAATGTGATCGACATCGAAGCGGCCCGAGCTGTTGTAGCGGCCCGCTAGGAGACCGCCGCGTTGGCTTCGAGCCAAGTGGCAATATTAGCCGCAGCATCTGCATAGAAAGTGCGATAGAGGTCCTCGGTGACGTAGCCGAGATGAGGCGTCGCGAGGACGTTGTCCAGCTTCCGGAAGGGGTGATCGGGAGGCAACGGCTCCACGTCGAAAACATCGACCGCTGCGCCGGCGATCCTGCGCGCCTGCAGCGCCTCGATCAGGGCCGCCTCATCGACGATCGGACCTCGTGATGTATTCACGAACCTGGCCGTCGGCTTCATCAGGGCGAACTCAGGCACCCCGATCAGGCCTCTGGTGCGGCCGCTCAGGACGAGATGGACCGTGACGACATCCGCCTCGCGGAACAGTGTCTGCTTGTCGACCAGAGTGGCGCCGGCGGCGCTGGCCTTCTCCTTGGTCAGGTTCTGGCTCCAGGCGATCACCTTCATCCCGAAGGCAACACCGATGCGCGCGACCTCTCTTCCGATGTTGCCCAACCCGACGATCCCAAGGCTTTTGCCTCGCAGGTTTGAACCGAGGCCGGTTTGCCATCCACCCGCTTTCAGCGAGGCGGCTTCGCGGTCGATGCCGCGCATGCTCGCCAGGATGAGCGACCAGGTGAACTCGATGGTCGGAGTCGAATCGTAGCCCGTCGCGGTGACAGCCATGCCGAAATCGGCCGCGCTCAGGCTGTCGATGGAGGCGTTTCGTGGTCCTGTCGACGCTATCAGCTTCAGGTTCGGCAGCTGCTGCAGGATCTCCCTTGTAAGCGGCGTGCGTTCGCGCATGACGCACACCACGTCGAACGGCCGCAACCGCTCGACCACTGCCGAGGGATCGGCAACGTGGTCGTTGAACACGGTGATCTCGGCGTGGCGCCGGACGCCCGACCAGTCGGCGAGTTGCAGCGCCACGTGCTGGTAGTCGTCGAGGATCGCAACGTTCATCGGGCTTCCTCCGTTAGCGTTCGGCGGCAAAGAACTCGGCCAGAACTCCAGCTACCGCTAATGGGTCATTCTCCATCGGAATGTGGCCGGCCGACTTGATCCGAACCAGCATTGTTCCGGGATCTCCCGCACGTAGCGTTCGGCATAGTCGACCGTCTGAAATGGGTCGTCCCCCCCCCCACACCAGGAGCTTCGGCGTCCGGGATCGGAGCAGGGCCGGCAGCATCTCCTGAGTATAGCGCCTGTCCGCCGCGCCCGCGAGCGCCAGCCACGATCGCGCGATCCTGGGGTCGGTCCACGGATCGAGATAATGGTCCGACCGGCGCTTTGCTCGATTAGGGCGACAGTACCGAGCGCGGCAATTGCAAACCAAACCGTCAGCCAAAAGCCATCGCGCCGGCACGGGGTTTGGGATCACTTTCGCGTCCGAAAACCGGACACTCACGCCCGCATCGTGAGGCGCGATGAGCTTCGTACAACGTGAACTAAATCGAATTTCAACCGCGCAAGTGCGCGATCTCGTCCTCAACGGAAGTTTTGGCCGAGATTCGACCGCCGCCACGTTTCTTCGACATCGGATCACGCCGTCTGATTCACGCGATCGACGGTGGCGGACGAAGCCTTTCCACCCTTGATGCGGTAGACCCGGCCTTTGTCGGTCTGTTCGGGAGCCAGATTGAGACCGAGCTTCTTGCGGACGACGCCAGCAAGAAAGCCGCGCACCGAATGTTGCTGCCAATCAGTGGCGGTCATGATTGCAGCGATCGTCGTTCCCGCAGGCGCTTGCAGCATCGCGATGATACGGAATCCATAACCACCGCAGGGGCTATGGATTCCGGGCCTGCGCTCCGACCGGCTATCGCCGGCAGGAACACATCCCGGAATGACAAACGTTGGGTCAAATCCCATAGGATCATTTTCATGGAATCGCTCGTCTAGTTTTACTGGTGGATCGTGAAATGGGGCGCGCTGCAGCCTTAGGCTTCGATTTGGGTTTGGTCATGGAATCCTCTGAGGTGGTGCGACGCCATCCGTCGCACCACCTCAGCCCCGCCGAGCAATCGACCCGGCAGGGCGTGATCCCCTGGGGCGCCTCGGCCGCACCCCAGCCGGCATAGCAACGCTCCAATCAAGGACGAAAGCCAGTCATTTCTGCGCAAATAGTGCTGGAACGGCCAAATGCCCTCCGCATCATGGGGTCGAATCCCCCTCCCTCTGCCAGCTTGGTAACATCCGTCTATTCTCTGCGCGAGGATGTGGGCAATTAAGCCCAGTATTAGCGGTGATTTCTGATTTGAGGTTCGGACTCCTAATCTGCCATGTCGGCTCATTCTTCTCCGAGTGGCTCATTTCTCTCTCGAGCTCTGGACTCCACGGATTGGGTACGCTTCTCGAAATTTGAGCGGCCGCAGCCTCCGCCTGCGCCAGCGTGAGATGCCGATGCTCATGCGTTCAAGAGCAACCGACGGGAGGAGTGCGTTCAAATATCACGGAAAATGGCCGGATCAGCCGCTCGACAACCGTTGGGTCTGCCCAAGGTGACGGCAGCCGCCCGCGCCGCCCGCCTGTCTTGCC
>WNFD01000503.1_pt1 | contig 38467 bp, 32 predicted proteins | sample 5400491 | NCBI WGS metagenome assembly WNFD01 (sample SAMN13153343, study PRJNA577476) | soil metagenome | isolation source: 120 cm saprolite under Douglas fir tree site 2 hole 2 replicate 2 | place: USA:California | collected 2015-04-18 | reverse complement strand
CGTGGCGTGAAATGCACAATGGTTTCCACTCCGACATGCTGTTGAATCAGGCGAGCAGCTCCAATATTGTTCATGCGCACACGAGCCATCGCATTATCGGTGATGTTAATGACGTCAACGCCACGCTCACGCAAATATTCAGCGTTGTGCAAAAATTGGGTGAATTTTACACTTCTTGGTGGCAACATCTCCGCACTCACGACAAAGTGTCCTTCAGCCAACAAGTGCGCTACCTTGGTGGAACGCCGTGGTGCAGCACTCCGCTCGGCGATTTCAGGCTCCGTCTCAAGCACAACCTCCCGTGTTTGCGAGGTGTGAGCAGCTGTCGTCTGTGTATTCAGGTGAGGAGCGAACTCCCTGAGCGCCTTGCTCATCGCTGCGATATGCCGCGGAGTGGTCCCGCAGCACCCCCCGAGCAGGCATACCCCAGCGTGAAGAAACCGCTGGGTATAGGCAGCGAAATACTCGGGGGTAGACATATAGATAAATCGACTTCCGACGCGTTTGGGCAGACCAGCATTTGGTTGAGCTGCCAACAGGTCAGCATCCGTGAGCCCTTGACGCATGTCTTCAATGACCTCCAGGGTGCTGGCAGGGCCAAGCGCGCAGTTGACGCCAACGACATCAGCTCCCAGTTCGCGCATCACCCTGGCCACAGTGGCAGGTTCCTCGCCACCCATCACGGTCCCATCTTCACCGAAGGTCATGCACGCGATGATCGGGGCAGTGCAGATGCTGCGCACCCCGGAGAGCGCCTCGCGCATTTCCGCCAGGTCCGAGATCGTCTCTAGTATCAACACATCGACGCCCGCCTCCAGAAGAGCTTCCGCCTGTTCACGAAATGTATCACGAGCGTCCGAGGCTCCAATGCCACCCAATGGGCCAAGCGGGGAGCCAAGCGGACCCATACTTCCCGCGAGGTAGATGGATCGCTCGCCGAGTTCACGCGCTTCACGGGCAATCTTCACTCCCGCTCGGTTCAGCGCACGCACATTGCGTTCTAACCCGTGTTCAGCCAGTCGATAGCGGTTCGCTCCAAAGGTATTGGTTTCGATGATCTCAGCGCCGGCAGCCGCATACTCAAGGTGAATCGTCTTGACCACTTCCGGCTCCGTGAGATTCAGTTGCTCGAAGCACCGCTCGTAGGATATGCCGCGTGCATAGAGCTCAGTGCCCATCCCACCATCACCTAAGATGGGACCCTGCCGTAAGCGTTCTAAGAAGGGGTGATATGTTGGCATATGGTTCACTTCTCCCATGCTAAAGTAGAGCATTTGTGACCAGCGAGGAGCGGACGAGGTGCGCTGCCTCGACTACATGGGCAAGCGCAGGGCGTATTTCCTCCCAACGTCGTGTTTTCAGTCCACAGTCAGGGTTGACCCATATCCGCTCGGAAGGGAGAACCCGGAGGATACGCTGCAGTTCTCCGACCACTTCCTGCGTGCTCGGCACGCGCGGCGAGTGGACATCATAGATGCCAAGGCCGATGTCGTTTGGGTAGCGATAGGTAACGAGGGCCTCCAACAACTCAAATTGAGAACGCGAGGCTTCGATCAAAGCCACGTCGGCGTCCATGCCGGCAATGTCCTCTATGATATCGTCAAACTTCGAGTAGCACAAGTGCGTGTGGATCTGTGTGGTGTCCTGCACGGAGCTCGTGGCGAGACGGAAACAGAGCACGGCCCAGTCGAGATAGTTCTGCCAGTCCGCATGCCGCAAGGGCAGCCCCTCACGCAGGGCTGGCTCGTCGATCTGAATCACGCGCATGCCAGCCGCTTCCAGATCCTGCACTTCGTCGCGTATGGCCAGAGCGATCTGCCGACACGTGTCCGAGCGTGGTTGATCATCACGCACAAAGGACCATTGCATGATGGTCACCGGCCCCGTGAGCATGCCCTTCACGGGGCGCGCCGTGAGCGATTGAGCAAACTGCGCCCACTGCACCGTCATGGGATGAGGACGTGCCACGTCGCCATAGATGATGGGCGGACGGACACAGAGCGATCCGTAGCTCTGCACCCAGCCCTGCTGGGTGAACAGCATCCCGGTGAGCTGCTCACTGAAATATTCGACCATATCACTGCGCTCGAACTCGCCATGCACCAGCACATCCAGTCCGACCTCTTCCTGGAAGCGGATTACGTGCTCGATCTCCTGCTTGAGGAACGCTTCATAGCGCTCACGATCCATCTTGCCGCTCTTATAGGCAGCACGAGCCGCACGGATCTCCGCTGTTTGCGGGTAGGAACCCAGCGTCGTCGTTGGCAGCGGCGGAAGGTTGAGGACCGCTTGTTGTTGCTGTTTGCGCTCATGATGAGCATGCGGGCGCTGTGCCATCTGCTCGTTGACCACATGCTCGCGATGGGCCACCTCCTCGCTGTGAATACGAGGTGAACGGTGTCGGCTGGCGAAGGTCTGGCGATTGACCCGAAGTGCGGGTTCGATAGAGGCAGTCCCTTCGTTAAGCGCACGGGTAAGCAGGCTAATTTCTTCGATCTTTTGCTGGGCAAAGGCCAGCCAGGAACGCATGTCGTCGTCGAGGTGCGTTTCTTGCATCACGTCGATGGGAACGTGCATGAGCGAGCAGGAGGGACCAATCAGGATGCGCTCGGTCCCGAGCGCCTGGACCCCACGGTCGACCAGGGTAAGGGCACGGTCGAATTCCGTCCGCCAGACATTGCGACCGTCTACCACGCCAAGCGAAAGCGAGAGCGATGCTGGTACCCGGGGAAGCACCTGCTCCAGTTGTGCGGGCGCACGAACCAGGTCCAGATGGAGTGCGGAGACCGGCAGGCGCAGGACGGTCGACAGATTCTCGCGCAGGTCTCCAAAATAGGTGGCGAGCAGGATGCGCTGCGAGGGTGCGTGAGCTGCCTGGTACATCGCCAGCCGCTCGTACGTTGCCTGGTAGGCTTCCAGAGTGTCTCTATCCAGGTCTAGGACCAGCCATGGTTCATCGATCTGGAGCCAGTCAGCACCGGCACGCGCTAGAGCAAGCAAGACGTCTTCATACACGGGTAGCAACCGCTCGAGCAGCGAGAGGGGCTTCACCTCGTGCGAGTGCATTTTGCCGAGTAGCAGGAAGGAGACGGGACCGAGCAGGACGGGGCGTGTATGGATGCCAAGCGCTTGCGCCTCCAGGAACTCGTCAACCGGCTTGGTGGAGGCAAGGGAGAACTGCTGCTCAGCTTCAAATTCAGGCACGATATAGTGGTAATTGGTGTCGAACCACTTGGTCATCTCCATGGCCGGAATGGCGCTGGCTTGCTCCTGGTCATGGAGGACGCCGCGGGCCATGACGAAATAGGTACGCAGATCAACGTGCGATCCGTTCCAGGAGTAGCGTTTGGGGACGGCACCAACCATCGCGATGGTATCGAGGACATGGTCGTAGAGGGAAAAGTCGTTAGAAGGAATATGGGCGAGGCCGAGGTGCTGTTGGAGCTGCCAGTGCTGTTTGCGAAGGGTCGCCGCTTGCTCCAGCAGCTCAGTTTCGCTCCTCTTGCCTGACCAGAATTGTTCGAGCGCGTGTTTGAGTTCGCGCTTGCTCCCGATCCGAGGGTATCCGAGATTGCTTGCCTGTACCATTGTTCTGTCCTTTTATTGCTTACTTAACACACAGAGGAAACTGTCAATAATGGGCGTAATCTTCCGCACCCAGTGTCACTCACGGCATAAATTGGCCACCGCGTTCGCCCCGGCCATAAATTGCCGTCTTTGGGAAATTCGTCTTCTCTTCTGGTGAGAGGGAGGAGGCTTTCTTCTGCGCAACACACCGCCAGACACATTTGATGATCGTGCCCGCCTCATCGTGCAGCCGCAGATGCGTGAGATCCACCATGGTCCAGTCCGCCAGGACATCACGGCAATACTGCTCGCTGAAGAAGTGCATCGTCTGCCCGTTGGCCTCACGGTAGAAGTTGGGCTCCAAGGTTTGGACGCGAAGACGCCCAAGCCGTTCCTCGCGATAGGGCATATCTTCCGTTGAGTTGACATGCAGCAGCAGCAATCCAGAAGGTCTCAGCACACGACGCATCTCACCAATAATCCGCCGCGTCGTCTGATCGTCGAACATATGCAGCGCCACATTGCTCATGACAGCATCGAAGTCACAATCGGCGAAAGGGAAAGGGAGAGCCATATCGCCCTGCCGGCAATCCACCACGACGCCGGAGGCTTTGGCCTTGGCTCGTGCGCGTGCCAGGGCGACCTCGGAGTAATCCATAGCCGTGACGTGCAAGCCGATCTTGGCCAGGCTCACTGCGTCTCCCCCTGTGCCACATCCCACATCCAGCACGGTGCGCGCCCCAGCCGTGGTGAGAAAGGGCAACAGGTCAGGCACCCACCATCCCTGCGGGTTCAACTCTTTGCTCCCTGCATGATAGGTGTCCCAGACAGCGGCTTGCGCATAGGGATCATTGGTTCTCATCTGTTTCTTCCTTTTATCTGATCCTTTGCCCAGAGAGGGCGGGAAAGATGATTCGTTCTAAAAAATATCTTTTTACCTGGATCTCCCTGCCGACCAAATCATATTACACAAAAGGGATTCCTGGCCAGGTTATGCCCAAATTTTGTACTCTTGGTCATGTAATGCCGTGTTAACACAACAGTTGGTGAGCTTGAATGCTCCTGTTTATCGGCCAGGTTATGCCGTTTTTGGTGGTCATTAAATGCCGTGAGTGACAGTAGTGAGCAATAACTCCAGTCCCACGCCGAGAGCAGTACGCTCATACTCGACGAAGCCCAGGCGCTGGTAGAGATGAATGGCATCATGCCAGGAGGCGTTGGTCTTCACGATGATGCGCCGGTCGCCGCGCTGGCGGGCGACGTCCACCAGGTAGGTGACGATCGCTTGCCCTATGCCCCGTCGGCGATAGGTCTTGCGCGTCGAGATACGTACCATCTCACTGATCCCCTCGCCGTGCAAGATGAGTGCCCCGGTGCCGACCAGTTCGCGCCCCATGCAGGCAACCACAAAGACATGCCCCGCTCTGAGGTAGGTATGCAGAATATCATCCAGGTCCGGGTTGAGCGTTTCGTCGAGATAGCCGAAGTGCTCGCCCAGCCCTTCGAGGATGAGCCAACGTGCCTGCTCCTGGTCGCCGGCCTCAAAAGATCTGATGTAGAGTTCATCCTCCATGAATACTTGCTCCTCACTTGTGAAACATCTCTCAACTCTCCTCGTGAAACTCGCTATCCGTTCCCGGGGGAACAAGCCTCTGTGGGATATCCTGGCATTTTGTAGCAGAAGATGCCCACGACTTCGCGCAACGAGATAGACGAGAAGCGAAAGGAGAAAGACAAGCCCGTCATGCGGGCGAAGCACGATGGGCTGGCTTTTTCACCTCCTTGGTTATCTCCATCTTCCCCTCGCCCAGCAGAGATAAGGCGCAATTTGAGGCTGTGCTTGCATAGAAGAGTCAGCATGGCCTCATCTATTTGCTTCCTACACCAAGCAACAATTCTGCCGGAGCCACCAGGCCATGAGATCCCTCAAACTGGCTCAATGCCTGTCTCACCTCCCCCAACAGGTGCTGCTGCTCAGGTTTTCTGAGCTGCCCCATCACACCAGCGGTCAACCTGCTTGCTGTCGATTGCAGGAACGCATCGAGCGAAGCGTAATGGGACTGAAATGGAATAGCACGGGTTATGACCTCGTAAAAGCCAGCTTCCGTGAGTTCCCGTTCAAAGACTGTCGGATCTGAGAGAGCAAAGGGATGAGGGAGATGAGAGGACGCTCCTCTCGCATATTTTGACAGAATGGCAAGCGGCAAAGAAAAGAGAGGATTGTTTTCAGGTGCCGACCAGACCAGCGCCGCAAGTTTCCCGCCCGGTTTGAGGACTCTTCGTATCTCTCTCAACGCAGGCTTCAGGTGAGGTATGAGCATCAGAGCAAGACGGCAGATTACCGCATCGAAGGCATTGTCTTCCAGGTCAAGCTGTTCGGCATCCATGACGCGCGTGGTGATATTGGTCAGCCCCTCCTGCTGTACAACTCGCGCGGCTATGCCCAGCATGTCCGCAGAAATATCGGTTGCCAGAATGGAGCCGCCCGGTCCCACTATTCGTGCCGCCAATAGACTCTGATCCCCGGTGCCCGCCGCAATGTCAAGGGCGTGATCTCCCGGACCCAGTCCCGCAGCTTCTAGCATGCGTTGCGTAGCTTCTGCCATATCTTGCCGACGTCGTTCGACATCCTGCTGCCAGCGCTCGGCCATCTCAGATGAACTCCATAAGCTACTCTGCGGCATTTGTCCTTTATCCTCGTTTGACATATGTTTTCCCTTCTCATCTTGTCAGTTCTCTGCCATTGGTCTCTGTGGAGTGAAATGCCCTTTTTCAGTCAAGAGCGAAGACCTTGTTGGAGATAAAGTGTTGGAGATCAGCGGCATACGCGCGGTACATCTCCGCCAGCCAGTTTAAGCGATCCTGTCGGCGCGAGTGGTTGGAGAACGGCATAGCGCTTGCGATGGTTCCTTTCTGAGACGCTCAGGTTTTTCACTGTAGTATACAGGGAGGCGTTACAGCCAGGCTCATGGCCACTTCGGGGGCTTACTGCCTGCTTGTTTGCTTTGAGGAGAGAAAGCAAACAATACCTCCCCAAAGTGGACACCAGCTTTATTTGACCTTGACTGTATACACTGTTCCCGATGCTGCTTCTCCACAGAGCCAGCGGCGCAATGGTTCACAATCGTATCCGGGGTCCGTCGCCAGGTGCTTCAGGGCTGCTTGCTCCTCCACCCAATGGGCTGAGAGGACCAGGCCATCAGGATCTTGTGGGCTGATCTGGCCAGCCACTGACGCCGGGCAAAATGACACGCGAGCCATTCCTGGATACCCTCCTCTGTCTCGCGAAGCACCTGGAGAACGAAAGCAATATTCGGTGTTCCAACAAGGGTGAGGCCCGTTTCCTCAAGCAATTCCCGTTGGAGACCTGCAAGAAGCTCTTCCCCTGGCTCAACCTGTCCACCTGGCAGTCCCCAGTAAAGGCGCGGATCGCCTGGATAGGACTGTTGCACCAGCAACAGATCTCCATGAAGTCGCGCCACTGCCGACGCGATAAGCTTGCAGTGATGAGATGACATATTCAACTCCTGTCCAATTTGGGATGAAAGGATGGTTGGGAACAGTCCTGAAGCTAGCCTCGACCATATTGTAACAAAGGAGCGGGTTGTCTCACCAGGAAGTTGTGGTCCGCCCCATCCCGCGTGGGCATGCACTGGAGAGGGGAGGTGAAAACGCTACAGTGCATGCAGCACCCGCTTGCGGAGCAGAGGAAAGCCAGCCTTGCCATAGCCCTGTCTTTTGATCAGTTTCAGTTTGGTCACATGGCCTTCGACCATGCCATTGTTGATCCACCAGGTGAGGCCATTTTTCACGGCATCTTTGTCTTTCTCGATTCCAGCAGCAAAAGACTGGAGTTCAGGAAGCTTGCTGTTTGCTACCTGGTCAAGCCAGGCATCGAGGTGCTCTCCCGTGCGAGTACGCAACATCTGGGCAAATTGCTGAACCAGGTCATAGGCCAGATCGACCTCTGAGTGAAGCTCACGAAGCTTGGCCAGCGTTTCCTGCTCCTCCGTGCGCAATTTTTCAGGTCGACGAAGAAACAGGAAGGAAGCTTGTCGTGAAGGAGCAAGAATCGGTGCCTTCGGTGGGGAGTCTCGGGGAATTTTTCGCCCTTCTGGAAGCAGACGGACCAGGTTGTCACGGACACTCTCATAAGAACCCTTGTAGCCTTGCTCCACCAGTTCTCGAAAAAGGCACGCCATGTTGTGGTTGCCGTCTTCCCAACGCTGAATAAGGGAGGGCAGATACCGATCAATGCGGCTCCCCTGCTCACGCGGCTTGCGTTCGGGAAACGCTCCAGCAGCCAGCCAACTCTGTACCGTACTGGCTCCTATTCCAACCTGTCGGGCAATCGCGGCCTGAGTCAGGCCGAGCTTTCGCAAAGCAATGACCTGCTCATAGTGAGCCAGACGCTCCTCACGCCGACTTTGTTGAAGGCGCAAGAGCGTTGGGGAGGATCGGGTGGCTCGTTTGGGTTGCCAAACGGGTGCCTGCTCATCAAGGATAGCTTGTGTCTCACGTTTGCACTGCGTTGTCAGATGGCGCGCCAGCAGCCCCTCCAAAGCCTCTCGAAGATTCTTCAGCACATGGAACCTGTCCGCACATTGAATGGCCTGGGGAGCACCTTCTCGCGCTGCAGAGGCATATTCCCCTCCCCGATCCCGGCTGACCGCCATCAGATCTGGGTGCTGGCGCATCCAGGCTGCCGAGGAGTCCGCTTCCCGATCAGGTAAGAGATCCACCACCCGCCTGCTCTCCAGATTCACCAGGATCGTACCAAATCGGTAGCCACGTCTGAACGAAAAATCATCTATTCCAAGGTAGAGGATAGAGCCAGGAGGGAGTTCGGGAAGATCCATGATGCGGCGCAGGATCGTCTGGCGAGTGGTCTGCATGCCCAAACGGGCGGCGAGCTTGGCCCCCCCTTTGCCACAGGTGACTAGTCCAATGGAAGTGATCTGCTGGCAGTAGCGGATCGTCATCCTGGCCAATGGTTCCATAAAGGTAGGGATGCGCTCAGCGAAGACTTTGCGCTGACACAGGGGATTACGGCAGTAGAATTTGCGCACGGTCAGGAATAGTTGAACGCGACGGCCTGAACAGGGAACATCACGCAGGACCCGGCGATAGTGGCAATGGATCGATTCCGATGCTTCAGAACAAAGCGGGCAACGCGACGTGGGGGAGGTGGCAACGATCTCAACGACAATACTGTTTTCAGTGATCTGGATGTGCGAAACCTGCATCCCTTCCGGCAGGGAAAACAAGGATGTCCCTTCCATCATGACCTCATTCTTGGTGAGGAAAGACGCTTCTGGAAAGGACTATATCACTGTTTACCAATATTATTCCAGACAAGCAAGCAAATACCAAAAAGGAGTATGAACCTGAGTAGTTACAGAAATAGTTACATCGGCGGAACCCGTGTCTATACTCTATCCAATATCATCCTCTTACGCATCGGTTATTTTGCCAGTTTCTATCCTGCATCATTTAACTGGATGCTAACCTGTGCTATGATTCTAGCAGAATATGAGCTCCCCTACCGCTTTCATCGGCGGTCTTAAGGAAAAGGGGTCTGCGGGCGGTTCGCAGTCAGAGAAACCTGCGCATCAGGTAAAAGAAGGATCACGCATGATACAGTTAGATCAACGGCAGCTTGGAAAATCGGGTATTGTCGTCCCGGCACTCGGCGTGGGCGTCTGGAGTTGGGGTGATAAAAGCATCTGGGGGTACGGCAAAGCATATACACGCGCCGATGTAACGCAGGCATATAGGGCTTGCCTGGACGCTGGCCTCAACTTTTTTGATACAGCAGAAATTTATGGTGAAGGCGAATCCGAGCGCATTCTGGGTGAGTGCGTGCGCGAAGATGGCCGACCTGTGATTATTGCCAGCAAATTCGCGCCCCTGCCCACTCGCTTTTCGGCTTCGAAATTGCTCGACGCGCTGGATGCCACCCTTCAACGCCTGGGCGTGCCGTCGATTGACCTGTACCAGATACACTGGCCGTACACCTTCCTCAACAAGATTGCCTTGATGGATATGATGGCGAAGGCCCATAACGCGGGAAAGATTCGCGCTATCGGCGTCAGCAACTATACTGTGAAGCCGATGCGAGAGGCGCACGCGCGGCTGGCGCGCTATGGTATTCCTCTGGCCTCGAACCAGGTGCATTACAGCCTGCTGCACCGCAACCCCGAACACAACGGCGTGCTAGATGCCTGCCGCGAACTGGACGTGGCGCTCATCGCCTATAGTCCCCTGCAACAGGGGTTACTGACGGGCAAGTATCGCGCCGGGCAAACGCTCTCCATAAGCAGAGCGCGCCGTATGTCACGTGCTTATGGCGCAGCGGCCCTGAACAAAATCGAGCCACTTATCAAGATGATGGAGGCCATCGCGCAAGAACGAAACAAGACAACCGCCCAGGTTGCCCTGAACTGGCTGCTGGCGAAGGACGAGCATATCATCCCCATTCCCGGCGCGAAGAACTCGCGCCAGGCCACCGACAACGCCGGGGCCGTCGGCTGGCGTCTCAGCGACGAAGAATTTCGCCAGATCGACGAGGCTTCACGCGGGTTGTAGGGAACCTTAGCATCCTCTTCTGGTGTGGCAGTATGCATTACAAGCGGAGACCGCTGGAATGCGCCTGCCCTAATCTTGCAACATAGTGAAAGCTTAGCACTTCCTCGTCAGAGTCAACCCGGCTTGCGATGGACTTCCCGCACCAGAATAGCGTCGGGTATCTTCGCTCCTACGAAGGACGGCCAAACTTTCCTGTCACTTAGGACATGACGGCCAAACTTTCTTGTAATTTCCTGGTGTTTTCTCAGAAAAATTCGCCCCTTTTCGGGGCGAAAGCGGCCAAACTATTTTGTAAAAGTGGCCAAACAAAACTACCATTTGCAGAACATGCAAATGGAAGAAATGTGTGGTAGAGCTGTTTCTCTTGCTCGCGTCCAATAAATAGAGTCCGTGGCATGATTGTGCTCTCCTGGTAGCACTGAGCTTTGTAATGCTTTTCAAACTTGGCATTACTCACAAATCGCTATCATGCATACATAACAGCAAAATAATTCACCTCATAGCTGGGGTTCTACGTGCATTAATCATACTATGGGGCAAGTAGAGAGTCAATGGATGTGAACTAGTTGACAATCTCAATAGCTCCTTTTCGTGCTCATTGTCAAAGTTTTCACGAAGCCTTCAGGATGCGGGAAACTATGAAACAATAACTGATCGTATATTGTGATGCCTTATGTTTTTGGAGTGGGGGGTGGAGCATACTCTTCGGCACCTTGAAAAAGGGGTTATTTAGCGCGGTTTCATGTGGTGCTGCTTCTCAGCGCTCTTGCAACATTTATATTTTCAATTTCATTGCCTCATTCGTACTTTTTTGACAGTCTATATGACAGTCTGTACGACCAACGGGAAGAAGATGCTCAGGAAGATTGTAAAAAGCCAAAGGCGGAATACCAGATTAATGAATAATCGCGACTGGCAAAGGTAGAGCGCTCTGATCTAGCCATTCCAAGTGGTCTAAACTTGAGTGGATCAGATCATCTTCCTATCCACTCTGTGCATCGATTCCCTTTTTTCCTACCCCTTCACGTACCTCAGTTTCTCTTTCACCTGCTCCCGGCTTAACTACAAACAGAGGCAAAGCTGGGCTGATCGGATGAGGGCCGAGGTTGGTGGTCTTCCTGCCAAATGCGTTCTCGCTCATGTGTGGGTCAGCGTTTTAGGCCACGGCCCATGACGAAGCTCATAACGCTTTCATGACGCTTCCTCCTTATACTAGGACCAGCGAGAGCAAGGTGCATCAGCTGGGCAGTGGCCTCACACCCTGCCGACTGGGCCTTGGAGTAAGCAACTACTCTCGCAGAGCTTGTTCTGAACCCTTGCCAGAAAAAAGCGAGAGAATTGAACGGGCCTGTGAAGCCACTTCAGCCGGAGATCCATCTCGTTGCACATCCCGTGGGTCTTCATGTCAGCTTACGTAGCACTACCCCAGATACAAAGGAGGATGACGTATGCAAGCAACGAAACAAGTTGTTCAACGGTCCATTGATGACTGTAAAGAGTGTCATCTGATCTGCGTCCAAACGATCCAGTATTCTGTCCAGCAAGGTGGTCCCCACGTAGCGCCCGATCATCTGCGGCTCTTAGAGGATTGCGCCCAGCTCTGCCAGACCAGCGAAGATTTCATGCTGCGGGGTTCCCCCATCTCCGCAGCCATCTGCACTGTGTGCGCTGATGTGTGCGACCAGTGCGCCGTTTCCTGTGATCAGGTAGGCAGAGGTACCGATGCCCAGCTGAGAGCCTGCGCTGATCAGTGTCGGCGCTGTGCCCAATCCTGTCGGCAGATGGCACAAATGCGACCATAAATGTGCTCCTGCTTGCAATGAGCATGTTCGCTTCTGCATGACCCACTGGAGCGCAGTATGGGACAGGAGAGGGCGTGACATGGGACGTACTGGTGACTTCCGTGCTCACTCCCTCCCAGTATACTTACCGATGGTGGGTATGCTCCAGCCGGGTCCATGCTGTTGAAGGAGGACGGAGAGCTGGACTCGCAACGTGCACGATGGCTCATGTGAGCGCACCTCGTAGCATCATGACTCACCTCTCGCAATGTGCAGAAGGGAGACAAGGAAATGAAAGCGATCCGTATCCATGGCCGTGGCGGTCCAGATCACCTGGTCTATGAAGAGACACCATATCTTTTATTGTGTAACGATGTACGATGAGGAGACGCTAAACCCAGTCCAGACCTAGCTTCCTGGCTTTTCTGAAATGTGCCGTTACACAAGATTCGGGCTCTTCCGCACTTTCCGTGCTCAGCCATTGTATTGATCCGCTAAGAAACCAGTATAGTACGGCGATAAGGGATGTTTCTCCCAAAAAATCATCCCTCACACAATGAGTGAGGTGTACGCGGTCTTGCCAAGCCAGATCGCGCCGCTTTCTTTCTACTGTTGAGCACTACAAATGCGGAAGAGCCAAGATTCGGTATGGCATCATGTGCAGGCCGCAGCCGTTCCGCTCTCAGCGTTGACAGCCTGGCAGGCCCTCTTTGACCACGCGCACCTCGCTGCGGGGCAAAGCGTCTTGATCCACGGAGCCGCAGGGGGCGTTGGCGTCTTTGCCGTCCAACTGGCTCATTGGGCAGGGGCACATGTCATCGCAACCGCCTCCGCACGCAATCGCGACTTCCTGCACGAACTGGGTGCCAACGAGGTCATCGACTATACCACTACGCGCTTCGAGGATGGGGTTCATGAGGTCGATCTCGTCTTCGATACTGTTGGTGGCGACACCTTGCAGCGATCCTGGCAGGTGATCAAACGGAGGGGTGCTGGTCACCATTGTCAGTCCCCCACCCTCTTTTGAGAACGCGCAGGCGCATGGCATATGCCCTTTCTGGTTTGTGGTTGAACCCAACCGCGATGAACTGATCCAGATTGGCACCTTGATTGATGCGGGACACCTTCGGCCCATCATCGACACCGTGTTCCCCCTTGCTCAAGCACGCCAGGCCTACGAGCAAGGAAGTGCGGCTGTAGTGAGGATAAGGAACAATTATCGCTCTACCTTGCTTTCTCAGGTGGCCTGATGTACTCCTGTCCTCCCATATAGGGGCGTACGGCTGCCGGGATGCGCACGCTGCCACCGGGCTGCTGGTGAACTTCGAACAGGGGCAGCAGGATGCGCGGCGAGGCCAGGACTGTGTTGTTGAGCGTGTAGACGAATTTTAATTTGCCGTCCTCGTCACGGTAGCGGATATTGACGCGGCGGGCCTGCCAGTCGTGGAAGTACGAACACGAATGGGTCTCGCGGTAGCTGCCTTCGCTGGGTATCCAGCACTCCAGGTCGTACATACCGACTTTGCCGTCGCCCATGCCGCCGGTACTGACGTTCACCACGCGGTAGGGCAGCTCCAGGGCCTGCACCAGCTCTTCTGCATTCCTGATCAACTGTTCGTGCCAGCGCACCGAATCTTCATGATCGGCTTTGCTGATCACGTATTGCTCGACTTTATTGAACTGGTGAATACGGAAGACGCCGCGTGTGTCTTTGCCGTAGGTGCCCGCCTCTTTGCGGAAGCATGGGCAATAGCCGACGAAGGTCAAGGGCAGATCTTCGTACCTGAGAATTTCATCCTTGTACATGCCGGTGAGCGAGACTTCGGCGGTGCCGACCAGGAAGGTGTCTTCATCCTCGATAGCGTAGACCTGGTCTCGTCCCCTGGGAAATTGGCCGCTGCCGATAAAGCAGAACTCGCGTGCCATCGCCGGGACGGTCAGGGGCGTGAAACCTTCGCGGGCGATGCGGTCCATGGCAAAGTTCATTAAGGCCAGTTCGAGACGTGCAGCATCACCTTTGAGGGCATAGCTGCGAGCGCCTCCGATCTTGACAGCTCGCTCGATGTCTACCACGTCAAGTTTTTGCATCAGGGCATAGTGGTCGAGTGGCTGGAAGTCGCAGGTGGGTTTCTCGCCCCAGAACCTGATCGGTACGTTGTCGTTTTCGTCTTTACCAATGGGGGCGCTGGGATCAGGGATATTAGGTACGAGATAGAGCAATTGCTGGCGAGTTTCTTCCAACTCGTGCAGTAAGGGTTCCATGGCCTTGATCTGCTCGGCGAGTAGTTTGCCCTCAGCGATGAGCGCGTTACGCTGTGCCTTGTCTTTGCCTGCCTCCGGGATGCGTTTCGAGAATCTGTTCTGCTCGGCGCGGGCTTCTTCTACCTGGCGCTGGAGCTCAAGCACCTGTCGATTGACTTCCAGCAGGTAGTCGATGTCAATGGGGTTGTATTTGACCCGCGCTGCTTCTTTTACGATGTCTGGATGGTTGCGAATAAAGGCGAGATCCAGCATGATAGTCGTTACTCCTTACTTATTCCTACCGCTCAAGCGGAGGGTTTTACGGGGCGGTTTGATAAAAAAGCGCCAACGTCCATTGCGAAGGACGACGACGCGTAATGCGTGTGAGCCGTGGTGCCACCTTGATTTTTTCAATCCCTTTGTGGGATTGAAACTCTGTGCTGGTCGGGCCGCCGCCAACCAGCACAAACGTTAACAGCGCCTGGCGCTTCTCTGGATCGGGCTCATTTTCGGCGGCCTCAAAGGCCCCGAGAATCGCGTGCCGCACGGTCAGCGCATCCTGTAAGGACTTCAGACTCGGAGCCCATCGTTGCCACGCATCATGACCAAAGTAGTTGCTGGAGGTCCCCGTCGCCAGTACCAGATAGTCATACGGGACGGCGTGATCTGTCGTCAGCACTTGCTGCTTCTGTTCAAAGCTACTCATACATGCTTTCCGCCTGGCTGAAACGTCTACTTCAGATAGCGGTTGACAAAGAAATCGGCATAATAATTTTCCCAGTGCGCCCCCGGGGCCTCGCTCATCTGCTGTTTATCCACCAGGACCAGCAGGTAGATCAAGTCGCTCTTCAGCATATTGGCATCGAGCAATGTGTTGAAACCCTGTTCGAGCAGATGACCCGCATACCAGATCGACCAGTCTGGATCAACGCCGTCGGTTTCCTTAAACGCTCCATGATGATCCTCTGCTGTTTGATGGAGGAGGAGCGCAATCTTTTCTTTTCGTTGCATTTTTTCTTCGTTCATGTGTAAGCCGCCTTCTCTTTTCTATTGAAGAGCGACACCAATGTATCGCTCCTCTTAAACACTCTGTCTTTGCATAACCGTAAGCCGACTTCTCAAGGCGATTGCGTATAAGAAGCATGCAGTGATCATTGGGATTTGATAGGATCTCCTGAACGGCTAGAAAGCTGGGGACGCTGAGCCCGTTTCGCCTCGTGGGTGGCCGCATCCCTTGCCATCACCGCGATGGCAGCGGAAGCCAGAACCAGGTCCTTCAGCAAGAACTGTCCCATCAGGGTGAGCAAGGGCAAGCCTGTCACCCCTGGAGCAATCACGAAAATGGTCAACGTCCCGGCAAACAGCACCAGGGAGAGCAGAGCGGCATAGCGCACCCAAAGCCCAGCGATGAGCAGGATGCCAGCCATGACTTCAAGGGCGCCGAGCACATAGACGAAAGCGCTCTCTGCCAGGAAAGGCAGTGATAGAGAGAGCAATTTCACTACAGGTTGGGGAGTGATAAGATGTATGCACCCAATCCAGAGCAGGACCAGGCCTAAACTCATGCGCAAGAACGGTCCCGCGAGGCGCTCGGCGAGACTGAACAACGCCTTCATACCATCTCCTAACCTCTTCAAAAGATCTCCTTGCTGGTCCTACTATCTTGCTAGTCCTACGATACGGAGGAAGTGTCATGAAAGCGTCATATGCTGCGTCATGGGTATCAATTTAAGCATCGAGCGTCATAAACAGCGTATTGAGCCCTTCAGCCAGGGTTGGATGCGTGAATGTGCCCTCTTTTAAGGCGGTGTAGGGCAGCTTGCCCATCATGGCCACCTGGATGATGGTCATAATCTCGCCACCTTCGACGCCCAGGATGGCGCAGCCCAGGATTTGCTGGGTATCGGCATCGACGATGGCCTTCATGAAGCCGCGCGTCTCGCCGGTTTCCAGGGCACGGGGCACGGAATTCATGGGCAATTTCGCCACACGGATGTTGCGCCCCTGTTTTCTGGCTTCGTTTTCGCTCATGCCAACACGCCCAAGTTGGGGATCGATGAAGATGGTATAGGAGACAAGGCGATCCTGAGTGCTGGCGTTGCCATGCTCAAGCAGGTTGGTGCGCAAAATGCGGAAATCATCGGAAGCGATGTGGGTGAAAGCTGGCCCACCTTTCACATCACCCAGCGCGTAGATGCCAGGAACGTTCGTTTCCAGTTGCCCATTGACCTGGATGTACCCCTGCTTGTCCAGGTGTATGCCAGCAGCTTCGGGTGTGAGATCTTCGGTGTTGGGTACGCGACCGGCTGCCGCCAGCAGATGCGAGCCGGTAAGCTGCTGTTCACCCTGAGGCGTGCGCACGGTCAACTGCATGCGCCCGGAGCTCCGCTGCTCAACCTGTTGCGGCGTGGTTCCGGTCAGGACCGTGATCCCATCCTCGCGCAAAATCTTCGTTATTCCGTCACTCACGTCTTCATCCTCGCGCGTAAGCAAGCGCGGACGGCGCTGAATGAGCGTGACCTGGCTGCCAAAGCGACGAAACATCTGTCCGAACTCCAGCCCGATGTAGCCACCACCGATGATGAACAGGTGTTCGGGGACCGTGTCCAGCTCCATGATCGTGGTTGAATTGAGCACGGATACGCTCTCGACGCCTTTGATCGCTAGTTGCTCTGGTCGGTCGCCGGTATCGATAAAAATCATTGGCGCGGTGATCTCTCGCGTCTCGCCACCCTTGAGATAGACCTCAAGCGTTTTTGGGGCGATAAAATGGGCCTCGCCTATGAGCAGATCCAGCCCTTGCGTCGCTTCGATACGGCTCTCGAGGTCGCTGCGAGCGCCCTCGACGATGCCTTGTTTGCGTTTGTGTATGGCCTGCATATCGACCGAAATGGGGCCAGTGTGTACACCGTAGTCAGCGCCACGCCTTGCCAGATAGGCGACGCGCGCGCTGGCGACCATCGTTTTTGTGGGGGTACAGCCTACGTTGATACAGGTACCGCCTAGGTGGCCGCGCTCAATGAGCGCCACTTTCCGGCCTGCCTTGGCGAATGCGATTGGGAGGAGTCTGCCGCCCCGACTGCTACCGATAACAATCGCATCATAGTTTGTCGAAGTCATTTTTGTTCATCTCCTCTTAACACAAGGCTTCGGCAATGGCTTGCCCAATCCCCGCAGTTCCACCGGTAATCAAAGCGGTTTTTCCTTGTAAACGCATAGCTGTCTCCTTGATGTGTCGTGATGGAGAGTACCCATTCTCGGTTATATGCCAGAGATGCAAGCACAAGCGTGCGCTTTGCATTATGAGGCCACGCTGTAGATCGCACATGCACTGGGTATGGCATTTCTGCCTTCCTCATCTACTACAACGTACCGAATCTTTTGGTCCTGATTCTCAATCTCTACACCACGTATATTTCCTTCCACCATGCGCATGAACTAACAGCGAACAAGCAGTATTTACCTCTGAGAGCAGTATACGCCCTGAACCAAATCTTCTTTGAGGACGCGTTGAGGAAAGAACTGCGGTCCATTTCATGACGCCTCTCCGGTTCATACGGAGCGTCGATCACCGTCGTCGTCCCCCAAACAAGCACTGTCAGGACGGCTTGTTTGGGGGTAAAAATGCCGTAGATCAGTCTATGGAGAGGCTTCAGAGTTGACGAGCTTGCAGTTCTCGCCTTCGTTGAACAAAGCCCGACCCTGCCGGGATCAGCTTGCCAATGATGACATTCTCTTTGAGACCCACCAGGTGATCCGTCTGAGCCTCTATCGCTGCCTCTGTCAGGACTCGCGTGGTCTCCTGGAAGGACGCTGCCGCCAGGAAGCTATCCGTATTGAGCGACGCCTTGGTGACACCTAATAGCACCGTTTGTGCGGTCGCGGGCTCACCACCTTCTGCCAGGACTCGCGCATTGGTATCCGCATAGACAAAACGATCAACCAGGTCATTGGGCAACATCTCGGTATCACCAGGTTCGTCCACCTTCACGCGACGGAGCATCTGCCGGATAATAACTTCGATGTGCTTATCATTGATGTACACACCTGTGTTACGGTAGACGCGTTGCACCTCTTTGACCAGGTACATCTGCACACCTTCGCGTCCCTGAATGCGTAAGACATCCTGTGGATCGCGCTGGCCCGACGTGATCGGTGTCCCCGCCTGGATCTTCTGGCCATTGCTTACCGCGATGTTCCGTGCGGCAGGGATAGAGTATGAACGCTCCTCGCGCTCCTCGAAGCGAATGTTCAACAGACCATCGGCGTTGATGAGCACTTCACCTTCGGTGCGCGCCCGTACAGCTATAGGGTCTCCTCCATCTTCCGCAGGCATGAGCGCGATAACCTGATCTTTGCTTACCCGTTCCTGATTTTCGACCAGCACCTGACTGCCTTCAGGCAGTGGGTACTCGTCAAAGAAGATGTTGGTGGAGACAACGCGTACTGTGCGGGCACCTGTGTTCTCATCTTTCACGATCTCTACCACACCATCGATCTCACTAATCTCGGCTTTGTCTTTTGGCACACGCGCCTCGAAGAGTTCCTCTACACGCGGCAAGCCTTGCGTGATGTCTCCTTGCGCTCCTGCAATACCACCCGTATGGAAAGTACGCATCGTCAACTGCGTGCCAGGCTCACCGATTGATTGCGCCGCGATGATACCCACGGCTGTGCCCAGTCGCACCACCGCATTGGCAGCCAGGTCGCGTCCGTAGCACTTGCGACAGACACCACGGTGGGCCAGGCAGCCAAGCACAGAGCGTACGCGCACCGCCTTGACCCCCGCATTGACGATCTGGTCAACCAGGTCATCGGTCAGTTCGTCGCCGACCTCAATATGCTCAAAGCCAGGAATAGTCTCTGCCAGCACGCGACCGACCAGGCGAACGCGCATATCCGGCAGCATCATCTCTTTGCTATCTTCTTCGGTGATCAGGATACCCTCCGTGGTACCGCAATCCTCCTCCGTCACAATCACATCCTGGGAAACGTCGATCAGTCGGCGCGTCAGGTAGCCAGATTCAGCCGTACGCAGGGCTGTATCAGCCAATCCTTTACGAGCGCCGTGGCTACTGATGAAGTACTCCAGCACCGAGAGACCTTCGCGGAAGTTGCCGCGAATCGGGATATCGATGATCTTTCCTGACGGACTTGCCATCAAACCACGCATACCCGACAATTGACGAATCTGCTGGAACTTCGCTTTCGTCGCGCCCGATTTTGCGATAGTGTAGATCGATCCATACGGATCGAGCGATGCCTCAACCATCTTGGTCACGTTGTCGGTCGCTTCGTTCCAGGCATCAACAGTCTGCTGATACTTCTCGTTTTCCGTAATCAACCCTTCGCGATATTGCTCGTCCAGTTCGGTGATCTTGGCGTCTGCTTTTGCCAGTTCTTCTTGCTTGCCAGATGGCACCTTTGCATCGCTAATGGCGATGGTGACACCAGCTTTGGTAGCATAGGCAAAACCGAGACGCTTAATTTCATCGGCCAATTCAACCGTCTTGGTGCGACCATACTCCTTGAAGCAATCTGTGATAACCTGCCTGAGGTTCTCCTTCTTCATTGGATAGTTCTTGAAGCGCAACCGCTCTGGCAGAGCCTCGTTGAAGATGATACGTCCGACGGTTGTCTCGACCAGCTTACCGTCGGCCTGGAACGTCGGCGGAATCGGTGGTGGAGCATCATAAACATTCACTACGGGTGGAGGCAAACTCCCCAGCCCTTCCCCTGCTCCACTCCCGCCCCTACGACCTCCAAGGCGAACCTTGATGAGCGCCTGCAAATCAATCACGCCATGCTCATAAGCCAACAACGCCTCGGTGGTATCAGTGAAGACCCGTCCTTGTCCTTTCTTCGCTGGCCGGTCCTGCGTCAGGTAGAAGCAGCCGAGCACCATCTCGCCGCTAGCACCAATGGATGGTTCACCCCTGGCCGGATCAAGCAGATTGCGTGTCGACATCATGAACTGGCGTGCCTCATCCTGAGCTTTCTCAGAGAGCGGCACATGCACCGCCATCTGGTCGCCGTCGAAGTCAGCATTGAAGGCCGAGCAGACCAGGGGATGGAGTTGAATGGCGCTTCCTTCAACCAGCACCGCTTCAAAAGCTTGAATACCCAGGCGGTGTAAGGTAGGAGCACGGTTCAACAGGACCGGGTGATCCTTGATGACCTCTTCGAGCACATCCCACACCTCCGGCTTAACCCGCTCTACAAAGCGTTTCGCGCTCTTGATATTGTGCGCGAAGTTCTGCTCCACAAGCTTGCGCATCACGAACGGCTTGAACAGTTCCAAAGCCATACGCTTGGGCAGGCCACACTGGTGTAGCTTCAGGTCTGGCCCCACCACAATTACGGAGCGGCCAGAGTAGTCCACACGCTTACCGAGCAGGTTCTGGCGGAAGCGACCCTGCTTGCCCTTGAGCATATCCGACAGACTCTTGAGTTTGTGGTCGCCTGAACCGGCGACGGCCCGGCCACGACGTCCGTTGTCAATCAACGCATCGCATGCTTCCTGCAGCATGCGCTTCTCATTACGAATGATTATCTCCGGCGCACCTAGCTCCAACAGCCGCTTGAGCCGGTTATTACGGTTAATCACACGCCGATAGAGGTCATTCAAATCTGAGGTGGCAAAACGACCGCCATCCAGTTGTACCATCGGCCGCAGGTCGGGTGGCAACACTGGCAACACCGTCAGAATCATCCATTCTGGCGAAGTTCCTGACTTCCGGAAAGCCTCCACCACCTTCAAGCGTTTTGTGGCTTTCTTGCGCCGTTGGCTCGCAGTTGAGCTAATCTCATGGCGCAGGTCGGCGGCCAATTTATCCATGTCCAGGCTAGCAATCAACTCGCGCACCGCCTCTGCGCCCATCCCTGCACGGAAAACGCTACCAAAGGCGTCCTTCAGTTCGCGGAAGCGGCTCTCCTGCAGCAGATCCATTTTCTTCAACCCCTCCAGGTCACGCCGCAGTTGCTCCAAACGTCGGAGTTCGCTGACCCGGCCATCCAGGCTCTGTTCGAGCTTGGCCGACTCTTCGTCGAGTCGCATCAATTCGCGTTGGCGAGCGTCCTCATCGATATTGGTCACAACGTAGAGGGCAAAGTAGAGGATGCGCTCCAGGTTGCGCGGGGAAAGGTCCAGCAGGAGACCGATACGACTGGGGGTCCCCTTGAAGTACCAGATGTGGCTCACTGGCGAAGCCAGTTCGATATGCCCCATGCGTTCACGACGCACCTTTGAACGCGCTACCTCGACACCACACTTGTCACAAACAATACCCTTAAAGCGAACACCTTTATATTTACCGCAGTAGCATTCCCAGTCCTTTATTGGGCCGAAGATGCGCTCACAAAACAGCCCATCCTTCTCCGGTTTGAGTGTGCGGTAGTTGATCGTCTCCGGCTTCGTGACCTCACCGTAGCTCCAGCCACGAACCTGCTCTGGGCTGGCAAGACTAATACGAATAGCGTTAAAATCGTTTACTTCGAGCATTATTGATCTCCTTCGAAACCGGAAAAATTGATACCCAGCTCTGGCATGACATCATTTGAGCTATCCTCGACGAACTGAATCTTCTGTTCATCCTCGTTAGGTACCTCAACGTTAATGCCCAGGCTCTGCAACTCTTTCACTAACACCTTGAAAGACTCAGGCACGCCTGGCTCCATGATGTTCTCGCCCTTGACAATGGCCTCATACGTTTTCACACGACCCACCACATCGTCGGACTTCACCGTCAGGATCTCCTGCAGGATATTCGATGCGCCGTAGGCCTCAAGTGCCCAGACCTCCATCTCGCCGAAGCGCTGCCCACCGAATTGGGCCTTACCACCCAGGGGCTGCTGGGTAATCAGATTGTACGGGCCGGTTGAACGGGCATGAACTTTGTCTTCGACCAGGTGTGCCAGCTTCAACATATAGGTGTAGCCAACCGTGATTGGCTGATCAAAAGGCTCGCCTGTGCGACCGTCGAACAGCTGAATCTTGCCTGTCTCAGGCAGACCAGCGCGGCCCAGGTATCCTTCGATATCCTCTTCCGTGGCGCCATCGAAGACTGGAGTAGCAATCTTAATCCCTAATGCATCGGCGGCCCAGCCCAGGTGTGTTTCCATGATCTGCCCGATGTTCATACGGTGTGGCACACCAAGTGGGTTTAGAATGATGTCGACCGGCGTGCCGTCTGGGAGGAATGGCATATCCTCAATCGGCAGCACACGGGAGATGACTCCTTTGTTGCCGTGTCGTCCGGCCATCTTGTCACCGGCACCAATCTTGCGTTTCTGGGCAATACTGACACGTACCAGTTGGTTGACCCCTGGCGGCAACTCATCGCCAGCCTCGCGTGAGAACACCTTGACCTCGACTACCTTGCCGCGCTCACCGTGCGGCACGCGCAATGAGGTATCTTTTACCTCGCGGGCCTTCTCACCGAAGATGGCACGTAACAACTTTTCCTCAGCCGTCAGTTCCGTCTCGCCCTTGGGGGTAATTTTGCCCACAAGAATATCTTGCGGCCCTACCTCGGCACCCACATAGATGATGCCGTGCTCATCGAGGTTGCGCAATCCTTCCTCGCCGACGTTGGGAATATCTCGCGTGATCTCTTCGGGTCCGAGCTTCGTGTCATGAGCATCAATCTCGTACTTCTCAATATGAATAGATGTGAACAGGTCCTCGCGCGCAATACGCTCACTGATGAGGATAGCATCTTCGTAGTTGCCACCCTCCCAGCTCATGAAGGCCACCAGAATATTTTGACCAAGCGCGAGTTCACCGTTCTCGGTCGATGAGCCGTCAGCAATGACCTGCCCAGCGCTTACCCGGTCACCCTTACGCACAATCGGTCGCTGATTGATACAGGTACCAGCGTTTGAGCGTACGAACTTGCGCAGGCGGTGTGTATGGACTTCACCCTGCCCGTCTATGATTTCAATCTGACGGGCGGAGGAACTGACAACCTCGCCGTCGACCTGACTCACAAGCACCTGGCCAGAGTCGATGGCCACCTGGCGCTCAATGCCTGTACCGCAGATTGGTGATTGTGGGCGCAGAAGTGGCACTGCCTGGCGTTGCATGTTCGCCCCCATCAATGCACGGTTCACATCATCATGCTCCAGGAAAGGGATGAGCGCCGTAGCCACACTCACAGTCTGGCGCGGCGACACGTCCATATAGTCCATGCTATCCGCGCTTTCCATGACAAAGTCACCCTGATAGCGGGCCAGGACACGCTCCTCTGCAAATTCGCTATTCTCCGCTAACTTCGCGTTGGCCTGAGCGATGTAGAAGTTTTCCTCGTCGTCGGCGGTGCGGTACTCCACTTCATTGGTGACAAACGGCTTTATTCTCACCTCTGAATCGCCCAACGCCTGGGATAAACGTGCGAATAGGACCTCATCGACACGCACGCGTGTACGTGCAGGAATCAGCACCTGACCGTCGGCATCCTTCACATCCTCTCGTTCTCGCCCATAGATGCCGCGGAACTCACGGCCTATCAGGTTCGTGTCATTTGCACGCAGCCTTTTGTACACCTTACGGTATGGCGTCTCGATGAATCCATAAGGATTGACCTGTCCATACGTTGCCAGGTTACCGACCAAACCGATGTTTGGACCTTCCGGCGTCTCAATTGGGCAGATACGACCATAGTGCGAGCGATGCACGTCACGCACATCGAAACCCGCTCGTTCACGCGATAGACCGCCAGGGCCAAGTGCCGAGAGACGACGTTTATGGCCAATCTCCGCCAGGGCATTCGTCTGATCCATAAACTGGGAGAGCTGGCTACCACCGAAAAACACCTTCATTGCCGCTACGACTGGGCGAATATTGATGAGTGCATTGGGGTTTGCCTGTCCAGGCTCCTGGATGCTCATACGCTCCTTCACGACTCGCTCCATACGCAGCAGACCTACACGGAACTGTGTGTGGATCAGCTCGCCTACACAGCGCACGCGCCGATTGCCCAGATGATCAATATCGTCTTTGCGTCCATGACCGTTGTTCAACTGAATCAGGCGGCGAATAATGCACACCAGGTCATCCAGCGTCAAGGTGCGGTGACTCTGCGGAATCGACAGGTCCAGCTTCCTATTCAATTTGTAACGACCCACACTCCCCAGATCGTAGCGTCGAGCGTTGAAGAACAGGCTCTTGACGAGCGAGCGGGCGTTGTCAATAGTGGCCGGATCACCTGGGCGCATCTTCTTATAGAGCTCTAGCAGCGCCTCTCCTTCTCGCTTGACCGGGTCACGGTCCAACGTCGTCTGGATGTAGCGCGCATCCGGATCATCATCCACATCATGGAATGCATCCAGGATGCCCTGGTCCGTAGCCAAATCAAATGTCCCAGATTTATCCAACGACATCATTTGCCCATACGTCTGATCTTTCGCCAGGCTGGCGAGAGCACGCAGCAGTGTTGTGACGGGCAGTTTACGCTTGCGGTCAATTTTGACCGTGAGCAGGTTCTTGTTACTGGTCTCAAATTCCAACCAGGCGCCCCGGTTAGGAATAAGTTTGGCGGCGAAGAGCTCGCGGCCTGTGGTGGCATCCTCATCAGCAGTGAAGTAGACACCCGGTGAACGCACAAGCTGGCTCACTACAACACGCTCGGCACCGTTGATTATAAAGGTGCCCTCCTTAGTCATCAGGGGAAAATCACCCATGAAGATTTCCTTCTCGATGATCTCACCCGTTTCCTTGTTGGTCAGCCGCGCATTGACGTGCAGAGGTGCAGCATAGGTGGCATCGCGATCACGGCACTCATCCTCGCTATACTTCGGTTTGCCAAAGGGATCAGGGGGCACGATAAATTCCAGACTCAGATTTTTGCCAGTAAAGTCTTCAATAGGTGAGATTTCTTCAAAAAGTTCGCGCAGACCTTCATTCTTAAACCATTCAAAAGAATCAAGTTGAATTTGGATCAAGCCCGGCATGGGCCGTATGTCGGGAATACGTGCAAAAGAGACGCGCTCATGGAGAGCAACGGCCTTTGTGCTTACTGCCATGTTCAATGTTCTCCTCTCACTATTTACAGAGGAAACCAAGAGAGATACGTCAGATCGCATCCCTCTTTACAGTTAGGAACGGAAAAAATAGATAATGGCTGTTTCTCTACATTACCAGGTGCCTGGGGCCATTGGCATCAGCACTACGGAAGGAATCAAAACACATCAATGTAGTACGTGCCAGTATCTCGTTTGTGAAACAACAATGAATGTGAGGGTAAGGAGGAGCAACTCCCCTGGTCACTCTCCTCTCTACTCTATATAACAACAAGTAGTTCGTATTTATTCCAAAAGTTATATATTTCATCTGACATATTTTGTCAGGTAACTTAACGCTGACATCCACTCATATCCCAGGACGAGCTGAAACGTAATAGAAAAAAGAGACCTGAGACATCCTGAGGAGGGAAGAGAGATGGAGTGGAAGACCACCTGGAACGATCCGCTGACGAACTATGTAGCCCCTTATCACCAGCTGATGGGAGACAAGCGGACGCGCACGACCTTTGATGAGACGATCCGAGTACAGCGCCACGCAACGAATTGTTAGGGGCGCTGTACTCGGATCGTGATCGTGAAGACAACACCTGGTTCCACCCGCTGGATCAATGGCTCATAGAACGCTTGCATGAAGGGAAGCGGGTCCGCTGTCGGCTGTGGCATCCCCTCTCCCTCAAAGAGCCGGTCCTCGCGCAGGTGGACGGTTCGTTCCACCTCCCTGGGCGGAAGGTCGAGCCGCACCGCGACCGTTAAGTCATCACCGGCCCGCAGCATGGTGTACACCTCCTGCTGGCACAGCGTCGCCAGGCGGGACAAGAACTCCGCGTCGTTAGCGGGTGCTTCTCGCTCCGAGACGCGAAAGACGCGCTGCCCTTGCCCGTCGCTATTGACCAGGGCGGTGATCCTGAAGACTGCTTCAAACATAGATTGCTCCTCTCTGCGCGCATGAAATTGTATTCTATGTAGGCATTCATAAAGCCGAGCAGATGCGCCTCTCTGTAAGGATGTGTCAAATGTGCAACGGGTATTCCGGTAATCCGTGCTTTCGCACTCAGTTTCTACCGTTGATGCAGCGCACATGTCGGGACCCTGTATTGGCATACATCTACTCTCTTATTCGCGGATGCCACGCGCAGGTAACGGACGCACCAGCGGACTCAACACCGGCAGGTCCTTCTTCCCGCGTGGGAGACGCTGGCGCACCAGGTAGTTTGGCGCAACCGCCAGATCGCCTTTCTCTAAGGTTACGTCAGAACCGAAGCGATTGAAGAAAGACAACTCGAAGTTGGGGGTCTCACCAAGGGCACCATGGGGGCAAACCTCAACGCAGTCTCCACAGAAGATACAGCGATCGAGTGCGAATGCATAACGTGTGAGGTGGCGCTCTGCCATCATCAGCGAACCGGTTGGGCATACCTGGACACATGCGCCACAGGAGACGCAGTCGGTATCGTGCAGGCTGACGTTGAAGGGTGTAGAAACGATAGTATCAAAGCCTTTGCCGAACATACCATAGCAGTCTGGCCCTATCACGTCATGGCAGACACGTACACACTGCGTGCAGTTGATGCACTTGTTGGGGTCACGTAGGATGAAACTATGCGATAGGTCGACTTCATAGTCGTGGTAGTCGCTGGGTTCGCCATCATGGAAGCGGTTATTCGACAGGCCATGTTCGATGCTATACTTCTGCAAGTCGCACTGCCCGGCAGCAGGGCAGGCGCACTGTAAGCAACGAGCCGATTCACGCTCTGCTTGCTCGTCAAGGTAGCCCAACTCGATCAGCTTAAAGTTGCGTTTACGCTGCTCGTAAGGCAACATGGGCATCTTGACTTGCGGCTCGACAGGTTTATAAGGCACGATGTCAAAGAGGTCAGGCTTGCGCTCCTCCAGTTCGAGGCGACGGGCGACTTCCTTCATATCCTCGCCGTTGAGGAAGGCATGAATCGAACGCGCCCCGAGCTTACCCTGGCCAACACACTCGATGATCGTCTTTGCGCCCATCTGCGCATCGCCGCCGGCGAAGACCCCCCAGCGATCTGTCATAAAGCTATATGGATTCGTTTGGATGGTTCCCCGTTTGGTCCATTTCGCACCAGACTTCTCATCAAGAACGGATGTATCCGGATTCTGACCGAAGGCTGGGATGATAGTGTCACATTTGATGGTAAATTCCGAGCCGGGAATAGGAACCGGACGGCGACGGCCACTGGCATCCGGTTCGCCGAGCTTGTTGCGAATAAATTCGATGCCTGCTACCTTTCCGTCCTCAACGATGACGCGCGTCTGCTGAACATAGAACATCAATTCTGTGCCCTCAGCCTTGCTGTCCTCAATCTCTTCTGAGGTCGCCGTCATTTCTTTAACTGAACGACGGTAGCCAGTACGAACCTTTGCCCCCAGGCGTAGAGAGGTTCGCGTGCAGTCAAACGTGGTAAACCCACCCCCGAGCACCACAACCTCACTCCCTTCCCGGACAGGTACGGGTTTACCTTCCACCTTTTCCGCCAGGAATGCGATGGCGTTTACTACACCTTCTGCATCCTCACCGGGGACACTTAATGGGTTACTTGTCCAGGCTCCAATGCCAAGGTAGACAGCATCGAAGCCTTCAGCGAACAGGTCATCGATGGTGAAGTCGACGCCGAGTTTGACGTTGCATTGCAGGTCTACGCCAAGCTGCCAGACATGGTTGATTTCCAGGTCCATCATATCCTTCTGCAAACGGTACTCAGGGATGCCGTAACGTAGCATGCCACCGGGCTGTGGCTGCATCTCGTAAATTTTGCAGTAGTGGCCCTTGAGCGCAAGATAGTACGCGCAGGTGAGACTGGCAGGGCCAGCCCCGACAAGGGCTATCTTCTTGCCTGTTGGCGGGTCCTGAACGAAGGGTATAGGGGGATCAAGCAGGCACGCCTCGGCGGCATGCCCATGCATACGGCTGATGGCGATCTCTTCTTCAACCAGAGCACGACGGCAGGACTTCTGGCAAGGAGCAGGACACGTCAGGCCCAAGATGTATGGGAAAGGCAACACCTCTTTCACCAGGCGCGTTGCTTCCTTCATCGACCCTTTGGCAATCAGTTCAAGATAGCCGGGGATATCGATGTGTGTGGGACAATCTATCTGGCAAGGCGGCTGGCAATAGGCATTGTGGTCAGAGAGTATCATTTCGAGGTTGGTGCGACGAATGTGGAACAATTGGTCTGAATTTGTTGTTACCACCATGCCTGGAAGTGCTGCTGTGCTACACGCAGGCAAGGGACGTGGCTCGCCTTCAATATGCACAACGCACATGCGACAGGTGGCGGCTGGCTCCAGTTTCTCGTCATCGCACAGATTTGGAATATCAGTAATACCATTATCAATAGCAGCGCTCAGGAGAGTCTGACCTTCATAGGCCTGGACGGTCTTGCCATCAATGGTGAGTGTGAAGCTGGAATGACCGACTTCATTGCGCACCACTGGTCCGGTCGGCTCCTGAACTATTGGCGAGAGATTATCTCTAATCGATATAGCCATAAAATCTCCTCCACCTATGACAAGAAAGGATTACATCAGCGGCGAGATCACAATCCGGTTATCAACCTCAGTGACACCTGGCGCCGACCAGCAGGCGCTCTCCTCCGCCGCCTGTTTCTCCGCATAGGATCGCACCGTCCCGCGCAGGATGACTCTGCTACCCTCCATCTCAACCGTGATATTCCTGGCATCGGTTTCCGCATTGCGGATGAGCGCTCGCTCGATCTGCTGCTTCAGATCCGAGGGCAACACACGAGGCTTGACCATCATGAGATTGGTGATGCCTTTGACCCCTGACAGGCGACAGATCGCACGTAGGGCGGCTCGCTTCTGGAAGCCGTGGTCGACCTCGCCCTTGAGCGTTACCCAGCCCTGACTGACCGTCACGTCAACTTTGCCCGCCGGAATAGCTGCATCCCACCTCAGGGCGTTGAGCACGGCAGCGGCAAGGTCGGCATCGGTGCGTTCGGCAGAGCTGGGCAGGCGCACCTCGATGTCATTGACAACTGCTTTGACGCCTGGAACGCGGCGAGCGGCCTCCTCGGCAGCGATTTTTTTCAAATACGAATCGACCCAGCCGGTCAGGGTGACGATGCCATCCTTGACCGCGACCCCGATTTCATTGGGCCGCACGCGCGTATCCCATTGCAATTCTTCCAGGACATCTGTCTGGATTTCTTCATCCGTACGGATGCTAATGGCCATGTCGCATATCTCCTTTCCATGCTTTAGCTATTGTGAGGTCTGCTCGCTCAGAGGCATTGCTCCTGTCCTAGACCGACTAGGACAACTGGGCACACCGGTAAGGTGGTGCCGAACCTGCTACGAGAGACCCTCTACCAGCAGACTGCCCGGTTGTGACAGCCGGGTCTTCTTGTCTTCACAGTACCAAGTATAGGTTGGGGGAGATGTCCTGTCAAGTATTTATATTATCTCATCAACTATTTACCGATGAGATAATATAAATACTTGACAGGACAACAGGCACGACGTATACTTTGAGCGGTGAAAGATGCTTTTAAAGGAGGAGCGAACGATGTCTGTCGAAGCGGAGCTTGAGGAGTCGGTGAGTTACACGCCGATTCAACGTATGCGACATTCCGCGGCACATGTGATGGCCGAGGCGGTCCTGGAGACCTTTCCAGACGCAAAATTAGCCATTGGCCCGGCCATCGAAGACGGTTTTTATTATGATTTTGATCTGCCGCGAGCACTCACTCCCGGTGATTTACCCGAGATCGAACGGCGCATGACTCGCATCATTGCGGAGAAGTACCCGTTTCTGCAAGAGCGCTGGCCTCGTGAAAAAGCGCTGCAGTACTTCCGTGACAGGGGGCAAATCTATAAGGTCGAGCTGATAGAGAATCTACCAGATGAGGAAGTGGGGATCTATCGGCAGAATACCTTTCTTGATCTCTGTCGTGGGCCGCACGTAGAGAACACCGGTCAAATCGGACCGTTCAAGTTGATGCGCGTCGCGGGTGCCTACTGGCGCGGCGATGAGCACCGGCCGATGTTGCAGCGCATCTATGGCACTGCGTGGTTCACCCAGGAGGAACTTGATCACTACCTCTGGCGGTTGGAAGAGGCCAGGAAGCGCGATCACCGCACGCTGGGAAAATCGCTCGACCTATACAGCACCTCAGAGGCGGTGGGGCCAGGCTTGATTTTATGGCATCCCCGCGGGGCGACGGTGCGCTTTCTCGCCGAGCGCTTCAGCCAGGAAGCGCACCTGTACAACGGCTATGAATGGGTCTACACCCCGCATATCGGGCGCGCTGGACTGTGGCGAACCTCAGGGCACCTCGATTTCTTCCGCGAGAACATGTACGCGCCGATGGATATCGAGGGAGAAGAATACTACGCCAAGCCGATGAATTGCCCGTTCCATATCGAGATTTTCAAGAGTCGGCCCAGATCCTATAAGGAGTTGCCCAAACGCTACGCTGAATACGGCACGGTCTACCGCTACGAGCGCAGCGGCGTATTGCATGGATTGACGCGCGTGCGCGGGTTCACCCAGGACGACGCTCACACCTTCTGTAGACCAGACCAGGTTGAGGATGAGGTCCGGCACGCCCTGCAATTTTCCCTCTACATCCTGCGCACCTTCGGCCTGGAGAACTTCAAAGGGTATATCTCTACCCGACCGGAGAAGGCCGTCGGTTCCCTCGAGGATTGGGAGATGGCGACCACCGCGCTCAAACGGATAGCGGAGCATGTAGGTCTGTCCTATGATATCGATGAAGGCGGCGGTGCATTCTACGGGCCAAAAATCGATCTGAAGGTCATGGACCTGTTGGGACGGGAGTGGCAGTTAAGCACCATCCAGTTTGATTTCAATCTCCCAGAGCGCTTCGGGCTGGCATATATCGGAGAGGATGGCCAGCCGCATCGACCCTATATGGTGCATCGTGCGCTCTTTGGGAGCGCCGAACGATTTTTCGGCATGCTGATTGAGCACTACGGAGGAGCCTTTCCACTCTGGCTCGCCCCTGAGCAGGCGGTCATTGTTCCCATCGCTGATCGTAATAAACCATATGCTCACGAGGTAGCTCAAAACCTGAGGGCGGCTGGTATGCGCATTGTCGTTGACGAGGGCGAAGACCGCATGCAGGCCAAGATCCGTAATGCGGAGATGCAAAAGGTCCCCTACGTACTGGTAGTAGGCGGGAAGGAAGAGCAAGCGAAGACGATTGCAGTAAGAAGCCATAAGGAGGGAGATCTCGGCCCTATGACGGTGGAAGAGTTTCTTGAGGTCACTCGTACTGATCGCCTCCGAGGAATACCACGACCATTATCCAGACAGGCATCCTGAAAACGATTCAGGAGCAGGTACGGTTTGCCCATGCCCGCGGATGGCTCACTACGACCTCATCGATTTTGTCGCGGTGCTGCTCGGCTATGTCCTTATATACGGTTGAGGAAGGTTGCACATAGAACTCCCTGATTGGCTTCAATCATCAGCAGGCGCTGCTGCCACATTTTTAATGGCAGGCATGATTTGTTTGGCTATACGTTCCAAGTGGGCCATGATGGTATCATGTGGAATTCCTGGTGGGTGCGACCAGAAACACAACTCGGTAAGAGGCACCTTTTTTTGCAGCCCTTGAATGCGTTTGATGATCGTATCAGGAGTACCAATCAATATATCCTGACGGGGCAACGTGCGCGGATCGGTTGCTGCTGGTATGGGCTGGCCACCATCGTTGTGGCCTTGGCCGCTTGGCAAGCCCACCGTCCTGATCTGATCCGTTCTCCTAAATGCGTCTTAGCTCATCTGTGGGAGGGATCAGCGTTAGGAAGTGCCCTCATGGTGAATCATTGTATTGTCGCGTGAGAGCTCCCCATGACGATGCTCATGACGCTTTCATGGCGCTTCCTTTTTACACTACTACCAGAGAGGACGTGGTGCGTCAGTTGGGTAGGGGCCTTTGAGTTATGAGATGCCCTCTGTACTATGATTATGGGTGGAGAAGTGCTCACCCTCTCATGGTTGAACTGCTTTATGTCGACTCGGTGGCTTCTCTCTGATGGGGAGAAGCGTTCTTTCACGTGAGAGGAGAAATCCATCATGTTGCTCTTCTTTAAAGTGCGTGTCGAATACAAGGATCTCTCACCAGATGATCTCTGGAATATCTGGGAGAAAGAGGCTGATGCTACACAGGGAGCGATGGCTGCAGGGAAGGTGGTCGCGGCATATAAGGTTGCTGGACAGCGGCGCGTCGTAGGTATCTTCAATGTAGAGTCTCACGATGAACTGGATCAGATAGTGATGGCTGGCTTGCCAATGGCACAGTATCTGGAGTGGGAAGAAATCGTGCCAGTACGTGAGTATACAAGCTTTGCCGATGACGTAAGGCGGCGTTGGAAGTAAGAGAATTAGGAGCCACGCACATGGCATTCATGGCATTTGATTTCGATATTGATGAAAATACACAGAGAAATGTGCTGGAAGAGTTGAAGTGGGATATACGTGTCTGGCCCAACGAAATCGGGGTTGTGGTCAAAGATGGGATCGTTACCCTGACGGGTTGGGTCGATTCGTACCTGAAAAAGATCGTAGCGGAGGAGGCTGCGCACCGCGTTCTTGGCGTCAAGGCGGTCGCTAACGATATCGAGGTGCGCCTGCCCGGCTTTGCCGAACGCACCGATGCCGATCTCGCCGCTGCTGTGCTGGGCGCCCTGAGGTGGGATGCAGCTATTCCGGCGGGCAAAGTTGAGGTGACGGTCAGTCAGGGCTGGGTGACGCTGAAGGGCGAGGTCGATCATTACTTCCAGAAGCGGGATGCCGAACCAGCTATAGAACGCATCTCCGGCGTCAGAGGAGTCAGCAATCTTCTCACGGTCAAGCCTCAATTGGTCCCACAGGATCTCAAGTCACAGATCCAGAAGGCGCTAGTGCGCAATGCGCAGACGGATGCCAGCCGGATCACGGTCGAGCTGCAGGGCAGCGAGGTCATCTTGCGGGGAACGGTCAGGTCCTACGCGGAGAAAAAAGCAGCGGAGGAAACGGCCTGTTCTGCCTCGGGGGTTACTGAGGTGCACAACCGTATGATAGTCTCGCTCCCCGCGTAATGCCGACGAGATGGTTCCCTCCCGGACCTGCAAGACGCCCAGGCAGCCATCGATGAGTTGAAGAGCAATGGTTTTGACGGGATTCAATCTCTGTAATCTATACAGATACCAGTCATACTGTTAAAGCAGGACTCATCAGTGGTGCTATTTGGGGAGGTGTGCTGGGTGCCCTCTTCAGGTTCCTCTGGAGAGCCTGCACGTCGCGACCCCGCAGCAGCCTTTGAGCGATGTACTGCCCTTGATGGTCGGGCGTGATGTGAATCAGTTGCCCGTTGTGCAACATGGTACCCTGGTCGGCATCGTGAGCAGGGATGCGATTGTCCATTACCTGGAGGTGCGACGAAGTCTCGGTGTCGAGCACTCAAAAAATGATACGCACAACCAGCTAAGTCGCGTCGCCCAGAGAACAACAGGAGAGGAAGGGTCCATCTTGCGCCACGTACCCTGAGACGACTGAACGTCTGCGCATGATATACTAAGGCACAATATGAGCAAAGCGAAAGAAGAGCAGGAGGTGAGACGATGAGTGAAGGATTCTTCTCGCGCGGATTTCGTGGCCGCCGCCAGCCGAGCGACACGAGCGGCAGACTCCCGCCAGGACAATATCTTGAGCGCGGCTTTCCGGTGCTTTCGGCAGGGCCGACGCCGCATACGAAGCTCTCGGCCTGGGATTTCTCCATTGTAGGGGAAGTCGATCAGCCCAAACGCTGGAGCTGGGACGAATTTCGCGCCCTACCGCGCGAGACGGTGACCAAAGACATTCACTGTGTGACCAAATGGTCGAAGCTGGACACCCACTGGGAAGGCGTCTCCCTCGACACTCTGCTCGCACAGGTCACGTATGACGCCAGCTACGTGATTGCCTTCAGCGATGGGGGCTATAGCACCAACCTGCCCCTGGAAGAGGTGTTGGAAGGGAAGGCCTGGGTGGTCGACACCTATGACGGGCAGCCCCTGGCACCCGAACACGGTGGCCCGGCACGCCTGCTGGTGCCTCACCTCTACTTCTGGAAGAGCGCCAAGTGGGTGCGGGGTCTGCGCCTGGTCGACGAGGATGAACCGGGCTTCTGGGAGTCGTTGGGCTATAATAATCACGGAGATCCATGGAAAGAAGAACGCTACCAGGGCGACTAAGCTGGCAACTCGGTGAAGTGGTAGCCACCCAGGCAGAAACGACCCGGGCCAAGAGCATCACCGTCACGGTTCCCAACTGGATGGGGCATCGACCCGGTCAGCACGTGGATGTGCGCCTCACCGCCGAAGACGGCTACCAGGCCGCGCGTAGCTATTCGATTGCGTCGCCACCCGAGGAGGCACGCTGACGTTTATCTGTGGCCCCACCCCGTTTGTAGAAACCGCCGCCGCGAGTTTCGTGGCACTAGGACACGAACCGGCCCGGGTCAAGACCGAACGATTCAGACCGACAGGAGAAGCATGATGGAGAAAAAGCTAGATATTAACGCAGCTGGGGGCATCCTGCAAGTGATCTTCCCCTTTGACATGGCGCTCGTCCAGGCCACCTGTGCGGGTTGCGGCGCCACCAATGCCACGGAGGCGACTGCCGCCTACATGCATGGGATGGGGACAGTCGTACGCTGCCAGTCCTGCGACACGGTGCTCATCCGCATTGCGCAGGCCAAGGGACGCTACTTCCTGGATATGCGGGGCATACGCGTCCTCGAGATCGGTGCCGAGTCCTAGTCAGTCTTCCTGGTCTCTGCCTATCACTACGTTCACGGGAGGACTGCCAATGCACGTGGCACAAAGTGGGTTCTTCGCACCTCGTGATGGGCTCGCACTCCTCTCTGGAGTTCGATCTGCTTGAGCAGGCCGACCCGGGCGCGTTGGTGCAGGCAATTGCCAATCTGCGGGAACCCCGCACGACGACTGGAGTCGTCACCTTCCTGGTAAGCTTTGGCCTTCATCAACGCTATCAATGGGGCCAATGGAGGCGCCTGGAGGAGAACCTGGCGGCCTTCTTTCCAAGCCAGGAGCAAAGAGTAGAACGAGCTGAGCCGTGACGAACCAACTGAAAGAAAGGATACAAATAGATGGCAATTGACCTGGCTGTCATGAGAAAGCGACTTGAAGAGAAGCAGGCTGAAATTCAGCAGCATATCGCGACATTGACTGGAAGCCTCGCGCCCCCCGAAGAGGCAATCCAAACCAGCTATGACGTTGAAGAGCCGGAAGAAGAGGCGGTGGATCTCCAGGAAACAGACGTGGATCAAGCTATTCTGGACAATGAGAAAACGTTGCTCGCCGAAGTACAACAGGCACTGGCACGCATCGATAATGGGACATATGGTATCTGTAGCAATTGCGGGCAGCCAATCCCCGAAAAACGGCTGGAGGCTATTCCCTGGGCCACCTTGTGCCTGACCTGCGAGTCGAAGCCGGGGTCTGAGGGATGAGAACACGGTCTGCTCAATAGCTACCGGATGGGGTACAATACAAAAATGGGTTGTGTTGCAAGAATGCTGGCAGGAATATTCTGGACTCAAGCCATTCTCCCTTCCAGGTCGCGATAGCTTAAAACGTATTTGAGAGACCAGCGCACGCAGAGCAAAATGACCTCTGCCTCGAAATGGCGCCATGTGAATAGGGGTTGCATGGCTATCACACATCCTCATCTCGTCTCTTTCTCTCACTTTACCAGATGAGCTTTCTTCTTGCAACACAACCATCTCAAGGCTGTGAGGATATACCCCTCTCCATGGATCGAGCGAATATCAATGTTGAAGGTATGCAGCTTTGCCCTGCAACGCGAAAGGATATTTCTGACCGGCTTCATCGAGCTGTCCAGTGTCTTGTACTCGACCGCTCGATGCACGGTTTCTCGCGCGTGACTGAGCACCTCGTCAGTGATGGCAGCCTGCAGCACCTCATACGGGCAATAGTGGGGATAGTCCTCGAGCAAGGCTACCAGCACATACATCTCGAGTTCGGTCAACACTTCTTGTGCCACCAGACCATGTATCTCTGCTGATAACTGAGTGAGAACGAAGGTGGTCAGACTATACGGATGGGTATTCAATACCAACACATGCCCTTCTGGCAGCACCCCTGGTAATGTAAAGATCCGGAATTGTTGAGTTAACACTCGTCACTCTTTCCTCCTCCCTATTGCGATGACTTGTTCGGCTGACGTTGCGACATATTGGGCATCTCAATAGTCTCTGGCTTGACGAGCAGTTGCATTCCTGTCATATTTCTAGACCCTGTCGCCTTAGTGACCTGGATCACAATCACGCTTACATTGTCTGCACCCCCCCCATTCAGAGCAGCTTGAAGCAATGAACTACTCGTCTGTGACGGGTCAGCTCCCTTCCTCAAGATCTGCTGAATGAGTGGATCACGGACCATCTCCCACAAGCCATCAGAACAGAGCAACAAGGTATCACCCGGCTGGAGTTGCTCTCTGAATGAATCGACTGGTATTACTTCTTCTGCACCCAGGCTCCGATAAATCTGGTTCCGCTGGGGATGGTTGTAGATGTCATCGGGTTGGATGATGCCGGCTTCTACAAGGTACGCCACCAGTGAATGGTCTTTCGTGATCTTACGCAGTCCACCGTCTTTTCGATACAGGTAGGTGCGGCTATCACCAACGTTAACAACTAGAGCAGTAGCGTCTACGATCAAGACAGCGGTGATGGTTGTTCCCATTTCCGTGTGCTGCACCTTATTCCTTTGATAGATAGCATGGTTAGCCGCTTGCGCTCCGTCGATCAGGCGTCTCCTGAAATCGGCCTCGTTCAACTCGCCACTCCCTGATATCTTCGGCAACACCTGATCAATCATGGTTTGAATTCCCAGGCGGCTTGCTTCTTGACCATACATGTGCCCACCCATACCGTCTGCCACGATAAACAACCCAAAGGGTTGTGATTGTGAGATCTGGGGTCTTATTCCTTTTACTGCAAAGAGACTGTCCTCGTTAGGCATCCGTTGGCGTTTGATGCCAGGATGCGAGAGTGTTCCTACTGCCAGGCTCAGATGGCTGCTCAGCGGTTGAGCCTGGAAAGGAGGCACGGTCCGCGTCGCCTCCGCCTGCCCACTCCCCAGCTGGCCTGGCGATAGCTGTACCATTGGTTCATCCGCCGTTGCATATGTCTGTGAAAGTGTAGGAAGGGGAGTAGGTGAACCAGTAGAATCTTGTATTCCCTCTCGGAGGCGTTTCGCTTGCACACCTCCACATGAAAGGCGTATCAGCACTAGCACTGCTATCAGGATTATCAGTCCGGTCACCAATGGTGCGAGATAGAGTACCAGGGAAGGAAAAGGGAAAACACTCACCTCAACGCCTGGAGCAGTTGCTGTTCGGCATGGCGATCCCCTGGCAAAACGAAGAGCCAGGGAGGCGACAGAGGACAGTAGAGGATGCCAGGCCATGGGACTCCTACCGGGTGCCGGGTAAACCTTTCGCATCTCTAAAATGAAGCTAAACGTACTCATTGGCTCTTCTTCCTTCCTTTGGGCGATGGCTCACAAATCACTGTCCCTTCGCATTCGACGCCGCAGGTGTTGTCATATCGCATGTACTGTCGGATCATCTCGTCTCTCTCCTGCCGTACCGGTCGGCAGGAGCACTGATGAGCTCGGAAGCGTGCTTCCCATAGCTTTGGGGGCTATAGTGAAGCTGATAATAACCATAACGCCGCTCTTTTGACCCACGAAGCTCAATGTGTTCTCTCCGCTGAGCTTAGGCACCTCCCAGGCCGCTGGCGCCACAATCCGGCCGAGGGCATCAGTCTGGATGCGCACTATGGGCTCTCCCGTTTGCTGATTCAGGTACACCAACACTTCTTCATTTGAGGCAAAGTCCTCTCCATGAAATCCCATGCGCGCATGAGGGGATGGCGTGTAGTTGTCCAGGACGACCCAGGGGTGGAAGCCCTGGATGTTCAGGCCGACTGACGCGGGAGTCTGGCTCTGGCGGCCCACGAAGAAGAGGGAATAGTTCCCTTCCGGCAGCAGTGGCACTATGACGTGCCCTTTCACATTACCCATGGCGTTCGCGCTCGCCTTGGCCAGGCGATCGCCCGTTGGACTGTTCAGATGAACCTCTACAACCTCGTTGGGCATAAAGCCACTACCTGAGAAGCTGAAACCGTGCTCGGGCTTGACTGAGTACGTGTCCAACAGCACAGTGGGCGGAATCCAAT
>WNFD01000634.1_pt1 | contig 38567 bp, 36 predicted proteins | sample 5400491 | NCBI WGS metagenome assembly WNFD01 (sample SAMN13153343, study PRJNA577476) | soil metagenome | isolation source: 120 cm saprolite under Douglas fir tree site 2 hole 2 replicate 2 | place: USA:California | collected 2015-04-18 | reverse complement strand
AATCGCCGTCGTCCAGAACTTGTCGACCGTGCGCTCGATCGCGCGCGGCGGGTTGATCACGAGCAGGCCGCGCTCCTCGAGTGCGTGGAGCGTGTCGACCCGGAAGATGACCTGCTCGAGCGACCCGGCCGGGATGATGCGCGCCAGCACCGCGGCGCAAACCGTGAGGTCTTCGCCCGCCGCGCTCACCGCTCGCCCCGACCCGCCGAGCCGCGCCACCAGTGCCTCGTACGGGAGCACCCGCCCTTCGTGCCCCCGGTCGGTGAGCGCGCGGCACAGCTCGGCGGTGTGCCAGCCCTGCCGCGCGGCGAGGATCGCGACGCGCACCGCTCGCTAGTTGGTCTTCCGTCCCATGAGGACGGCGAAACCGCCCGTTGCGAAGGCGGGGATATCGGCCACCACCGCTTTGAAGCCGGCCGTCGCGACCCCTTTGTCCATCGCCTCCTTCGAGTCCCAGCGCAGGTCCGCCTCGCGGTAGACGGGCGCCGGCTTGCCGTCGGCGCCGGGCGCGAACCGGATGAGCTCGGCGCGGGTCACCCCGATCTCCTGCGCGTGCGAGGCGAACAATGGCACGTGCTTCTCCGCATAGTACTTCTCGAAGGCGGCGGTGTCTTTCGGTTGGTTGTACAGCACGACCACCGCCCACCGGACGCCGGGAGGGGCCGCGACGGGCTGCTGCGGCGCGGGCTGCGAGCAGGCGGCCCCGGCGAGGAGGGCGCAGAGGGGAACGAGGCTCAGCAACGGACGCGGCATGGGATCGCTCCTTAGGGTGGGGAAAAGATGCCGAGGCGGTTCAGCTCTCGTCGAGCGACTGGCGCAGCACCTCGGGGTTCAGACGCCCCGCGTGGTACGTCTTGCCGCTCGCGACGCTCGTGAGCCACACCTCGGCGGGGCTGAAGAGCAGCGGGTCAATCTTGTAGAAGTCACCGTCGTAGCGCTTGAAGACATCGTAGAACGGCGTGCCGTAGTCCTTGGAGGCCGCAGCCGGGATCTTGGGCACGAGCTCGGCGAGCTCGGCGTCGTCCGCCTGCACCGTATAGCGCGCCCGGCCGCCGTACAGGATGCAGTCGTTGGTGCGGCCGATCGCTCGCAGGTCGTTCTTCGCCACGGGCGGCAGCGGCGCCGACCCGATGCCGCTCACGATCCGCGTCACGTCGAAGCCGAGCGCGTCCATCTTGTGCAGGCCCGTCTCGAGGATGCGGGCGGCGATTTGCACGCCGCCCGCGACGCTCGCCGTGGGCGCCACCGCGAACGTGAGCGCGGCGGGCCGGAGCCCCGCTTTCTCGCCCACCCAGGCCGCGACCTCCGCCGTGGGGGCGGCCCGCGTCTCGAGCACGAGCACGCCGCGCTGCGCGGTCTCCGCGTAGCCGAGTTTGCCGAACAGCTCCTTCTCCACTCGCGCGTGGGCGCGCAGCGGCCCCGAGCCCATCGCGAAGTACTTCCCCACCTCGATCGCCCACCCCGCGTACTGCGAGGCCATGCAGCTCACGGCCGGGTGGTCGGTCCATACCCGCACCCCGGGCCAGGTGTCCGGGCCGACCACGACCGGCGCGTAATCGATGTGGCCGAGTCCACCCATGCACAGCTCGGCGAGCGCGAGCCCGGCGCCGTAGCCGCCGGGCGTCTCGATGCCGGCGTCCAGGACGCGCGCCCCGCCGGCTAGGGTGCTCGCGCGCACCCGCAGCGCGGTGGCGTCCGTGGCCATCCGATCGGCGATCTGCCAGGCGCGCTCGTTCAAGGCCAGGGCGCCGGTCACTCCCCCACCCATCGCAGGATCTCTCCTTTGCCGACTTCGGCCAGGTCGCCCGAATAGCGCTCGTAGCGGCCGGTGACATGACGCTCTGCCACGTCGAGGCCGTAGCGGGTCCGTACGTAGCGGAGCAGGAGCGCCACGTGCGGGGGACGATAGGTGCACGCGTAGCGGAACGTCGCCGGCCGCTCGACGTCCCCGAGCGTGACGATCGAGCCGCGCTTCAGGAACCGCCCCGTGCCCGGGCCCGCGGCCCCGAAGAGGACGACCGTCCCCGCGATCATTCCCTTGCCCGTTCCCCCGCCGGCAGCGCCCGTCACCACCACGAGGCCGCGTCGCATCCGCGCGCCCGCCTCCGCACCGGCGTTCCCCCGGATCACGATCTCGCCTCCCGTCATGCCGCGCGCGGCGCCGGGACCGGCGCCGCCCGCATTGTCGCCCGCCGTACCGCGCACGTCGATCCGGCCCCCGGCCAACTCGAGCCCGAGGTCGCGCCCGACGCTACCCTCGATGGTGAGCTCGCCGCCCGCCATGCGGGCGCCGAGCGCCTCCACCCGCGCGAGATCCCCCTCGATCCGGACGTCGCTCGCCCGCTCGCCCCGGACCTGGAAGAAGTCGCCGAGCGTGGCGACGCGGCCGCCGTGCAGGACGGGTAACGCGGTGATCTCCTTGGTCGTGAGTCCCGCGAGCCGGTCCGCGGCGATGCAGTCGGCGACGAGACCGAACTCGGGCCGTGCGGCGAGCGACAGGGTGATCGTGGCGCTCATGCCAGGATCTTGCGCAGGTAGAAGTGATGCGGGCCGAGCTTGCCCCCGTAGTTCCCGGCCGAGATCGCCTGGACGCCGGGCAGGCACGCCGCGCGGACGCCGGCCCGCAGCGCGGCTTCGATGGATGGCGCGTCGGTTCCGTCGAGCACGATCTCGAGGACGCTGTTCACGCCGTCGGGCAGCTCCGACGTGGTGACGGCGCGCAGCGTCGGGGCAAATGCGTCGTTCGTCGTGGCGACCAAACTCTTGTAGCGGCGAGAGCCGACCTTGCTCCCGCTGCGCACCACCCCGCCCGGGAACGGCAGGATGACGCCGGGCAGATTGGTCATGGCCGCGACCGCCGCCTCCGCCGCGGCCAGCGCCGCGTCGGCGTCCGCGGCGAGGATCAGGAAGTTGCCGCCCCCCACGCCCTTCTGCATCCCGAACGTCTCCGCGATCAGGAACTCTCCCTCCATCACCGGGATGCGCCAGTAGCGCGTCCCGCCGATCAGCTTGCTCGCCTGGAAGCCGTCGCCGAAGACCCGCAGCGCCTTCCCGACCGCGAGGCGGTCGGGCACCCCAGGGAGGCCGTCGAAGCATGCGGTAGTGGGGCAGGTCAGCACGGTCTGGCCCAGTCGCACGATGAGCTGCTCGGGTAGGCTCTGCTTGTCCAACGTCAGGAACAGGACGCTCACGCCGGGACGCCCGTCGGGCGTGTCGCGCGCGGCGAGCTCGCGCTCGATCCCGGCCTCGCACTTGCAGCCGATCACCGACGTCGCGAACCCTGTGAGCTTGAGCGCCGCGGCCCGGGCCCACTGGAGCGTCCGGCCGGTGATCACGATGCGGGCGACCCGCATGGTGAACGCCTCGGCGAAGGTATCCGCGATCGTCACGCCGTTGATCTTCACGCGAGATGCTCCACGCCGTAATTCTCGAACGCCACCGTGGCGTAGTCGTCGAAGAACCGCTTCAGGTCCTTGGTCACGGCGGCGTCGTAGGCCGGCCGCACCGCGAGCCGCCGGCCCACGGGTGCGCGGCGCAGCTGCCCCTCCTCGACCACGAGCACGCCCGCTTTGAGCACGTAGCGGGGCGTGGCGAACATCTTGGCCCGGTCGGCGTCGGTGGCGTAGATCGTCACGTCAGCGTCAGCCCCCGGGCCCAAGTGCCCCTTGTGCGCCAAGCCGAGCAGCCGGGCGGGGGCGGCGCGGGTGACCGTCGCGATCTCGCCCAGGGTGTATTCCCGCTCGAGCCCGTCGAGCAGGGCGCTGCCCGCGAGCAGCTTCTGGTTCACACGCTTGAGCCGCTCGTCGCGGTAGGTCCGGTCCATCAGCAGCCGGATCAGCTCGGGGTACGAGCGAAACGTGCCGCCGTTCGGATGGTCGGTCGACAGCACGACGCGCCAAGGATCCTGGGCGAGCAAGAACAGCTCGAGCCCCACGGCCCACTGCAGCGCGGCGATCGCGGCTGTCTCCTTGTACGTATAGGGGACGATCCCGCACCCGGTCTCGAGCTCGATGTCCACGTTCACCCACTTGCGGCCGCTGCTCGTGTGGAGCAGATGCTCGACCGGAGCGTCGGCCGTGACGGTCGTCGCCGGTCCGAACATCACCTGACCGACGTCCACGCTCACGTCGGCGTGGGCATTCACGTAGGCGATCACGTCCCGGGCGGCCGAGCTCCACCCCTGGCCCGGCGTGCCGCCGTAGCTGTGAAACTGCAGATGGGTGAAATGCGCCCGCTGCCCCGCGAGCGCCTGCATGCTGGCGAGCGTGGTCGTGGCGTTCCCCGCCTGCCCCAGGTTGTTGCAGTGCACGTGCACGGGGTGCGGCAACGCCAGCGCGTTCGCCGCTGCGGCGAGCGTTTCGAGGATCTTCCGCGGCGTGACCCGGCTCGATCCGACGGCGTCGTCGAGCGCGCTCACGTTGCGCTGCGGGCCACCGCCCTTCCAAGCCGCCACGCCGCCCGGGTTCACGATCTTGATCGCGTAGCCGCGCGTCGCGCCGAGCAGCCACGCGGCGTAGTCCTGGGCCCGGGCCATCTCGCCCGCCGCAATCTGGCGCAACAAGAAGTCGTCGTTGCCGAGCAGGATGAAACAGCCCGCGTCGACGATCGGCGTGTCATCGAGCTCGGCGTGCGCGTGCCGGGCCATGAGCGGCGCCACCGCCGCCTCCATCACGGTCGTGTAGCCGAGCCCGGCGTAGCGATACCCGGTGGCGAACGTGCTTGGCACCGTGCCCTCGGTGCCCGAGCGAGCGCGTGCGCCGTCCGCGAGCCGCGGGGCCGGCGCCGCGGCGTGTTCTTCGGACAGGAGCCGGCGCGCATGATTGACACTCCCCCCGGCCAGATGGGCGTGGATGTCCACGCCGCCGGGCATGACCACCATGCCGCGGGCGTCGAGCCGGGGCGCGTCAGCCGGCAGCTCCGCCACGATGTGGTCGTCCTCGATGCACACGTCCCGCACCACGCCGTCCACCCGGTTCGCGGGGTCGTATACCGTGCCCCCGGCGATCCGGAGGCGGGAGGGCGCGGTCATGCCCCCAGCCGCTCGCGCAGGCGGCGCAGGGTGGCCGCTGCGCTCGGCACCTGGGTTTGCGCCAGTGCCGGCCTGAGCGGCAGTGGCACGTCGTCCATCCGGAACGCGGTGCCGCCTTCGTGGATGCCGGCCACTCCCGTGTCGATCGCCACGGCGGGCGTGAAGGCCGCGGCGCTCGCGCGCGGCCCGATCGCGACGCTCGGGAGGCCCGTGAGTCCCCGGGCCACCGAGTCGGGGAGCGTGTGCGGCGCACCGACGACGAGCGCCCGGTCGACGGCACCACTCGCGAGCAACTCGGCCGCCCCAGCGTGCGGTCGGTAGGTCGGGAATCCGGGGGCGAAGTCCACGGCGAATGGAAACCCGGTCTGCCAGGTGAGCACGGCCTCCGCCCCCGAGCGATTGCCGCCGCCGCGCAGGGTCGACAGGGCGCAGCGGGTCGGGCCATTGAGCGCCTGCGCCAGACTGATCAGCGCCTCCGCCCGATCCCCATCGGGGGCGTTCGTCTCGGGCTCGCCGTCTGCCACGAGCGCCACGTAGCGCGCCGCGCTCATCGCACGGGCCAACTCGGCCGCGCCGCCGAGCGGCGCTGCCGCGCCGAGCGGGCGACCCGCCACCGTCGCGCGCATGACACCGAGGGCGTCCACCTCCTGGCCGGCCGGTATGGCCACCCGGGCGTCGGCATCCGCGGGCCCCCGGCTCGCCCCGATGTCGACCGCGATCACGCGGCGGCTCTGCCGCCCGCCGGGAGCCTCGAGGCCCTTGGGGCTGACGGCGTAGCGCGACGCGTAGCGGGGATAGCGGAGCCCGGGATCGACCCCCCAAAACACGATCAGATCGGCCCGCTGCCGCAGCTCGCCGAGCGTGGCCGTGGCGCGCCCGCGGCGCTGGGCTGCGAGCACGCCCGCCCCGCCAGTCGCGGCCAGGCTGTCGACGGCCGCGTGCAATCGGTCCGCGATCGCGACGGCATCCCGCTGGGTTTCGCAGGAAATGTCTCCCGCGAGATAGACGAGTGGCCGCTTCGCCGCCGCGAGCAACGTGGCGGCCGTCGCGAGCGCCTCGTCCACGGTCCCCGGACGACCGTTCACGCGTGTCGCCGTGCCGACCGTGCCGTCGCCAAACCAGGCAACGCCCAGCGTGCAAGCGTTCTTCGCCTCCGCGATCCGGCCGTCTTTCACGAGCACGGCAATGTCGTCACAGGTGCAACCGCAGCCGAGGCAGGTCACGTGCTCGACGCCGGACGCGGCGGGGCTCATGCGATTCTCACGCGGCGCCCTTCCAGCGTGTGGTACAGGGCGCGCGCTCGCCGGGCGAGGGCGGCGTGGCAGCCGGCGACGGTCCGGGCGCGCGCGAAGATGGTGCAGATGGGACGGCCCCGCGCGATCCATTCCCCGGACGGCGGCACGTCGCCGAGATCCGCATCGTCGAGCCAGTGGTGCGTGTGCTCGGGCATCACGTCGCGCCGGGCGTAAACGACCGCCTTCCCGAACACACCGGGGAGATGCGAGCCCGCCAAGTCGAAATCTGGCAGCTCGCCGGCACAGGCGCGGGCGTGGATGCCGAAGATCGAGAGGCCATGGGCCCGCTCGACCAGCTCCATGGACGCGGTATAGCGCGGGTTGACCTCGATCGCCTGGGGCGTGCCGTCGACGGTCACGAAGTCGAGTCCGTTGACGCCAACGAGGCCGAACAACTCCGTCACGGCGGCGCTGAGGCGGGTGGCGTGCGCGAGGTGGCGCGACCCGGCGGGCGCGAGGATGCTCCCGCAGTAGCGAAAGCCGGCCGCGCCGAAACGGCGCTCTCCCGCGAGGGCGTGGGACACGCCGAGCGGGACCGCGCGCCGGCCGTTTGCGGCGAACACGATCGATCCCGGCACGCCGGGCAGGTGGGCTTGGAGGTAGCTGCCACGCGGGATGCCGCCCCCGCGCCAGCGCGCGACTCCGCTTCCCCCCCCGGAGGCCCGGGGCTTCACGAGCCAGCGACCACGCGAGTCGCCGGGCGCCGCGCGGCGCACGGCGGGCACGGCGAACCCCCGACTGGCGAGCCCCCGGGCGAGCCGCGCCGGATCCCGCACCCGTCGCAGCACCGCCGGTGCGTTTCCCCACAACTGGCCGCGCGCGGCGAGGGCCGCGACCGCCCGGGGGTGGTTCTCGAAGCTCCCCACGTAACTCACCGCGTCGCGCGGCAGGTCGCGCGCGGCGGCGAGCGCGGCGCGAACGCTGAAGCGCTCCCCCGCCCGCGCCACGACCACGGCGCGCGCGCAGGCCCGCAAGTCGAGATCCCCGAACCCGTCCACCGCGATCACCTCGTATCCTGCTCGGACCGCCGATTGGGCGAAGCCGCGCGTCGCCACGCCCGCGATCAGCACCCGTGTCACGCGAGCCCCAGCCGGCGCCGCGCCTGGTCCCGCCCGATGACGTAGAGGTGATCGAGCACGCTGCCACGCGCGTCGCGGATCGCGAGCCGCTCGACCAGTTCGCGGTTCGCGCCGCCGGCGAGCCCGTCGGCGAGGAGTGCGGCCCCCTGGGCTCCCTCCTTCGCCACTGTCGCGAATCCCTCGACCCGCCGGGTCGGACCGAACGCGCCCAGCCGCTCTGCGAGCGCGTGGGCCACGGGCTCGAGCCGCGCCAGCCGGCCCGACAGCACGAACTCCGCGGGCCCGGGCAGGGAGGTCGCGAGCGCCACCGCCGTCTTGGCCGCGCTCTCGACCAGCGCTTCCCACGCGATCCGCTCGGCGGGCGTGGCGGGGTGCGCGAACCGTTCGACCGCTCCTGTCTCCCGCCACTCTCCTCGCTGCCCCGTCCGCTCGTCCCAACCGGCGACGGCCGCGGCTCCGCCGTGAAACAGCAGCGCCTTTTGCACCTCGCCCGCGAGGTAGGCGACCTCGCCATCGAGCGCCCCCGGCGCCCGGAACCCGAGCGGCCCAGCCGAGCCCCCGACCCCGTCCACGATCTGGCCGCCCGCCACGGCGATCACGGCCGTGAAGGCGCCGCCCAGCTCAAGGAGCACGAGCGACACCTGCGCCAGCGGGCGGGCGAGGCGCCGCGCCTGGTCCGCCACGGCGAGCGCGACCGCGCACACCTTGTCGGCCGTGCCCATGTCGACGCGGTTTACCTTGCGGTGGGCGGGGATGGTCGGGAGATGCAGCACGCCGGGAGTGAGCAGGACCGGTAGGCCGGAGCGGGCGAGCGCACGCACCAGGGTGCGGAGCCCGCCGATTCCGCCCGTCTCCCCCGGGGCGGCGAGAAAGGCGAGCCCCAGGTCTTCTTCGCTGGCCTCTGCCGCGCGCCGGAGCGGCAGACCGTAGCCTGACGGTCCGGCGATCAAGTCCAGCGGGCCGGCTTGCTCGAGCAAGGCGACGAAGCGCGCGGGGTCGGCGAGCGCGTCGGCCGTGGGCAGGGTGCGGTCGAGAAACAGGCGGCCGTCATCGAGACCACAGAGATCGATGCTCACCGTCCCGAGGTCGATCCCGATGACGCGCGGCATCGCGCCTCACGGCTGCTGCGCCGTCAACTCCCGTGCGACGTCGGCGATGGTCTCGGCGTCCAGCACGAGGTCGTTGCGCTCGAACAGGCGCGCGATGCACGCCTTGTGCACTTTCATCTTGAGGTTGCCGATAGCGAGCGCGCCGAAGCACATCACGCCGTCCTTGGTGATGCCGTCGTCCATCAAGTCCACGCCCTCGATGCCGAGCGGCGGCACGGCGTTCACGTCGGCCACCACCTTCAGGCCCGGCCGCTTCGCCCAGGCTGCCCGGGGCACGAGCATGACGCCCGCCGGTCCGGCGTTCAAGACGAGCACCGCCCCCTCGAGCGCGCCGGCCGCGTCCGCGGGGCCGATCACGCAGACACAGCGCACCTGGCCGCCGAAGCGCTGCCGCACCAGGTCCCGGGCACGGTCGCCGGCGTCCTGCTTGCGGGACGTGATCACCACGTCCGCGCCCGCCTTCGCGAACAGCCCGGCCGCCCGTTGGCCGACCGGCCCCGTCCCCGCCACCACGACCACCCGCTTGCCGCGCACGTCGGGCCCGGCCGCGAGCATCTTCGCTACCGCCGCGACGGCGGTGGTGTTGGAGCCGTTCGAGTCGAGCATCACCGACACCGTGAACGGCTTGAACATCGTGTGCGTCGCCGCGGCGAGCAGCTGCTCGCCCGCCGCGATGTCGCTGCCACCGATGAAGACGGCGGTGTGCTTGAGGTCTTTGGGGCCGCGCGTGAACATGCAGCCGTACACGAGGTCGCGGACGTCCGCCGCGGCGATCCCGCCGTAGCTCATCACCTCGTCCGCCCCGCCGTCGTAGGCCACGACCCGGTCGAACACGCTCGCCAGCCGGGAGCTGTCGAGCTGCAGCAGCAGCTTGCGCATCAGGGTTCCCGCTCCGCGCCGCCTCGCACACCCGTCGCCAAAAGCCGTCGAGGGGCGGCGCCCCGCCCCTCGACGTGCGATCAGGCGATCGCCGGAGCGATCAGGCCTTGTCGGCGCCACCCGCGTACGGATGCGTCGCGGTCTTCGCCTGGGAGATCACCGTGTCGATGCGCGGCTGGCCCTTCAGCGCCCGCTCGATCGATTCCTTCACCGCACGATAGTTGAAGTCGAAGATCTTCTTGCCGTCTTTCGCCTGCCAGTGAATGAAGACGCCGACGAGGATGCAGTAGTCGTCCACCTTATCGCGCGGGATCACGCCCGACGACACGCTGTCCACCACCGCGCGGGCGACCGCCGCCTGCGCCGGGCCGAACATCTGGACGGCCTGCGCGGCGTTCTTGATCGTGACCTTGTTGAAGAGCAGCGTGTCGGGCTTGGCCGCAAGGTTGGGCGTGACGACGGCCAGGAGCTTGGTGAAGCCGTCGGTATTGTTCGACAGGGTGTTCACGAACGCCTGCCCTGCGTGCCCGGCCTTCGACCCGATGATCAAGTCGATATGGGCGACCTCATTTCCGTCGCCTACCAGCGATTCGCCGATGAAGAAATCCGCCGCCATAACTACCTCCCGATCCGGATGGGGTCCACGAGCTGCACGAGTATCGGCCGTACGAATGCGGTATTGAGAGCAGCGTGGCTGAGGGAACGGCGCACCACGCAGTCCCGCTTCTGCGGGTAGCTCCTACGGAACCGTATCGATGGGGTGCTAACCTGCCGGCGGCCCCGACACGTGTCAAGGCCGCGCCGCGGCGCGCTGCGGTGCCTTTTCGGGGGGTTACTCGGGCGCCGCCCCGCCGGTCGCGACGCGCCACGCCTCGTCCGCCAGCCACTCGAGGCGCTGCTGCGCGTAGTCCAGCTCGGCCGGGGTCATCTCCTTGGCGCGCCGCACGATCTCGCGCGTATGGGCGAGGAGCTCCTCCAGCACCTCGCGCAGCGACCGGTTGTGGCGCCGTTCCGCCCGGGCACGCGGCGTCATGCGCTCTGGATCCCGAGCGCGCGATCCTCGGCCGGCTTGAGCTCGTCCACGGCCGCGCGCACGGTCGATGCAATTCCCCGCTCGCCGACGTAGCTCTCCACAAGCCGCAGGCCCAGATAGTATCCGGCGCGCTCCGGCAGCACCTTCCCTCCCATCAGTCGCGCCGCCGGGCTCATCCCGCCCGACAGAAACCGCAGCCGCAGCCCCAGGCCCGACTGTTCCAAGAGCGGCGCGGCGGCGCGGCGCAGGAAGGCGTCCAGCTCCCGGATGCGGCGGTACTGACGCCGGGTGTAGCCGTAGTACTCCCACGGCTCGAACCCCGGCGCCACCGCCTGCGCCGCCGCCACCGCCACGCCCTCGTTGGCGAGCAGCTCGCGCAGCGTCGCCCGCCGCCCCGTGTCCCAGACGTCATAGTAGCCGCGCAGGTCCGTGACCAGCCGCCGCAGATCGGCGCGGCTCGTCGGGGACGTGTAGCGCACCGCGTGCGCCACCTCGTGCGCGATCCACAGCGGCAAGAGGTGCGGCGCGAGTCCCATCCCGTACGTCTGGGGATTGGCCCGGGCGGTGAAGTGCTCGAGGCACACGAACGCGATGCCGCGGCCGCCCACGACCAGCTCCCCGGCGTTCGCCGCCCCCACGCCGACCATGAGGTACAAATCGATGGGACAATCGGCCTCGAACCGCTCGAGCGAGCGGCGCAGCGCGTCGTCGGCGATCGCGGCGACGTCCACGTCCTCGAGCAGGCGCTCCAAGTCCGCGCGGTTGGCCCGGAGCGCTGCCGCGATCACCTGTTCGGCGTGCGGGGACGTCGGGTCGAGCACGTAGTTGCGCCAGTAGCTCTCGAGCACCGGCTTGTGCCGGTCGAGATACTCCCGGTAGGCCGCGACCGGTTGGGGCGCGGCGAGCACCGCGAGAAATTCTGGCACGAGGTTGACGAGCATGGCGCGGCCGGCCCCAATTTGGGAACCGGCCTCCCCCAAGACAAGCGACGCCCGCCGCCCGCGTGGGGCCGGCGGGCGCTCGCCCGCTTGACATTCTACGCGCCGGCGGTTTCGGCGGCGCGCCCTAGGGGTCGCGCATCTTGCGGCTCATTTCGGCGAGGAACCGCCGCTCGGCGGGGGTGAGACTCTCGATCCCGCGGGCCGAGATCTTGTCGAGCACCCGGTCGATCTCGGCCTGTGCCGGGGGGCGCTCGGGGCGGCGCGGTTTGGGGGTGGCGCTGGCGCGCGCCGCGCGCCCGGGGTGCACCAGCACACTCGGCTCTGCCGCGCGGCGCACCCGCCGCTCGGCACGCGCCAGCCGCCAGTCCGCCACTTTGAGATAGAGGAATCCGGTCGCGAAGCCGCCCAGATGCGCGAGATGCGCCACGCCGTCGCTGCCGCGCAACAGGGCGGGCAGGAGCGAGAGGGCAACAAAGAAGGTCACGAGCCACTTGGCGGCGATCGGCTCGGGCAGCGGAAACACGGAGATCGGCTGGTCGGGCCATGCCCACGCGAAGGCGAGCAACACGCCGTACACCCCCGCCGATGCGCCCACCACCACCGGAACCAGGGTGAGCTGCGTCAGCAAGAGCGAGGCACACGCGCCGCCCAAGCCGCAGAGCAGGTAATACGCGAGGAACGGCGCGCCGCCCATCCGTTCCTCCACGGGCACGCCGAACACGAACAGCCCCAGCATGTTCACCGCCAGGTGCAGCACGTTGGCGTGGAGGAACATGTAGGTGCCAAAGGTCCACGGTCGCGCCCATGCGTCGAGCGGCGTGAAGCCGAATGTGCCCACGAACCATGGGTTGACGAAGATCGTCATCTGGAGCAGGAAGACGATCAGGTTGGCGACGATCAGCCGTCGCACCCACGGGGTCATGCCGAACATCCGCTGCGGGCCCATCCCGTAGTTATCCCCCGCGCGTGCTCCCCGAGTTCCTCGCCAGCCGGCAGATCCGCTCGCACAGCTCAGGAAACGCGATCCCCGCGGCCCGGGCGGCCTGGGGCAGGAGGCTGGTCCGCGTCATGCCGGGGAGCGTGTTAGCCTCGAGACAAAAGATGTCGCCCTCGGGGCTCAACCGGAAGTCGATGCGCGAATACCCCCCGAGCTTGAGCGCCCGATGCGCCGCCAGCGCCAGCTCCTGGAGCTGGCGCGCGAGCGTCGTGTCGAGCGCCGCCGGAAACGTCTCCTCCGACATCCCGGGTGTGTACTTGCACTCGTAATCGAACAGCTCGTGCTGTGGCCGGATCTCGCCGACAGGGAGCGGCACGTCGCCGAGCACGCCGACCGTCAGCTCGCGGCCCGGGATGAACTGCTCGGTCAGGACCTCGTTGTCGTAGCGGCGGGCGAGCTCGACCGCCCCGTCGAGCCCCTTGGCGCTCGGCACCAGTGTCATCCCCACCGAGGAGCCCATCTTCGACGGCTTCACGATCACCGGCCAGCCGAGTGCCGTGGTCACGTCCTCGGGCGCCACCGGCGCCATGAACCACGCCGGGACGGGCACCCCCGCCGCGCGGAACAACCGCTTGGCGAGATCCTTGTCCATCGCGAGCGCGCTCGCGAGCGCGCCGCTCCCGGTATAGGGCACGCCGATCACGTCGAGCAAGGCTTGGAGCACGCCGCCTTCACCGCGCCCCGCGTGCAGGCACAGGAACAGCACGTCCGCGTCCTGCACCGCCGGGAGGGTGGCGAGCCCGCCGGACAGCAGCGTGCGCTCCTGCTCGTCGAGCGCGGCGACCGCCGGCGGCTCCCGCCCGACGGCGGCCACGAGCAGCCGCCGCTCCTCGGCCGGCCCGAGCGCGCCGGTCACGGTGTCCACGACCGCCACGGTGTGGCCGCGGCTGCGCAGCGCTTCCACGATCTGCGCCGCGCCCGCGAACGCGACGTGGCGCTCGGCCGTGGCGCCCCCGGTGATCACGCCGACGCGCATCAGCGGATGCCCGCAAGCTGGTGCAGGACGTCGTAGCGGGTGACGATCCCGGCGATCTTACCCTGGTGCCGCACCAGCGCTGCGGGCGTCTCGCGCGACAGGAGCGTCGTGAGCCGCTCGACCGGCAGATCCGCATCCACCACGGGATACGGCCCCTCCATCACGTCTTGGACCGGCTGGTCGAGCGTGGCGGGGTCCTCGAGCGCTCGCGCCATCAGGACCTGCTCGGCGACCGCGCCCACGCCGTCCCCGCCGTCGAGCACCGGCAGCTGCGACACGTTGTAGGTGCTCATGAGGTTCAGCGCCTGGCGCACCGTGGCCGTCGGCGCCACCGAGATGAGCGGCGGGGCGCCCGAGTTCCGCGCCGCGAGCAGCGCGGCCACCGACACGCGCTCCGCCTCAAGAATCTGATTCTCCCGCAACCACTCGTCGTTGAACACCTTCGAAAGGTAGCGCTCGCCGGTATCGGCCAGCACCGTTACGACGAGCGCCTGCGGGTCGTTCACCCGCCGCGCCACGTCGAGCGCCGCGACGAGGTTCACACCCGTCGACCCGCCGGCGAGCAGCCCCTCCTCCTTGGCGAGCCGCCGCACCATGAGCATCGCGTCCTTGTCGGAGACCGTGATCCACTCGTCGACCACGTCCCAATGCAGTGAGCTCGGGAGCTTGTCCCCGCCGATGCCCTCGACCTTGTAGGGATGGCCTTCAGGCTGGTGGCGCGTGCGCGCGTATTCGGCGTAGATCGAGCCGGCCGGATCGCCGGCGATCACGCGGACCGCCGGGCGCCGCTCCTTCAAATAGCGACCCGCGCCGCTCACGGTGCCGCCCGTGCCCGGGGCGCAGACGAAGTGCGTCACCTTCCCGTCGGTCTGCGTCCAGATTTCCGGACCCGTCGTGCGGTAGTGCACCTCGGGGTTGACGGGGTTGTAGTGCTGATCGGCGAAGATCGCGTTGGGGTGCGCCGCCGCGATGGCGCGGCCCTTCATGATGTAGTTCTCGGGGTGGTCGGGGGGGACGGCGGTCGGCGTGATGATCACCTCGGCACCGAGCGCGCGGAGCAGCCGCGCCTTCTCCTGCGACATCTTGTCCGGCATCGTGAAGACGCAGCGGTACCCCTTGACCGCGGCCGCGAGCGCCAGGCCGACGCCCGTGTTGCCCGACGTCGCCTCGACCACGAGCCCCCCGGGCTTGAGCCGCCCCTCCCGCTCGGCGGCCTCGATCATCGCCAGCCCGATGCGATCCTTCACGGAGCCGCCAGGATTGAAAAACTCCGCCTTGGCGTAGACGGGCGTGCGGATCCCCTGGGTCACGCGGTTCAGCCGGATGAGCGGCGTCCAGCCGATCGTCTCGAGGACATTCGCGTACGGCTTAGTGTGGGGTGGCATTCGCGTTCGGCCGCAGGTGCCCGCTGTCAGGTGCGACGCGGGCCGTATCCGTGGTGCGCGGCGTCGTGTCGGTGCGCGCCGTCGTGTCTCGCGGGATCGCCGTGGTGTCGCGCTGCGCGGCCGGCCGGCGGCGGGCGCGGCTGGGGCGAGGGATGGCGGCGGGGGCGCTGGGCCCGGGCCGCGACATCGCGGTGTCCGGCTCGCCGCGCAGCAGGGAGGCGCCCGCCTGCGGGTGGCGGAACTCGACCGGCTGGAGAAACGCCGTCGCGATGGGCAGCCCGTGCCGCCGCGCCGGCGCGAACCGCAACCGGCGCGTGCCCATCAGCGCGGCGGAATCGAGTCCGGAGTACCCGCTCGGCTCGACCACGCGGGTCGACTCCGGAGCGAGGCGTCCCGTGGAATCGACGAACAGCCGCAGCACGACGTCCCCTTCCACCTTCTGATCGTACAGCCGCGGCGGATACTGGATCGGCGAGTCGCCGTTGAGTGCTACCGGGGGCTCCTGGTCGGGTGGCGCGCTGGCCCGCTCGCCGCTGCCTACTGGGTCGGTCGGTCGCGCTTTGCGGCACCCCACGGCGCCGAGCGCCACCACACCGGCCAAGGCGACGCGCCAGGCGCTCATGCGCCCGCTCCCAGCCGCTTCTTCCAGGCGGCGAGCCGGTTCAACGCCTCGAGGGGCGACAGCGCATCCAGATCGAGGCGGTCGAGCTCCTGGAGCAGCGGGTGCGGCGCCGCGGCGGCGAACAGCCCGAGCTGGGCCGCATCCGGGGGACGGCGCGGCGATTGGTGGGCCACCTGGTGCCCCGCTTCGAGCAGCTGCAGCACCTGCCACGCCCGCGCCACGACGGGCGCCGGCAGCCCGGCGAGCCGCCCCACGTGGATCCCGTAGGAGCGGTCCGCGCCCCCCGGCTCGAGCCGGTGCAGGAACACGATCTCGTCCCCGGCTTCGCGCACCGCCACGTTGTAGTTGCGGGCGTGCGCGAGCTCCTCGGTCAGCTGGGTGAGCTCGTGATAGTGGGTCGCGAAGATGGTCTTGCACCCGATGCCGTTATGGAGGAACTCGGTGACGGCCCAGGCGATCGCCACGCCGTCGTAGGTGGACGTCCCGCGCCCGATCTCGTCGAGCAGCACGAGGCTGCGCGCGGTGGCGCCGTGCAGAATCGCGCTCGTCTCGCTCATCTCCACCATGAAGGTCGACTGGCCGCGCACCAGATTGTCCGACGCTCCGACCCGGGTGAACAGGCGGTCCACCACCCCCACGAGCGCGTGCGCCGCCGGCACGAACGCTCCCATCTGGGCGAGCACTACACACAGCCCGACCTGCCGCAACAGCGTTGACTTCCCGGCCATGTTGGGGCCGGTGAGCAGGATCACGCGGCCGGCCGCGTCGAGCCGCACGTCGTTCGGCATGAAGGCCTCCCGCGCCATCATGCGCTCGACCACCGGATGGCGGCTGCCCTCCAGTGCGATCGTGAACCCGTCGTTCACCTCGGGGCGCACGTAACGTTCGTGGTGCGCCAGATCCGCGAGGGCGCACCACACGTCGACTCGGGCCGCGAGGCCCGCCGTGGTCTGGACCCGGCCGATGGCGTCGGCGACCCGGTGGCGCAGGCCATCGACGAGCTCGGCCTCGCGTGCCGCGATCCGCTCCTCGGCACCGAGCACCTTCGCTTCGTACTCCTTCAGCTCGGAGGTGACGTACCGCTCGGCGCCGGACAACGTCTGACGGCGCTCGTAGTCGCCGGGCACGCGATCACGGTGCGGGTTCGTCACCTCGAGGTAGTAGCCGAACACCTTGTTGAAGCCGACCTTGAGGGACCCGATCCCGGTGCGCTCGCGCTCCCGCGCCTGCAGCCCGGCGATGTATTGCTTGCCGCCGTCGCGTGCGTCCTTGAGCTCGTCGAGCTCACGATCGTAGCCAGCCCGGATGGCGTCGCCGTCGGGCGCCTGGGCTGGGGGCCGATCGACGAGCGCGCGCGCCAACTCGTCGCCCAGGTCCCCGAGCAGGTCGAAGCGGTCTGCGACCTCTTCGAGCAGCGCGGCATGGCCCCGCGCCTCGAGCCCGTCCAGGGCGGCGCGCACATCGGGCAGGCGGAGCAGGGAGTCGCGCAGCGCGCCGAGCTCGCGCGGCGTGGCGCGCCCGAGCGCCGCCCGCCCCGCGAGGCGCTCGAGATCGCGCACCCCGTCGAGCGCCTCCCGCAAGCGGTCTCGCCCACGCGCGTCGCCCGCCAGCACCTCGACCGCGTCCAGGCGGGCGTTGATCGCTGCGGGCTGGACGAGCGGGGCGAGCAGCCACCGCCGCAACAGCCGCGCCCCCATGGGCGTCATGGTGCGGTCCAGGCCGTCGAGCAGCGTCGCGCCCGCGGCCCCGGGACGGAGCGGCTCCACCAGCTCCAGGTTGCGCCGCGTCATCTCGTCGAGGGGGAGCACGTCGCCGCTCCGCACGATCCGGGGGCGTGTGACATGCGGCAGGCCGCCCGGCTTGAGCTCCCGGGCATACCGGAGCAGCGCCCCCGCCGCGCCGAGCGCGGCCTGGTCGCCCGGCTCGATCCCCAGCCCGTCGAGCGTGGCCACGCGGAACGTGCGCGTCAATTCCTCGCGCGCGAGCTCGGGATCGAACTCCCAGCGGTCGCGCTCGGTCCGTGCGGCGGCGGCGGGCGCGAGCGCGCTACCGGCGGGAAGGACGACCTCGGCGGCTTCGTAGCGCGCCAGCGCCGCCGCGAGGTCCTCCGGCGCGGCGGTCTCGAGCAGCAACTCCCCGGTCGTGAGGTCGAGCGCCGCGAGCCCGGCGGGCGCGCCCCGGGGATCGACGGCGACGAGGAAGTTGTTGCGCCGGCGCTCGAGCCAGTCGTCCGCGAGCACCGTGCCCGGCGTGACGGTCTCCACGACTTCGCGCCGCACGAGCCCCTTCGCGAGCCGGGGGTCCTCGACCTGCTCGCAGATGGCGACGCGATGCCCCAGGGCGATCAGCCGCCGCAGGTACTCGGTCGCGGCCTTGACCGGAACGCCGGCGAGTGGCACGTCGGCGGCGCCGCCGTTGTTGCGCGCCGTGAGCGTGAGGCCCAGCTCCCGAGCGGCGAGCCGAGCATCATCACCGAACATCTCGTAGAAGTCCCCCATCCGGAAGAACAGGATCGTGTCGGCGTAGCGCGCCTTGATGTCGCGATACTGCTGCATCAGTGGCGTGTCGGTCTCGAGCCGCGGCATCACGGCTGCTCCACGACGAACGGCTGGCCCCCGAGCCGGGTCTTGAGCCGTCGCTGCGCTTGGACCGCTTCGTCTCGCGTGGCGTAGCGGCCGACGCGCACCTTGAAGAGCCCGCTCGTGTCGCGCACGACGCGGGCGTCGAAACCCATGACCTTGAGGCGCGTCAGCATCTCGTCGACCTGTGTCGCGCTCTTTACCGCCAGTACTTGCACGGCGTACGCACTCGGCGGCGTGGCGGCCACGGGCGGCTTGGTCTGGCTGTCGCCCGCTGGGGTGGCGGTCCCCGGGGGCGGCGCGGCCGTGGCGCCAGGGGCCCCGGGAGCGCCCGGGGTCGCGGCCGAAACGGCGGGGGTCGCGGGGGCGACGGTGACGGTGGGAGCAGTGGGGCAGCGCGCGGCATAGTAACTCACCTGGTTTCTGAACTCGACGTCCGCGCCCGCGCCGTCCAATGCTTCGCGGATGAGGGTGCAGCCGTGCGCAGCGTCCTTCATATCGAACGCCGCCCGCGCGCCCGTGAAGTCAGCGCGCGGGCGGAGTGGTGAGTCGGGATAGTCGCGCCGCAGTCGCTCCGCGGCCTGGAGCGTTGCGGCCGGGTCGCCTTGCGCGAAGTACAGCTTGGTGAGCGCGAGCAGCGCCGAGTCCGCCCAGACGGAGCGTCCGTATTCGACTACCACCCGTTGCAAGTCGGTGGCGATCAGGCCGGCGTCCGGCGCCAGCATGCCCGCGGTGAACAGCACGCCCGGGTAGAGCGAGTCCTGCGGCGAGAGACTCGCGAGCAACCGCCGCATCATGGCCCGCGCCGAGTCCGGCCGTGTTTGGGCGACTCGCAGGGCGGCGGCGCGGAGCGTGTCCGGTTGCTGGGCCGACGCGCCCTCGGATGCCGCGACGCACAGGAGGGCCACGAGGGCCGCCCGGGTCCGGCGCCACGGTGCGCGGTGTGCGCCCCCGCCGCTGCTGCTCACGCCGCCTCGCGCCGCGCCGCGGCCAGCGAGAGGACCAAGTGCTCGAGGATTTGGGCTTCGTCGCTCAAGGTGCCCGACTTGAGGGCGCGATCCGCGGCGAGCGCGAGGCGCACGGCGTGCTCGAGCTCGTGCGCGCGCCACAGCTCAGCCCAGCGGGCCCAGCTCGCCGCGGTCCGCTCCCAGCTGCCCAGGCCGTAGGGCCGCGCCGCACGCAGGTGCGTGAGGAGCACGCCCTCGAGGCGGCTCTGCGGAGTGCCACGGTCGCGTTCTGCGCGGGCGAGGGCCGTGCCCACGAGGTTCGTCCCCAGCGCGCCGACCATCCGCACGCTGCTCATGCCGGGCTGCTCGAGCACCGGCTCGATGAGCCGCGCCGCGGCCGCGGTGTGCCGCTCGCACAGGGCGTCGACGAAGTCCTGCAGCGTGGCGTCGCCCCGCACCCCCACCAGCGCGGCCACGTCCTCGCGGCTCGCGGGGCGCGTCCCCACGGCGGCGGCGACCTTCTCGAGCTCCCCGGCGAGCGCGGCGAGATCGCTCCCCACGGTCGCGAGGAGCAGCTCCGCTGCCTCGGGGGCGAGGGTGAGGCCGAGACGCTGCGCGCGGTGCGCCATCCAGCGCTCCACGCGCGCCGGGGGCAGGGGCTCCACCGCCACGGCCGTCGCCCGCCGCGCGAGCTCGGCGTCGAGCGGCTCCGCGGCGGCCTGCACGAGCACGAGGACCGTCGTGGGGTTGGGGGACGCGAGGTAGCGCAGCAGCTCTTGGCGCAGCTTGGCGGCCTTCTTCAGCTGCTCGCACCCGCGCAGCACCACTGCCCGCGTGGCAGCGAGCATGGGGGGGGTGTTCACGAGGGCGTGGAATGCCTCGGGATCGAGGTCGGGGGCCCAGCGTTGATCGATGTTGAAGTCGCGGGCGGCCGGGTCCACGGCGCGTTCCAGCAGCGCGCGCACCGCCTCATCCTTGAGCACGTCTTCGTCGCCGTGGAGATAGTAGACCGGATCGGGCGCGCCCCGCTTGAGACTCCGGAGCAGTGCGTCGAAGCTGAGAGCCCCCATACGGGGCGGAAGTTACCGCCGGCTCGAGGCGAGAGAAAGCCTACCGGCCCGCCGACGCAGGCTCGACCGGCGTCGAGCTGTCGAGGGCGGGGTCGGGGTTAGCTGCGAACACGCTCGCGCGGGGATCTTGGAAGGAGACGAACGGCACGCCGGTGTGCACGACCGGCTTCAGGAACGGCACGGGCGGAAGCACTGGGGCCTGAGCTACGGGGGGACGCCGCACCCCCTCGAGCGCGACCAACGCCACGGCGGCGGCGACGAACAGCGCCGCGGCGACGCCGGCGCGGGCCGGCACGGTGTGGCGGGCACCGCGCTCCCGCGCGAGCCGGGCGTCTAAGCGACGGCGGAACTCGGGCGAGGGCTCGATCGTCTCGGCGGCCTGCAGGGCCGACACCCCGCGCCGCACGGCGGCGTCGTAGCGCCGGCAAGCGGCGCATTGCGCCACATGCCGGCTAAAGCGGCGCAAGTCCCGCGGGGTGGTCATCAGCCCGTCGCGGAAATCGGTATAGCGCTGCAGGAACTCGGCGCACGTCATGGCGAGGACTTAGTACCGCCGGGGCCTGGGTGGGTTCCCGATCCCGTGCCGCTCCGCCCCCATCCCCTCCCACCTCCCGCTTCCCCTCGGGTCCCTACTCGAGCAGGGGCTCGATCAGCTGTGCGAAGCTGTTCCGAGCCCGGTTCAAGCGGCTCTTGACGGTGCCCAAGTTACAGCCGGTGATCTCGGCAATCTCGGCGTAGCTCTTGCCTTCGAGCTCGCGCAGGACGAACACCGCCCGGTGGTGGGTGGGCAGCTGACCGACGCACTGGTCCACCGCGTCCTTCAGGAAGCGCTTGCGGTAGAGATCGTCCGGCCGCGCCGTGGTGTCCTCGAATTGCAACGGCCGGTGGTCGGCGTCCCAGTGCTTCTTGATCGTCTGGAACAGCACGAGCGGGTTGCGGGAGCGGTTCCGCAGCTCGTTCTTGGCGAGGTTCGAGGCGATCGTGTAGATCCAAGTCGAGAACTTCTTCGTTTGATCGAAGCGGTGCAGGTGCCGGAACACGCGGATGAACACCTCCTGCACGAGATCCTCCGCCCGCTCGCGGTCCCCGATCGTCCGGTTGATGAAGTTCAACAGTCGGGTCTGATAGCGGTCCACCAGCGTGCCGAACGCCTGGGGGTCGCCGGCCAGGTGCTCGAGCACGAGCCGGCCATCGTCGAGCTCGTGCAGCGCCTGACGCACCAGCGCGCGGCCGGTGACCGCCGCCTGGCTCATTCCCTTGAGGGTTGCTCGCATTGGACCGCTCCGCTGTGTCGAGACCCAATCTAGACCGATCCGGCCAGGTCTGCCCGGCGGACGTATCCGCCGGTATCTAAGGGATACGGCAGGAACCGTACCCGTCGCACCGTTCGCCTAAGCTACGACCGGCCCGCTAGTTGCGACCGGTGGTTCGACGCGCCCGTCCTCCTCGGGGGACAACGCACCCGTTCCGGCTACAGCTTGAAGACGAACCCCGCCATATAAAGGATAGCCACGATCGTCTTTGCGTCACGCACTTCGCCGTCTCGGATCAGCGCGAGCACGCGGGAAAGCGGTTGTGGCACTACCTCGATAAACTCGTCGCGCTCACGCGACGGTTCCCCGGTCGTGAGGTCGCTCGCCACGTATAGATGGATCACCTCGTCGGTGAAGCCGGGCGTGGTGAAGATCGACGTGAGCCGTTCGAGCCGGGCGGCGCTCACTCCCGTTTCTTCCAGCAACTCGCGCCGGGCACACGCCTCCGGGTCCTCCCCGGGGTCGAGCGTACCCGCCGGGATCTCCCACAGTGGGCCCCCGGCCGCGTAGCGGTATTGCCGGATCATCAGGATCGTGGGGTCCTGCCCCCGGGGCTCGGAGGCGCAGGGCACGATCGCCGCGGCCCCAGGGTGGCGGATCACCTCGAGCTCGCCGGTCGAGCCATCGGGGAAGCGCACGGTGTCGAGGTCGAGCCGCACGACGCGGCCCGCGTAGATGCGGCGGCTGGCGAGCGGCATGGCGGCACTCAGCGGTTGAAGACCCAGGTGATGGGAACCTTGAATCCTTCGGCCAAAAAGTACGTCGCGTTCCGGCGCGGGTTGGAGCGGATCGGGGAGTTGGCGGCGGGCGAGGTGAAGGGCGTGAGCCCCGCCCGGGTCGCGAGGATCTGCAATCGCAGCATGTGGAACCCATCCGAGACGAGCAGCACGCGCCGGCTGTCGCGGTCCCGGAACCAGCGGGCCACGCCGTCGACCGAGGCGGCGGTGCTGGCGCCGGCGGCCAAGGCGACCACGGCGCCCTCGGGCAGGCCCGCCTTGACCAGGTAGCGGCGCCCCACCTCCGATTCGCTGACCGTGTCGTGCGTCCCTACGCCGCCCGTCACCAACACGAGGGGGGCGAGGCCGCGCTGGTATAGGGCGGCGGCGTGGTCGAGCCGGGCCCGGAACACGGGCGAGGGCCGGCCGTTGTACTGCGCCGCACCGAGCACGGCGATCGCATCGGCGCTGGTCGCCTCGTCGCGCGACGCAGCGAGGGCCGCGGCAACGACCACCGCCCCCCAGCCCAACGCGAGCAGCACCAAGACTACTCCGGCGGCGACGAGCCGCCGGCGCAGCGTCCAGAAGGACATGCGCGAAAGACAACAGGGGAGGCCGCCCGGGGGAAGGGGGATCGCCCATCGCAGCGGCGCCCGCGACGCCGGGGCGGTGCGGGCCGTCAGGGGTGCGTCAGGAGCTCCTCAAACAGGGCGAGTGCCCGCGGATCGTCGGATTGCCCCAACCAGAAGAGCGCCTTGCGGCGCAGCTCCCGGTCCGCATGCGTGCGGGCGATGCGAATGAGCGCGGGCACACCGTCGCCGTGGGGCTGCTGTGACAGCGCGAACACCGCCTGCTCCTTCACCTCCCGCTCCACACCGTCCTCGTCGACGAGCCCGCTCAGCCCGCGTGTTGCGACGGAACCCGCCGCCTGGCCCAGCCAGAAAACGGCTTGCCGGCGCGCGCGCCGTGGCACGCGGTCGCTCTTGGCGAGCGTCAAGAGCGTGGGCCACACGGTCACCGAGTCCGCGAGGGTCGCGGGCAGGATCGCCTCCTCCCCTACCCGGCCGTCCTCGCGCGCGGCGAGGTCGAGCAGGAAGTCGGCGGCAGCGCGCGTGGAGATTGTGCCGAGATCGGTCACGGCGGCCGCGGCGGGCGGCGTCACCCAGCGCCCGCCGACGTAGGTGCGGAGGGCCTCGACGTGGCCGCGTCGCACCGTCAGCGAGACGCGCACCGGTCCGGCTTCGCAGTCGTACGCCACCTCGTCCGCATCGCGGCGGTCGTGCCAAACCGTCTGGCGCCCCCACGTCCCGTTGCGACCGTCGCCGCAGACGCCAGCGCGGGCCGCGAAGCTCACGCGCACGATGCCGTCCGGGGCCGCCCCGATCCGGTCGGCCAGGCGCTGCGCCGCCGCCGGCGCGGCGAGCCAGGCGAGGGCAAGCGCGAGTCGGCCGATCATTGGTTGATGATCTCGAGCAGCACCTGCGCCGCCCGGGGGTCGTGCGACTGGCCGAGCCAAAAGATCGCTTTGCGGCGGAGCTCTCGGTCCGACTCGGTCTTCGCGATCTGGATCAGCTTCTCGAGCGCCGCCGACTCGTGCCGCTGTGAGTAGACGAAGACCAACTGCTCCTTCAGGTCGTGGTTCTGCATGCGGTCGTACAGACTGACGAGCTGCTCCAGATCGCCCCCCGTCTGCCCGGCCCAGAAGAGCGCTTTCTTCCGCATCTCGATCGACTCGCGCTCGTTGAGGGCCAAGTCCATCAGCCAGCGGTGGTTCTCCCCGCTGCCCGACTGCGACAGGGAGAAGATGACCTTCTCCTTCAATTGGTCGTCGGTGAGCTTCGCATACAGCGCGCGGAGGAACGCCGCGTTCTCGGCCGAATGCTGCTGGCCGAGCCAGAAGATCGCCTTCTCGCGGGCGTCGGACGGCGCCGTCGCGGTCTCCGCGTAGTTGCGGAGGATCTGGCCCGCCCGAGGGCCGTGTTGCTGCGACAGGGCGAAGAGGGCCTTCTCCCGCAGCTCTGCGTCGTCCGTGCTGCGGAGGATCGAGTCGAGCATCGTCACCGCCCGCTCGGTCGGCACCTGCGAGAGCCAGAACACCGCCTGCTGGCGGACCTCCGAATCGGGGTCGTGCTGGGCGACGTCGAGCAGGATGTCCTCGGTCTCCGCGGTGTGCTTCTGCGAGAGGATGAACACCGCCTTGCGGCGCAGCGCCCGGTGACACGCGTCGCGGCGGGCCAGCACCGTGCGAAGCAGCGGCACCGCTTTGTCGGCGTCCATCTGCAGGAGGCCGTTGATCGCGGCGATGCGCAGGTCGTCTTCGTCGTCCTCGCCGGGGCAGTCCCGGCCGCGGGCGCCGCCGGTGTCGGCTGCCGGCGCGGCGTGCTGCGCGATCCAGGCGGCGGCCTCGCCGTCCCCGTGCCTTGCCAGGGCGCCCTGGACGCGCGCCAAGAGCGCCACACCGTCCTTTGCCGTGGCCGCCTTGGCGTAGCGCCGTTGTTGGGTGACGAGCAGGCTGCGGGCGCGGGCCAAGTCGTCGTTCTTGTAGAGCGCGAACGCCGCCCAATAGAGCGCATCGCCGGCGCGGCTGGCGTTGGGGTAGTCGCGGACGAGATCGCCGTACAGGTTGGCGGCGCTCGTATAGTCTCCGCGGTTCAACGCGGCCCGCGCCGCCCGCCAGAGTGAATCGGTCGGGTCCTGTGGGTCCCCGGCCCGCCGCGCGATGCTCGGATCGAGCCCGTCGACTGCCTCGACGGCATCGAATCCCGTGAGGGCATCGAATCCCGCGAGGGTATTGAGGCCCGCGAGAGCATCGAGGCCCGCGAGCGCATCGAGGCCCGCGAGGGCATCGAGACCGGCGAGCGCCGGCAGCCCGCGCAGGGCATCGAGCCGGCCTTGGGCCAAGACGGGCGCCGCGGCTTGTAACGCCGCCTCGGCTTGCGCACGTGCGCCGGCGATCCGGCCCTTCCCGGTCGGCTGCTGCAAGACTACGACGGCCATCACTACGAGTGCCAACGCGTGCATCACAATGCTCCTTGCGCGCGCTCCGGGGCCGGCGACGCCGCCGACCGCAGCCGCAGCAGCACGCTTCGTTGTTCTAGTTGGTGGGTGATGACCTGCACGCCCTCCCGATCGCCCTGTGCCGGCAGCTGGGCGATCTGGGCCAGCACGAGCTCCAGATCCTCGAGCAGGGCTCGCAACCGGACGTCAGCCGCCGCAGGCGAGTCGAGCATGAGTCGCGTGGTGCCGAGCAGGTCGCGGGCCTGAGCGGCGAACTGGGCCGCCGCCGGCTCGCCCACGCGGGTCTCGGTGCGGAAGCCCGTCAGCAGGGCCTCGGTGCGGGTGAGGTACTGCGCGGCGGCAAGCCGGTAGGCGAGGCCTGAGCCCCGGTCGCTTGCTCCGCCGTCCGCGGCCCCGTGCCCGGCACTGAAGCGCCCGATCGCGATGCCGAGGGCGAGCACCGCCGCGATCCCAACCCCCCAACGGAGCGTGGTATGCCACACGCCCCGGCGCTGGCGCCGCGCGGCGCGGGTCGCCACGATCGCCCGCCACATTTCCTCCCGTGGCGGGGTCGGTGGGCGGTGGTAGTCCTGCGCCACCTCGCGCAACAGTCGGTCAAACCGGTCGTCGGTCATCTAGGTCCACTCTCCCGCAAAATCCGCCAGTGCGTCCCGCAGCTTGGCCCGCGCGCGCGACAGCTGCGCCTTCGACGTCCCCGTCTCGATGCCCAGGCTCGCGCCGATCTCCTCGTGCGTGTAGCCCTCCACGTCGTGCATCACGAACACGGTCCGGTAGCCCGGGGGCAGGCCGTGGATCGCTTGCGCCAGCCGCGTCTTCAGGTCCGGCTCGGCGGGCCGCGGACCCATCGTGACCCCCGCGGCGTCGTCCAGGTCCACCACGCGCTGCCGCAACCGTGTCACCTTGCGCAGCCCGTTCAGGGCCACCGACGTGGCGATCGCGTAGAGCCAGGTGGAGAGCTTCGCTTCACCGCGGAACGTGCCCAGCCGCTCGAACGCGCGGACGAAGGTGTCCTGCGTGAATTCCCGCGCCAGCTCGTCGTCGCCCGCCAGGCGATAGGCGAGCCGATAGATGCGGTCCACGTGCGCGTCATAGAAGGCGCGCTCGGCGGCGCCGTCCCCGGCGCGAACTCTGGCTATCAGGTCGCGTTCGTCCACCAGGCTCCGGGGCGGCAGTGTCAGTTACTCCTGTGACACGGCCGGGCCGGAGAGGGTTGCGTGGCGGGCGTCAGCCCTGCCGCAACAGGATCCGGAGTCCCACCCCGGCGAGCACGGCGAGCAGGAAGGAGGCGAGGGTACCGACTAGGAAATACTCGGCGAACTCCCGATCCTCGAGGGCCTTGAAGCGGGCGAGCGATTTGGCGGCAATGATCCAGCCGACCGCGCTGTACTCGCCGAGCAGCACGAGGGTGAGGGCGAGGGCCCGTTCCAAGGAGCCGACCGCCCGCCCGCGGGCGATGTCGATCGCGCCGGCGGTGCGATCCTCGTCCCGCCGCATCTGGAGCGACGGCAGCTCGAGCACGCTGCGGACGAGCACCATGCCGCGGCCTGACACGTAGAGGTAGCCCGTAGCCAGCAGGGCCACGCGTCCCCACCACAGCCCCGTGGGGAGGGCGTGCACCAGCGGTTCGAGCAGCTTGCCCACGACCAGCGCCCCCGTGACGAAGAGCGCCTCCCCGAAGAGCAGCGCGCGGGCACGGCGGCGGCCGTCCACTTGGTCTGGCCACAGTGTGGCGGCGAGCGTGTAGACGAGGAGCGGCACGACGAACAATGGGTTCACGCGGTCTCCAGCAAGGTGCGAAACATCTTATCCCCGGCGGCGACGAGAGGCCAGGCCATGCGGCGGGCGAGGTGCGACACGGCGCTCCGGTCGACCTCGAGTGCGGCCGCCGCGGCCGCGGGCGAGCCGAGCCGGAGTAGGGTCGCCGCGCGGCGCTGGCGCGGGGTCCAGCTCCAGTAGAGCGCGGAGTAGTAGTTCGCGAGCGGCTCGAGCGCGGGCGGGAAGCGGCCGAACGCGAACACCAGACGCTGCCGCTTGGCGCGCTCCATGGCGGCGCGGGCTTCGTGGAAGCAGGGCCCGTCCATCTCGGGCGCCGTGGGGGCGAGCGGCGTACTGATCGCGCCGCGGCCGCACGCGACCACCCAGTCGACTTGGGCGAGCCGGGAGCGGATGTGGTGGGCGATCTCCCACACCGGTGCGGCCGTGGCGAGCAGGCATTGCAGTTCGTCGCCCAATGTGACCGCGAAGCGCGCCGCGAGGGCGCGGGCGAAGCGGCGGTTCAGCTCCGTGAGGGCGGCGCGGACGTCGGTCTGGAGCTGGGCGCGGCGCGGTGGCGCAAGCGCGCGCGAGGCGGTCGCGTCGGCGATGAAGGCGATATAGGAGCGGCTGGACATTTTCCGTCACATTTCGTTGATATGACGAATTACGTCATAAACTAACAATGTGACGGAAAATGTCAATTGGGAGAGCACGCCCGCTAGCGGGTCCCGAACAGCCGATCCCCCGCGTCCCCGAGCCCCGGCAGGATGTAGCCCTGCCCGTTGAGCTCGCGGTCGAGCGCGGCCGTGAAGATCGGGACGTCGGGGTGGGCCTCGAGCATGCGGCGCACGCCCTCGGGCGCGGCCACGAGACAGAGGAACCGGACCCGCTGGGCGCCGGCATGCTTGAGCGCGCTCACGGCGTCCACCGCCGAGCCGCCGGTCGCGAGCATCGGATCGAGTACGAAGAAGTCGCGCGCGTCGCGTCCCTCGGGGATCTTGAAGTAGTAGTCCACGGGCTGGAGCGTGTCGTGCTCGCGGTAGATCCCGATGTGGCCCACCCGCGCCGACGGGATCAGCTGGGCGATCCCCTCCACCATGCCGAGGCCGGCGCGCAGGATCGGCACGAGCGCGAGCTTCTTCCCGGCGACCCGCACGCCGCGCATGTGCTCGAGCGGCGTGTCCAGCTCCACTGCTTCGAGCGGCAGATCCTTCGTGACCTCGTAGGCCATGAACATGGCGATCTCGTTCACGAGCTGCTTGAAATCGCGCGTCGTGGTGTGCTTGTCCCGCAAGATCGAGAGCTTGTGCTGGATCAGCGGATGGTCGAGCACCGTGAGGTTGGGAAACTTCGGGTGGGGCATGCGCGGGAAACTACGTCTCCCCTTGCCCTACCGCCACGACGGCACGCGGCCCGTGCGCCGCGCTACTTCGTCGCCGGTTCGAAACCCTTGCGCGTCATGTCGCCCCACACGTGCTTGCGCCGCCACACCGAGAGAAACGCCCGCAGCCGCCACCACACGCCGCACTGGCGGTACCCGAAGTTCTCGAGCGTGGCGAACAGCACCAGCCGCGCGAGATCGGAGACGCGGCGGTAGCGACGGAAGCTCACCTCCTCCAGGACCACCGCCCACAGCGACAATAGCATGCCGTAGCCCCAGGCCACGAGCACGAACAGCAGCGCGAACGAGACGTTCACCGCGCCGGCCGCTAGGCCGACGACCGTGATGGCGTAGCCGAACACTTCCACGAGCGGCGCGAACATCTCGCCGAAGGTGTAGAACGGGACCGCGATCAGCCCCACGCGTCCGTAGCGGGGGTTGAAGAGCATGCCGCGGTACCGCCACATGGCGGCCACCAAACCGCGCTGCCAGCGTTCCCGCTGGCGGCCGAGGACCCGCAGGGTCTCGGGCACCTCCGTCCACGCCACGGGATCAGGGATGAACGGGATTTCGTAGCGGATCTTGTGGCGTCGCAGGTAGCGGTGCAGCCGTACCACAAGGTCGAGGTCCTCGACGGTGCTGGTGGCGTCGTAGCCGCCGACCGCGAGGAGATGGTCCTTGCGGAACAGGCCGAACGCCCCCGAGATGATGAGGTTGCCGCCCAGACGATTCCAGCCGAGCCGCCCGAACATGAAGGCGCGCAGGTACTCCGCCACCTGGACACCCGCGAGGAAGCCCCGGGGGACGCGCGCGTCGGTGACGCGGCCGTCCTGCACGACGCACCCGTTCGCTACCCGGACCGTGCCGCCCACTGCGGCGATCTGGCGGCCCAAGAGGAAGGGGCGCGTGAGCCGGAGCAGCGCGTCCTCTTCGATCAGCGTGTCGGCGTCGACGGCGATGACGAGGGGAAACCGGCTCGCGTTGATGGCCGCGTTGAGCGTGTCCGCTTTACCCCCGTTTTCCTTGTCGATTACGGTGAGCCTGGTGCGCGTACGGGAGCGATACAGCGCGCGCAACGGCCTGGTGGGGATCGTCTCCGGATAGGTCCGGGGGATCTCGTACAGGTCGAATGCGTGGCGCAGCGCCTCGAGCGTGTCATCCTTGGACCCGTCGTTGACGACGACCACCTCGTAGTTGCGGTAGTGGAGCGTCAGGATGGCCGTCACGCTCGCCTCGATCGTTTTCTGCTCGTTGTACGCCGGGACGAGGATCGTGATCGGCGGCAGGGCGTCGCTCTGCATCAGCCGCTGGAAGTCCTCGTCGTCGGCGAGGCGGGTCTGCTCCCAGATCTCGGGGATCGAGAGCACGAGCAGCAGCGCGTAGAAGGAGTTCAGCACCAAGAAGTACACGAGGATCGTCAAATCCGCGCCGCGGATGAGCTCGTTCACGTGGCGTACTCCGCGAGCGCCTGGGGCGAGAGGCCCAGGACCAAGTGGGCCATGTTGCGGGCGTTGGCATCCGGTCCCACGTCGGCCTCGAGCAGGGCGTTCCGCCCGGCGGCGCCGAAGCGGGTGAGCGCGAGCCCGGCGCGCAACCGCACCCACCAGTCCGGGTCCCGCAGGATCGCGCACAGCCCGGCCAGACTCGCCGGGTCGGCGAGCATCCCAAGCGAGCGCGCCGCTTGAGCCCTCACCGGCCACAGCGCGTCCGCCAGGAGCCGGGTGAGCGCCGCGAGCGATGCGGCATGGGGCAGACTGCCGAGTCCCCGCGCGACCTGGACGCGGACTTCACCATCGCCGTGCGCGGCGAGCGCCGTCAGCGGCTCGCGCAGGACCGGCTCCTGGAGTCGCGCCGCGAACTCGGCGAAGCGCGCCAGCGCGGGATCGTCGGTGCGCCGCAGTTTCGGCAGCAGCAGCTGCACCACCACGGCGCGCGACCGCCGCAACATCGCGGCGTAGTAGGAGCTCACCGTCGGCGCGAGGGACGGCAGCCGCTCGAGCGCCGCAGTGGCGAGGGCGCCACTCTGGAGCCGCTCGAGCGTGGCCACAGCGGCGATGTGCACCGCCGGATGCGGGTCGCGCAACAGCTTGAGGACGCGCGACGTGTCACCCGGCGTGGCCGCGACCGACAGGAAACGCGCGCACTCCAAGCGCTTCCACCAGCGAGCCGAGCGGCTGTTGCTGCGGATGATGCGCGCCCACCACTCGCGCTCCAGGGCACCCGCGAGCTGGCGCCACCGATCGCCTGGCACCCGCGCCGACCAGGTAACGAGGGCATCCACCGCGAGTGGCACCGGGAGCCGGGCCAGCTGCACGAGCACCACGCCCAGCGCCGTCTGCCCCAGCGCCCAGCGCTGCATCACCCCTTCGACCGCCAGGCGGCGCGGGTGGATCCGCGCGCGGCGGCGCAACCGGAACCACCGATTGAGCACGATCAAGATGAGCAGGGCGGCGAGCAGGATGCCCTGCGCGAGCGCCACGACCGCGAGGAAATGAAGAGCCGTCACCGCCCCACCCAGCGGCGGATCTTCTCGAGGGCGACGCGCAGGCTAATGGGCTTCACGAGATAGTCAAGCGCCCCTGCCTCGAGGCCGCGCAGCTGCTCCGATTCGTCTCCGTGCACGGTCGTGAACACCACGCGGTACTGCCCTGGGCGCTGCCGCTGGAGCGCGTCGAGGATCGAGTAGCCGTCGAGCGCCGGCAGGTCCACGTCGAGCAGCAGCAGCGGCTGCTGCTCGCCGGAATCGAGTCCGAGCAGGGCGGTCAGCGCCTCACGTCCGTTGCGAAAGATCAGGAACCGGTAGCCGCGCGAGCGGAGCCCGTACTCGAGCAGCCCGGCGAGCGCCGGGTCGTCCTCCACCACGATGACCTCCGGTATGTCCACCTGGCTCCCGCGGGGAGGGGAGGAGGGTGGGGAGGGTGGGGACGGTGAGGGGGAGGGCGAGGGGGAGGGGGAGGGGGGGGAGGAGGGGGGCGGACCCGGTGCCGCCGCGGCTGAGGGTCCCGCGACTGAGCGGGCGGGCGGGTCCGGGGGCTCGAGTTCGAGCGCCTCGGCGAGCTGAACCACGAACCACTGCGTCATCGACCCGCGGTCCATGTCAGCGTCGTTGGGCCGCGCCACCCAGTCCTTGACCGTCTCCTCCATACCGGCCGCGAGCCGTGACGCCGGCCAGAAGCCGTAGGACCCGGCCGAACCGTGAATCTTATGGGTCTCCTGATGTAGCCGACTCAGCGCATCGGGATCGTTCCCTGCCACCGCTAGGCGGTCGGCGAGCTCGGCCACCAGCTGGAGCTGGAGGCGGGCGCTCTCGCGGTACTCCGCCAGGAGGCCGGGCGGGAGCTCAGCGGGCGAATGGTCGACCGACATGATCAAAGATTAGGACCGAGCGGCGTGAATGCCATAGCACGCCGCCCGGTTTCATTATCTTCTCGACTGCGCATGCTCCTTCTCCTCCTGGCCGTGCACGCGCAGCACCCTGACGGCGGCGCCTGTACCCGCGCCCCGGCGGTGGCGGCGGCCGTCGACAGCGGCTGGCGAGCGTACCGGCAAGGAGCGCTCGAGGACGCGGGGGCGCAGTTTGCGGCCGCGGCCGCGGCCTGTCCGGGCGCGGCGGGTCCCGCGATCGGCGCGGGATTCGTGTTGCTGCGCCGTGGGCGCGCCGCTCCGGCCGAAGAGCGGTTCCGGCGCGCGCTCGCGGCGGACACGATGGCGGCGGATGCGTGGTACGGCCTCGGTGTCGCCCTGGCACGCCTGGGCCAGCGGTCGGCGGCAGCGCCCGCGCTGCGCCGGGCGCTCGAGTTCGCGCCGCGCTACGCGGAAGCCGAGGATCAGCTGCTCGCTCTGGGAGTGGATTCGGGGCTGGCGCCCGCGCCGCGCCCGCCGCCGCGCGACCCCCAGATCCCGGCACGCGTCGCGGGCGAGCGGTTCGAGGTGCGGACGCGGGACGGCGCGGGCTGGCAGCCCTTCTACGTGAAGGGGATCAACCTCGGAGCGGCGCTACCGGGGAAGTTCCCCTCCGAGGCACCACTCGACGACTCGAGCTACGCACGTTGGCTGGAGCTCATCGCCGCGGCGAACGCGAACGCCGTACGGGTCTACACCATCCTTCCACCGGCGTTCTATCGGGCGTTACGGCGCTGGAACGATGCCCACCCCGACCATGCGCTCTGGGTCGTGCACGGGGTGTGGGCGGAGCTGCCGCCCAAGGGCAACTATGATGCTGCCGATTGGCTGAGGGAGTTCCGCCACGAAATGCGGCGGGTCGTCGACGTGGTGCACGGTCGTGCGCTCCTTGCCGCCCGGGCGGGGCATGCTTGGGGGCGCTACGACGCCGACGTCTCGGATCACATGCTGGCCTTCGTGCTGGGACGCGAATGGGAGCCGTTTTCGATCAAGGCCTACAATCGCAGGCCCCATGGGCGCCGCGCCTACCGCGGGCAGTTTCTCGCGGTGGAACGCGGCACTCCGGCGGACGTGTGGCTGGCGGAGCAGTGTGACGCGCTGCTGCAGTACGAATGGGATGCCTATCGCGCCCAACGGCCGATCGCCTACACCAATTGGCCGCCGCTCGACCCGCTGCGCCACGCCACGGAGTCGACTCGGGAGGAGGAGCAGGTCTTGCGGCGGCGCTACGGCTTTCCGCCGAACCCGCGGCTCAAGGAGTATGACAACGACGCCGAAACGCTGGACGCAATGTTGGTTCAGACGACGGCGGCGAACCAGGCCGGCTACTTCGCGGCGTATCACGCCTACCCGTACTATCCCGACTTCATCGATCTCGATCCGGGATACGGCGCCGCGCGCTCCGCCGCGGGGGCGTCCCACTACTTCGGGTACCTCTTGGATCTCAAGCGCCACCACGCCGGACGGGCGCTGCTGATCGCCGAGTACGGCGTGCCGTCGTCGCGCGGTATCTCTCACCTGCAACCTGAGGGGAGGCACCACGGCGGGCACGACGAGCGCGCGATGGCAGCCGTCGACGTCCGCCTCTCGCAGGAGATCCGGGAGGCGGGCCTGGCGGGCGGCATCGTCTTCGCGTGGCTGGATGAGTGGTTCAAGCACACCTGGGTGACGATCGATCTCGAGCTGCCGACCGAGCGCACCCGGCTGTGGCACAACGTGATGGACGCGGAGCAGAACTACGGCCTGCTCGGCGAGTACGCGGGCGCTGCTGCGGCTACACCCGAGCCGGGAGGCGATGCGGCCCGCTGGCGAGCACTGCCGGTGCTCGAGCGCGACGAGGCTGTGGCCTTGCGGGTGGGAGCCGATGCCTCCTACCTGTACGTGGGGCTCGAGGGGGGACCGTCCCTTGACTCGGTCCGCTACGTCGTCGGACTCGACACCTACGCCTCCGCGGGTGGCGAACGCACCCTGCCGGGGCTGTCGCTCGCGAGCGACGTGGGCTTCGAGTTCGCGCTCGTCTTGAACGACACCGCCGACGCCCAGCTGCTCGTCGCATCGTGGTACAACCCCTTCCTCTTCCCGCGGCCTGGGTCGGGCCCGACCGCGCTCGACGCCCTCTATAACTGGGGCGCGGCGCTCGAGCACTCCCGCGCGGGGCCTGGGGGTGGGTGGGACTCGCTGTTCGTGACCACGAATCGCTGGCGCATCGGGCGCGACGGAAGAACCTTCCCGGCCCAGGGCGTGAACCGGGGGCGGCTGCGCTATGCGCGAGCCGATTCCTCGAGCCTGGCCGACTGGTACGTGGACCGCGCCGCGGGGCTCGTGGAAGTGCGGCTCGCGTGGGGATTGCTGAACGTGACCGATCCTTCGTCGCGGCGGGTGCTTCGCCGGATCGCGCCACCCGACCGCTTCGCAACTACGGTGACCGACGGGTTCCGCATCGCGGTCGCGGCCACGGCCCGCGGCGATGGCGCGATGCGCGTCTGGCTGCCCGCGCACGCGACCTACTCTTGGCCGACCTGGGAGGAGCCGGTATGGCACGAACGCCTGAAGCCGGTGTACGCGGCATTGCGCGACCTCTGGGCGAGCTGGTGAGGGGGAGGTGGAGGGGGGCGTGGCCCTGGGGGCCGCTGTGGCTGCCCCTGGTGGCAGGGCTCATCGCTGGCGCGCTCGCCGCGCAGGTGCGCGACGGGGACGCGGCGTTCGGGCGGGGTGACTATCGCGCTGCGCGCGCCGCCTACGAGCGGGCCCTCAAGGCCGACTCGACCAACGTCCGGGCCCTCTACCAGATTGCGATCCTCGACAGCTGGGACGGGCGGCTCGGCCGCTCGCTCGAGCGTTTCGCGCGGCTGCGCCGCCTTCAGCCGGCCGACGCCGACATCATGGTCGCGGAGGCTCGGGTCCTATCCTGGGCCGATCGCACCGCCGTGTCGAGCGCGCTGTACGATTCCGTGCTCGTGCGCTCGCCCGAGCGCACGGACGCGCTTGCGGGCCGGGCCCGCAACGCAGCGTGGAGCGGGGATTTGGCCCGCGCGGAGCGGCTCTGGCGCGACGCCCTCGCTGGCCATCCGGACGAGCCAGAGCTCCTGATCGGGCTCGCGCAGACCTTGTCGTGGGAAGGGCAGCCCGCCCTCGGCGAAGCGTTCGAGCGCGACCTTCGCGCCGCGCTCCGGCCCGAGGTGCGGACCTCCTTCGATGGCGCGACCGATTCGGACAAAAACGGGTTTGTCGCGCAGGAAGCGTCCTACACGGCGCCGCTGAGTGCCGGAGTTCGCGGTACCCTCCGGGCAGGGTGGCGGCACGCGTCCCTCGACGCCACGATGACCGGGGCAAGCTATGGGGCCGCCGGACAGGCCACCGCCACGCTGCACGGGAACGTAGTGGTGCAAGCCGGCATCGGCATCCGCCGGCTCGCGCCCGACAGCGGTGCCGGTACGACGGCGCTGACGCTCGGGCTCGGGCTCCGGCTCCGGCCGGCCCGCTACATCGCGGCGGGCATCGGGTACAGCCGCGCGCCGTTTGATGAAACCGCGCTGCTGATCCGGAACGGCTTCATGATCGACGCGGTCGACGCGAGCGTGGAGATCTCGCCCTCGCCGCGCTGGTCTGTGTCGCTCGGGGGCGGCGGCGCCTGGTTTTCCGACGCCAACCGGCGCTTTTCCGCCGTGGGCGCGATCCTCGCTCGCGTGCTACCAGGGCTCCAGCTCGGGCCGTTCGCGCGCATCATGGCCTACGACACCAACCCGGGGCACGGCTACTTCGCCCCGATCCGGTTCACCGTCATCGAGGGGCGGGCGATCGCCGCGTGGCGCCGCGCGCGTTGGGGGGTGCGGGCGGACGGCGGTGTCGGCTCGCAACAAGTCGACACGAGTGCAGTCGCGCAGTTCGAGTGGCACCTGGGGCTCGCGCTCAGCCGAGGTTGGGGGGCGAACAACGAGGTGGCGCTCCAGGGGGTCCTCACGAACAGCGCGTCAGCCGCGGTGAGCGGCAAGCCGCCGACCGGGTTCCGCTACCGCGCGCTCCAACTCCGCTTCCAGCAGGGGCTGTGATGTAGCGCGTACGCGCGCCAGGCTCCCACGGCGCGGCGCCCGCTGCTCCCGGTGGGCGGCCCGCGTCGCGCTCGGCGCCCTGGCGGGAGCCCTGCTCCTCGCCCGCGTCGGGCCGCGTCTCCGCTTGGGGCCGCAGCTCGAGACGGGGCCCGCGGCGCCGCCGGTCGGCTCGACGCGTGAGCTCGGGGGTAACCCGGCCCGCCCGAGCGAGGGACAGCGGCCTTGACAGGCTCCAGCGGTGGAGGGCTATTGGACCGAACGTCCTATCGTCCTGGCCCTCAACCGCGACCTGGAGTTGGCTCTGCACGTTCGATCCCTGGCAACCCTGCCGTTGCTTCTTCTCCTCACGCCAGGGGCCCATCCTGTCCCCGGCTCGGATCGCGGGCCGCGTCCTCTCGCGCTAGGCCCGTCTGAGCGCGCCCGGGTCAACGACAATCGCCGCCCAGCGGGAACCCTGCGCCATGGCGTCCTGACCGTTCAGCTGGAAGTGCGGCGGGCCATGTGGTACCCCGACGGCGAGCGCGCCCCCGGCGCCGAAGTTCCGGCCTTTGCCGCAGTGGGGCAGCCGCCGGAGATCCCCGGCCCCCTGATCCGCGTGCCGGCGGGGACGGAGATTGCCATCACCGTGCGCAACGCCCTGCCGAACGCGGCCCTCACGCTGCACGGCCTGCATACTCGTCCGCTCACGGCGGCCGCTGCGGACACCCTCCACGTCGCGTCGCGTGCGACGGGCGCGGTGCGATTCCGTCTCGAAGCGCCGGGAACGTACTACTACTGGGGCACGACGATGGGGCGCGTGTTCCTCGGCCGCACGCGCGAGGACGCGCAGCTTTCCGGGGCGATCATCGTCGACCCACCCGAGCGGCCGGTGCGTGAGGACCGCATCCTCATGATCGGGATGTGGGCCGACACCCTGAGCGGTGAGGACACGCCCGAGCGGGGGCAGCTCTTGTTCGTGGTCAACGGCCGGTCCTGGCCCCATACCGAACGCCTGGCGTATGCGGTGGGTGACACGGTCCGCTGGCGAGTCCTCAACGTGTCAGCGGACCTGCATCCTATGCACCTGCACGGCTTCTTCTTCCGGGTCGACAGCCGAGGCGACGGGACCGGCGATACCACCTACACGGCGGCGACGCGCGACCTCGTCGTCACGCAGCGGATGTTCCCCGGCCAGACGATGCTCGTGACGTGGGTTCCGGACCGGCCGGGCAATTGGCTCTTTCATTGTCATGTGCCCACGCACTTCGGACCGCGTGGACCGCTCGGCAGCCGGCGCGCCGCATTGGCGGAGGGGGCCATCGCGCATGCCTGGTCCAACCACGCGCTGCAAGGAATGAACGGACTCGTGGTCGGGATCACCGTGAGCGCGAAACGGGGTGATGCGCGCGCGCCTGTTACCGACGACGCCCGGCGCCGCCGCTTGCGCCTCTTGGTGCGTGCGAACGCCGGGGGAACGCCAGCGGCTCCGTACTACGGGTTCACGCTTCACGAGAACGGACCCGAACCGCCGCTCGATTCAGGAGGTCACCCCGGTCCGCTGATCGTGCTCACCCGCGGCGAGCCGGTGAGCATCATGGTTGTGAACCGCACGCCGGAGCCCACTGCCGTACACTGGCACGGTATCGAATTGGAGAGCTATTTCGATGGGGTGGCGGGATTCAGCGGGAGCGACGGGCGGCTCGCTCCGGTGATCGCGCCCGGCGACTCGTTCGAAGCGCGATTCACGCCCCCGCGTGCGGGCACGTTCATCTATCACACGCACGTCGATGAGCTGCGCCAGGAGCCGGCAGGACTCGCGGGCCCGCTCATCGTACTCGAGCCCGGCACGCGCTACGACCCCGCGACCGACCTGACGGTGTTGATCTCCTCGCCCTCGGACTTGGCCCAGGAAGCGCGTGCGGTACTGCTGAATGGCCGCCTCGCGGCAGTGCCATTGGAGCTGCGCAGCGGCGTTTCCCATCGCTTGCGGATGATCAACATCACGACCAGCCGCCCCGGGATGCGGATGGAGCTTCGCAGCGACTCAGTCGTGGGGGCGTGGCGCGTGATCGCGAAGGACGGCGCCGAGCTGGCGGCCGGTCGCCAGGTGACGACTCCGGCCCGTCAACCCATAAGTATCGGCGAAACCGTGGACGTCGAAGTGACGCCGCCCCGGCCGGGCGAGATGCGCCTCGAAGCCCGGACCGCGCGTGGCGTACTCTTGGGCGTGGTGCCGGTCAGGGTTCGCGATTAGCGGGCGCGGGGCCGGGAGCGCAGTGCGCTTCCCGCTCGAACAGCCTAGAGGGGACCGCCATGAACTTGGGCGAATTCTTTTCATGCAGCTCTCCTTCACGGGAGCGGCGGTCGCTGTTGTTTGGACCGTTGCCTTGGCTGTCGGTTATGTCAGGCGGGTCGCAGCGAACTCACCCCTGCCTGATCAACTCTCCCCCGGGGAAATCGACGCCATTCGAGCGCGTCTCGCTGAGCTAGAGCAGCACGGCGTGCGGGTAGAGGAAATCGAGGAGCGTCTAGATTTCGTGGAGCGTGCGCTAGGTCGCTTTCGCGAGGGTAAGGCCCTGCCCAATCCCTCTGAGAAGTAGCGACGAGTCCCGCTGTTCGTCCCACTGTGAGCCGGAGGCGTCAACAATCCATGGACGCCTCCGCTTGCGGAAGTCCTTGTGGCTGATGAAGTTTCGCTGCTTCCGGCCAGGTAGCTCAGTTGGTAGAGCAGCGGACTGAAAATCCGCGTGTCGGCAGTTCGATTCTGCCCCTGGCCATTGTCGGACAACACGTTAGCGATGCCCTCCCGCGCGCTGACCCCCGATGGTCCCCCCGTTGGTCCCCCCGGTGGCCATGTGTGAATCTAGCGCCGCGCGCTTCGTCACACCGTCGCGGAGCTCATCCTCATCGACGATGTGGTAGCGGTCGAACACCTCGTCGGTCTTGTGGCCGGTGAGCTGCTTGGCGGTGTGCTTGCTAACGCCGGCGCGGACGAGGTTGTTGATGGCGGTCC
>WNFD01000502.1_pt1 | contig 38578 bp, 30 predicted proteins | sample 5400491 | NCBI WGS metagenome assembly WNFD01 (sample SAMN13153343, study PRJNA577476) | soil metagenome | isolation source: 120 cm saprolite under Douglas fir tree site 2 hole 2 replicate 2 | place: USA:California | collected 2015-04-18 | reverse complement strand
GTGCGCTGCGGGCCGTGCTCGCGCAGGCGCCGGCGCCCCTCTTCTCGGTTGACCTGCAAGATCTCGCCCTGTCCTTCAACCTGGACCGCCCCGTCGTGAACGACGCAAACTACCAGAGCTTCGAGGACCGCGCCCGGCAGGGGAAGATGGGATACCTGATCATCTCGGATCGGGCCCTCCGCCAAGAGCCCGCCGATCCCTGTATGCGCCGCATTGCCGAGGGCCTGGTGACGCGGCGGCCGTTCACCGCGCTCGACCCGACGGGATGTAGCAAGCGAGTGTTGTCGGCCGACGACCGAAAGCATGCGGCGTTGGACTACCAGAAGGAGGGACGGCGATGATCGGTTCACAGGACCTGCTGGTTGGCCTGGCTATTGTTCTCGTTCTCTTCGGAGCAAAGAAGCTCCCGGAACTAGCAGCCTCACTGGGGAAGTCAATGAAGGAGTTCAAGAAAGGAGTATCCGAGGCGGGGGAGGAAGAACCGCCCAGACCAGCAGGTCCCTCGATCGTGACGGCAGCGGCGCCGAGACCCTGCCCGGTCTGTAAGACGTCGCTGGAACCGGACTGGAGCCATTGCCCTCGGTGTGGGACGGCGGCCCCAGGCAATTCTGCGCCTGGCACAAACAACCCTGCGTGAGCCGGAGCCGAAGCCGCGACATGATCGAGGTCTCCCTCGTAAGCAGGATTGAGTGAGCTTGCCGTGAGAGGATGGCTGATCCTCACCTTTACACTCCTGACCGGAGTCATCCTTGGTATCGGTGCTGCGACCATGGGACCAGCTCTCGTCACTCGGTACCTGCCCAAGTCGATCAGCGGGCAGGCCGAGCGGCTTCAAGGCGAGGTCTTGCGCAAGCAGCGCGAGCAGAATCGGCTCCTGCTGAAGGTGGGCACGGCCCGGGGGCCGATGCTTGTCACCTTCACGCAGAAGGTCGCCGAGCTGGACCTGCTGCTCGAGGCCGGGGATACGGTGACGCTCATCACGACCGGCCATGCGACCTTTGTCGAAGATCCAATCCTTGACCGAGTACAGAGGCCGGGGGCAGCTGGGCTCGCACCCGCACCGCCCCCCGCCTCGTCAAGCAGCCCGCAGGCTCCGAAGGACAAGGCGAGTCGATGAGGTCATCCTGGACAGGAGAGGATGCACTGCTTGGTCAGGGCCTGATCCGAATCGGAACTTCGGCAGGGATTAGATAGTGCGAGCGGAGGTCGCGGCGCACCGCGTTCATCGGCCATGACAGGACGTATCAGCTGATCGCCTGGCGCCGCTGGGGCCTCATCCTCGGGGCAGGTCTCACCGCCGTCCTCCTCGGCTATAGCGTCTGGCTCGTCCTCGCCGACGCCCCAGCGTACCAGTTCTTGGTCCGTCTCTATCTTGACCGATTCTTCCTCAAGAAGACGCTGCGCCAGTGGGGGATCTTAGCGCCCGTCATCTTCATGGCGCTCCAGGCTCTTCAGGTCATCATTGCCCCCATCCCCGGGGAGCTCACGGGCATCCTCGGCGGCTATCTCTTCGGTGAGTGGCTGGGCCTCATCTACTCGACCATCGGGTTGACGGTGGGCTCGGTGGCCGCCTTCGGTGTGGGCCGCTGGCTCGGCGCCCACTACGTTCGTACCCTGGTCAGCCCAGCGACCTGGGACAGGATGGGCTTCATCGTGGAGGCCGAGGGCGCCATCCTCTGCTTCATCATTTACCTCATCCCGGGCCTGCCGAAAGACATGGCCTGCTACCTCTTCGGGATGAGTCCTCTGCCGCTCTGGGTCTTTACGCTGGTCTCCACGCTTGGCCGCATCCCTGGCACCTGGGTCTTGTCAGCTCAAGGCGCCCAGACGGCAGCCGGCAACTATCTCCACGTGATTCTCCTCACGGCCATCGTGGTGGCGGTGGCCTTGCCGCTCTACTCCTATCGGAACCGCATCGTCTCCTGGTTCCGCGGCCGCTACCCGAGGTAGGCGACCCGGCAGGGAATACCCGAAGGGACCTTGACAGGAGGAACTGACCCCCACGGCCGCTACTGTTGGCCGAACTCCTTCGCGGCGCCTCCCGAAGATCGGCCAGGAGATCGCTCGCTTCGCCTACCACTCTGCCTGGCGAGAGGGCGAGGTTCTGGCCCTGCACTGGGAGATCGTTGACCGTCGGGCGGGCGAAGTTCGCCTCGCCGACTCGAAGAACGACGAGCCCAGGAGTCTACCCCTGGAGGGGGAGCTTGCCCGAATCATCGAGCACCGCTGGGCGGCTCGGGTTGTTGCCCGGCGGATCGTGCCCTGGGTCGTTCACCACCGCGGGGGCCGCCCGGTCGCGGAGACGACGCTGCGCGGGTGGTGGCGCGATGCGGCCACGCGCGCCGGCTATCCCGGGGTGGTCTTTCACGACCTCCGGAGATCCGGGATCAGGAACATGATCCGGGCGGGCGTGAGCGAGCCGGTGGCCATGTCAATCTCGGGCCACCGAAGCGTCGGGTTCCGGCGGTACAACATCACCACCACCGCGGACCAGCGTCAGGCCCTCATCAAGACCGACGAGTATGTCGAGACTCGACGAGCATCCACGTTGACCAAGTCCAAGGGTCGGCGGTGATGGCAATGCCTTCAGGGAGGGGCTGCTACCTTGACTTCGGGTGGCGCCTTGGCTCCCGCTGGGAGAGGGCGCTACCCGCGGCGGACCGCTCAGCCTTCGTCGAGCGGGGATCGCGTAGCACCCGCGCCGCGGCGCTCGCGGCCCTGTTGCTGGTCACCTCCTTTCAGGCGAGACTCGGACAAAACACGGACAGGCCCGGCCCTCCGTGCGCGCTAACCCCGCGTCATCTCACGAGCAGCCGGTGGTGGTGCCGCAGGTGATGCACTTGAGGCAGGTGCCGTTGCGCACCATGGTGAACTGGCCGCAGTCGCCGCACGGGTCGCCCTCGTAGCCCTTGAGCCGCGCAATCTCGGACGCGGAGAGCTGCTTCAGCGCGGCGGCCACCGGCCCGCTGCCCCCGCTCACGCGCGCGATGGCGCGCGCGGTCACCGGCGCGGCCCCCGGACGAGGGGCGGCCGGGGGCTCCGGCGCCGTCAGCTCAACGGGCACCGAGGTGGACGGGAGGGCCGCGGCCACCGGGCCCTCGCCCGGCCGGCTGCCGATGGCGTCCGCGCGCAGATCCTCCTCGGGCACGTGCGAGAGATCGGTGCGCCCGAGGTAGGTGATGGCCAGCTCGCGGAAGACGTAGTCGATGACCGAGGTGGCCATCTTGATGCGATCGTTGCCGCGCACCATCCCGTTGGGCTCGAACCGCGTGAAGACGAAGGCGTCCACGAACCGCTCGAGCGGGACGCCGTACTGCAGCCCGAGCGAGATGGCGATGGCGAAGCAGTTCATCAGGGAGCGGAAGGCCGCCCCTTCCTTGTGCATGTCGAGGAAGATCTCGCCGACCGTCCCGTCCTGGTACTCCCCGGTGCGGAGGTAGACCTTGTGGCCGCCCACCACCGCCTTCTGGGTGTAGCCCGAGCGGCGGTCGGGCAGGCGGTGCCGCTCGCGGAGGTACTGGGTGACCACCCGCTCGGTCATCTTCTCGGCCACCGCTTCCACGTCGGCGGCCACCGCCTGCTCTTCTTCCTCGTCCGTCGTGGAGTTGAGCGGCTGCGAGAGCTTGGAGCCGTCGCGGTAGAGGGCCACCGCCTTGAGCATGCCGCGCCAGGCGAGGTCGTAGGCCCACTTGACGTCCTCGATGGTGGCGTCCTGCGGCATGTTGATGGTCTTGCTGATGGCGCCCGAGATGAAGGGCTGGGCCGCCGCCATCATCCGGATATGCGCCTCGGTGGCGATGAAGCGCGTGCCCTTCTTGCCGCAGCGGTTGGCGCAGTCGAAGACGGGCAGGTGGGCGGCCTTCAGCCGCGGCGCGCCCTCGACGGTCATGGTGCCGCAGCAGTAGTCGTTGGCCGCCTCGATCTCGGCGGGGGTGAAGCCCAGCGCGCGGAGCAGGTTGCCGTTCCACTCGGCGAGCTGCGCCTCGTTGAGGCCCAGCCGAGCCGCGACATAGCCCTCGCCGAGCGTCCAGGTGTTGAAGGCGAAGGTGATGTCGAAGGCGGTCTCGATCGCCGCCTCCAGCCGCTGCAGGCCCGCGTCGTCGAAGCCCTTGGCGCGGAGCGTGTCGTGGTTGATGAACGGCGCGCCCCGCAGCGTCTTGCGGCCGACGCAGTAGGCCACGATGTCGTCGATCTCGCCCGGGGTGTAGCCCAGGGTCTCGAGCGCCAGCGTCAGGCTCTGGTTGATGATCTTGAAGTAGCCGCCCCCCGCGAGCTTCTTGAACTTCACCAGCGAGAAGTCGGGCTCGATGCCGGTGGTGTCGCAATCCATGACGAGGCCGATGGTACCGGTCGGCGCCAGGACCGTGACCTGGGCGTTGCGGTAGCCGAACTGCTCGCCGAGCCCGACCGCCCGGTCCCAGGTCTCGCGCGCGGCCAGGAGCAGCGGGGCGGGGCAGTGGGCGGGGTCGATGCCGAGCGGCGTGATGCTGAGGCCCTCGTACTCCACCGGGGCGACGCTGTAGGCGGCCCGCCGGTGGTTGCGCATCACGCGCAGCATGTGGTCCTGGTTCTTGTGGTAGCCGGGGAAGGGCCCCAGGTCACGCGCCATCTCCGCCGAGGTCGCGTAGGCCTCCCCGCACATGATCGCGGTCATCGCGCCGCAGATGGAAGTCGCCTCCGGGGAATCGTAGGGGATGCCTCGGCGCATGAGCACGGTGCCCATGTTGGCGTAGCCCAGGCCCAGGGTGCGGAAGTCCCAGCTCCGCTGGGCGATCGCCGGGCTCGGATAGGCGGCCATCAGCACGCTGATCTCGAGCACCGAGGTCCACAGGCGGCACGCGTGGCGGAAGCCGTCCACGTCGAAGGTGCCGTCCTCGTGGAGGAACTTCACCAGGTTGATGGAGGCGAGATTGCACGCGGTGTCGTCGAGGAAGAGGTACTCCGAGCAGTTGTGCACGACGAGCCCGCCCGCCACGAAGTGGTGGGTGACCTCCTCGGTCAGGTCGAAGACGTCCGCCTCGCCCGCCGGCTCGATGGCGACGACCTCGTCGGTCAGCTCCTCGCCGGTCACCGGCTCTTCCCCGTTGAGCCGGGCCAGGGCCTGCGCCTTCGGGCTCTTCGCGTGGAAGCCGATCGCCTGCTCGAAGAGCGGGCAGGACGCCCGGCTGATCCGGAGCGAGTGGGTCGGGTGGGGCCGCGCCGCCGTCGCCTCGGCCAGCCGGGTGTCCTCGTAGAGCCGCGCCTTGATGCCGAAGGCGAGGAGCAGGAGCTGGGTCTGGCGCAGCAGCTCGGGCGACGTCGAGTCCAGTGAGATGTAACGCGACTGCTCGCCGTAGTTGGCCACGGTCGCATCGGCGGTGAAGAGGCCGCGGAGCACCGCGGCCAGGGCCGGCTGGTCCAGGCCGAAGACGGCGGGGGCGAAGCGGATGGCCGCCGCGCCCTCGTCGAGTATCGCGAACTCGCGGAAAACCGCCACCGCGGTGGCCTCACTCAGCATGAGGCGGGCGGTGGCGGCGCTCCGGGTGATGACGCCGGTGCCGGCCTGCCGTCCCAGCCCGCCCACCGCCTGGAGCGCGGCGCGGCCGGCGTGGACCGCGTCGGCGACCGCGGCCAGGAGCGGAGACTCACCCGCGTCGGTGGTGAGCACGAGGGACTCCTGCGCGCGGCCCTTGACGACCGACTGGGTCAGGTAGCCTTCCGCCGCGGCCACGCCGACGCCCAGGGCCAGGTCGGTGGCGAGGGTGCGCCGGCCGAAGCCGGGGCCCCGGAGCATGAGACGGTTGCCCACCGTCAGGTCGGCCACCGCCACGTCGCCGCGGCCCACCGTGAGGACCTTGTGATCGCCGGTGATCCGCACCCGATAGCCCAGGCGCGTCCGGAGGTCGAAGACGGGCTTGTGGCCGGTGGGGATGATGCGGGTCACCAGGTGCGGCTGGCCGTCCGAGCCGATGACGCGCGCGGTCTTGCCCACCAGGGCGTCGATGCGCTGCCAGCCTTCCGCGGTGGCCACCAGGGTCTCGCCGGTCACGCAGGGGTTGCTGGCGTTGATCCGCCCGTCTTCGGGGCAGGTGTGCCACTCGTTGATGGTGGTGTCGTACTGCACGCCGGGGTCGGCGCAGGCCCAGGCCGCGTGCGCGATCTCGTCCCAGAGCTGCTCGGCGGGGATGGACCCGGCGCTCTTGCCGTCGGTGCGGCGCTTGAGCTCCCACTGGCCGCGGCGCGCGAGCACGTCGAAGAAGGCGTTGGGCACGCGCACGCTGTTGTTGGAGTTCTGGCCGGAGACCGTGTAGTAGGCCTCGCTATCCCAGTCGGTGTCGTATTCCGGGAAATGGATCTCGCGCACGCCCTGGGCGGCCAGGAGCAGCACGCGGTGGATGTAGCCCTCGGGGACCAGGGCCGCGCGCGCCTCCCGCACCGCCGAGCGGAGGGCGGGGTTCTTCCGCGGGTCGGCCTCGACGCCCGCCGGGGTGCGCACCGCGGCCAGCACCGCCTGGAGCCGCCGCTTGGTCATGCGCGAGCCGCTCACCAGCGCCGCCACCTTCTGCTCCTCCACCACCTTCCACCGGATGAAGGTGAGGATGTCCGGGTGGTCGAGGTTGAGGATCACCATCTTGGCGGCCCGCCGGGTCGTCCCGCCCGACTTGATGGCGCCCGCCGCGCGGTCGCCGATTTTCAAGAACGACATCAGACCGGAGGACTTGCCGCCGCCCGAGAGCGGCTCGTTCTCGCCGCGCAGGCTGGAGAAGTTGGTGCCGCTGCCCGAGCCGTACTTGAAGATGCGGGCCTCGCGCGTCCAGAGGTCCATGATGCCGCCATCGTTGACCAGATCGTCGGAGACGGACTGGATGAAGCAGTTGTGGACGATGACGTTGTTGGAGAGGTACTGCCCGCTCTCGGTCTGGATGTCGAACACCGGCTGCACGCCCACGCACTCCACCCGCATCACTGTCTCGTCCCGCAGCGCGGCCAGCCGCTTGCCCGCGAACTGGTCGGAGCAGGCGGTGTCGAGCTTCTGGCGCTTGTCGTCGGAGACGAAGCCGATCAGGTCCCGGAAGCGGGTCCGCGCCTCCGCGTGGACGATCGAGATGACGTAGGGCGCGCGGCGGCTCTCCCGGGTCTCGGAGCCACGCCCGAGCTTTGCGTAGATGCCCAGGTTGAGCAGGAGGGCCTGCACCCCGTGCCCCAGCGCGGCCGAGATGGTGCTGAGCGTGACGTCGGCCTGGCGGGCCCAGTACGACCGCAACCGCACCGTACCCTGGGCCTGGAAGAGGGCGCCCAGGTAGGCGGCCTGGGCCTCGCGGCCGGCCCGCACGATCATGGCCGGCACCGCGTGGTCGGCGCTCGAGCGGAGCAGGCCGTACTTGTCCACGAAGGGCCGCAGGCGCTCGCCATAGAGGCGGATCCGGTGGATATCGAGCCCCGGGGTGCGCGTCTCCATGGAGCGGACGTGGTAGTGCACCCCATCGAAGACGCGGTGCACGCGCTCGACGATGAAGTCGAGCTCGTCCTTGTCGATGGTGGTGAACTCGACGGCCAGGCTGTGGTCGGTGCCGAGGCCGTCCTGGCCCACGAAGCCGTCGGCCTGCAGCCATCCCACCAGCGCCGCTTCGTCGACCTCGCCGTGGGGCGAGTCCTTGCGCACGTCGGTCCGCGTGGACAGGCGGAGGGCCGCGCCGGGCTCCACCTCGTCCACCCGACGCCAGGCGCCCACGCCGTTGGCGATCGCGTACACCAGGTGGTCGCCGGTGGCCTCGACCGCCACGCCGTTGCGGAGCTCGACGCGGAACACCGCCTTCTCCCCGTTCTCCTTGACCGCCACCACCCGTGTCGTGCCGGCGCCCTCGTCGCGGCCGTCGTAGACCTCGAGGCCGACCTGGTTCTTGGTCACGATCTGCCCGATCGGGATGGGCCCCTCGGGCGTCGAGACCAGGGCGTGATAGGGCTGGCAGGCATGCGGCTGCGGCCGCTCATAGGCGGAGCTGGCCCGCGTGAGGATGCCGGTGTCCGGGTCCACGTAGTGATGGCCCTGGGCCGGGCCGGAGAGCCCGTAGGCGTAGTGGAGCCCGGTATTGAACCACTGCGGCGAGTTGGGGGCCGCGACCTGCCCCGCCAGCATGTAGCAGAGCTCGTCGTAGAAGGCCCGCGCGTCGGAGGGGGTGTCGAAGTAGCCGTACTTCTCCCCCCAGTGCATCCAGCAGCCGGCCAGCCGGTGGAAGACCTGCCGGGCGTCCCGCTCGCCGCCCAGGACCGGTCGGCCGTCCCGGTCCAGCAGCGGCTTGCCGTCCGGGGCATACTGCGGCACCCCGGACTTCCGGAAGTACTTCTGGGCGAGGATATCCGTGGCCACCGCGGACCACCCGGCCGGCACCGAGATCCCGTCTTGGCGGAAGACCGTGGAGCCATCGGGGTTCTTGATCTCCGACACTCGCTGGTCGAACTGAATGCCCGCGTAGGGACTCTGGCCTTCTCTGGTGAACCGCCGGGCAACTCTCATGAGCTCCTCCTAAAGGAACACTGGCCAAACCACGACCTTGCTCGATCCACGGAGACGGCCTGCTTCAGACGGGAAAGGGGGGTTGGGGCGACGCGAGGGCGTCGGGGCTCGGAACGGCGCGCTGTGAACTCGTATGCATATAGGTAGTGTGTGTCTCGCGAACGGACCCCAACATATTGCGCCCCGTCGAACCCTGTCAACAAAAAAAGACGGCAGGAGTTGCACGCATCGCGTCAGCGGAGGGAAAGGCTACGGGGAGGGGTGCTGCAGGTCGAGCGTCGGCTCAGCTAATACGGTGACGGGCTCTTGATCATGTTCTCGCGGCGCTGGAGGTAGCCGTTCCGCACCGCGCTGTACAGGTCGACCGTGGTCTCCTCGAAGCCCTGGTAGAGATCCAGGTTGAGCGACCGGTCATTGATCATGCTGCCGACCTTCATGCCGAGCCGCGTCCAGATGAAGGGCAGCACGTAGCTCAGAGGATCCATGGCCCCGTCCACCGCGGTGCCGATCCCATCGCGGACGGTGAGCGGCGGCAGCAGCGGCAGGACCAGGAACGGCCCGGGCCCGAGCCCCCAGATGCCGAGGGTCTGGCCGAAGTCGGCGCGGGTCCTCTGCAGGTTGAACTCCTGCTTGGCGATGTCGAAGAGGCCGCCGATGCCGACCGTGCTGTTGATCAGGAAGCGGCCCAGCTCCGCGGTCGCGCCCAGGGGGCGCCCCTGCAGCAGGTTGTTGACGACACGCTGGACGACCAGCAGGTTGTCGAAGCCACTGTCGATCATCTGCTGCAGGCGGTCCGGCATCACGAAGTTGTAGCCCTTCGCCACCGGCTTGAGCACGTACCGGTCCAGGTTGTAGTTGAACGAGAACATCTTCTCGTTGAACGGCTCCCATGGGTCGTACTCCTCGAGGATGCCCTCGGCGGGCACGACCGGATCGGCGGCGCGCGCCTGGGCGACCATCCACGCGGGGGCCTGGGCGACCACGAGCGGCCCCACCGAGGCGACCATGTAGGAGGGCTGCGACCCGGGCCGGATCAGCTCGAAGGAGGCCGGCCTGAACGCCACCGTCGCGGCCAAGGCCTGCTCGCCCGCACGGGGCTCCACCATCGCGCCGGTCGGCGGCTGGTCGGGGGCGAGCGCGGCGGCGAGGGGATTGTCCGGATCGGTGGAGCCCGCGGTCGCGGCCGCCATTGACTCGCTGTGCAGCCCGCCGGACAGCGTGCCGCAGCCGCCCATCGCGAGGGCCGAAACCACCACCAGCAGCGCTGCCTGTCGCATGCCGAATCCGAAACGCACGATCCGTGTTCCTCCCGAGTTCTGGCTGGCGCCGCTCATGGGCTCGCTGGTCGAGGCCGGCGTGACCCGGCACCAAGGCAGCAAGGCCAGTGCCACGGCGCGCCACCCGCGAGCATAGGATACCGAGCGCCGTTCTTTCAAGCACTTTCCATACGATACGGAGCCGGGCCGTGCCCCACCTGTAGTCGTTCCCCGTGTGACGGGCCTCACGCCCCCCGGATTTGTCACCCCCGGGCCCGAATGTGTCGAGCGCCGCCCCAGGGGCCGTTGACAGCGCGGGACAGCCGGGCTTCAATGCGGGCGCGATCGCAGGAATTCCGGAAGGCGCTTCGAGAAAGGTGGCCGGCATGATCGAGCTCACGCTGGAGATGGCCGAGCGCGCGTCGCGCGCGGCGCGGGAGAAGGCCAAGGCCCTCGGCACCCCGATGACGATCACGGTGGTGGACGAGGCGGGACGGCTGGTGCTGTGCTCGCGCGGCGACGGCACCGGCTTCTTCACGCCCGAGACCTCGCGGGCCAAGGCGATGGCCGCCGCGAACTTCCGCATGTCCACCGCCGATCTGGCCGAGCGCGTCCAGAAGGGCTCGCCGTTCTGGGCCCAGGTGGGGAGCGCGGTCCCCGGCCAGCTCCTGGCCAGCCACGGCGCGGTGCCGATCGTGGTGAAGGGCCGCGTGATCGGCGCCATCGGCTGCGGCGGCGGTACCGGCGAGCAGGATCAGGAGTGCGCGGCCGCAGGCGCCGCAGTGCTCGCCTAGCCTGCATGGCTAGCGCCCCACGAGGGCGTCGAGGATGGTGACGCCCTCGCCGCGCCGGCCCACCGCCACGGGGTTCAGATCGATCTCCTTGACGGACGCGCCGAGGCTGCGCGCGGCCTCGCCGAGCTGCTGCAGCAGCTCGACGGCGGCGGGCAGGTCGAGCGGCGCGCTGCCCCGCACGCCGTCCCAGAGGGGGCCGATGCGCAGGCTCCGGAGCGCTTCCTCGGCGGCGGCCGCGTCGATCGGCGGCAGCAGCAGCCGGAAATCGCGGAGCACCTCGATGAGGACGCCGCCCGAGCCCACCAGCACGACCGGGCCGAAGATGGGATCGACCTTCACGCCCAGCGCCAGCTCGAGCGCGCCGCGGACCTGGCGCTGCACCAGAAAGCCGTCGAGGGCGACGCCCGGTGCCGCGGCGCGCACGTTGGCCTCGATGCGCCGGCAGGCCTCCGCCACCGCGGCGCGGTCCGCCAACCCGAGGGCCACGCCGCCCACGTCCGACTTGTGGGGCAGGGCGGCGGCGCAGACCTTCACCACCACCGGGTAGCCGAGCTGCTCGGCCGCGGCGGGTGCGGCCGCGGCGGCGGTGACGAAGACGGTGTCCACCAGCGGCAGCCCGAAGGGCGCGAGGAGCCGCTGGCTCTCCCACTCGTTGAGGAACGGCTCGCCGGCCCGGCCGGCCGGAACCGCCGGGGCCGGGGGCGGCGGGGGCGCCTCGAGGGTCGCGCGATCGAGCCAGCGCGCGCGGCGCGCCGTCGCCTGGGCCAGGCAGGCGAGCGAGCGGAGGGCCACGCTGGCGTCGTCGAAGGCGAGCACGCCGCCCGCCCGGAAGGCCTCCACCACCGGACGCTGCGGGCAGCTCACCGCGACGACCTTGCGGGTGGACCGGGCCACCGCGGCCACGTCCCCGACCAGTCGGGCGAGGTCGGTCGCGGCGCCGAGCAGGGCGATCTGGAAGACGATGGCGTCCACGCCGGGGTCGGCCTCGAGCGCGGGCAGCACGCGCGCGAGCATGCCGGGGTCGGTGAGCATCTGCGCGGTGAGATCCACCGGGTTGGCGGCGGCCGCGAAGTCCGGCAGGGCCCCGCGTAGCACCGCGGTCGTCTCCGGCGTGAACTCCGCCGGCGCGAGCCCCAGATCCACGCAGAGATCGACCGAGAGCACGCCGAGGCCGCCCGAGTTGGAGAGGATGGCCACGCGGCGCCCGGCCTCCCGGTAGCCCAGGAAGGCCTGCGGCAGGGCCAGCAGCTCGGCCGGATCGGCGCAGCGAATCGCGCCCCAGTCGGCGAAGACCGCGTCGTAGACCGCGTCCTCGCCCGCGAGCGCGCCGGTGTGCGAGGACGCCGCGCGCCGGCCCACCGCGCTGCGGCCCGACTTGAGCACGAAGACCGGCACGCCGCGGTGATGGGCGCGCGCCAGCGCCCGGCGGAAGCGCCCCGCGTCCTTGATGTCCTCGAGGTAGCAGCAGGCCACGCGCGTCTCCTCGTCCTCGACCACCTCGGCCAGGATCTCGGCCGCCTGCACGTCGGCCTCGTTGCCGGTGCTGACCCAGTAGTTGAGGCCGAGCCCGGCCGCGCGCGCCATCTCGTAGATCATCCCGGCCATGGCCCCGCTCTGGCTCACCATCGCGATGGGCCCGGTGGCGAGGCCGGGCTCGAGAAACGGTGAGGCGAACGTGGCGACGAGCCGCGAGGGCAGGTGGGCGAAGCCCTGGCAGTTGGGCCCGATGATCCGCAGCCCGGTGCGCTCGGCCAGCTCGCGCAGGCGCGCCTGCGCGACCCGCCCGGCTGGGCCGACCTCGGCGAAGCCGCTGCTGAACACGATGGCCGCACGCACGCCCTTGGCCGCAGCCTCCTCCAGCGACTCGAGCACGCGCTCGGCGGGCACCACCACGATGGCCAGGTCGACAGGCTCCGGGATCGCGCCGATCGAGGGGAAGGCGGGCAGGCCCTGCACGGTGGCGCGCGCGGGATTGACCGGGAAGACGCGGCCCGGATAGCCGTGGCGCAGCAGGAAGGCCAGGGGCCGGCCACCGATCTTGACGGGATCGTCGGAGGCACCCACGACGGCAATGGCGCGAGGCCGGAACACCGCACTGAGCCCAGTCACGGGCTCGGAGTATAAGCCGAACGGTTGTCCGCGGCCTGGGGGAGTGCGGGGGCCATTTCGGGGCCCCCGCAGCTGAAGAGCTTGAGGAAGGAGACGGTTGTCTGCCGCTGGGGGAGTGCGGGGGCCATTTCGGGGCCCCCGCAGCTGAAGAGTATTATCAGGTCCTCATGCCGCGGTGGGATCGGCGATCCAAGCTCCTCGTCGCGGCGAGCCTCGCGGTGCTCCTGGCGTTGCTGGGCGGCCTGGCCGTCGACGCGGGCCGCCCCTATCCGGGCTTCTTCGCCACGCCCGACTACCTCGTCGTCCCCGTCGAGCCCGCGGCGCGCGCGGCGGGCCTGCGCGCGGGCGATCGGCTGGTCGCGGTGGAGGGCGACTCGCCGCTCACCCTGGCCGCACGCGTGCGGGCCGCCGCCGGGCCCATCCGCTACGAGGTGGAGCGCGCCGGGCGCCGGTTCTCCGTGGAGCTGGCGCCGCGGCCGTTGACCTGGAGCCGGCTGGTGGACCGCTTCGCGGTCTACTTCCTGGTCTCGGCCATCATGCTGATCGTGGGCGCGGCGGTCTACGCGCAGAATCCCGCGGCGGCGCCCAATCGCCGCTTCCTCCTCTACATGTGCCTCTGGGCCGTCTCCAACGTGGCGGTGCCGGAAGCGGTGCTGGGCGCGCGCAAGTACGCGGCGGCCCTCGTCGGGCTCCTGGCCCCGCTGCTCTCCATTCACGGCTGGGTCTTCTTTCTCACGTACCCGGCCAATGCCGACCGCGAGCGGTGGCTCGAGCGCCACCGCGTGATCCCGCGCCTCTATCGCGTGGCGGTGGCGCTCGGCCTGGCGAGCGCGCTCTCGTTCCTCCTGATCTCGACCTTCGCGCCGGCGCTCCTGGTGGACGGCTGGGTCTATCCGGCCTCCGCGGCCGTGCTCTCGCTGCTCAGCACGCTCTCCTTCCCGATCAAGGTGGGCGCGCTGCTCGACACGCGGCGGCGGGCCGCCTCGCCGCTCGTGAACCAGCAGACCACCGTGCTGCTGCTGGGGATCGGGATGGGGCTCGGCGCCTGGCTCTGCCTCATGCTCTGGCCGCTCCAGCAGCTCTACGGGAGCCCGTTCGATCCGCAGGTGGGCTCGGCCCTCATGCTGCTCTACCCGGTGGCCATCGGCTACGCCACCGTGCGCTACCGCCTCTTCGACGCCAGCGTGGTGATCCGCCGCTCGGTGATCTACACCGGGCTGGCCGGGCTCATCACCGGCGCCTACGCCCTCCTCCTGGCCGGGACCAACGCGCTGCTGGCCCAGACCGACCTCACGCGCTCGCCGTGGTTCTCGGCCGGCTTCATGTTCGTGGTCGTGCTGCTCTTCAATCCCTTGCGCGAGCGGGTGCGGCGGGCGGTGGACCGCACGTTCTTCCGCGAGCGCCACGACTACGCGCAGGCGATGCGCACGCTGGCCCGCTCCATGTCGAGCCTGCTCGATCTGGACGAGATCACTCGGCGCCTCACCACCACCATCGAGTCGTCCATGCACGTGCGGGCCACGCGCCTGCTCGTGGACGGCTTCCCCCATGACGTCCTGGCCGCGCTCGAGATCGCCCCGGGCGCGCTCTCGCGCTACCAGCTCGCCGCCGATCCGCGCTTCGGCGCCGACGGCGGGGCCGCGCTGGGCGCCTATCAGGCGCTGGGCGCGGAGGTGGTGGTGCCGCTGCGCTTCCAGGCGCGCCTGCGCGCGCTGCTGGTGCTGGGGGGCAAGCGGTCGGAGGCGCCCTATACCGGCGAGGACCTCGAGATGCTGGAGGCGCTGGCCGACCAGGCCGCGGTGGCGGTGGCCAACGCGGAGGCGCACCGTCAGGTGCTGGACTACGCCCAGCAGCTCGAGCGCAGCCTCCTCATCCGGGGCAGCCTCGCCAAGTTCGTGCCGCGCCGGGTCCGCCAGCTCATCGAGGAATCGCCGGAGGCGCCGTCGCTGGAGAAGCGGGAAACCGACGTCAGCGTGCTCTTCGCCGACATCAGCGGCTACACGCGGCTGTCCTCGCGGCTGCCGCCGGACGACCTGGCCTCACTCGTGGAGCGCTACTTCGGCGCCTTCCTCGACGAGATCGTCAAGCACGGGGGCGACGTGAACGAGACCGCGGGAGACGGGCTCATGGTGATCTTCCACGAGGGCCCGCACGCGCGCGCGGCGGTGGACGCGGCGCGGGCCATCCACCGCCGGGCCGCCGAGATCGGGGCGGAGCTCGCCGACCGCTTCGAGCCGGTGGCCATGCACGTGGGGGTCAATACCGGGCCGGCCCTGCTGGGCGCGACCAAGATCGAGGGCAGCGCGGGCACCCGCTGGACCTACACCGCCTCCGGCATGACCACGAATATCGCGGCGCGCCTGGCCGCGCAGGCGGGCGACGGCGAGATCGTGATCAGCGAGGCCACGCGGACGCGGCTGGGGGACGACCTGCTCGTGGAGGATCTGGGCGTGCGGGAGCTGAAGAACGTGGAGACGCCGATGCGGTTGTTCCGGCTGCGGTAGGGTCGTCCAGGCCGAGTGGCTGGCAGGCCACTGTTCCCTAGCAGAGCCTCAGAGATTGGGACCGATCCTAGGTTGAATCAGTAAGGACACATCGTCCTGTTTGGCCAAATTGTCGCCGTGCCATAATCGACCCGCATGTCGCGGGTGAATAGGCTTATCGCTGCGTCAACTGATCGGTCACGCACCAAAACGACACTGAAGGCCGCTCTGCGTAGGCTTGAATACTTCCTTCGCCTTGACACTTCTTATCCATCTTCGCGGAACAGGAGAGTCTTCGCATGGCGCTAATCCCTGACCGCTCCACGTCGCGCTATGCTGGCCACTATGCTCGCGCGATAGATCCGCAGCGCTTGCTCCAGATCTTCTCCGATTCCCACCGGATCGCGCTCAAGTCTCAAGACCCTTCTACGGCACGGGCTCGCTTTGAACTCGCAGTCGAGGCATATCACCAACTCACGTCGATGACCCTTCCAATGGAGATGCGTGTGGCAATTCAAGGCGCAATGATCATGCTAGCCGGCCAGTTCCCCGTTCAGATGTGTCTCAACGAGGCCCTTGGCCTTTGTGCCAAAGCGCGCAAACTCAAGACGGCACGGCGACAATTGGAGTACCTGAAGCGCGCGCGAGAGATCCTGCTCACGGGCCTCGCTACAAGTCCTGAAGGGGCGCCGGCAATCCAGGCAACGTACGACTGCGTTCTCACCGAAATCACGGAGGTCGAGGCTATTGCGCATGCTCCTCGGCTGGATCGCGAAAGGTGAACGGATATTTCATCTGCGTTCAGAGCGGCCGCAACTAGGCACGGAACCGTCTTGATCGGGCCGGCCGGTTCGGCCTCAAAGGGGTGGCGATGGTAGATGACAAGGAGTGGATTCTGCCTCGAGTCACGGAAGCGCGAAAACTGCATCCGTTGGTCACCGAGGCTGTCGCGGGCCGGATCACAGAGTTGCTGATCGGCCCATTGAACGACAAGCTGCTCTCTGCTGCGGAGCTAACCAGGGTCACGAGCGATCTCCTTGCCGCCATGGTTCCCGTGCCCCCGACGGAGGAGGCGGACTCGTGAGGATAGCCGCTATTCAGCTGTCGTGGTTTCGTGGGGCCGCCGACCCTGTATCGCTCGAACCTGACTGCAAGTCGATGGTGGTATACGGGCCAAACGGCTCGGGGAAGTCATCCTTTGTGGATGCTATCGAGCATGCGCTCAACGACGGCAAGATTCGCCACCTCGCCCACGAATACAGCGGGAAGCACCAGGAGAAGGCGATTCCGAACACCCATAGGCCACCGGCCGCCAAGACCGAGGTCAAGGTGAAGTTCAGGGACAATTCTGAACTGACTATTCGGATCAAGCCGGATGGCTCTGCGACACGCTCTGGCGCAGAAGCGATCGCGATGGGTACGTGGGACTATCGCCGCACTGTCCTGAGACAGGATGAAGTCGCGGCCTTCATCCATGACACGAAGGGGGGTAAATACTCGGCTCTGCTGCCCCTGCTGGGATTGCAACAGATGGAGGTGGCGGCGGAGAACCTCCGGCACCTGTCTAAGGCGGCCGAGCAGCAGTCGAAGCTTAGGGAGATTCAAGGAGAGCTCAAAGGCATCGAAGGGAAGCGGAAACAGGCCTTTGGCGAGAATACCGATGAACAGATCGGCAATACGATCGCCAAACTGCATGCGACATATTGTGCCGGCGAGGCTGCCACGACCGACCCACTAGCTCAATGCGCGGAGCTGGAGACGGCTCTCGATGAGCGAATAGCGCAGTTCTCGACCGATCAGCGACGGTATCTTGTCCTACACGCCACGGCAGGTCTCGACCTCAGGAACGACGTAGCAGCGTTGCGAGCTGCCGGGCGGAAGCTTGCCGGTGCCGTTGAGCCGTTCATCTCCGAAAGGCTGGAGGTATTGCGTTCGACGTCTACACTGGTCGGGAAGTTGGGGGGAGGCGAAGAGGTCGATTGCCCATCCTGCGGTCGGCCCATTGCGGTCGACGCGTTCAAGGCACACGTCGTGGCGGAGCGGGAACGCCTTCAAGAGGTTATCGGCATATTCGAGACGCGACGGACGGCCATCGCGACTTTGTGCGACACCGTGAAGTCGCTGATGGCCAACTTGAGCAAGGACGACGTGAAGTCTTGGCGCGATGCTATCGCGAAGACCGTTCTTGCGGGCAATCTCGCATATCTGGCCACGGTCGACACTGAGGCGCTCCGCTCGTCCTGTGATGGCGAGGACCTGGGCCTCATTGAGGGCGACCTGTTGCCGCTGATCGCTGCCGCGGAGATCGAGGCGAGGCGTGTCCCGCCCGATGTGAAGCAGCTCTCGTCTGACAAGGAGATGATCGGGACGGCGCAGGCGGTAATGGCTGCGAAGGACCAGTCCGCTACGCTGATGCGGTCCCAATCACTGCTTGCCTTTCTGAGCTCTCTAGAGCACGGGATTCGCAGTGAGATCAAGCTTAGGGCCCAAACGGTGATCGATGACATCTCGGCGGATCTCAAGGTGATGTGGACGATCCTAAACCCTGGCAAAGCTATCGAAGATGTGCGCTTCTACCTCCCCGCGGGTGCAGATAAGGCGATCGACATCGCGCTGAAGTTCTATGGTGTCGCTCAAGAGAGCCCGAGGTTGACGCTCTCCGAGGGTTTCCGGAACAGTCTCGGCCTCTGCATCTTCCTAGCGATGGCCAAGCGCGACGCCCACAGGGATCGGCCGCTCTTTCTCGACGACGTTGTTGTCAGCTTGGATCGAAACCATCGGGGTCTGGTGGTGGAACTCTTGGAGAAGTATTTCGGGGACCGCCAAGTGATTGTTCTGACCCACGACCGTGACTGGTTCACGGAGCTTCGCCATCAACTCGACAACAAGGGATGGGTCTTCAAGACCCTGCTGCCCTATGAGACGCCAGGGGATGGCATTCGGTGGTCGCACAGGACGACAACGTTCGATGACGCGCGGGCGCATCTCAAAGATCGCCCTGATTCGGCGGGGAATGACGCACGCAAGATCATGGACGTGGAACTGGGACTGATCGCCGAGCGCCTGCAGGTCAGGCTGGCGTATGCGCGAGGCGAGAAGAACGATAGGCGAGGGGCGCACGAGTTCCTGGTCCGGCTTATGGCCGACGGCAAGAGCTGCTTTCGGAAGAAGGTGGGTGACGGACATACAGCGTACGTCGAAGCGATTGAGTTGCTGGATATTGCGGATCGCCTGTTGATGTCCTGGGCGAACCGAGCATCGCACACGGGGGATCTGGTTCGTGTGGAGGCTGCCAAGCTCATTGATGTCTGCGAGAAAGCGCTGAATGTTTTTAGGTGCGGCACGTGCGGCAAGCTTGTGTGGTTCGCCGATGCCACGGGGCCGGAGCTAGTTCAGTGTGAATGCGGTGAACTTCGGTGGCGGTACGGGAAGGCGTAGTGGTGCGCGGAGGTGGTGATGAGTGATAAGACAGCCATGGGTCAGGGGGGTGGAGACTTCGACCTGAACATCGAGAAGGTTCTTGATGGCTGGGAGGTCACTCATGCGATTCGCGAGTTGATTGCGAATGCGTTAGATGAGGCTGTGCTGTCGAGAACGTCGGAGCCTGTGATCGAACAAGTGAGCCCCGGGACATGGCGGATTCGTGACTTCGGGCGCGGCTTGAAGCATGTTCACTTGACGCAGAACGAGAGCACTGAGAAGCGCGAGCGCGAAGGCGAAGTGATTGGGCGGTTCGGGGTTGGTTTGAAGGATGCGTTGGCGGTTCTCGATCGACGGCGTGCGAGTGTGGTGATTAGGTCACCCCACGGCGACATCAGCCTTGTTCGCCGGGCCAAGGCAGGCTTTTCGGACGTGACGACCTTGCATGCTCGGGTCACACCACCCGCCGAGCCTAGGCTGCAAGGTACTGAAGTATGCCTGTCGGGGGTTACAGACGACGAGATCGAGACGGCTAAGGGCTACTTCTTGAAGTTCTCGGGTGAGACCGTACTTGAGAGCACTAAGTATGGGCAGATATTGGAGCGATCGAATCGCGGAGCGTCCCGTGTGTACGTGAACGGTCTCGCCGTAGCCGAGGAGTCGAATTTCGCCTTCAGCTATAACGTGACCGCGCTCACGAAGACGATGCGGAAGGCGTTGAACCGTGAGCGGACCAATGTGGGTCGTACCGCGTATAGTGAACGAGTGCGGGCGATGCTGCTAGCGTCGGAATCCGAGAGGGTGGCGAAGGAGCTTGTGCGTGACGTTAGTGCCTTGGCTGAGGGTGGCAGTCACGATGAGGTGAAGACCTGGACAGACGTAGGCCTGCGTGGCTGCCAGATTCTCAACGCACGGCAACGGGTGGTGTTCGTCACTGCTCAACAGTTGCTCGACGACAAGGATATGGTGGACCGAGCACGGAGCGAAGGGCGGGAGATCGTGACAGTGCCGGACACTGTGGCGGCAAAGCTGAGTACAGTGGCTGATGTTGACGGAAGACCGATTCAGTCTCTCGGTCAGTTCGCTACGGACTGGTCTGCCAGTGTGGAGTTCAAGTTCGTTAGTGAGGTGGATCTCACAGGCCGGGAGCGTGAGATATACGGGCTCTGGCAGCATATTGCGGAGGCCGGTGGTGGATTGCCGCCGGATTTCCGGGAGCTAAAGGTGTCCGAGACAATGCGTCCGTCCGTTTATGAAGGGATAAGGCCGGCGGGATTGTGGGAACCTCTGACCGGACGGATCATCATTCATCGGGGTGAGTTGAAGAATGTGGAGGCCTTTGCGGGTACCCTACTGCATGAGTTGACGCACGCGCGGTCGGGCGCAACCGACGTGACTCGAGAGTTCGAGGTGGCGCTCACGGAGGCGATGGGGCGGATTGCAGCAACGCTCTTGAGAGAGAGACGGGCGTGATCGCAGTCATTCCGCAGCGGGGTAGGCCGTCCGCGCGCGAGGTGTGTCCGAGCTGCTCCGTCAGGGAGAAGCTAGCGGGAGATGGTGAGGCGCTCGCGGCCGTAGTTGTCGTCGTCGACCCAGGGGCGGCCCTCGGCGAAGCGCGCGGCGCGGAAGGGCGTGAGGTCGACGGTGCGTGGCTTGCCCTCGAGGACCCACTCGGCCAGGCATCGGCCGATGGCGGGCGAGGTCTTGAAGGACGTGCCGGAGTCGCCCAGCATCACGTAGAGGCCGGGCACCGACGGGATCTGGTCGATGATCGGGCGGCCGTCGGGGCTCATCATGATCATGCCGGCCCAGCCGCCGCGCATCGTGGAGTCGGCGAAGAGGGGCAGCCGGTGGCCGAGCCGCTCGCGGCAGAGCGCCACGTAGCCCTCGTCCACGCCCTCGTGCAGCTTGTCGGGGTCGCCGCCGTAGGCCGCGCCCAGCTCGACGCCGATCAGGGTCAGGTTGCCGTCCACCGGACGGATCCACGCCTTCTGGCCCGAGTCGATCACCACCGGATGCTTGCGGGTCAGGCTGGGCGGCCAGCGGAAGAGCGAGACCTGGATGCGAAAGGGCTGCAGGCCGAAGTCGAGCCCGAGTGGATCGAGCAGCGGCTGGCCCCAGGCTCCGGGCACCAGCACGACGACCGGCGCCTCCACCCGCCCGCCCGCGGTCTCGACGCCGGCGACGCGGCCGCGCTCGGTCAGGATCCGGGTGACGTGACAGCCGGTCTCGATGGTGACGCCCATGCGTTGCGCGGCGGCCGCGAAGGCGAACGCGGTGGCGCTCGGATCGGCGTAGCCGGAGCCGGGCTCCCAGGCGGCGGCCCCGATGTCGTCCACGCGGCACTCGGGGAAGATCTCGCGGACGTCGTCGCGCGAGACTTCTCGAGTGTCTACGCCGAGTCGCTGTTGACGAGCGAGGTTGCGGCGCAGGGCGGCCTCGTAGCCGGGCGGCACGAGCTGGAGGAAGCCCGGCGCCTCGAAGCCGCAATCGCCGCCGACGATGGAGGAGAACTCGCGGAAGATCTTGAGGCTCTCGATGGCGAGGCGCGACTCGGGCTCGTTGGTGTAGTGCATGCGCACGAGGGCCCCGGATTTGCCGGTGGCGCCGGCCGCCAGATGGCGGCGCTCCAGCAGCCGGACGTTCTTCGCGCCCATGCTGGCCAGGTGAAACGCCGTGCTCGTGCCGTTCGCGCCGCCGCCGATGATGACGATGTCCGCTGTCGCGCTCATGGGGTTGGATTCTGTCACGTCTGGTACAGGTTCGCCACCGGCGGCCCGGCTTGACAGGGTGGGGGGAAACCCCTATAAATGACGCACCGCGAGCGGTCTCCGTCGCCCGCCGCGGTATCCAGACGGAGCCCCGACGCAGCTCGAACCCGAGGAGGAACCACCACCATGGAATTGACCCGACGTGACCTGCTCAAGGGAGCGGCCGCCCTCGGCGCCGCCGCCACGGTGCCCCTGACCGCGACCGGCGCCGCCCTGGCCCAGACCACCCAGAAGAAGGAGCTGGTGACCGCTCAGGCGGGCGACATCTCCAAGTTCGACCCGCACTTCAGCACGTCATCGAACGACATCCGCGTGTCGTTCAACGTCTTCGACAACCTGACGAGCCGCCATCCGGACGGCAAGCTCTACCCCGGGCTTGCGACGGAGTGGAAGCTCGACGGTCAGACCACGTGGCGCTTCAAGCTGCGGCAGGGCGTCAAGTTCCACAACGGCGATGCCTTCACCTCCGCCGACGCCAAGTTCAGCATCGAGCGCACCTACGACCCGGCCGCCAAGACGATGGTGGCCACCGCGCTCGCCACGATCGAGAAGATCGAGGCGCCGGATCCCTTCACGCTCGTCATCACCACCAAGAAGCCGGACCCATTGCTCCCGGGTCGCCTCGCGTTCTACGGCGGGCAGATTGTGCCGAAGAAGTATCTCGAGTCCGTCGGCAATGACACCTTCAATGCCAAGCCCATCGGCACGGGCCCGGTGCGCTTCGGCTCCTGGGTGAAGGACGACAAGGCGGTGCTCGAGGCCAACCCCGACTACTGGGGCGGCAAGATCGAGGTCGACCGCTGGACCATGCGGCCCATCCCGGAGACGGCGCCCCGCATCGCGGCGCTCCTCAAGGGCGAGGTGGACATCATCACCCAGCTCCCGCCCGATCAGGGCGAGCGGGTGACCGGCAACGCCACCACGCGCGTGGCGGGCGCGCTCTACGCGGGCCTCTACGTGCTCGGGGTGAACAGCAAGCGGCCGTCGCTCGACAACCCGCTCGTGAAGCAGGCGCTGTCCCTCGCCATCGACCGCGACGCGATCGTGAAGGAGCTGTGGCGCGGGCGCGGCATCGTGCCCAACGGCCCCATCGCCAAGGGCGACAACCACTATGACGCGAGCCTGCCGCCCCTGGCCTACAACCCGGCCGAGGCGAAGGATCGGCTCAAGAAGGCGGGCTACAAGAACGAGGAGATCTTCATCGAGACCACGGTGGCCTACGTGGCGCAGGACAAGGCGATGGCGGAAGCCATCGCGGCCATGTGGAAAGACATCGGCGTCAACGTGAAGGTCGAGGTCGTCGAATACTCGGTGCGCGCCCAGAAGAACCGGGAGAAGAGCTTCAAGGGCATGTGGTGGTCCGACCCGACCTCGACGCTGGGGGACCCGGACGGCATGATGTGGCGGCTGCTGGGCCCCGGCGGGCCGATGGACTACTGGCGTGACGCCCGCTGGGACGAGCTGGGCAACTCGGCGCGATTCAGCGTGGACGAGAAGTTCCGGGCCGGGGCCTACAAGGAGATGACCAGGATCTTCCTGGAGAGCCTGCCCTGGCTGCCGGTCATCCAGCCGTACGAGGACTACGGGCTCCAGAAGTACGTGGACTTCACGCCGAACCCGAACCAGCAGTTCGAGGTGCGCCGCTTCAACCTGAAGCTTCGTCGCGCGTAGTCCCCCTCACCCTGCCCTCTCCCCACCGGGGAGAGGGTGGGGAAGAGGGGAGGTCAGTCATGCGCGGGTTCGTCCCGTTCCTCGGCCACCGCCTCTTCCGCGCCCTCATCGCGCTCTGGCTCGTGTCCACCGTGGTCTTCGTGGTCATGCGCCTGTCCGGCGACCCGGTGCCGCTGCTCCTGCCCCCCGACGCGCCGCACAGCGAGATCATGCGCGTGCGCCGCGAGCTGGGCCTCGACCAGCCGATCCCGGTGCAGTACGTGATCTTCCTCTCGAACCTCGCGCGCGGCGACTTCGGCCGCTCGATCCACTTCCGCGAGCCGGCGTTCAACGTCGTGCGCGGCTACTTGATGGCCACGCTCGAGCTGGGGCTCACCGCCTTCGTGCTCGCCGCGGTGGTGGCGGTGCCCGTCGGGCTCTTCTCCGCCATGCGACGCAATACTCTGGTGGACCACGTGGCGATGGGCCTGGCCCTGGTCGGCCAGTCGGCGCCCACCTTCTTTCTCGGTATCCTCTTCATCCTGCTGCTGTCGCTGAAGGCCGACCTCTTCCCGACCTCGGGCCGCGGCGACTGGCGCAACCTCGTGCTGCCCGCGCTGACCCTGGGCGCGTTCACCATGGCCTCCATCGCCCGGCTCACCCGCTCGGCGGTGCTGGAGGTGCTGGGCGCGGACTACATCCGCACCGCGCGAGCCAAGGGCGTGGCGGAGACATGGGTGGTGGCCAAGCACACGCTCAAGAACGCGGCGATCCCGATCGTGACGATCACCGGGCTGCAGTTCGGCACGCTCCTGGGCGGCGCGGTCGTCACCGAGACCGTCTTCGCGTGGCCCGGCATCGGGCGGCTCGCGGTGCAGTCCATCTACAACCGCGACTACGCGGTGGTGCAGTGCACGGTGTTCCTGGCCGCGCTCATGTTCGTGGTGATCAACTTCTTCGTGGATCTGATCTATGGCGTCCTCGATCCCCGCATCCGCGCCGGCTGACGCGGCCCTCGCCGCGCCCGCGGTCCGGGTTCCCGCGCGCCGCCGCCGGTTCCCCGGGCTGGTGGTGGCGGGCGTGGGCTTCGTCGCGGTGCTGCTGCTGGTGGCGGCCGCCGCCCCGCTGCTCGCGCCCCAGGACCCGGTCCGTCAGGCCCTGCGCGGCCGCCTCGCCGCGCCGACGTGGAAAGGGTCGGACGGGCGCGCCCACCTGCTCGGCACCGATCACCTGGGCCGCGACGTGCTCTCGCGCGTGATCTACGGCTCGCGCGTCTCGCTGGTGATCGGCTTCGCGGCGGTGCTGGTGGGCGGCGTGCTCGGCTCGGCCGCGGGGCTCGCGGCCGGCTTCAGCCGCGGCCGCCTGGACGCCGTCATCATGACGGTCGCGGACGCGCAGCTCGCCTTCCCGTTCATCCTGCTCGCCATCGGCATCATCGCGGTGCTGGGCCCGAGCTTTCCGACGCTGGTGGTGGTGATCGGGCTCTCCGGCTGGGTCTCCTACGCCCGCATCCTGCGCTCGCAGGTGCTGGTGCTGCGCTCGCGCGAGTTCGTGGAGTCCATCCACGCTCTCGGCGGCTCGCTCGCCCGCGTCGTGCTCCGCCACGTGCTGCCCAACGTGCTCTCCTCGATCGTGGTCATCGCCACGCTGGAGCTGGCGCGGGCCATCGTGCTCGAGGCCACGCTCTCCTTCCTGGGCCTGGGCATCCAGCCGCCCACGCCGTCCTGGGGCGGCATGGTGCAGGAGGGCCGCGAGTACCTCGACTCGGCCTGGTGGATCTCCACCTTCCCCGGGATCGTGCTCATGATCACCTCGATCGTGGTCAGCCGCACCGGCGACTGGCTGCGCGACGTGCTGGACCCGACTCTCCGCGGGGAGTAGGACGAAAGGAGGAGCGAAGATGCCCATCACCGAGCTGATCGAGTACGAGTTCGCGAGCGACGAGGTGCGCGCGGTCTACGACGACATCATGGCCACCCGCAAGACGGACTGGATCAACAACTTCTGGAAGGCGCTCGCCAACCACCCGCCGACCCTGCGCCGCACCTGGGAGAGCATCAAGCAGATCATGGGGTCGGGCGCGCTCGACCCCCTGACCAAGGAGATGATCTACCTCGCGGTGAGCGCGGCCAACGGCTGCGACTACTGCATCGCCTCGCACACCGCGGGCGCGCGCCGGGCCGGCATGACCCCCGCCATGCGGGGCGAGCTGCTCGCGGTGGTCGGCATGGCCTGCGAGACCAACGCCCTGGCCGACGCCTATCAGGTGCCGGTGGACGAGCGGTTCCGCGACCCCGATCCCGACCCCGACTGAGCCGCCGCCGCGCGCCACTCCAGTCGCAGATCAGCCAGGGTGTGGCCGGCGAGCGCGGCCAGCACGATGGCGCCGCCCACCAGCGAGGGCAGGCCGGGATTCTCGCCGATCGCGAGCCAGACCCATACCGGGCCCAGCACGCTCTCCAGCACCGCGATGAGGGCCGCCTCCGCCACCGGGATGCGGCGCGCGCCCGCGGTGAACAGGATCATGCCGAGGCCGAGCTGGCCGCTGCCGAAGAGGGCCAGCAGCAGGAGATCGCCCAGATCGGCCGAGCCCGGCCGCGCCGCGAAGGACGCCACCAGGCTCGCGAGCGCGGCGGCGAGCGCGGCCGCGGGCAGCATCCGCACGCCGCGATTGCGCCGCAGGAGCACGGTGGCGGCCGCGAAGGACAGGGCCACCGTGAAGGCGAGCAGATCGCCGCCGAGCGAGCCCGCGGCCGCCGCCGTGTAGAAGTACCGCGAGACCATGATGGCGCTGCCCAGGAGCGCCACCCCCATCGCGGCCCATGTCCGCCCCGCCACCCGCTCGCCCATCCAGGCCCAGCCGAGCAGCCCGGCCATGAACGGGCTCAGGCTCTGGATGATCAGCACGTTCGCCACCGACGTGCGGTGGAGCGCCATGATGAAGCAGGTGGAGGCGGTGGCGAAGCAGACCGCCATCGCGAGGCCGGTCGCGCCCATGCCCAGGAAGACGTCGGGCGTCCGGCGGCCCTCTCGCAGCGCGGTCACGCCCACCAGAAAGGCGGCGCAGAAGAGCCCGCGCCAGAACACGGTGGTCCACGGATCGGTGTCCACGAGGCGCGCGATCAGGCCGCCCGTGCTCCAGCACACCGCGGCGGCCGCGACCAGAAGCCGGCCGCGCCGCGCCTCATCGCTCCTCATCGGGCCAGCGCCACGCAGGCGACCCCGGCGAGCACGACGGCGGCGCCGGCCAGCCGCCGCCTGAGCCCGCCTTCCTTGAACCACACGCTGCCGATGACCGCGGAGAGCACGATGGACATCTCGCGGGCCGCCACCACGTAGCCGGTCTTTCCGAACTGGAAGGCGAAGAGGACGAGCAGGTAGCCGGTGGGGCTCATCAGGGCGGCGGCCGCGATCGTCCCGCGGTTGACGCGCCACTCCCGGCGCATGAGATCGCCCTTGGCGAGAGCCACTGGTGTGAGCAGCGCGCACGAGCCCATCTCCATGAGCCAGATGTAGGCGAGCGGGTGCAGGCGCGCCACGCCCGCCTTGTCGAGCAGCGAGTAGGAGGCGATCAGCACGCCGGTGGCGAGCGCCCAGCCGGTGCCCGAGGCCAGGAAGGCCGCGGCCGTCCAGGCGCCGGGCCGCCAGTGCAGGAAGAAGATGCCACTCGCCACCAGGATCACCCCGAGCGTGCCGAGCGGGGAGAGGCGCTCGTCCCACAGGGCGAGCGCGGCCATCGGCACCAGGGCCACCCCGAGCCCGCGCGCGATGGGATACACCAGTGAAAAATCGCCGGTGGCGTAGGCGCGGCCGAGGGTGAAGAAGTAGAGCGCGTGGAGCACGATGGTGCCGATCACGAACGGGACGGCCGCGGCGGAGAAGCCGTGCCGGGCCAGGATCACGAGCGCGATCGGCGCGTAGAGCGCGCTCGCGAGCACGCCGACCCACCAGAGGAACACCACCGGATCGCCCGCGCGCTTGGTGAGCGCGTTCCAGCCCGCGTGGAGCACGGCCGCGCCCAGGACGAGGAGAAGCGCCGCGGCGGTCACCCGGACAGGGTAGGGGTTTCGCCGGGCGACGCCAAGCGATTACTATGGAGACTCGGCAGCGATGGCCTACTCCCTCCGTCTCATCGAGGATCAACTTGCCGCTGGCGCGGCCGCGTCTACCCCGCGCGCGCCCCGCGTGCTCTATGCGGTCTCGGGCGCGCTCCTGGGCGGTGAGGCGACCGAGCCCGTGCCCGCGGTAGGCCCCGCCGACCTCGCCGCGCACGCCGGCTCCGCGGGCGCGGTGCTCTACCGGGTTGAGCTGGTCCGCCAGCCGCCGCCCCCGGCGGGCGGGCGCGTGCTGCTCGAGCACCCGATCGATCTCGCGGGCGGCGCGGGCTGGCTGATGCGCTGCGACCGCGTGGACTTCGAGCCGGGCGGGATCGCGCCGCCGCATCGCCACCGGGGCGGCGGCATCCGCTGCCTGCTCCGCGGCCGCCTCGAGGTGACGGTGGCCGAGGGCGCGCCGCGCACCGTCCAGCCGGGGGAGGCCTGGTTCGAGAGCGGGCGCGAGCCGGTGCTCGCGGTGTCAGCCGCCGAGGCCGAGACCAGCTTCATCCGCTTCTCCATCCAGCCCGCCGCGATTCGCGGACAGAGCTCCATTCTCTACGTGGATCCCGCCGACGCCGGGCGTGGCCGCCCGCGCCGCTACACGGTCTACGTGGACGAGCCGATCGCGCTCTGAGCCCATTGCTCATCCTCATCCTGAGCGCCAGCTACGGATCCGGCCACGCCGAGGCCGCGCGCAGCCTGGCCGCCGCCGTCGAGGCGCGGGGCGGCCGCGCGGAGGTGGTGGATCACTTCCGCGAGCTCGTGCACCCGATCTTCGCGCGCGCGAGCCGCGCGGCCTACTACTGGCTGCTCCGCCGCGCGCCCGGCGTCTGGGCGCTCGCCTACGGCCTGGGCGACCGGATGGGGCCGGAGTCCCCGCTGTCCTTCGGCATGACCCGGGTGGGCACCGCGCGCCTGGCCCGCCTGCTCGACACGATGCGGCCGGACGCGGTCATCACGGTCCACGCGACACCCGCGGTCGCCATGGCCGCGCTCGCGGTGAGCGGCCGGCGCCTGCCGCCCCACACCACCGCGGTCACCGACTTCGTGGCCCACAGCCAGTGGATGCCGAGCCCGGTGGACCGCTACTGCGTGGCCGCCGAGGAGGTGCGGAACGAGTTCGTGGCGCGCGGCATCCCGCCCGAGCGGGTGGTCGTCACCGGCGTGCCGGTGCGCGAGGGGTTCGCGCGCGCGGTGGACGCGGACGCGGCGCGCCGGGCGCTGGGCCTCTCGCCCGGCCTGCCCACCATCGTGGCGATGGCGGGCACCCAGGGCTCGCTCGGCCGGCTCCGCGACGTCACCCGCGCGCTGCTCACGATGGAGCGGCCGATGCAGGCGGTGGTGGTGGCCGGCCGCGACGAGCGCCTGCGGGCCGCGCTCGCGCGCGAGGCCGCGGCCAGCCCCGTGCGCGTGGTCGGCTTCGTGGACGACGTGCGTACGCTCCTCGGCGCGGCGGACCTGCTCGTCACCAAGGCGGGCGGGATGACGCTCGCCGAGGCGACCGCCGCGGAGGTCCCGCTGCTCCTCTACGGCTCGCTCCCGGGTCAGGAGCGCGGCAACGAGCGCTTCGCCTCGCGCGCGGGCATCGCGCTGGTGGCGCGCTCGCGCGGCGAGCTGCGTCGGCTCCTCGATCGGGCGGTGGGCGATCCGGGAACGGTCGAGCGGCTGCAGGGCTCGCTACGGCGCCTGCGTCGACCCGACGCGGCCCAGCACATCGTGGACCTCGTCGTCGAGCAGATCGCCCAGCGCGGCCGCCCGTGACCACGCAGTTCGCCTTCTGCCTCGAGAGCGCCGAGCGCTCGCTCCGGGAAGGGCGCTACGCCGACGCCGAGCACGCGCTGAGCGCGGCCCTCGCGCTCGAGCCGCGCAGCGTGAAGGCACACTTCAAGCTCGGCCTGGCCCTCGAGCGGCAGCGGAAGTGGGCCGGGGCGGAGGCGGCCTTCCGCGGCGCTATCCGTGGCAAGCGCGATCACGCGACCGCGTGGCTGAGGCTCGCGGCGGCGTGCCGGCGCCAGGGCAAGGCGCGCGAGGAGGAGACCGCCTCGCGCGAGGCGGCGCGGCTGGCCCCGCGCAGCGCGGAGGCGCGCCACGGGCTCGCGATCACCCTCGCGCGCCTGGGCCAAACCGACGAGGCGGTGGGCGAGTTCGAGGAGACGATCCGCCTGGCCCCGTCGAACGCGATCGCGCGCCGCGGCCTGGGCCTGGCGCTGGTCGCGCAGGGGCGCGACGCGGAGGCGGCCGTCGCCTTCGCCGAGGCGGTGCGTCTCGACCCGCGCGCCTACCGGGCGCACGCCCAGCACGCGGAGGCCCTGCGCCGCCTGCGGCGATGGGGCGACGCGGCGGTCGCCTATCGCGAGGCCGCCGCCCTTCGGCCGGAGGAGCCCGTCCTGCACGGCCGCCTCGGCCTCGTGCTCGAGCGCCTGCGGCGCTATCGCGAGGCGGTGGCCGCCTACTCGCGGGCGGCCCGACTGGCGCCTACCAGTGGTCGCTGGCGGGCGCGCCTTGGGCGCGTGCTCGAGCGGCAGGGGCGCTTCGCGGACGCGGAGGCCACGCTGCTGGAAGCGCTGCGGCAGGAGCCGGACCTGCTCGACGCCTACGTGGGCCTCGCCTCGATCTATCGCCGCCAGGCCAAGTGGGACGCGGAGGCGCGCGCCTACGAGCGCGCGATCCGGCTCAAGCCGGACGATGCGCACCTGCACGCCGATCTCGGCCTGGCGCTGGAGGCGCAGGGGCTGCTCGGAGCCGCCGAAGGCGAATTTCGTCGAGCAGTCGCCCTGGCGCCCGACAACGCGGATCTGCACGTCGAGCTCGGCATCGCGATGGGCCGCCAGGGGCGGCACGCGGAAGCGGAGGCGGCGCTGCGCGAGGCGATGCGCCTCAATCCCCAGGATGCGGTGGCCCGCGCCAACCTCGCGCTCGGCCTCGGCCGGCAAGGGCGCCACGCCGAGTCGGAGGCGGCCTATCGCCAGGCCCTCGAGGTGAAGCCCGACGGTGCGCCGCTGCACCGCGGCCTCGGCATGGCGCTCTACTCGCAGGGCAAGCACGCGGCGGCCGAGGCGGCCTTCCGCGGGGCGGTGGCGCTCAAGCCGGGCTACGCGCGGGCGTGGGGGGACCTGGGCGAGCTCCTGACCGAGACGGGCCGCCACGCCGAGGCAGTGGAGGTCTTCCGCGAGGCTATCCGGGTGAAGCCGCCGCGGGTGGCCTCGCACCGGGGGCTGGGCGCGGTCCTGCTGCTGCAGGGGGACCACGCCTCGGCCGAGGCCGCGTACCGCGGCGCGCTGGCCCGGCGGCCCGACGACGCGCAGAGCCACTTCGGCCTGTGGACCGCGCTCGAGCGGCAGGGCAAAGTCGTCGAGGCCGAGGTGGCCTACCGCGCGGCCATCGAAGTGAGCCCGGACCTGGCCGACGCCCACGCGCGCCTCGGGAACCTGCTGGCCCGCCAGGGGCGGTGGCGCGAGGCGGAGGCCTCCTATCGCGAGGCAGTGGTGCTCGATCCGGGCGACGCACGCTCGCGCCTCGCCCTCAGCGCGGTCCTCCGCCGCCGCTAGCAGCTGTTCTGGTAGTGATGCCGTGGCCCATCGGTTGTTCCGTTCGAGCGCCGGCTTTTTGCCGGCGCACCCTGCAGTCGGGGGGAGGTTCGGAAGGGGGGCGGAGCCCCCCTCCGAGCCTACGTATCGGTTGGATCGGCTTCGATGTTGGTGATGCGGAGGTAGCTGACCGCCACCCGCTCGTCGTCCTGCTCCAGCAGGACGCCGTCCTCGGCGATCTGGGCCAGGCTGCCCGCGATCGGCTCGGGCGCGTTCTTCACCGAGATGAGTACGCGCCGCCCGAGGTGCCGCTGGGCCTCCGCGTGCCACATCGTCTTCTGCACGTCGTCGAAGACGCCGGCGGCCTGGCGCGCCGCCGAGGCCGCCCGGCTCGCCGCGGTGATCGTGCCGAGCCCGGGAACGACCAGGCCGCCGGGGCCGGGCCACGGCGGGCTCGCGGGGCCGCCGGCCGTCGACACCGGCCGGCTCGCCCGATCGGCGGCCGAGGCCGTATCGGCGGTGCCGCCGAGTGGTTCCGCGGGGGCCGGTCGCCCCTCGAGGAAGCGCAGCACCTCGGAGAGGCGCGCCATCAGGTTCGAGAAGATGAAGAGACCCACCAGCGCGCAGCCGAGCGCGACGCCGAGCCCCATCTGGGCCTGGAACTGCCCGAGCTGACCGAGCAGGTAGAGCGTGTAGGTGAAGAGCAGCAGGGGGATCACCGCGGTCAGCGCGAAGACGATCGACGCTGCATTCCGCAGCGTATACGTCCGAGCGTTACTCATGACGCCTCAATCTAGCGCGATCGGCCTCGCGCCCAAAGTTTTGAGAGAGTCGGCGCCGCCCGCCGCCCCCCAGGCTCGTGGCCCGCGTGATAGTATCCGACCGCCAACCATGAGCCCGCCACGGCGTGCCCTCCGCGAGATGCGCGGCCTGGTCTTCGATCTCGACGGTTGCGTCTGGACCGGTGAAGTACTCACGCCCGGCGCCGGCGAGGTCCTCGCCTTGATCCGCCGGCAGGGCAAGGGGCTGTGTTTCCTCACCAATAACTCGCGCGCCCGCGCCCGCACCATGCAGGCCAAGCTCGAGCGCCTGGGCGTGGAGGCCAAGGAAGCCGAGGTGCTCACCCCGCTCGAGATCCTGGGCGAAGTCGTGGCCCAGCGCTGGGGCCCGTCGCGGGTCCTGGCCATCGGCGGCCCGGAGCTGGCCGCGGTGCTGGTGGAGGCCGGCCACAGCCTGGTGGCGGTCGACGCCTACCGCGACGCCACCGTGGTGGTCGTGGGCAACGACTTCGACTTCAGCTATGAACGCCTGACCGCGGCCGCGCGCGCGGTGGACGCGGGCGCCGCCTTCGTCACCCCGAACATCGATCCGCGCCTGCCGATGGAGGACGGCCAGTTCCTGCCCGGCTGTGGCGCCATCGTCGAGGCGGTCGCCTCGGCGGCGGGGGCGCGGCCGATCGTGATCGGCAAGCCCGAGCCGCCGCTCTTCGAGCTGGCGCTCCAGCGAATGGGCCTGACCGTGGACGAGGCGGCGATGGTGGGCGACAGCATCGACTCCGACGTGCGGGGCGCGCGCCGCGTGGGCATGACCGCGGTCCTCTTCGCGCCCAAGGGCGGTCCGGATGGGGTCGCGCACTATGTCGTCAAGTCCATGCCGCAGCTCAAGCGCCTGCTCGGCCCGTAGGGATGCAGGTATTCCTGCATTCGGGCGGGCCGCTCGGGCCGGTGGGCCGCGCGGCCCTGCCCGACTTCTTCGGCCCCCGGCGACGCGTGGCCTTCGTCACCGCCGCCAACCTGGATGATGAGGCGGTTTACTTCGAGCGTGTGCGTGCGGCGCTCGAGCCCGCGCCGCCGGAGGGGGCGGGCCTCGAGCTGCTGCACCTGCGCTGGGATCGCGATCCGCTCGCCACCCTGGCCGACGCGGAGGCCCTCTTCATGGGCGGGGGCAACACCTACGCGCTGCTCCAGCGCCTGCGCGGCGCCGGGCTGCTCGAGGCGATCCGCGCGCGCGTGGCCGCGGGCATGCCGTATGCGGGCGCCAGCGCGGGCTCCAACGTGGCCGGGCCCACCATCCTCACCACCAATGACTGGAACGTGGTCGGGCTCGATCGCTTCGACGGGCTGGGTCTGGTCGGCTTCAACATCAATCCCCACTACAAGGAAGCCGACCCGGCCATGGCCGCGTTCAGCGAGACGCGGGACGACCGCATCCGGGAATATCACGTGGTCAACACGAACCCGGTGCTGGGGCTGGAGGAAGGGGCGTGGGTCATCGTGGAGGACGGCGCCGTGACGGTACACGGCACGGCGCGGGTGAAGCTGTTCCGGCCGGCCGCCGACCCGGTGTGGTACCGGGCCGGCGACCGACTCCCAGTGTCCTGACGGCCGTCGATAAGGGCCCATCTGCTTCGTTGGCTCGGTCGCCGCAGCCCTCAACGTACGGAAAGTACGCCTCGGGCTGCGGCGTCCCTCGCCGCCTCGCATCTGGACCCTTCTCGACGCCCTGATCGTTGACGGTCAGCCGGAGCACCTCTGCCCTTTGGGGGTTTCGAGGTTGGCGACCTTGAAGGTCCGGACGAACGAATCCTCCCAGACCTCGAGGGCGAGACGTCCCTTGTCCTCCACTCCGTCGAAAACGTTGAACTTGGCTCGGCGGGTGAACTCGCCCGCGGGGACGCGCTTGGCGAGGTAGCCGAGCGTGGTCTGCTTGTCACTCCAGAGCGCGAGCGTCTCGTTGACGGGCTGCACCGCCCCGCCGCCGGTGCCCGGCTTGAGCCAGGAGAGCACCACCGAGAAGCCCTTCACGTCGGGATCGGACACCAGCGGCTGAAGCTGGGCCATGCGCCGCAGGAGATCCGTGCCGTAGCGGGAGAACATGGCGGAGGCGCGCCGCTCGGTGGGCAGAGCCGCGAACCGCGCGTCTTCGTCTTGATCGATGATGATCCAGACCGAGAGGTAGCGATCGTCCTCCACCGCGCCCTTGGGCTGGCGGAAGCCGATCCCCGCCTTCTGCACGCCGACCCACGGCATGCAGTGGTAGATCTCCTCGCGCACCTGCTTGAGCAGCCCCTGGTGCGTGGTGGCGAGGGTGCGGGCCTTGGCCGTCTTGTACTGATCGACGCTCATGATCGCGTCGTCGGCGGCCGTGGGAACCGGGATGAATAAGATGATGGCGAGCACCGCGAGACGGCGCACGATGAAGCGGATCATACCGTGTCTCATCAGGATCCTCCTGTTAGCGGAGCGCGTTCGGATCCCGACGAGCGCTACTTGAGCGCCCTTCCTTCGGTAGCCCGGCAGTCAGGCTGGGCCTGATCCGTGGCTTTGCGTCCCCGTCTCACGACGGGTTTGCCGTTGTCGGGAAGAGTCTCCGCATGGCAGGAGAGGAGCAAGGGCAATGCCAGCTCCGACCAGCCGAAAGCGCCTGATGCGGTGAGGGGATAGGCCGGCCCGGCCACCCCGCGTGTCACCGGGGTGACGCCGGTGTTGCCCAGGCGTTCGCGCGCTGGATGTATTATCCATGCCGGGATGCTCACGGACGCCCCGGTCGCGGTCAGCCTGCTCTTCGTTGCCATCGTCGTCGGCATGCTCGTCCTCGTGCTCTGGGGCGCCGCGCGCGCGGCGTGGCGGGTGGGCCCCGGCGCGGTGCGGGGCGTGCGCGTCGCGGGCATGGCCCTGGTCGGCTGGCTCGCGCTGACCGGGATGCTCGCGGAGCGCGGCTTCTTCGACGATTTCCAGTCCATACCGCCGCGCCTCGTGCTCGCCCTCGGGCCTCCGTTGCTGACCCTGCTGGCCGTGACGTTCTCGCGCCGGATCGCGCCGCTCCTGGCCGCGCTGCCCCCAGCGTGGCCGGTGGCCGCGCAGACCTTCCGGATCCCGGTCGAGATCGTGCTGTGGCGGCTCGCGGTGGCGGGAGTCATCCCGGAGCTGCTGAGCTTCACCGGCCGCAACGTGGACATCCTGGTCGGCCTCACCGCGCCGGTGGTGGCCTACGCCTGCTTCGTCCGGCGCGCGTGGCCCGCGCGGGTGGCGGTGTGGTGGAACTGGGCCGGCATCGTCATCCTGCTGAACGTGGTGGTGCACGCGCAGCTCTCCGCGCCGACGCCGTGGCGGCTCTTCGAGACGGATCCGCCGACGACCTTCATCGCCGACTGGCCGTACATCTGGCTGCCCGATTTCCTGGTGCCGCTGGCCTGGCTGCTCCACGCGGTCTCCCTGCGGCAGCTCCGGTCGCGACGATGAACGGGAGCGACGACCGGTTCTATCCCCGCGTGTTCGCCCTCGTGACGGCGGCGCTCCTGGCCGGGGCGCTGTTCCTGATCCTGCGCCCATTCCTGGTGCCCATCCTCTGGTCCATGCTGCTCGCCCTCCTGCTCTTTCCGGCGCGGCAGGCGCTGGGGCGTCGTCTGGGTGGCCGCTACGCCTTGACCGCGCTCCTCCTCACCCTGCTCACCACGATCGTCCTGGTCGCGCCGCTGCCGCTCCTGGCGGTGGCCTTCGCGAGCCAGGCGAAGGATCTCTTCGGGCGGGTGCAGAAGGTGGTGGCCGACTCCGGCATCTCGGGCGCCGGCGACGTCCTCGACATCCCGATCGTGAGCCGCTCCATCCGGTGGGTCGAGGCGGTCTCGCCGGTGGACGCCCAGCAGATCCACGGCTGGCTGGTGAGCGGCGCCCAGGCGCTGCTGCAAGGGCTGGTGGCGGTGAGCGGCTCGTTCGTGCTGGGGACGCTGAATGCGCTGGTGGGACTCTCCATCGCGCTCTTCGTGCTCTTCTTCCTCCTGCGCGACGGCGACCAGATGATGGCGACCGCGGTGCGGCTGATCCCGATCACGCTGGAGCGCCGCGGGCAGCTCGTCGACCACGTCGCGGCGGTCACCCGGGCGGTGGTGTTCGGCTCGCTGCTCACCGCGCTCGTCCAGGGGGTGCTGGTGGGCATCGGCTTCGCGCTGGTGGGGCTGCCGTCGCCGGTGGTGTTCGGCGCGGTGGCCGCGGTCGCCTCGCTGATCCCGTTCGTCGGCACCGCGCTGGTCTGGGTGCCCGCGGTGGGTGTGCTGTTCCTGCAGGGGCGCTGGGTGGCCGCGATCTTTCTGGCCGCGTGGAGCGTGGCGGTCGTGTCGAGCGCCGACAACGTGGTGCGCCCGCTCTTCATCTCGGGCCGGGCGCAGATCTCCACGCTGCCGGTGTTCCTGGGCCTGATCGGGCGCCTCAGCGCCTTCGGCCCCATCGGGCTCGTGGTGGGGCCGGTGGTGGTGGCCCTGACCCTCGCCCTGCTGCGCTTCGCGGAAGAGGCGCGCGCGGGCGCCTAGCGCTTCCTCGCGCGCCGCCCCGGCGCGGCGGCCTCCCGTTTGCGCTGGTAGCGCATGTTGACCAGCTCCACCAGGAGCGAGAAGGCCATCGCGAAGTAGATGTAGCCCTTCTCGATGTGCGAGCCCATCCCTTCCGCCACCAGCATCACCCCGATCAGGAGCAGGAAAGCGAGCGCGAGGATCTTGAGGCTCGGGTGGCTGTCGATGAACCGGCTCACCGCGCCCGCGGAGCCCAGCATGATCAGCATCGCGATCACCATGGCGTTCTGGGTACTTTTGAGATCGACTCGAGCGCGCTGAGAGCGGGCGCGAACCCCACTTCTCGAAGCGCCGCCGTGTAGTCGGTCATCCCCTCGAAGAACCACTTGTCACCCGACTTGGACGGCGTGACGCGCAACTTTTGTGGGAGGATCTTGCGGAGCACCTGCTGCGCGGTGCTGGTGTTCTTCCGCAAGTGGGCGCGCCAGTCGGCCATCAGCGCCTCCATCTCCGCCGCGATGTCGGCGCGGACCGCCCGGGAGTCGATGCCCTGGATCGCCGCGGCGCCAGACAACTCCTCCTCGACTCGATCCAACCGCGCCCTGCGCTGGTTGACCGCGTCGCGCACCTCCTCGACCTCGCCGCTGGCCAGCGAGTCGACCAGGCGCTTGATCTCGGCGCGGAGTCGCTTGGCCTCGGCCCTGAGCGGCTCCGGGTCGGCCTGCGCGGCTCGGTGCGCCTCCAGCGCGGCCTCTATCTTCGACATCACGATCTTGCTGACCAGCACCTCCGCGAACTTGTCCAGGATGAAGTGCTCCGCAGCCTTCACTAGGAGGCCGCGCTGGTTGGAGCACCTCACCGCCCCGAGGTTGTGCCTCCTCGTGCAGAACAGCCGCTCCTCGCGTTTCTTGCTGTACTGGACGTGCATGCTGCCGCCGCACACGCCGCACGCGAGGAACGGCGCGAGCAGGTGCCTCGACTCCGTCGGCCGGGACTTCAGCCGGCCGTCTGGAGAGCGCCAGGTCCGCTCGGTCGCGACCTCGTTGACGGCCTGCGCCGCCCGCCACTGCGCATCCGTCACGATGCGGAGCGCGGGCGCCTCGCGCCTGACCACCGACTCCAGAGATTTCTCGACCACCGTCGTGCCGCGGCGCTTGGTCCGCCGCCTGAGCCCCCACACGCGGGTGCCCGCGTAGGTCTCGTTCCTGAGGATCGAGCCGACCTGCGACCCCCACCACAACGTCGCCCCGCTCGGCGACGGAACCTTTTCGCGGTTCAGCTCCTTCGCGATCTTGAAGTAGCCCGCGCCGTCGATCCGGCGCTTGAAGATCCGGCGGATGACGGCCGCCTCTGAAGGTTTGATCGTCCGTTGCTTGCCTGCGGTGGCGTAGCCGTACAGTCGGCCGCCGGTGGACTCACCTCGCTCGGCCTTCTGGCGGAGGCGGTCGCGGACCCGTTGGCTCGTTTTCCTGCGCTCGGACGCGCCCGCCCAACTCTTTATAAATTGCTCGATCTCGCCGAGCTCGTCATTGACGGAGATCTCCTTGCCGTCGAGGTACGAGTAGATCTTCACGTCGGCGTCGTTGAGCGCCTGGATCAGCGCGAGGGTCCGGATGGTGTCGCGGCCGAGGCGCGACTGCTCGCTCACGACCAGCGCGTTGAGCCGGTGCCTCTCCTTGACCGCCGACAGCAGAGCGTTGAGGCCCGCGCGCGACTTGAACTCGGCGCCCGACACGCCGTCGTCGCTGAACACGTAGCGGTCGTCGAAGCGCCAGCCGCGCTCGGCCGCGTACTCCCGCGCGCGCTGCACCTGCCGCGAGACCGACTTCGCGTCGGCCGCCTTGTCGCCCTCGTCGGTGGACTTCCTCGCGTAGCACCCAGCGGTCACCATGGTCGCCCTCCCTCTCCCAGTCTAGGTGAACAGCCGGCCCAGACCCTAGGGTGTGGCGGTCCGCCGAGTACAGGGGCCGCTCGCCAAGTAGTTAACTCCGAACACCTTCTCGCACCCGTTCATCGGGCACCCGGAAGTGGCAGAACTGCCTGTTTTTGTTGGTAAAAAAGTCCTGTGATCCGCTCATCAGTAGTTAATCTCGGCAGTCAGAGGAGAGCATCACATGGCCAAGCAGGCGAAGTGGTCGGTGACCCGCTCAAAATTGGTTTTGGCGGTTTTGTCAGTTCGTCGGCCGGGCTAGTCCGATGTCCACGACCTCGGATGCCGCCGAGGCGGGCATTGTTCGGAATCATTCGGGCGCTCGGCGGACCATCGGATTGACGTGAAACCGCACCGTGGGCCGCCCGCCGGCCACGGACCGGGCCGGCTCGGCCCGAATCCAACCCAGATCGGCGACCATCTCGAGCGTGCGGCGGACGGCGCGCGGCTCGGTCAGTCCCGTCCAGGCGTTGCGGTACACGTCGCGAGCGGTGAAGGGACTCGGCAGCCGGCCGCGCGCGACTTTGCGCGCCAGAAGCGCGGCCGCCACGCGGGCCGGGTCGGTGACGCTCGCGTAGAGGCGACGCGCATGCGCTTCGAGGTAGGTGCACCAGGCCGCTGCCCGCTGGGCCGCCGCGCGCGAGACGGGCCCACTTGTGCCGCGGTCGACACCGTCGACGAGATGGATGATGAGCGCGAGCGAAGGCATCAGACTGCGGTACTTCGCGAGGTGCGAGAGGAGCACCGGATGGTCATCGTCGCT
>WNFD01001119.1_pt1 | contig 38636 bp, 45 predicted proteins | sample 5400491 | NCBI WGS metagenome assembly WNFD01 (sample SAMN13153343, study PRJNA577476) | soil metagenome | isolation source: 120 cm saprolite under Douglas fir tree site 2 hole 2 replicate 2 | place: USA:California | collected 2015-04-18 | reverse complement strand
TGCGGCTTGTAGCGGCGCACGTTCTCGGCGGTGATCACGCAGTCCCACGGAAGCCCGGCGAACCTGGCCAGCCGCACCATGCCGGTGAAGCTCGCGTTGGAGAGCGGGCTGATCACGTAGCGCTGCTTCAGGCGCGTCAGCCCGCGGACCGCGTCGGGCCAGGGCGCGAGGCGCCAGCGGGCCTGGACCAGCCGCTCGATCTCCCGCTCGGTGAGCCCGGTGATGCCGTGGCGCGCCAGCGCCTCGCCCAGGGCCTGGCGATGGATGTCCTCCATCGTCATCCAGGGGACCTCGCCCGCGTTCACGCGATCCATGATCGGCCGCGGGTCCCAGTCGGCCAGGAGCTTCTCCCATGCGACCGAGAGGCCGCGCGCGCGTCCCAGGGCCACGAGGGCCTCGAGCACCCCGCGGCGCCAGTCGACGATGGTGCCGTAGGTGTCGAAGAGGAGCGCCTGGACCTCAGGCGGCATGTCGCGGACGGCGCCGGGAGTAGGTGAAGGCGGTGAGGATCAGCAGCACCAGCGCGAGCTGGGTGAGCACTCCCTGCCACGTCGGATACACGCCGAGCGACGGGATGGTGGGCAGGTCGAGCGGCTCGACGGGCAGCCGGCCGGCGTGCTGGAGCGCGGCGATGCCCTTGCCGGCCAGCACCACCGCGAGCACCGCCATCAGCGCCGAGCCCACGCCGAAGAACCAGCCGACCGGCAGGCGCAGCCCCACCTTGAGGATCAGCCAGGCCAGCAGCACGAGCCCCACCGCCGCCGCCGCGAATCCGCCCGCGACCGCCGCGCGCCCCGACGGGCCGGCCTCGATCCAGAGCGCCTGGTAGAAGAGCACGGTCTCGAAGGCCTCGCGGTAGACCGCGAGGAAGGCGATCGAGGCCAGCGCCCACCGGGTGCGGCCGGACAGCGCGGCCTGCACCTGGGTCTCGATGAAGGTCTTCCAGCGCGCCGCGTGGGCGTGGCGATGCATCCAGAAGCCCACGTAGAGGAGCATGCCCGCGGCGAGCAGCGCGGTCACTCCCTCGGTGACCTCGCGGCTCGCCCCGCTCAGCGTGACCACGTAGGAGGCGGCGACCCAGGTGACCGCGCCCAGGGCCAGCGCCGCGATCCAGCCCGCATGCACGTAGCGCAGCGCCTCGCGCCGCCCCGACTTGATCAGCATCGCGACGAGGGCGGCCAGCACCAGGATGGCCTCGAGGCCTTCCCGCAGCAGGATGACGAGCGCGCTGGTGAAGGTGGTGACCGGCGAGAGGCGCGCGGCGTCGAGCCGCTGTCGAGACGTCTCGAGCAGGGCGAGGATGGTGCGCGCCTCCGCCTCGACCGCGTCGCGCGGGGCGCGGGACTGGATCAGGGTGCGGTAGCGGAGCATCTCGGCCTCGACCCGGCTCTTGAGCCCGCCGTCTACCGCGCTCAGCGGTGCCTCCACCAGCTCGAAGCCCTCGAGGTAGCTCGTGACCGCGAGCTGGTGCGCGCGCGCCGCGTCGCCCTGCCGATACGCGGCGAGGCTCTCCCCGAGGAGGCGCGCGCTCAGGTCGAGGGGAGACTCGCGGACCGCCGCGAGCGCGCCCGGGTCGCCGCGGAGATACGCGAGCACCGCGACCCCGTCGCCGCCGGCGCGGGCGGCCACCTCCCTGGGGGTGGCCATGACCAGCGAGCGCAGATCGCGCAGCTCGCCCCGCCCGGCTCCGCCCTTCCAGAGGAGCGCCCCGCGCTCCCGCTCGGCCCGGGGTGTGGCGAGCGTGCTCACGTAGAACGCGAGCCCCCAACGCTGCGCCTCGCCGAGGGGCGCGAAGCCGGTCATGGCGGTGCCCTTGATGCCGAGGGTGATCGTGTTGTAGAGGCCGAAGAGACTGTGCTCGCCCATGCGACCCGGGTCGGTGAGATCGGCGGGCGGCGGGGTCAGGCCCTTGGCGCCGGGCCCGTCGCCGCGGCCGGTGGCGCCGTGGCAGACCGCGCAGTGGGTGGTGAAGTCGGCGGCGGCGGGACCGAGATCGGGAACCTGACGTGGGGCCACCCGGACGTCGTAGAGGTCGATGATGCGGCGGCGGAGATCGCTCGAGACCGCCGCGACCTCCTCGCCGGAGCGCTTGTCGCGGATCGCGGCGAGGAGGCCGGCCGCGGTGGCCTCGAGCGCGGCGCGCTCGGGGCGGGCGGGGAGACCGGCAATCATGCCGCGCACCGAGGTGGCGAACTCGACCTGCTCGTCGTACTCGCCCTGGTCCAGGACCTTGCCGTCCTTGACCGCGCCCGGGTAGTCCACCGCCAGGTAGTCGAGAGCGTGCAGGAGGGGCGCGAAGGCGTCCGGCTCGTCCGCGGCGGTGGGCGACGCGGCCAGGCCGATCGCCAGGCCGGTCACCAGCCCGATCACCAAGATGACGAGCGCGAGGGCCCGGCCCCAGGTCAGCGTTTCGCCTCCCGCGGGGAGCCCGCGATGGCCAGCTTGGCGACGCCGGCGAGCCGCACCGCGTCCATGACGTCCACTACGCGCCCGTGCAGCACCTCCGTATCCGCCTCGATCACCACCGCGAGGTCGGGCGCGACCGCGAGCGCCTCGTCGAGCTTGCCGCCCTCGGCCAGCTCGAGCGCGCGCAGGGCGGGGGCCGCGTCGCCCTGTCGCCACCAGAAGGTGAGGCGCTCCACGACCACGGCGAGGGCTACGATCGAGCAGGCGAACAGGGGAATCATGACGGGGCCACCCTTGGCGAGCGTCTGGACGAGCATTCCGATCTGTGACACGGGTCCCTCGCGGTGACTACTTGGTCAGGATGAGCTTGTCGGCCTTCGTGATGTGGAGCCGGTACTCCTGGCCCCGGTGAACGATGACGATCTCGCGCCGGCCCCGGAAGAGCTCGGTGCTCACGATACGGACGGCAGGGCCGGTGGTCACCTCGCGGGCGGCGGCCGCCTCGCCGGCGTCGTCGATCACGCGTCCTCTTCCTTGATCTGCTGCGCGAGGTAGTGGCCCTCGCCCACCTGCTTGATCAGCTCCATCTGCTCCTCGATCCAGTCGATGTGACCTTCTTCCGACTTGAGGATGTCCTCGAGCAGGTCGCGGCTGCCGTTGTCGCCCGCGCCGCGGCAGAGCTCCACCCCCGCGTTGAGAGCGGCCACCGCGCTCCGCTCCAGCTCGAGATCGAGCCGCAGCTGCTCGGGGACGGTCTGGCCCACGTTCACCTTGCCGAGCCGCTGCACGTTGGGCACGCCGTCGAGGTAGAGGACGCGCTCGATCAGCCGGTCGGCGTGGCGCATCTCACCGATCGACTCGTCGCGGAGCTTCTTCCACAGGCGCTTGTAGCCCCAGTTCTCGCACATGCGCGCGTGGATGAAGTACTGGTTGATGGCGGTCAGCTCCGCGGTGAGGATCTCGTTGAGCAAGGTCACCACCTGGTCGTGTCCCTTCATCGCTCGCCTCCGTGAGGACGTTAGTGGGCCGCAGTCGCGGCACTATAGTGCCTCTCACGGACGCGCTCGACCAGGCATTCGAGCGCCTCGCTGCAGGCCCCGCAGTCGCCCCCCGCGCCACAGGTCCGCTCGATCTCGTCCACGGAGCGGGCGCCCGCGGAGATGGCGGCGTGGACGGAGTGATCGGAGACGCCGCGGCAGAGGCAGAGGATCACGGGCGGGCCTTCCGGGGGCCGAGCGACGACCTGTTCATTCGGGCAGCTTTCCGTTCACCTTTAGGGTGGTGATAGCCAGAGGATTAGGTATACCTAATCAGGCAGGATCCTGTCAACCGGGAAAAACCGGCGGCCGGGCGGGGCCCGGTGGGGCGGAAAGAGGGCGGGGGCGGCCTAGAGCACGTGCAGGAGGGGACGCCCGCGCAGCGAGCCCTCCTGCCAGAAGCCGCTGGCGCGCAGCTCCTCGAGCGCCTTGTCCACGTCCGGGGCGCGCATGACCGCGAGGGTCTCGCCGCCGGGGAAGAAGCCGCCGAAGGCCATCCGGCCGGCGCCGCGCGCCTCGATCAGGGCGAAGGAGGCCATCTCCACGTCGGGCGCGACGCCCTCCGCGAGGGTGACCGGGCGGGAGCCGTCCGTCACCAGCGGGGGCAGCTCCCAGGGCTCGAGGAACTGGGCGAAGCTCCGCGACCGGTAGCCCGACCACGCGCCGCCCGTGAAGTAGGGATCCGTCTCCACGAGCCCCCGGAGATCGTCGGGCTGCTGGACCCGGTAGAAGATGTCGGCGCCGCGCCCGTCGGGCGAGGGCCCGCCCCCGATGACGAGGCCCTGGCCGCGCAGGGCCATGAGCCGGTCGAGATGCACGCGCCGGTACGGCTCGCGCCGGGTCACGTAGTCGTCCGCGGTCTCGACCGCCACGTGATAGACGATCACGGCGTCACCCAGCCGCCCGCGAAGGGGATGACCTGGCCCACGAAGAAGTCGGCGTCCTCCGAGGCCAGGTAGACCGCGAGCCGCGCGGACTCCTCGCTGCGGGCGAGCCGGCCGGCCGGGATGTTCCGGACCATGCGCTCCCGCTTGACCGGATCCGCGACGAGGGCGGGCGGGAAATAGGTCGGGTTCTCGACGTAGTTCTGCGCGATCGCGTTCACCTGGATGCCGTCCTTCGCCACCTCGCGGCCGACCGCCTTGGTGAGCCCGTTCACGCCGGCGCGGGCCGCGGTGTAGGCCGCGTAATTGGGCAGGCCGGGGAAGGCGGCCGCGGAGGACATGTTGATGATCTTGCCGCGCCCGGCCGGCCGCATCACCCGCAGCGCCGCCCGCAGGCAGAAGAACGGCTCGTCGAGCAGGCGGGACTGCATCTCGCGCCAGGCCGCGTCGGTGATCTGCTCGACCGGGCTCCCGGAGGGCGGGTGCGCGTTGTTGTTGACCAGGATGTCGAGGCGCCCGAAGCGCGCCACCACTGCCTCCACCGCGCGCTCCGCTTCGGCCGAGCGGCTCAGGTCGCCGCCGAGCGCGAGGACGTCGCGCCCGAGTCGCTCCGCGATGGTCGCGAACGGCTTGATCAGGGCCGGCTCGCGGTCGTGCAGGGCCACCGAGGCCCCCTCGCGGCAGAACTCCTCGGTGATGGCGGGCCCCATGAAGTGGCTCACGTTCGTGATGAGGGCGACCTTGCCGGTGAGCTTCATGGCCCCAGAGCCTACGCGGGGCTTCGCGGCCGCGCAAGGCCGTGGTACGGTGAGGGCGCGGGCAAGGGAGGTGCCGCGGCCGTGGCCGAGGAACTGCTCCAGTCGTTCAAGGCCCGCTACCCGTTTTCGCTCGACGATTTCCAGCTCCGCGCCATCTCCGCCATCCTCGACGGCAAGTCGGTGATTGTCTCGGCGCCGACCGGATCCGGCAAGACGTTGGTAGCCGAGTTCGCGATCCACGCCGCCCTGCACCGCGGGCGCCGCATCGCCTACACCACGCCGCTCAAGGCGCTCTCCAACCAGAAGTACGCCGACTTCGGGCGGCAGTGGGGCGCGGAGAACGTCGGCATCCTCACCGGCGACGTGAAGGTGAACACGCGGGCCCCGGTGGTGGTCATGACCACCGAGATCCTCCGCAACATGTTCTACTCCGGCGGGCTCGCGGGGCTCGACACGGTGGTGCTCGACGAGTGCCACTACATGGGCGACGAGGGGCGGGGGACGGTGTGGGAGGAGATCATCGTCAACTGTCCGAAGGACGTGGCGCTGGTCGCGCTGTCCGCGACGGTGCGCAACGTCAACGAGATCGCGGACTGGATCGGCCTGGTGCACCGGCCCATCGTGCCGATCACCCACCCGCACCGACCGGTGCCGCTGCAGTACCTGGTCGCCGACCTCTCGGGGGAGATCCACACCTACGACGCGGTCCGCCAGGGCAAGGTGCGCCTGCTCGGCGAGGAGCGCGAGGGCGGTTACAACGACCGCGGGCGCTGGTACACGCGGCGAGTGGTGGATCCCACCGTGATGCTCGACGAGCTGGAGAGCCGCGGGTGGCTGCCCGCGATCTACTTCATCTTCAGCCGCGCCGGCTGCGAGCGGGCCATGGAGACGGTCCTCGCGGAGGGCAAGCCCCTGCTCTCGCGCGAGCAGCAGCGCCAGGTGGACGAGGCCATCCGCGAGCAGATCGGGGAGAACCCGACGATCGCGGAGTCGCCGCTCAACCAGACGATCTTCCAGGCCCTCGGCATGGGGGTGGGTCTTCACCACGCGGGGATCCTGCCCACCGTGAAGCGCTTCACCGAGCTCCTGTTCGAGCGCGGCCTCTGCAAGGTGGTCTTCGCCACCGAGACCATGTCGCTCGGCATCCACATGCCGGCCAAGAGCGTCGTCTTACAATCGCTGACCAAGCGCACCGACCGCGGCTTCCGCAGCCTCACCCACAACGAGCTCACCCAGATGGCGGGCCGGGCGGGTCGGCGGGGCATCGACCCCGAGGGCAAGTGCGTGATGGCCCTCGACGTGCGCGACGGCTTCGACGACATGAAGCGGGTGGTGGACGGGCCGCCGGAGCCGGTGGTGAGCCAGTTCAAGCTCGGCTACGGCTCGGTCGCGCTCCTGCTGTCGACCGGCAGCGACCTCCCGACCATTCGCCGGATCGTCGAGTCGTCCTTCGGCCAGTACCAGAACATGAAGCGCATCCGGAGCCTCGAGGCCGACGTGGCGAGCCTCGAGATGGCGGTGACCGACGGCCGCGGCTTCGACGCGCCCTGCGGGGACTTCCCCCGCATCGGCCGCTACCGGACCGTGCGCTCCGAGGTGGAGGTGGCCCGCATGGCGCGCGGCAAGAGCGGGCGCCGGGGCGGCTCCGCGTCGGAGGCCGAGCCCGGCCGCCTGGCCCTGGTGCGGCGCAAGAGCGGGGCGGTCCTGGGCCTGATCGTCGGGGTGGACCGGCGCCGGCACCGCAACCTGATCCAGGTGATGCTGCCCCACGGCGGGACGGTCGCCATGAAGGAGGGCAACGTCAAGCGGGTGTTCTGGCAGACCCCGCCGCTGCACGTGCCGCGCGACTGGGAGCAGCGGACCCGCGGGCTCACCGAGCAGATGGATCGGCTCTCGGTGCCCGAGCTGGTGGAGCGCGAGCGGAGCCACGGCCCGGAGGGCGCGCTCGCGGCCATCGAGTGCCACCGCTGCCCGTGGGGCTCGCAGAACCGCTGCGAGCAGGCCTGGAAGGGGCTCGAGGGGGTCGACCGGCAGCTCGCCCAGAAGCGGGAGATGCTCGACGCCTTCCGCAACGCCTACTGGCAGGAGTTTCTCCGGGTGGTCGAGGTGCTCGAGCGATTCGGCGCGGTGCAGGACGCCAAGCTCCTGGCCAAGGGCCAGCTCATCGCGGGGCTGCGGCACGACAACGAGCTGCTGGTGGCCGAGGTGGTGGATCGCGGGATCCTCGCCGACACCACGCTCGCGGAGGCGGCCACCCTCTGCTCCGGGCTGATCGAGGAATCGCGGTCGGGCGACGCGGCGGTGGCCCGGCTCTTCCTCAAGAAGCGCCCCAAGCTCAAGCGCAAGCTCCAGGAGATGGAGTCGGTCGCCAACACCGTGCTCGAGGTCCAGCGTCGCCACCAGCTCCCGATGCCGGTCTCGGTCTCGACCGGCTTCATGCCTTCGGTCTTCCGCTGGGCCTCCGGGGAGGACGACTGGAGCGCCATCGTGGAGGAGTCGTTCGGCGGGCACGAGGGGGACCTGATCCGGGCCATGCGCCGGCTGATCGACGTCCTGCGTCAGCTCGCGGAGTCGCCCGAGGTGGAGCCGACCCTGGCCGGCCTCCTCGCCCGGGCGGCCCGGGTCATCGACCGCGGGATCGTGCTGGAGTCCGCTCTCATTTGAGTGGCGGGCGGGAGCGTGGCGATATAATGGTCGCCATGCGGTGGCCGATGCGATCCTCGGGCCTGGCGGCGGCGGCGCTCTTCACCGCGGCGTGCACCTCGCTGACCCAGACCACCCTCGAGCGCACCACCCGGGGCCCGAACGCGGAGGAGATGTTCATCCAGCAGTCCTTCGCGTCCAACGGCCGTGCGCCCTCCTTCGACGAGAAGCGGGTGTGGCAGGACCAGATGGACGAGAAGGTCTTCAAGTACCTGCGCGAGCACCCGGAGATCGAGTCGACGTCGCGCTACAGCGAGTTCCGCTTCTGGCGCCAGGTCGCCCCGGGCAGCACCCCGGGCGAGGTGAAGGTGCTGCTGGGCGAGCCGCGCGAGCAGACCATCGACCCGGCCCTGATGGGCTCCCTGGGCGAGCAGCACTGGGTGGCGCTCCGCGCCACCGCGAAGGAAGCCTGGGTCTACCCGCTCGGCTGGGTGGTCTACTTCGACGACAAGGGCGGGGTGGTCGACATGCTCCGCAAGGTCTCCCCGCTCGACGTTCGCGACGAATAGCCGCGTGCTAGACTTGGGCGTCTTCGACGCCCATGCCGAGTACCGCGCTGACGTGGATCGAGCCGGGAGCGAGCGCCACCCTGATCTGGCACGGCGCGGTCGCCACCGGACCCGGCGGAGGCCGACTCTACGCGATCTCCGGTCCCGCGCTCGAGCAGCCCCCCGCGTCGCCCCACTTCCTCCTGGCCCCGGCGGAGGACGACGCCTTCGCGGCCCGGCTCTACCGCGGGCAGGTGACCCTCGGCGACCTCCGCGCCTTCCTCGCCCGCTGCCGCATCGCGCAGGGCGCCATGGTCGACGAGATGCAGTACCTGGCGGTGGCGGAGGAGGCGCCGGTGCTGCCGCTCCTGGACGACTGGCGCGAAGCCCCCGACGTGCCGGCGCTGCCGTATCTGGACGACATCAACGCGTTCATGCCCGCCGCGCCCCTCTACGTGACCGCGGAGGCCCACGCGGCGGCCCAGCGGGAGCCCGAGCAGTTCAGCACCGCGTGGGTGTGCGACGAGTGCGGGGACGCCGAGGACGCGGGCGTCTTCTTCTGGACCGCCCAGCGAGGCCCCGCGGTGCGCGTGTGCTTCCTGATCCACAACGACGCCGGCACGTGGACCTGCCGGCTCCACCCGTTCGAGTTCGCGAAGGAGACGCCCGCATGATCCGCTCCACCCTCTCCGTGACCAAGCAGACGCCGTCCACCGCCCGGGCCCTCGTCGCGGCCGAGCACCCGCTCGGGGCCGAAGTGGGGGCGGGGATCCTCGCGCGCGGCGGCAACGCGGTGGACGCGGCGGTGGCCACCGCCTTCGCGATGACGGTCGTCGAGCCGTTCATGTCGTCGGTGGCGGGCGGGGGCACCATGCTCGTGCACCTGGCCCGGCGCGGGGAGACGGTGGCGCTCGACTTCAACGTGCAGGCGCCCGCGGCCTGCCACGAGGGCTGCTTCGAGCTGGCCGACGGCATCGCGCAGGCGCTCTTCCCGTGGCGCCAGGTGGTGGACGACGCCAACAACTTCGGGCCGAAGTCGGTGGCCATCCCCGGCTCGGTGGCCGGCCTCGCCCTGGCGCTGGAGCGCTTCGGCACCATGGATCTGGCCGACGTCATCGCGCCCGCGATCCGGCTCGCCGAGGAGGGCTTCCCGGTCGACTGGTACGTGACGCTGACCACCGCGCCGCACTGCCAGGAGCTGGCCGCGTTCCCGGAGACCGCCCGCACCTACCTGCGCGGCGGCCACTACGTCCACCGGCCCGCCTCGCTCGCCCCCGCCGACGTGCTGCGCCAGCCCGATCTCGGCCGGAGCCTCCGCCTCATCGCCAAGGACGGGCCGGCCGCATTCTACCGGGGCGCCATCGCGCAGGCCATCGACGAGGAGATGCGGCGGACCGGCGGCTTCCTGCGCACGAGCGACCTCGAGGGCTACGAGCCTCGCGTGGTCGAGCCGCTCCACGTGAAGTACCGCGGGCTCGAGCTGGTCTTCTCGCCGGGGGCCACCGGCGGTCCCACCGCGGTCGAGATGCTGAACGTCCTCGCCCAGTTCCCGGCCGCCAAGGTGGGCTACGACACGCCGGGCGGGCTGCACCTGCGCGCCGAGGCGCTGCGCTACGCCTTCCTCGACCGCCTGCGCCACCTGGCCGACCCGCTCGCGGCGCGCGTGCCGTGGCGCGGCCTCGCCTCGCGCGAGCACGCCGCGGAGGTGGCGGGCGGGCTCCGCGCCGCCGGCCCGCGCAGCGACGCCAAGCTGCCCGACGCCTGGGCCCACGACCTCGCGGTCAGCGGGCTCGGCCGCGGCAAGGCCGCCGCCCCGCGCGGCCGGCGCCGCGTGCCCACCGAGGGCGGCGACTGCACCACCCACATCTGCGCGGTCGACCGTCAGCGGAACATGGTCTCGCTCACCAACACCGCCGTCTCCCTCTACGGCTCGCGGATGGTCGTGCCGGGCACCGGCATCCTGCTGCAGAACGGCATGCTCTGGTTCGATCCGGAGCCGGGGCGCGCCAACTCGGTGGCCCCGGGCAAGCGCCCGGTGGTGAACATGGTCCCGGCCCTGGGCTTCCGGCAGGGCGAGCCCTATCTCACGGTCGGCGCGCCCGGCGGCCGCAAGATCGTGTCGGCCATCCCGCAGGTGATCGCCAACGTGGCCGACGCGGGCGACACGCCCCAGCAGGCGATCGAGGCCCCGCGCGTGCACACCGAGGGCGGCGAGCTGTGGGTGGACGACCGCGTGGGCGAGAAGTCGCTGGCCGCGCTGCGGCGCATGGCCCACGACGTGGTGCCCAAGCACCAGAGCTACGGCACCCTCTACTTCGCGCGTCCGGTCGCCATCCGGATCGGCAAGCGCGGGCTCGAGGCCGGCCTCGATCCGCTCTGCGCGGCCGCCGCGGCCGGCGTCTGACCATGGCCGAGATCAGCCTGACCGCCGCGTTCTCCTCGGTGCCCGCGCCCGAGCAGGAGGCGATCCGGCGCCTGCTCACCGAGACGATCGAGCAGCTGGCCCAGGAGGACCGGAGCTTCACCCGGGCGCGGGTGGTGTTCACCGAGTCGGACGAGCGCTGCGGGCTCACCGCCGAGCTGGACGGGGTGAAGAGGGAAGGGGTGCCGCTCGCGATCGACATCGAGCAGCTCGAGGACGCGCAGACCGGCGCGGGGGCCCGCGCCCAGCTCAAGGAGGCGCTGCGACTCTATTTCCGGCGGGTGATGGGCAAGTGACCGACGACCGCGGGGTGCTCCTCTTCATCCACGAGGGCGCCACCTTCAAGGTGGCCGACGGGGCGCAGCCGCCCAAGGCGGGCTCGCTCCTCTTCTGCCGCCACCTGCACGCGCGGCCCGGCGAGCGCGTCCTCGAGATCGGCACCGGCATCGGCCTGGCCGCGGTGCACGCGGCGCGGACGGGCGCCCGGGTGATCGCCACCGACGTGGTGGAGGCGGCGGTGCGGTGCGCGCGGGAGAACGCGGTGCTCAACGGGGTGGCGGACCGGGTCGACGTCCGGCTCGGCGACGGCTTCGAGCCGGTGCGCGGGCTCGTGTTCGACCTCATCTGCACGAGCCCGCCCCAGATGCCGACGCCCCCCGACCGCGAGCGGAGCGACGCGATGGCCGCCGCCGACAACGGCGGGCGCGACGGCTGGCGTCTCCTCGACCAGGTGATCGCGGAGGCTCCCGCGCACCTCCGGCCCGGCGGCCGGCTCGTCTTCACGCTCTTCGGGTTCCTCGGCATCAAGGCCGCGCTCGGCAAGCTCGCCGACGCGGGGCTCGAGCCGGCGATCCTGGGCCAGGAGACCCAGGGATTCCCCCGGATCGGCTACGAGCGGCTCGAGCACATCCGCGCGCTGGACGTCGAAGGCACGCTGCCGCGGAGCGGGTGGCCCGCGACGGTCGAGCGCTACGTCGTCCAGGGCACCCGGCCCAAGGAGGATTCGTGATGAAGCCGGCCCGCTCGCTCATCGTCAACGCCGACGACTACGGTCTCACCGCCGGGGTGAGCCGCGGCATCATCGACGCGCACCGCCGCGGCATCGTGACCAGCACCACGCTGCTGGTCAACCGGCCGGTGGATCCCGCGTTGATCGAGGCGCTGCAGTCCTCGGGGCTGGGCGTCGGCCTGCACATGAACCTCACCCTGGGGCCGCCGGTCGCGCCCGCGAAGCGGGTGGCCTCGCTGCTCGACGGCGAGGGGCGCTTCGTGCGGGACGCGCGCGAGGCGGCGCGGCAGGCCCGGCCGGACGAGGCGCGCATCGAGCTCGGCATGCAGATCGACGAGTTCCGCCGGATCATGGGCCGCTTCCCGACCCATCTCGATTCCCACCATCACGTGGGCCGGCAGGAGCCCATCCTCGAGCTGGTGCTCGACTTCGCGCACGCCATCAAGGTGCCGGTGCGGACCCAGGACGCCGAGGTGCGCGCGCTGGCCCGCAAGCAGGCGCTCAAGACCCCCGACCACTTCATGGGCGAGTCGGGGCCGGACGCCTACTGGTCGTCCGAGCGCGTGCTCGCCCACCTGCGCGAGCTGCCCGGCGGCGTCACCGAGTTCATGACCCACCCCGGCTACTACGACGACGATCTCTCCTACAGCCGCTATGGCCGCCAGCGGGAGACCGAGATGACCGGGCTCACCGATCCCGAGGCGCGCGCCCTCATCGAGCGGGAAGGGATCCGGCTCATCCACTTCGGGAACCTGTAGGGTGTCCCCGCGGTGAGCGGGGTCACGATCGGGGTGGACGTGGGCGGCACCACCGTGGCGGCGGGCCTCGTGACCGCCGACGGGCTCGTGCTCGAGCACGCCCAGGCGCCCACCCACGCGCGCGGCGCCGGCCGCGCGCTCGAGGCCATCGTGGAGCTCCTCGACCGGCTCCGGGACGGCGCGCGGGCGCGCGGCGTCGCGGTGACCGGCGTCGGCGTCGGGGTGCCCGGCACGGTGGACGCCGAGCGCGGAATCGTGGGCGTGGACGTCAACTACGCGCCCGAGCTGGCCGGCGTCCCGCTCGCCGAGCGCCTCCGCCCCCGCGTGGACGTGCCGGTGTTCGTCGACAACGACGTCAACGCGCTGGTGCTCGCCGAGTGGATGTGGGGGGCGGGACGCGGCGCGCGGTCGCTGGTCATGCTGGCCCTCGGCACCGGCGTCGGAGGCGGCATCGTCCTCGACGGCCGCCTGCACCGCGGGGCGGCCGGCAGCGCGGGCGAGCTCGGCCACGTGCCGATCGACTTCGACGGGCCGCCCTGCGTCTGCGGCGGTCGCGGCTGTCTCAAGGCCTACGTCTCCGGCACCGACATCGCGCGGCGGGGCGAGGAGCGCCTGGGCCGGCCCATCGCCGCCGCCGAGGTCTTCCGGCTCGCCGCGGCCGGCCAGGCGGAGGCCGAGACGATCGTCGAGGAGGTCTGTCGGGCCCTCGGGGCCGGGCTGGCCGTCATCGTGAACGGACTCAACCCGGAGCGGGTGCTGCTGGCGGGCAGCGTTGCCAAGTCGCTCCGGCCGCTCGAGGCGCGGATCCGCGCGAGCCTCGCCGAGTACGCGTTCGCGGCCGCGATCGCCGCGACCCGCCTCGAGATCCTGAGCCTCGACAAGGACGCGACGGTGCGGGGCGGCGCGGCCCTCGTGCGCTACGAAACCGACCGACGGAGGACGACGGCATGAAGGCGATCGCGCGGCATGGACCGGGACCTGCACCAGTACCACGGGCGGGTAGCAGTCGGCGCATCGGGTGGCCTTCCGGCTGAAGCCTTCAACGACTGTGACGAAGTAGTGTCGCGCACTGAAGTGAGGGCGGTTGAGGCTGAATGACGGAGGCGCAGGACACGAGAAAGGCGGTCAACGCCTGATTCGACTCACCGGTCGAGCCGGGGTTGACTATCGGCACACCCGGCGCGGACCAACGGTTTGCCGGGTCGCCATCGGGTGTCGAATGGACGTGCGACTGCATGTCCATTCCGTACTGGCGCAGGCGGCCGATGACGGACGTGTCGGCGACGAGCGTCGAGGCGGCCAAGAATAACGCGGCCAGAATACCGATCAAGATCACACCTTCCCTCCTCCGCTTGGCGTGTAGGAGGGTGCGGCATCCCGCCTCGACTCCTGGCGCCACACTTTGTAGCATGCCTCGTGAGCGTGCATGACGATCCCGACGCCGACTTCGCGCTCGACGTCGGTCGCGGTTATCGCCTCACGGCAGACGATACATGGTCGGCCGTTTCCTCGACGGGACTTGGAGACGCCGTGGATGAGGGGCAAGGGATCTTCCGATAACCGAGCGATCCGCCGCCTCAGGGCATCGTCGGCGGCGCAGGAAGCTTGCCATTTGACTGCGGCTCGGCCCTGCTCACGCATTACGGACTCGCTACCGATCTGGTGATTCACCGTGGGCCACACTGGAATGTCGCGGTCCTGGTCCCGTCCGAGTTGGCCATCATGCTAGAGGACATCGGCTGTGAGCCGTACCTCAGCCAATAGGCGCTCGCGGTCTGTGATGCTTGCACCAGCTCCTGGTCGGTCCGATACGTATAGCTCAGGTTGGGATTGACCGGCGCCGGCGCGGGAACCGCGGTCCGCACGCACTCGAAGACCGCGGTCTTGCTGAAGTCCGCGTTACTCGTGAGGGTCGCAGTGACGCTGGGGTTGCTCGCTTGCACCGGCTGTTGCGACGAGGGCAGCTGGGCGCAGGCGGCAAGCGCTCCTGCCGCCAGCAAAGCGATGTTCAATCCGCACAAACGACGAAAGATCGTGATCATTGGCAAGCCTCCCGGCTGACGGTGTGGCTACGATGCTAGCCGGTCGCGGGAGGATTGCGTATCGGACCTAAGTCCAATGCCCGCTCAAGGGGCGACAACCGCCAGCTCGGGCAGACGTGCAGCCCTCGCCCAGTCCCGCCCTTGAGGCAGATCACCCTCATCGAAGGGCCGCGCTACACGCGAACGGTGGCGAGGAGGGCCGGGCTTGCCGACGCGTCGCCCTTGCGTCGCCGCCGGTCGTAGTGGCTGCGCTCCGCCCACAGGAAGAGCAGCCAGATCACGACGGCGGGGCTGGAGGCAAAGAGCCACCGGAGAACGGTGCTCATCGCAGGTGACCGGAGTTCAAGGTCTCGTCGGGGCCAGGGACGACATCGACTCCTCTCGCCAGAGCATGTAACACGTTTCGTGCGCGATCAGGACCACGCCAACGCCATCGACCTCGCACTGCGGCTCGGCCGCCCCTACCGCACGACGGCACACGACGCAGGGCCGACCGGTGCCTCGGTGAGTCTTGTAGACACCACCGGCGATGGGGAGACGCCCCTGCGCAAGCCGAACATGGATCTGCTGTCTCAGCTGGTCCGACGAGAGCAGCGAAGTGGTCATGACGGCCGCGGCTTGTTCCGCTCGAACTCCCAAGCGGCGAAACACCGGATGTGCACGTGATACTTGTCGAGGCCGGGGTTGTCGCCGTTTCGGGCGAACTGAACCTCGAACTCCAGCTGGTCCTTGGCCACGGGCTTCTCGCACACCGAGCAAGGGGCACCGACGCCTGGCCCTCCCCAGGTGCGATCAGGGGCATGGGAGGGGAGCTTACCGTTCTCGATCGCGGTGCGGGCTTGTTCTCGTAGGCGGGCTTCATCCGGCATGGTGGCTCTCTGCGTCGGGACTGCGGGAGAGGATCACGCCAGATGCCAGAGGGCGGGACGCCGAGCCGCGTCAACCAGAGATCCCGGTGGAAGGCGAGATCAGCGTAGCATCGACCGACAGCGGGACCTATTGGACCTTGGTGCTACTGGGATGCTGTCGTCCCAAGCTTCGAGCCCCTCGATCTGGCACACCGCTTGCTCGTTTCGATCCGCAGCCCCGTTCGGGCAATCGTTCGGTCTCGATTTGGACAGATTGACACCGGCCGTGACGGAGGAGCGTACATGGACTCGACGCAGAGCAACCCGGTCGGCGGCGCGGCCAGCCCTTTCCGGCGGCCGCCCCGGGCCACCGCGGTGCCCGCCGCTCGCCCGTCCCCCGCGTTCGGACCGGTCCCGGCCGCGCCCCTGACCGCGCCCGCGCCGGTCCCGACCACCGCTCGTCCCGCCCCTCCGCCCGCGTCTGCCGTCGACGACAAGCGTGAGCGACTCCTGCGCCATCGCCGCAGCGGGGCGCTCTGGTTCTACTGGGTGGCCGGGCTCTCCCTCGTCAACTCGCTGGCCGCGCTCACCGGGCAGCACTGGCGCTTCATCCTGGGCCTCGGCATCACCCAGCTCGCGGACGCGCTCGCCGCCCACTCGGGCCGCGGGCTCGGGGCGGTGGCGGTGATGGACGCGGTGATCGTCGGTGGTTTCGTGCTGCTCGGCCGGTTCGCCGAGCGGGGCCGGGTCTGGGCCTTCGGAGTGGGCGCCGCGATCTACGCGCTCGACGGCCTCATTTTCGTGGGCCTGCGGGACTGGATCGGGGTCGCCTTCCACGTCTTCGTGCTGGTGATGACGGTACGCGGCCTCGACGCCGCTCGCCGCCTCGCCTGACCGGCCGCGCGCCCGGCCCGGGCGCGCCCCGCTCCTATTGCAGCCGCGCGGGAGGCTTGCGCGCGGGCGCGGGCTTCACGAGCGGATCGAGGATGCGGGACAGGCGCGCCTCGTCGGCGCGGCCGTGGATGCGGGCCACGATCTCGCCGCGCTTGTTGACGACCACGGTGTAGGGCGTGCCGCGGAAGCCGAAGCGGTTGGCGATCTTGAGCCGGGGGTCGAGGCCCGCGGGGTAGGTCGCCTTGTTGACCTTGAGGAAGTTCCGCGCGTCGTCCTCGGTGTCCTGCACCTGCACGCTCACCAGCTCCACGCCGCGCGTTCGATACTTCTGGTAAAGCCGCTCCATCCCCATCGCCTCCTCGTTGCAGACCTTGCACCAGGAGGCCTGGAAGCGCACCACCAGCACCTGCTTGCCGATCTGGGCGCGCGAGTCGAAGTGGCCGGAGCCTTCGAGGAGCGTGATCGTGAACGCGGGGGCGGCGGGCGCCGCCGCGGCCGGGGTCGCGAGCACGAGCCAGCCCAGCGTGATCAGGAGCCGTCGTCGCACCGCCCCAGTATAGTCCGCGCTGGGCGCGGAGGGGCGGAGCCGGGCGGGGGCGCTCAGACCGGCCCGAGCCCCGGCCGGGGCGCGGTCGGAGGGGCGGGACGCCGGAACGCGGAGCGCGAGTCGAGCATCTGGCTGATCGCGGCGAGCAGGTCGTTGGTCCGGAACGGCTTGGAGAGAAGCGGCCGGCCGGAGGTCTTCACCGCGGCGGTGACGTAGCCCGACATCAGGATGACCTTCGTGGTCGGGCTCGCCGCCTCCACCCGCTGGGCCAGCTCGATGCCGTTCATGATCGGCATCACCACGTCGGTGAGCAGGAGCTGGATCGGCTGCCGCTCCGCGATGCGCCGCGCCTCGAAGGGATCGCCGGTGTCGATGACGGTGTAGCCGTTGAGGGTGAGCACCTCGCGGATGAGCGCGCGCACGTCCGGCTCGTCGTCGACCACGAGGATCGTCGCGCGGCTGCCGTCGTCTGTCGTCTCGGGCATCGATCCGTGTCCTCCGGCGCTCCCGCGGGTGCAGGGGAGGTGCCAATGGCGGCCCCATTGTAACCCATCGGTTTCGTGGAACCGGACGATCTGCGACCGTGGGCCGCGCGTACTTTCTCCCCACCCGGAGCCGGTGCTTGCTTCCCGATCGGCGGGGACGCGGCGAAGTTGCGGACGTCGCGGCCTTGGCCCCATAATCCCCGCCATGAACGATCTCGAGCACGAGCTGCGTCGGCGCGTCGAGGGCGACGTGCGCTTCGATACCTACTCGCGCCTGCTCTACGCAACCGACGCCTCCATGTATCAGATGGAGCCGATCGGGGTGGTGATCCCGCTCCACGCCGGCGACGTGCAGGCCGCGGTCGAGATCGCCAACCAGCAGGGGGTGCCGCTCCTGCCCCGGGGCGGCGGGACCTCGCTCACCGGCCAGACCGTGAACCGCGCGGTGGTGATGGACTTCTCGCGGCACATGGGCGGCGTGCTCGAGGTCAATCGCGAGGAGCTGTGGGCGCGCGTGCAGCCGGGCCTGGTGCAGGACGAGCTCAATCACCACGTGCGGCCGCTCGGACTGCTCTTCGGCCCGGATACCTCGACGTCGAATCGGGCCACCCTCGGGGGCATGATCGGCAACAACTCGGGCGGCTCGCACTCGATCGCTTACGGGCTCACGGTGGAGCACGTCATCGAGATCCAGACCATCCTGGCCGACGGCAGCCGGGCCACCTTCGGGACGGTGACCCCCGCCGAGTTTTCCGCCAAGATGCGCGCGCCCGGTCTGGAAGGCCGGATCTACCAGGAAGTCGACCGCATCCGCACCCGGTACGACGTGGAGATCCGCACGCGCTATCCGCGGCACTGGCGGCGGGTCTGCGGCTACAACCTGGACGAGCTGGTGAAGGATCGCCCGCTCAACATGGCCCGCCTCATCGTGGGCTCGGAGGGGACCTTCCTCACGGTGGTGGAGGCGAAGGTGCGCCTGGTGAAGAAGCCCAAGGCGACCGCGCTCGACGTCATCCACTACCACGACATGCAGGAGGCGCTCGAGTCCTCGCAGGCGATCCTCGAGACCGGGCCCTACGCGGTCGAGCTGACCGACAAGATGATCCTCGACCTGGCCCGCAACAACATCGAGCAGTCCCAGCGCATGGGCTTCGTGCATGGCGATCCGGCCGCCATCCTCATCGTGGAGTACGCGGGCGACACCGAGCAGGAGGTGAAGGCCAAGGTGGCGGACCTCGAGGCCCGCCGGACCCGCGGCCGCTTCGGCTACGCCTCCCACATCGCGGCCGACTCGGCCGAGCAGCAGTCGATCTGGAAGCTGCGCAAGGCCGGGCTGGGCCTGCTCCTGGGAACGCGCGGGGAGTCCAAGCCCATCGCGTTCATCGAGGACACCGCGGTGGATCCGAAGCACCTCCCCGAGTTCGTGCCGCGGTTCACCGAGATCATGTCCAAGCACGGCGCCGACGCGGCCTACTACGGCCACTGCTCGGTGGGGTGCCTGCACATCCGCCCGCTGATCAACCTCAAGACCGAGCGCGGGCTCGAGCAGGTGCGGGTGATGGCGGAGGAGATCTTCGATCTCGTCCTCTCCTTCGGGGGCGCGATCTCGAGCGAGCACGGCGACGGCCGCGCGCGCAGCCCGTTCCTGGAGCGCGTGTTCGGCCCCACCATGTTCCGCGCGTTCCAGGAGACGAAGGCGGCCTTCGACCCCCGCGGGCTCATGAACCCCGGCAACATCGTGGGAAGCCCGGGTGTCACCGAGCACCTGCGCTACGGCCCCGCCTACAAGACGTGGGCGCCCAAGACGCTGCTCGACTTCAGCGCCCAGGGCGGCTTCACCGCGGCGGTGGAGATGTGCAACGGGGTCGGGGTATGCCGCAAGAAGCTCGAGGGCACCATGTGCCCCTCGTACATGGCCACGCGCGACGAGGAGCACTCCACCCGCGGGCGCGCCAACGCCCTGCGGGCGGTCCTCTCCGGCAAGGTGCCGGAGGCCGACTTCGCGGGCCGGCGCCTCTACGAGGTGATGGACCTCTGCCTCGAGTGCAAGGGCTGCAAGGCGGAGTGCCCGTCGAACGTCGACATGGCCAAGATGAAGTACGAGTTCCTGCACCACTACTACCGGGTCAACGGGCTACCCCTGCGCAACCGGATGTTCGGCCACATCGCGAAGCTCTCCTGGCTCGGCTCGCGCCTGGCCCCCATCTCGAACTGGCTCGCGCGCTCCTGGCCCAACCGGTGGCTGATGGAGCGGATGGCGGGCATCGACCGGCGCCGCCCGCTGCCCCGCTTCGCCCGGGAGACCTTCACCGACTGGTTCGACGCCCGGCGCGCCCCCCGGGAGGCGCCGCGGGGCGACGTGGTGCTGTTCCACGACACGTTCATCACCTACAACGCCCCCGAGATCGGCCGCGCCGCGGTGGAGCTGCTGGAGGTGGCCGGCTACCGGGTCCAGCTGGTGGACAAGAAGTGCTGCGGGCGGCCCCTCATCTCGAAGGGCATGCTCGAGGAGGCCAAAGCGCACGCGGAGTGGAACGTGGCGCGGCTCCATCCGTGGGTGGCACGCGGCGCCGCCATCGTGGGCCTCGAGCCGTCCTGCCTCCTCACCCTGCGCGACGAGTCCGTCGAGCTGGTGCGGACCGATGAGGCCCGGCAGGTCGCGGCCGCGTCGTTCCTCCTCGAGGAGTTCCTGCTGCGCGAGAAGGCCCGCGGCCTCACCCTGCCGTTCCGCCCGCCGCTCGCCGATGGCGCACGGCGGCAAGCGCTGCTCCACGGCCATTGCCATCAGAAGGCGATCGTGGGCACCGCGCCCACCGTGGCCGCGCTCCGGTGGGCCGGCTTCGACGTGGCGGAGGTGGACTCGGGCTGCTGCGGCATGGCCGGCTCGTTCGGCTTCGAGCGCGAGCACTACGACCTCTCGGTGAGCCTGGGCAACCGGCGGCTCGCGCCCGCGGTGAAGTCCGCCGCCGCCGACACCGAGATCGTGGCGCCGGGCGTGTCCTGCCGCCAGCAGATCGAGCACCTGGCCGGCCGGCCCGCCCGGCATCCCGCCCAGGTCCTCCGCGACGCGCTCTCCGCCTGACGCCGGCTGGCGCCGGGTCGACCGATGGACAACCTGGCGCTCAAGCTCGTCCTGACGCCCGCCCTGATCGGAACCGCCACCCTGGCGGGGCGCCGGTGGGGCCAGTCGGTCGGCGGCTGGCTCGTGGGCCTGCCCCTCACCACCGGCCCGGTCGCGTTCTTCATCGCGCTCGACCACGGCACCGCGTTCGCGGCCGCCGCGGTGGTGGGCTCGCTCGTCGGGGCCGTCGCGGAGGCCGCCTTCAGCGTGGCCTACGGCTGGAGCGCGACGCGGAGCGCGTGGCTGCCCGCGCTGCTGGCGGGCTCCGCCGCCTACGCGGTCACCGCCGCGATCCTGCAGCCCCTGGCGCTCGGCCCGGCCGCGCTCTCTGGCCTGGTCGTCGCGGCGCTCGCGCTCTCGCTGCGCCTGATGCCCGCGGTCGGCGGCGGGGCCGCGCCGGCGGTGCCGCCGGCCTGGGACCTGCCGGCCCGCATGGTGCTCGCCACCGCGGTGGTCCTCGCGCTGACCGCGCTGGCCCCGCGGCTCGGCGCGCGCTGGAGCGGGCTGCTCGCGACGTATCCGCTCTTCGCGGCCATCCTGACCGCGTTCGGCCACCGCGTCCAGGGCGCGGACGCGGCCCTCCGCGTGCTGCGCGGGCTGCTCTTCGGACTCTTCTCCTTCGCCGCCTTCTGCCTGGTGCTGGCGGTGGGCCTGGTCCCGCTCGGCATCGCGGGCGCCTTCGCGGCGGCGATCGCGGTGGCCCTGCTGGTGCAGGGCATCGCGCTGTGGCGGATGCGGGCGCCGCCCGCCGCGGGAGCCTCTTGACTGGGATGAGCCGCGCCGTCTAGATAGTCCAGGCATCCCGACAAGGAGATCCGCGCATGAGGGCTTCCTTCTACGAAGGCTCCCGCACGTTTCGCACCGGCCCCATCTCCCGTCCGTCGCGCGCCCCCGACCAGGCGCTGCTCCGGGTGCACCGGGCGGGCATCTGCGGCACCGACCTGCACATCTTCCAGGGGCACCTCGACCACCGCATCCCGAAGGGCGGCATCATCGGCCACGAGACCTTCGCGGAGGTCGAGGAGGCGCCGGCGGGCAGCGGCTTCCAGCCGGGCGATCGGGTGGTGGTGGAGCCGATCCACTCGTGCGGGGAGTGCCGCGCGTGTCGGATGGGCGGCTACTACCTCTGCTATCGTTTGAAGATCTACGGGGTGGAGCTGCCCGGCGGCATGCAGGACTACTGGGCGGTGCCCGCGGCGCGCCTGCTCCATGTGCCCGCCGCGCTCGGCGACGACCAGGCCGCCATGATCGAGCCGCTCGCGGTGGCCACCCACGACGTGCGGCGCGCGGAGGTGAAGGCGGGCGACTCGGTGCTGGTCCTGGGCGGCGGACCGATCGGCGCGCTCATCGCGATGGTCTGCCGGCACCGGGGCGCCCGGGTGATCGTGAGCGAGGTGAACCCGTTCCGCATCGACCTCCTGCGGGGCCTCGGCCTCGAGGTGATCGGCATGGATGCCGACCCGGTGCGCTTCGTCAACGAGTGGACCGCGGGGCAGGGGGTCGACGTGGCCTTCGAGGTGACCGGGCATCCCGCGGCCGCGCGGGTGATGACCGAGACGGTGCGCGTGTGGGGCACCGTGAGCATCGTGGCGATCCACTCGGAGCCCACGCCGGTGAACCTCTACCCGATGTTCGCGCGCGAGGTCACCATGCACGGCAGCCGGCTCTACAACCGGCAGGACTGGGAGGAGGCGATCCGTCTGGCCGCCGCGGGGTCGGTCACGCTCGCGCCGCTGGTGAGCCGGAAGATCCCGCTGGAGGGGTTGCAGGAGGGGATGGAGGAGGCGCTGCGGGGTGGGCCGGTGATGAAAGTGCTCGTCGACCTGACCGCCTGAGCCCCTCACCCGACCCTCTCCCCTGTGGGGAGAGGGCAGGGTGAAGGGGTTCTCTCCGCTACTTGTCCTTGATGGCGGCCTGCACCTTGGCGATCATGTCGGGCGGGATGGCCGCGAGCCCATGGTCCTTCTTCGCGTGCTCGGCCCCCTTGGCCATCACCTCGGCCACGTCCTTGCCCTCCATGACCGCGCTGCAGCCCGGCATCAGATCGCCACACCGTAGGACCTTGGCCATGTCGCTCTCCTCTTCGGTGAAATGGGGTTGAGGTCGACCGGCCTCACGCCCGGGCGCGAGGCAGCACAGACGGAGCACGCGTCAACGCTACGCCGAATCCGGCGCGGGTGCCACCCGGTCGTCGGGTCGAGGGATCGGGAGCTGCGGCGCGGCGCTAGCGGCCGGGGGACACGATCAGGTTGCTCGGCTTGCCCTGCAGGTAATTCTCGACGTTGGCGACCGCGGCGATCAGGCCGTCGCGGATGACCTCGGGGGTCTGGCCCGCGTGGTGCGGGGAGACCACCACGTTGGGCAGGGCCAGGATCGGATCGTCGGCGGCGAGCGGCTCCTGGTGGAAGACGTCGAGCCCGGCGCCCATGATCTTGCGGTCGCGCAGGGCCGCGAGCAGGGCTTCCCGATCCACCAGCGCGCCCCGGCCGGTGTTCACGATGATGGCGGTGGGCTTCATCATCGCCAGCTCCTTGCGGCCGAGGAAGTTGCGCGTCTCGGTGGAGAGGCGCACGTGCAGGCTCACCACGTCGGCCTGGGTCAGGATCTCTTCCTTGCTGGCGGGCCGGGCGCCGGTCTTCCGGATCCGCGCCTCGTCGCCGAGCGCGCTCCAGCCGAGCACGTTCATGCCGATGCCGCGCGCGATGGTGGCGAGCCGCCCGCCGATGGCGCCCATGCCGAAGACGCCCAGGGTCTTGCCCACGCACTGGGTCATCAGCTCCCGCGGCCAGCGGCCCTTGCGCATCTCCGCGTCGATGGTGACCACCCGGCGCGCCACCGTGAGCATCAGGGTGAGCGCGTGCTCGGCCACCGCGAAGGCGTTGACCCCGGGGGTGTTGCAGATCGTGACCCCGCGCATGCCCGCCGCGTTCAGGTCGAGGTTGTCGGTGCCGGTGCCCCACACCGAGACCATCTTGAGCCGCGGGCAGGCCTGGAACACCCCCTCGCTGAAGCGGGCGTGGGCGCGGATGTTGATGGCGCTGGTGGCGTCGCCGATGCGGCGGATCAGCTCCGCCTCCTGGTCCGCCCCGCGCTCGGTGAAGACGTGGACCGGCCCGAGGCGCTTGGCGCGCGCGTGGCCCTCGCTGCCCTCGAAGACGGAGGGGAAGTCGTCCGGGACGACGATCACGCGGGCGGGCTCGAGAAGACCGCCTGGGCCGCGGAGACGCCCGCGCCCGCCTCGCTGCGGTAGCCGAGGTCGCGCAGCGTCATCTCGATCGCGGAGAGGGTCGGCAGCACGTACATCGGGCTCGAGGTGATGCCCATGTGCCCGACGCGCAGGGTGGTGGTGCGGATCTTGTCGAGCCCGGTCCCGATCAGGATGCCGTAGCGGTCGCGCATGTGGCTGACCACCGCGGCCGGCTCCACGCCGGCGGGTGTCTTGAAGCACGACACGGTGTTCGAGAGGAGCGAGGGATCCGGAAACAGCTCGAGCCGCATCGCCTCGAGGCCGGCGCGGAAGGCGCGCCCCGCCACCGCGTGACGGCGGAAGCGATGGGCGAGGCCCTCCTCGAGGATGAGCCGGCTCGCGACGCCGAGCGCGCTCGTGAGGTGGGTCGGGATCGAGACCGGCTGGCGGCGCGGGCTGCCGTCGGGGATGTGGCCACCGCGGGACGCGGGGATCCAGTTCTCCTTCCAGCGCAGCAGGTCGTAGGCCCACGAGGAGGACTTGTGCTTGCGGCGCTCCATCGCCTCCCACGCCGCGGGGCTGACCGACACGACCGCCATCCCGAGCGGGGCGGCCAGGCACTTCTGCGAGCCGGTCATGTTGAAGTCCACGCCCCAGTCGTCGGTGCGCACGTCGAGGCCGGCCAGCGAGGACACCGTGTCGAGCATGAAGAGGGCGCCGTGCCGCTTCACGATGCGGCCCACCTCCGCGGCGGGGTAGGTGGTGCCGGTGGAGGTCTCGTTGTGAACCATCGAGACCGCCTTGGGCTTCACGCGCTCGACGTCCTTCTCGAGCCGGCCGAGGTCCAGCGGGCGCCCCCACTCCACCGTGTGCTCGGTCACCTCGGCCCCGGCGCGGGTCATGATCTCGCGCATCAGGGAGCCGAAGACCCCGGCCACCACCACGAGTACGCGATCCCCCGGCTCGATCACCGAGATCGCGGAGGCTTCGAGCGCGGTCCGGCCCGACCCGGGCATCACGATGACCTCGCCGCGGCTCGTCTGGAAGATGTCGCGCAGCGCGAGGGTCACCGGCTCCAGGATCTTGACGTCGAAGTTCAGGTCGTACTGGATGGTGGCGGGCTGGCTCATGGCCTGTACGACGGCGAACGGCAGCTCGGTCGGGCCGGGGATCATGAGGATCGGCTGCGACTGGGTCGTCCCCCAGCGGATGGCGCTGTCCATGGAGACTCCTTTGCGTGACGCGGAGGCGGCTAGGCCCTGGCCTCGGCCAGGCCGCTCTGCTTCCGCCGGATCAGATAGAGGTTCCGCAGGTACACGAAGAGGCCCGCGCCCTGACCGAGGATGAAGACCGGATCCATGCGGTACACCGCGTAGACGAGCAGGGTGAGCCCGCCGCCGATGGAGAAGAACCAGAAGGAAACCGGGATCACGCTCTCCTTCTTGCGCTCGGACGCGATCCACTGGACCAGGAAGCGCATCGAGAAGAAGGCCTGCCCCAGGAACCCGATCGTCAGCCAGAAATGCTCGGACGTCATCATCGCCCCGTCTCCTCGGTGGCTCGTCGCATCATGCTAGAATCACAGCCACTCACATTATCGGACCTACCCGCGGGTCGCAAGGAGTTTCGTCACCGTGCGAGGCATCGACCAGGCGCTGGTGAGCGAGGTGTGGCGCGAGATCACGTCGTATCCCCCCGGACGGATCGACGAGGAGGCGCGCGACTTCCTGGCGCGCCAGCCGGAGGTGGCCGCCTTCGCGCACACCGTCACCGCCGAGCAAGATCCCATCGTGCAGCGCGCCGGCCTCGGCCTCTGCTTCCTGCTCTTCAAGATCCTCGAACGGAGTCTCGGGCATCCGTTCCCGCGGCTCGAGGAATCACGGCTGCGGGCCGCGCACGAGGCCTCGACGGAGTGGCTCGCCGGTCTCGAGGGCGACGACTCGGCGCGGATCCTCGCCGCGGCCGGCGCGCCCGGGCATCCGACGCTCGCCGCTCACCTGGTGGCGGTCTTCTACGGCGAGGGGACGGAGGGTTGCGACGAGCGCGTGCGGGCCGGGTTCCTGCTGATGCTGCGCACCCTGACCGACGCGCTGGATCTGGGCCCGGTCGAGGCCTGATGCCGCGGGTCGCGGTCAACGGGATCTCGCTCCACTACGACGAGATGGGCGCCGGCCCGCCGCTGGTGCTGATCCACGCGTTTCCGGTCGGGCGGCGGATGTGGGAGCCGCAGATGGCGGCGCTCGCGCGGCGACACCGGGTCATCGCCTATGACGTGCGGGGCTTCGGCCTGTCGGACGCCCCGCGCGAGCCGAGCGCCTACTCCCAGGCCCAGTCGGTGGAGGACGCTCGTGCCCTGATCGAGGCCCTGGGAGCCGCGCCGGCCGCGGTGTGCGGGCTCAGCATGGGCGGCAACATCGCCCTCAATCTCGCGCTGACGTATCCCGAGACCCTCTCGGCCCTGCTGCTCTGCGACACCGGCGCGGGCTCGGAAGACCCGGCCGCCTTCGTGGCGCGCTGCGAGGAGTACGCGGCCGCCGCCGACCGGGGCATCGAGGCCTTCTTCGACGCGGCGCTGACGTGGGCGGTGTTCGCGGACTACGGGAGCCAGGGCGGCCGCCAGCGCGCGTTCCTGCGGGAGCTGATCCTCGGCCATCCGGCCCACGGCATCGCGCTCACCGCCCGTCACGCGCTGGCCACCCGCAAGCCGGTCTACGCGCTCGAGGCGAGCATGCGCGCGCTGCGCCTGCCCACGCTGGTCGCCTTCGGCGAGCGGGACGAAGCGTGCGTGCGCAGCTCCGAGTTCATGGCCGCGACGATTCCGGACGCGCGGCTCTGGCGCGTGCCCGGGGGTACGCACTTCATCAATCTCGACGAGCCCGAGCTGTTCAATCGCGCAATCCGCACGTTCCTCGCGCATTAGGAGGAGCGGGCGGGGGGCGGCGGGAGCCCGCGGGGGGTGGTGGGGGGTCCTGGACCACGGCCCGCTGGGCTTCGATCTTGTCCGGCAGGATTTCCCAACCTGGGCGGTTTGAGCCGTCGCATCGCGCGGCGGGAACGGGTCCGAGACCCCCCACCACCCCCCGCGGGCTCCCGCCGCCCCCCGCCCGACCTTCTAACGTTCGGGCTTGCTGCGCGCTTGAACCTTCCAGCATTTGAAAGAACATTGAGGTTTGAAGCTTTGATGCGCTTCAAATGTTTTGAAGGGCTGGAGATGCGGCGAGAGATGGGCGTGGTGCTGTGGTTACCGCGCGGGTAGGTGGGGGTGCGGGGGGGCGGGGCGGGGGTCCTCGCCGGAGCCGTGGCTTCTGCGCGGGGTGCGGGGGGCGGGGCGGGGGTCCTCCCCGGAGCCGTGGCTTCTGCGCGTTGCCGAAGCCTGAGGCGCTCGGTCTCGTGGCCCCATCGAGTGGCCCCGTGGGGTGCGAGTCAGCGGCTCCGGGGAGGACCCCCGCCCCGCCCCCCGCACCCCCACCGGGCTGGCACGTAAAACCGACGACACCGCGCCCGCGAGAGCTAGACGGGTTCGGTTGGTCCGGAGGTGATTGCGATGACGAGGGCGCCGGCGGGGCTCGTCACGGTGTGGACGCAGCCGGGCGGGCGGCGGGCGTAGTTGCCGGCGGTGCACACGCCGGTCTCGTCGGCCACGCTGCCCTCCAGGACGTAGATCTGCTCGTCGCCCACGTGGCGGTGCCGCGGGATCACCGCGCCCGGCTCGTAGCGCATCAGGATGGCCTTGTGTCGGCCGTCCGAATCCTCCCAGAGCGTCTTCCAGAAGACGCCGGGCCGGCGCTCGACCCACGGCACGCTGCTCGCGTTCACGAAGAGGCTGACCGGCGGGGTCGTCACGGGAGCGGATCTCCTTGTCAGCGAGCCGGCGCGGCGCCGGCCTCGCGCAGGGCCTGACGGATGGCGTCACGGAACTCCTCGATCGGCAGCGCGCCTTCGATCTTGAGCCCGTTCACGAAGAAGGTGGGCGTGGCGCGCACGCCCGCCTCGCGACCCTCGCGCTGGTCGGCCGCCACCGCGTCGGCGAACCGGGCCGCGTCGAGGCAGTCCGTGAGTCGCGGCACGTCGAGGCCGAGGCGGCGCGCGTAGCCCAGCAGGGCGTCACGGGTGAAGTCCGGCTGGGCCACGAAGAGCAGGTCGTGGTATTCCCAGAACCGGCCCTGGGCTCCCGCGCAGCGCGCGGCGAGGGCGGCGGGCACCGCGCGGTCGTGCGAGCGGAGCGGGAAGTCCTTGAACACGAGCCGCACCGAATCGGGGAACTCGGCGAGCAGGCGGGCCAGCACCGCCTGGGCGTCCTTGCAGTAGGGGCACTGGAAGTCGCTCCACTCGAGGATCGTCACCGGTGCCGCGGCGGGTCCGCGGGTCATGGCGGGATCGACGGTGGCGGCCGGGGCCTCGGCGGCGACGGCCCAGGAGGCGGCGGCGAGCAGGAGCAGGCCGGATGCCAGAAGCCGGGTGTAGACTCGGGACCGGACCATGGGATTCATCATCCGGGTGGTGGTATACACGCTGGCGCTGCTGGTGGCCGCGCACGTGGTGCCGGGCATCAGCCTGGCCGGCCTCACCTCCGCGCTCGTGGCGGGCCTGGTGCTGGGGATCGTCAACGCGGTGGTGCGGCCCATCCTGGTGGTGCTCACCTTTCCGATCACCTTGCTGACCCTCGGGCTGTTCCTGCTGGTCCTGAACGCGTTCTGCCTGTGGCTGGTGTCCGTGTTCGTCGCCGGCTTCCACGTGACCGGCTTCGGGCCGGCCTTCTGGGGCGCCCTGCTGGTGAGCGTGGTGAGCTGGATCCTGACCGCGCTGATCAGCGACAGCGGCCGGGTGAAGGCCATCCACCGGCGCGACTAGCTAGGCGGCGCGGTCGCCCTCGATCGACGTGATGATGTAGGTGCCGCTCTTGGCGTCCCGCTCCAGGGTCAGGATCTTCTGCTTGGCCGCCTCTTCCAGGAGCTTCGAGAACGTCGAGTAGCCGTAGTAGGACTCGTTGAACGCGGGGTTCTTGCGGATCATGGTCTGCTTCACCATGGAGCCCCAGAGGGTGTCCTTGTTCTCGCGCTGCAGGGCCTGGATGGCCTCGATGAGCTGGGCGAACGCCTCCGCCTTCTTCTCGGGCAGCCCGCGCAGGGAGGTGGTCTTCTTCGACTCGCGGATCAGGTCCTCGTAGAAGATGAACTCGTCGCAGTTGCCGACCAGCAGCTCGGACGAGGAGGACTTCACCCCGAGCCCGATCACGTAGCGGTCGTTCTCCCGGAGCTTGGAGACCAGCGGGGAGAAGTCGGAGTCCCCCGAGACCAGCGCGAAGCTGTCCACGTGCTGCTTGGCGTAGGCCAGGTCCATCGCGTCGACCACCATCCGGATGTCGGCCGAGTTCTTGCCGCTGTAGCGGCTCTGGGGGACGTCGATCAGCTCGATGGCGTGCTCGTGGAAGGGGCGCTTGTACTCCGCGTAGCGGTTCCAGTCCGCGTAGGCCCGCTTGACCATGATCTTGCCCTTCTCGACCAGCCGCTCCAGGACCAGCTTGATCTCGAACTGCTTGTACTGCGCTTCCTTGACGCCGCGGACGATGTTCTCGAAGTCCATGAACATCGCCAGCTTCCGGTCGTCACTCATGCGTTCCATCCTTCCCGCTGCAGGTTGCCCCGGCGCCCTGTGCTGCCGGGCGGGCCCATGCCCACCCGCTCGCCGATTCTCATTATAGGCGGCCCCGCCGGGGGGTACCGGCCAGAATTCACAGCCGCGTGACATCGCGGGGGCCCGTCCGGCTAGACTCTCCCTGGAGGTGGGCCATGAGCGCGATCCGAGTGCTTACCCTGTGCGCGGCGGTGCTCCTGCTGGCGGTTTCCGGTCCGGCGACCGCCCCGGGGACCGCGGCCGGGCGTCAGGTCCGGGTGGGGCAGGCGGCCCCCGAGATCACCGGCGGGCCCTGGATCAACAGCGAGCCGCTCTCGCTCGCCTCCCTGCGGGGACGGGTGGTGATGGTGGAGTTCTGGACCTACGGCTGATACAACTGCAAGAACGTGATCCCGCAGTTGCGGGACTGGCACGCGAAGTACGGCAAGCAGGGGCTCACCATCGTGGGCGTGCACTCCCCGGAGTTCTTCTGGGAGAAGCCGCTCGACCGACTCACGAGCGCGACGAAGGAGCTGGGCGTCCGCTACCCGGTCGTGCAGGACAACGACTTCGCGATCTGGCGCCGCTACGACAACTGGGCGTGGCCGGCCGCGGTCATCGTGGACAAGAAGGGGGTCGTGCGGTTCACCCACGTGGGCGAGGGGGCCTACCCCGAGATGGAGCAGCTGATCCAGCGCCTCCTGCTCGAGCCGGCGTGACCGGACCCCGCCTCCCGCTCCTGATCTTCGGCGTGGTCTTCGCCGCGGCGCTGGTGCTGGCCGCGTTGGGCTACCTTTCGCTCCGGCGCTGGGAGCAGGCCGCCGAGCGTCAGCTGCGCGAGCAGGCGCGCGACGCGGCGGTGATGGCGGCCGAGAAGGTCGAGATGGCGGTGGTCCGCGCCGAGCAGGACGGTATCGCGGACATCCAGGCCGCCGCGCTCGACCCCGCCTTCGGTCCCGAGGCGGTGGAGGCGTGGCGGAGCCGCCACCCGCTCTTCGACGCGGTCTACCTGTGCGGTCGCGACGGGCGCGTCCTCTACCCGGTCGGCTGGTCGCCGGAGGACGGTCTGGTCATCGCGGCGCTCCGGGCCGAGATCTCCCAGGGATTCTGGGACCGGGGCGGCCGACGCCACCTCGACGTGGGCGGCCGCGTGGTGCTGGCCACCGTGCTCCAGGGCTCGCCGCGAGGGCCGCTCCTGGTCGGCCTCCGTCGCGACGACCGCGCGCTGGGCCGCGACGTGCTCGACCGGGCGCTCGCCGCCACCGAGGGCCGGAGCGCGCTCGTGGTGGTCGACGCGAGCGGCCGCTCGGTCTGGGCCTCGCGGCCGCTCGAGAGCGCGGCGCCGGTCCTGACCGTCCCCTTCGGCGAGGCGCTGCCCGCGTGGCGGGTGGCCCTCTACGAGCCGGCCGGCCTGGCCCCGCGCGACATGGTGCGGCGCCAGGCCATGACCTTCATGGCCGCCTTCGCGCTGCTGCTGGGACTCATCGGCACCGGGCTGGTGGCGACCTACCGCCTCCAGCGACGCGAATCCGAGATCGCGCGGCTCAAGTCCGACTTCGTGGCCAACGTCTCCCACGATCTGAAGACGCCGCTCTCGCTGATCCGCATGTTCGCGGAGACCCTCGAGATGGACCGGGTGCCCGACGAGGTGCGGCGCCGCGAGTACTACGCGGTCCTCACCCGGGAGAGCGAGCGGCTCACCCGCCTCATCGACAACGTGCTCGACTTCTCGCGCATCGAGAGCGGGCGGCAGCGCTACGACATCGCGCCGGGGGCGGTGGAGCCCGTCGTCCACGAGGTGCTCGAGAGCTTCCGGCACCCCCTCCACCAGCAGGGCTTCGCGGTGGACGTGTCGATCGCCCCGGACCTGCCCGACGTGCCGCTGGACCCGGAGGCACTCAAGCAGGCGCTCGCCAACCTCCTCGACAACGCCATGAAGTACTCGGCGGACCGGCGGAAGATCGCGGTGACCGCGCGGCGGGAGGGCGACGGGGTGGCGTTGGAGGTGGCCGACGAGGGCATCGGAATCCCGATGTCCGAGCGCGAGCGAATCTTCGAGAAGTTCTATCGCATCGGACGGAGTGAGACCCAGGGACGCCGGGGGAGCGGGGTGGGGCTGGCCCTGGTCAAGCACATCGTCGAGGCCCACGGAGGCCGGGTGACGGTGGACGGCGCGCCCGGCGCGGGCAGCCGGTTCACGCTGCATCTCCCGGGGGCGTGAGGACGCGGTGCCGCGCATCCTGATCGTCGACGACGAGCCCGAGATGGTGCGGGGGCTGGAGGACAACCTGCGCTTCGAGGGCTACCAGACCGTCGCGGCCCCGGACGGGCGCCGGGGCCTGGCCCTGGCCCTGTCGGAGGCGCCGGACCTGATCCTGCTCGACGTCATGATGCCGGGCATGAGCGGCTGGGACCTCTGCCGCGAGCTGCGGCGGCGCGGGCTCGACGTCCCGGTCATCATGCTGACCGCGCGGGGCGAGGAGGTGGACCGGGTGCTCGGGCTCGAGCTGGGCGCGGACGACTACGTCACCAAGCCGTTCAGCCTGCGCGAGCTGATGGCGCGCATCCGGGCGGTGCTCCGCCGGCCCGGCCCGCGGCAGAAGTTCGAGGAGTTCGCGTTCGGCGACGTGCGGGTGCACCTGCGGGCGCGCCAGGCCTTCAAGGGCGGGCGGGAGGTGCGGCTCACCCGCAAGGAGTTCGACCTGCTGCGCTACCTGATCGAGCACCCGGGCGAGGTCATCACCCGCGACCGGCTCCTCGACGAGGTGTGGGGCTACGAGCGATTCCCGACCACCCGCACCGTCGACACGCATATCCTGAGGCTGCGGCAGAAGTTCGAGGACGATCCGGAGCGGCCGGCGCACATCCTCACCGCGCACGGTCAGGGCTACCGCTTCGTCGCCGAGAGAGGAGCGTCGTCATGAGCGAGATCGCCCGCGACCTGGCCCGGCGCACGCCGCCCGGCCAGGTGCTGACCACGAAATGGCCGGTGCTCACCTATGGCCGGACCCCGCGCTTCGATCCCCGGACGTGGTCGTTCCGCTGCTTCGGCCTGGTCGAGGAGGAGACGAGCTGGAGCTGGGAGGAGTTCCAGGCCCTGCCGCGCGCCGAGATCGCGTGCGACATCCACTGCGTGACGCGCTGGTCGCGGCTCGACAACCGCTTCGAGGGCGTGCCGGTCCGGGAGATCGTGCGGCGCGTGCGGCCGAAGCCCGAGGCCAAGTACGTCATGATCCACGCCGATCCCGACTACACCACCAACCTGGCGCGGTCGGACCTGGTCGACGACGACGTGGTGCTGGCGCTCAAGCACGACGGCCACGACCTCACCCCGGATCACGGCGGGCCGCTGCGCCTGGTGGTGCCGAAGCTCTACTTCTGGAAGAGCGCGAAGTGGGTGCGCGGCTTCGAGTTCCTGGACGTGAACCCGCCCGGCTTCTGGGAGCTCAACGGCTACCACATGCACGCCGATCCGTGGGCCGAGGAGCGCTACTCCGACCAGGAGACCCACGCGATGCAGACGATGCGCGCGGAGGCCGCCCGCCGCCTCCGCGCCCGCTAGGCCGCGAGAAACGCGCGGATCTGGCGGACGAACTCCTCCGGCCGGTCCGCGGGCACGGTGTGGCCGGCGCCCGCGATCTCCACCACGCGCCCGTCGGGCAGCCGCTCCGCCATCTTCTTGGCCACCTCGGCGGAGAGGATGTCGCTCTCCGCGCCGCGAACGATCAGGGTGGGGCAGGGAATGCGCGGTAGCGGCTCCCAGAGATCCACCGCGTCGCGCCGGCCCTCGCGCATCATGTCGCGCAGCCCCTTGGCGTACTTCCAGGTGAGCTCGCCGTCGGGCGCCCGCCTGAGCCCGTGCCGGACCCGCTCGCGGAGCATGTCGACGTCCTGCAGCGGATTGGCGCGCCGGATGTACTCGACGGCCCACTCCTCGCTCTCGATGCGCTCGGGCGCATTCGCCATCATGTCGCGCACCCGCTGGAGCCCGGCCAGGTTGATGTCGGGGCCGATGTCGACGATCACGAGGCGCTCGAGCCGGGCCGCGTGATCGGCCGCGTACTTGATCGCGATGCGCCCGCCCATCGAGTGCCCGAGCAGGGCGAAGCGATCGAGCCGCAGGCTGCCCACGAAGGCGGCCACGTCGTCGGCCATGGTGCCCACGCGATAGTCGTCGTCGGGCGCGGGATCGCTGTCGCCGTGCCCGCGCTGGTCGAGCGCGAGCACCCGGTGCCGGGGCGCGAGCCGCTCGGCCAGGTGGTCCCACACCCGCGCGTGTCCGGTGATGCCGTGCAGCAGCACGACCGGCGGGGCGTCGGCCGGCCCCCGGTCGAGCCCCCAGTCTAGATAGTGCAGCGTGATGCCGTTGACCTTGGCGGTGCGCTCGATGAAGGGCATGTCGGGCAGTCTAGTCCGGGGAGGGGGCGCGGTCAATTCCGCTCGACTTGCCTAGGTGCGAGGCGGGACGTTAGAGTGGGCTACCCGCGACCCCTCACCCCCGCCCTCTCCCCCGAGGGGAGAGGGGGAAGAGAGACCTGAACATGGCGACGCACGCGATCACGGACGTGGCGATCATTCTGAAGCCCGAGGACGACGTGGCGATCGCCAAGAAGGAGATCGCCGCGGGCACCATCCTGGAGGACGCGGGCGGCCGCATCGAGGTGAGGCAGGACATCAAGCCGGGCCACAAGGTGGCGAGGCGCGCCCGGCGCACCGGGGAGACGGTGCGGCGCTACGGGCAGCCGATCGGGTTCGCCACCGCGGACATCGCGGTCGGCGATCACGTGCACACCCAGAACGTCGCGGTGGGCGACCTCAAGCAGCAGTACGAGGTCGGCACCGACGTGCAGCCGGTGGCCTTCTACCCGCCCGACGAGATGCGATATTTCAATGGCTACCTCAGAGAAGACGGCCGCGTCGGCACCCGTAACTACGTGGCGGTGATCTCGGGAGTGAACTGCTCGGCCAGCGTGAGCCAGTTCGTGAAGGACAAGTTCCGCGACGTCACCCGCGACTACCCCAACATCGACGGGGTGCTCGCGATCACCCACAAGTCGGGCTGCGGCACCAAGCTCTTCGGCGAGGACCACATGGCGCTCCAGCGGGTGCTGGCCGGCTACGCCAAGCACCCGAACATCGCGGCCTACATCCTGATCGGGCTCGGCTGCGAGGTGAACCAGGCCGCGGTCATGGTCGACCGGCAGCGCATGGCCGCGCCCGGCCATCCGGAGCGGAAGCCCTTCGTGGTCAACATCCAGGACGCGGGCGGAATCCGGAAGACGGTGGAGACCGCGGTCCGCGAGGTGGCCAAGCTGCTGCCCCTGGCCAACGCGGCGAAGCGCACGAAGCAGCCGGTGTCGGAGATCACGCTCGCCACCAACTGCGGCGGCTCCGACGGGGCCTCCGGCATCACCGCGAACCCGGCGCTCGGCTGGGCGGTCGACGAGCTGGTGCGCTACGGCGGCACCGGAGTGCTCGCGGAGACGCCGGAGATCTACGGGGCCGAGCACCTGCTGATCCGGCGCGCGATCAACGAGGGCGTGGCCAAGAAGCTGATCGACCGCTACAAGTGGTGGGAGTGGTACTGCCGCGGCATCGAGGCGATGGACAACAACCCGGCCCCCGGCAACAAGGCGGGCGGCATCACCACCGTCTTCGAGAAGTCGCTCGGCGGGGTCACCAAGGGCGGCACCACCCCGATGATGGACGTGTTCCAGTACGGCGAGCCGATCACCACCCGCGGCTTCGTGTTCATGGACACCCCGGGGCACGACCCGGTGTCGATCACCGGCCTCGTGGCGGGCGGCTGCAACATGATCTGCTTCACCACCGGCCGCGGCTCCGTCTTCGGCTGCAAGCCGGTGCCCTCGATCAAGCTCGCGACCAACAGCCTCATGTACCGGCACATGTCGGAGGACATGGACATCAACTGCGGCGTGATCCTCGAGGGCACGCCGCTGCCCGAGGTCGGCCGGCAGATCTTCGAGGAGATCGTGGCGGTCGCCTCCGGCCAGCGCAGCAAGAGCGAGCTCTCCGGCGTCGGCGAGGAGGAGTTTGCGCCGTGGATCATCGGGCCCGTCATGTAGCAGAATCCAAGTCAGGAGACAGCGGCGGGGGGCGCGGCACGAATGCCAGGGAACCCGGGAATGTATCGCGGCGACCGGCGCCGCAGGGAAGATCAGCGCAAGGCGAAGCAGGAGGCGAAGCGCGCGCGGAAGGCGGAGCGGCGCGAGTCCGGTGCGACCGGCCCGGAGATCGCCGAGCTACCCGAGCCGGGCAGCCGGGAGGCCACCGAGTTCGTGTGGTTCTCGCCGAGCAAGGGGCGGACCGTCACGACGCCGAGCGCGATGCCCCCCACGGGGGACGGGATCGACGACTGGACGCTGATCAGCGAGCCGCCGGCCGGCGGCTAGCTGCGGACCGCGACGGAGCCGGGCGCGGGCGGGGCGGGATGCTCGACGGCCTCGTCGGCGAGCCGGCCTCCCACGAAGAACGGAGTCCAGAACTCGTCGGCGGGCACCGGCTTCATCCGGCGGTCGGCGAAGCGCGCGGCCCGGAAGCCGGCCCGGGCGCGCACGATGAAGCTGTAGAAGGGGACGAGCCCGCCCGAGGCGAACTTGCCGTTGAAGATGATGTCGAGCGGCAGATGCAGTAGCATGCCGAAGACCCAGCCCCACAGCCAGTCGACCTGGGTGACCCACGCCAGCGCGGCCAGCAGGACCAGCAGCTCGTAGGAGTGCAGCACGAGGACGACCCGCTCGACGCGCCCGCCGAGGTAGTACCGGAGGAACGAGGCGGGCCGGAGGTCGCGCTGGCGCTCGAAGAGCACGTAGTCGACGGCGTGGTCGACGTCGATGAGGAAGCCGCCCGCGGCCAGGCCGGCCACCAGCTCCACGCTGCCGGTTCCCGCGTAGACGGCGGCGCAGGCCGCAGCGGTGGTGACGAGATGTCCTCCGGGGCTCATGGCGCTCGGACTACCGGGCGTAGGGGCGGCGGAAACGACGGACCGGAACCGGGACCGGCCGGCGGTACGGCTCGAGCCACCCGAGCGGGATCGTGTCGATCAGGTCGAGGATGCGGAGACCGAGTCGCTTCAACATGGCAGACTGAAAGAGCAACTCCGGTGCCAGGGCCCGGAGCATCGCAACTAGTTGAATTGTCGAGTGGCCTGGTGCCGGGTGGAGACCTGGCGGGCCAAAACAGGAAGATCCTAGGACCAAAATGGGGACAGCAATGCCAGGAGAATCGGCATGACGGCGAGAAGAGCGACCGGGATCGGCTTCGCTGAGATCGTGGCCTCCGAACCGGCGGTCTGGGAGATCCAGACCGCCGGTCCGGGCCCGCAGGGGAGCCTGCCCCTGACCGCCGAGATGCTGCTCGAGCGGCCCAGCGGCGACATCTTCGGGATGACCCAGAACGCGGGCATGGGCTGGGATCCGCGCGAGCTGGGCCGGCCCCAGTTCCTGATGCTGTCCACGCAGGGCGGCATCCGCGCCGCCGACGGGCGCCCCATCGCGCTCGGCTATCACACCGGGCACTGGGAGATCGGCCTGCTCATGCAGGCCGCGGCGCAGGAGCTGGTGGCGCTCGGCGGGCTGCCCTTCGCCGGATTCTGCTCGGACCCGTGCGACGGGCGCACCCAGGGCACGCCCGGCATGATGGACAGCCTGGCCTATCGCAACGACGCCGCGATCGTGCTGCGGCGGCTGGCCCGCTCCCTGCCCACCCGCAAGGGCGTGCTGGGCGTGGCCACCTGCGACAAGGGCCTGCCGGCCATGATGATGGCGCTGGCCGCGCTGCGAGACCTGGCGTGCGTGCTCGTGCCGGGCGGCGTGACCCTGCCGCCGCAGGACGGCGAGGACGCGGGCACGGTGCAGGCGATCGGGGCGCGCTTTGCCCACGGCGAGCTGACCCTCGAGCGGGCCGCCGAGCTCGGCTGCCGCGCCTGCGGCTCCCCGGGCGGCGGCTGCCAGTTCCTCGGCACCGCGGCCACCGCGCAGGTGGTGGGAGAGGCCCTCGGGCTCTCGCTGCCGCACAGCGCGCTCGCGCCCTCGGGCCAGCCGATCTGGCTCGACATGGCGCGACGCTCGGCGCGGGCGCTCGTCTCGCTCGAGGCGCGCGGCTGGGCCACCCGCGACGTCGTCACCGACGCGGCAATCCGCAACGCCATGATGGTGCACGCGGCCTTCGGCGGCTCGACCAACCTCCTGCTGCACCTGACCGCGGTGGCCCACGCGGCGGGCCTGCGGCGCCCGGTGGTGGACGACTGGATCGACGTCAATCGCCGCGTCCCACGCCTGGTGGACGTGCTGCCGAACGGGCCGCGCAACCACCCGACGGTGCGGGTGTTCCTGGCCGGCGGGGTGCCCGAGGTGATGCTCCACCTGCGGCGCGGCGGCCTGCTCGACGAGCGCTGCCTCACCGTGTCGGGCGAGACCCTGGGGCGCGTGCTCGACTGGTGGGAGGGCTCCGAGCGGCGCGGCGCGATGCGCGAGCGGCTGCGCGCGCAGGACGGCGTCGATCCGGACGACGTCATCATGGACCCGGAGCGGGCCCGAGCCCGCGGCCTCACCAGCACGGTCACCTTTCCCCGGGGCAACCTGGCGCCGGAGGGCGCGGTGATCAAGTCTACCGCCATCGATCCGTCGGTGGTGGACGCGGACGGAGTCTACCGCAAGGTGGGGCCCGCCCGCGTGTTCACCACCGAGCGCGCGGCCATCGCCGCGATCAAGAGCACCGGACCCGACCGGGTCAAGCCGGGCGACGTGATGGTGCTGATCTGCCGCGGGCCGCTGGGGGCGGGCATGGAGGAGATCTACCAGATCACCTCCGCGCTCAAGCACATCTCGTGGGGCAAGCAGGTGGCGGTGATCACCGACGCCCGCTTCTCCGGGGTCTCCACCGGCGCGTGCATCGGCCACGTGGGGCCGGAAGCGCTCGCGGGCGGCCCGATCGGCCGCCTGCGCGACGGCGACCTCGTGCGGATCGTGATCGACCGGCTGCGTCTGGAGGGCGCGGTGGATCTGGTCGGCGCCGACGGTGTCACGTTCGGCGTGGAGGAAGGCACGCGGGTGCTCGCGACCCGGGCGCCGCGCCCGGACCTCGCGCCCGATCCCGGTCTGCCCGACGACACGCGCCTCTGGGCCGCGCTCCAGCAGGCGGGCGGTGGCGCCTGGGGCGGCTGCGTCTACGACGTCGACGGCATCATCCGCTCCCTCTCTACGACTGGGTGACGGTGACCACGAGGCCGATCGCGGCGAGGATGTTCCCGACGCGCACGCACTCGGTCTCGGCGCCGACCTTGACCACCGCCCGCCCGGAGTTGTGCACCTCCCACGCGAGCTCCCAGCCGCGCTCCTCCGAGCAGGCAATCGCCTTCATGAGCTGCTGCACGACCTGCTCGAAGGTATGGCAGTCGCAGTTGTGGAGGACGG
>WNFD01002446.1_pt1 | contig 38746 bp, 35 predicted proteins | sample 5400491 | NCBI WGS metagenome assembly WNFD01 (sample SAMN13153343, study PRJNA577476) | soil metagenome | isolation source: 120 cm saprolite under Douglas fir tree site 2 hole 2 replicate 2 | place: USA:California | collected 2015-04-18 | reverse complement strand
CGCGGCTAGCGCGGGCGCCGCTTCGGCGCCATCCTATCGGTCCGTTCCGCCACAGGCGTTGTCGCCCATGACCGGTTTCCGCACCGCCATCGCGTTCGTCGCCCTGCTCGGTTCCGTCGCCCGCGCCCAGCAGCCGGACACCACCGTCTGGGCCCACCTGCGCTACCGCTTCGTCGGCCCCGAAGGCAACCGCGCCGTCGCCGTCGTCGGCGAACCGGGCAACTCCCTCGTGGCCTACCTCGGCGCCGCCTCGGGCGGCATCTGGAAGACCGAGGACGGCGGTGTGCACTGGCAGGCCGTGTTCGATAGCCAGCCGGCCCAGGCGATCGGCGCGCTCGCGCTGGCGCCGTCCGCGCACAACGTCCTCTGGGCGGGCACGGGCGAGACGTTCTTCATCCGCTCCACGACGGCGCTCGGCAACGGCGTGTACCGCTCGACCGACGGCGGCCGCAGCTGGCAGCACAGGGGCCTCGACGCCACGGGGCGGATCGCGCGGATCGTGATCCATCCCGCCGATCCCGACGTGGTGCTCGTGTGTGCCCTGGGGCGGGCGTACGGGCCGCAGCAGGAGCGTGGCGTGTACCGCACGGCGGACGGCGGCAAGACGTGGACGCGCGTGCTGTTCGTGGACGCCAACACCGGCTGCTCGGACCTCGCGATGGATCCCGGCGACCCAAACACGGTGTTCGCCGGGATGTGGCAATTCGAGGTGAAGACGTGGCATCTGCAGAGCGGCGGGCCGGGCAGCGGGCTGTGGATATCGCGCGACGGCGGCGTGACCTGGAAGCGCCTCGTGGGACACGGGCTCCCCGACGCGTTGCACGTCGTGGGGAAGATCGCCGTGGCGGTCGCGCCCTCGAATCCCAACACCGTGTACGCGCTCATCGAAGATCAGGACCCCGCGCTCTACCGGAGTGACGATCGGGGAGCGAGCTGGCACCTGGTGAGCCGCGATCACAACCTGGCGGAGCGGGCGCCCTACTACGTCCGCTTCGCCGTCGCCCCCGACGACGAGGAGCGGCTGTACTTCGTTTCGGTCCGCTTCAGCATGTCGCGCGACGGCGGCCGGAGCCTCGCCCGCTCCGGCTATCAGGGGGGTGGTGACAACCACGACATCTGGATCGACCCGGCGAACCCGGACCGCTTCATGGTCGCGCACGACGGCGGGGCGAGCATCACGCTCAACCGGGGCAAGACGTTCAGCCGCGTCGTGCTGCCGATCGCCCAGATGTACCACGTGTATACCGACACCCGCATCCCGTATGACCTCTACGGCAACCGCCAGGACGGCACGTCGTACCGCGTGCCGAGCCGCGGTCTCGGCGAGGGCCTCTCGGAGGGCCAGTGGCAGCACATCGGGGGGTGCGAGAGCGGCTTCGGGATCCCCGATACGGTCGACAACGTGACGGTGTGGTCGGGGTGCTACGACGGCGGCCTCGAGATCTACGACAGCCGCACGCGCCATGCGCGCAACGTGCGCGTCTGGCCCGAGGCGGGCTACGGGTGGCGTCCGGCCGACATGAAATACCGCTGGAACTGGACCTTTCCCATCGCGATCTCGCCGCACGACCACAAGCGGGTGTACGTGGGCAGCCAGGTCGTGCACGTGACGACCGATGGCGGCTCGAGCTGGAAGGTGATCAGCCCCGATCTCACCCGCAACGACACCACCCACGAGCAGAGCTCGGGTGGCGTCACGACCGACAACCTCATGACCTTCGACGGGGCGACCCTGTTTGCCATCGCCGAGTCGCCCCTGCAGGCGGGGGTCCTGTGGGCGGGCTCGAACGACGGGCTCGTGCACGTGACCCGCGACGGCGGCGCCACGTGGAGCGACGTGACGGGCGCGATCCCGAAGCTCCCACCGTGGGGCAAGATCTCGAACATCGCGCCGTCGCACTTCGACGCCGGCACCGCCTACCTCACGGTGGACCTGCACGAGCTCGACGATCTGGACCCCTACATCTTCAAGACCACGGATTTCGGCAAGAGCTGGAAGCGGATTTCCGAAACCCTGCCGCGCTCGCCGCTCGGGTTCGTGCACGTCGTGTGCGAGGACCCGGTGCGCCGCGGCATGCTGTTCGCCGGCACGGAGAGCGGCGTGTACGTGACGCTCGACGACGGCGCGCGCTGGCTGCCACTGCAAGTGAACCTGCCACACGCTCCCGTCTCGTGGCTCACGGTGCAGCCCCATTTTCACGACCTCGTGGTTGCGACGTACGGGCGGGGACTGTGGATTCTCGACGACATCTCGCCGCTCGAGCAGCTGGATGCCGCGGCGCTCGCGGGCAAGGGCTGGCTCGCCCCGCCACGGCCCGCCTACCGCTTCCGGGCTCAACAGGGGATCGTGAGCGCACCCAACAGCGCCGTTCGCGTCGATAGCGTGCCCGTGGGTGCGGACCTGACCTACTACCTATCGGCGACGCTCGCCGACACGACCACGGCGGCCGACAGCGCCCACCGGCCGACACCCGCGAAGGTGGTGATCCTCGACGCTCGGGGCGACACGGTGCGGCGCCTCGAGGGCGAGCGAAGGCCGGGGCTCAACCGGGTGTGGTGGGACCTGCGGTACACGGCTCCCGCCGTGCCGCGGCTGCGCACCCCGCCGCCAGGCAAGCCGTTCGTGCGGGTCGGGCCGGACGGCACCCGTCCGCTCGTCACCTGGGACCTGGATCTCTCGCTCCGCGGACCGCTCGTGCCCCCGGGGACCTACGCCGTCCGGCTGAGCGCCGGCGACAGCGCGGCGGGTACCATCACGACCTTCGCGCAATCGCTCACGGTCAAAAAGGACCCGAACACCGCGGCCACGGACTCGGACGTCGCCGCGCAGACGCGTGTGGCGCTCCTGATCCGCGCCGAACAGGACAGCGTGGCCCGCATGATCAACCGGCTCGAGTGGGTGCGCAAGCAACTCGTGGATCTGGGCGCCGAGCTGCGCGGCGATACGGCGCTCGCGGGCGATGCGAGCGCCAAACGGCTTGCCGCCCTCGCGGACTCGCTCGACCGCCGCGCCATCCTGGTCGAGGGCACGCTGTTCGACGTGCATCTGACCGGGGCGCGCGAGGACGCGTTCCGGGGCCCGATGCAGCTCTACGGCCGGCTCGCCGCCCTCGAGTCCGACGTGGCGGAGTCGGGTGCCGATTTCGCGCCCACGACGCAACAGCTCGCGGTGAACGAGCTGTTCAAGCAGCGGATCGCGGACGCCTCGGCGCGCTTCGCCGAGTTCATGGAGAAGGCGCTCCCCGGCTTCGGCGCGGAGCTGCGCAAGACTGCCCTCAAGGACATGATCTCGGCCGTGGACCGGAGCACGCCCGAGCGGCCGGGACCCTGAGCGAAGGGCCCCGGCGCTGCTCAACGCCTGGCCGAGACCATCACACGCACCGGTGCCGTTAATGACCGCCCCAGAGCTCCTGCAATTCATGCGTGGCCACTCGTTGGCCGTTCAGGCTTCCGTATCGCCCGCGCTAGCACCGCAAGCCGCGGTCGTTGGTATTGCTATTACGGACCGCTTCGAGCTCTTCTTCGATACGGTTGACACGACTCGGAAGGTGCACAACCTCCGCCGCAACCCGAAGCTCGCCTTCGTCATCGGCGGACTGACGAATGGCGACGAGCGCACCGTGCAATACGAAGGGGTAGCGGACGAACCTGGGGGAACCGAACTCGCGCGACTCAAGGAGCTGTACTTCGGCGCCTTCCCGGACTGTCTCGAGCACCAGCATTGGCCCGGGATCACGTATGTGCGCGTCCGCCCGACTTGGATTCGCTACAGCGACTTCAATCGAGCGCCTCCACAGATTGCGGAGTTCGCTCCTCACCAACTTGATAACGACAGTTGATCGGTAAGTGCACTGCGCTAAGCCGAGCGAGTCCGCGCGCCGCCGCACACAAAGCTCGCCGGACAGTCTTGCCGCTGGCATCGCCGTCCTACGTGGTCTCGCGCTCCGCGATCTCCCACAGCCGCCGGGCGTCGGCCTCGCTCCGCGCGGCGGGCGACGGCTCGACTTCGCGCATCCGATCGAAGTAGCGGCCCGTCACGCCCGCGAGCTCGGGTGCCGCCACGAGCCGCACGACGGGGCGTGCGCCCTTCGCGGCGGACGGCAACACGAGCTGCAGGAACAGCCGCGCCCACAGCGGCGCCGCCCGCCAGATGTCCGTGGCGATGGCGCCGGGGTGCAGGGCGGTAGCGGCGATCGCGGGCTCGCGTCGCGCCAACTCGCGGGTGAAGAGCACCTGTGCCAGCTTCGACTGCGCGTAGGCCTTGAAGGGCCGGAAGGCGTGCTCGAGCTCCAAATCGTCCCACGGGATCTGGGCCCCAAAATGGGCGGCTGAACTGACACTCACGACGCGGGGATGGGACGCCCGCTTGAGCGTCGGCAGCAACTCGCGCGTGAGGAGAAACGGGCCGAGGAAGTTCGTGGCCCACGTGAGCTCGTGCCCGTCGGCGCTCAGCTGCCGGTTGCGGGTCGCGATGCCGGCGTTGTTCACGAGCACGTCGAGCGTGGGATGCCCCGCCGCGAAGCGCCGCGCCGCCGCGCGCACGGAGGCGAAGGAGCTCATGTCGAGTTCCAGGAGCTCGGCGCTCCCGCCGCCCTTGACGATCTCATCCACGGCGGCCTGCCCGAGCGCCCTGTCCCGGGCACCGACCACGATGTGGGCGCCCATCTTGGCGAGCGCGCGCGCCGCCTCGCGCCCGATGCCACGGTTGGCGCCGGTGATGAGCACGGTCTTGCCCGTCATGGGGCGATCGGGCGGGGTTCCGGAAGCGGGTGAGGAACGTGGGGGCATGGGAGCGTATTCTACATCCGCACCCGAACGGGCGTACGGCTCGAGGCGCTGACGCAGCGTGCCGCATGACCTCGCGAGTGGGGCCGCTCGGGCCCGTGGTCCCTGCCGGCTACCGTTTCGGATCCCACTACTTCCAGCGCTCGGTGGGAACGTCCTCGGGTGGCTCGAGCGCCTGGAGATACGTGACGAGCTTCCACACGGCGCCGGGCGAGAGCAGGAGGCCTCCGTACGCCGGCATGCCGTGGGGGCGGCCGTAGTAGATCGACTCGAAGATGTCCCCATCCGTCCCGCCGAAGCGCCACCGGCCGTCCGCCAGGCTCGGCCCCACCCAACCCGCGCCGCTCGCCCCATGGCACCCGTCGCAGTTCATCGCCGTGAAGATCTGCCCACCCTGCTCCGCCGCCCGCTTGTCTCCCTTGTAAGGGTTCCGCCACGGGACGGCGGCCGGGGAGGCGCCGCCGGCGAAGACGTGCTCGTCATGGCGCACGGCGGGCGGTGTGCCGGTGGTGTCCGGTCGGGCGCATGTCCCGAGTGCCGTCACGACGGCGGCCACGAGAAAACCGGTGACCTGGTCTTTCCAACTCACGCGACGCTCCCCCTCCAGCGCGCCCGCTCCCGCCTTAGCCCCGCCACGCTGCCACCGTCCCAATCACCGCGATCACCACCGCGATCGCAATTTTCGCGGCGGCGGCGAAGGCACGCCCTAGCACGGCACCCCACCCCACCCGCACCGCCGTGGCGGTCGCCCCCGAGAGCGAGTACTCGAAGAGGGCCGCGCCCCCGAACGAGCCGACAAAAGCGCCGATCACGCTCCCGACGATCGGCACCGGCACACCTACCACGGCGCCCGCGATGCCGCCAATCAACGCACCCCATCCCGCCCGGCGCGATCCGCCGTAGCGCCGCGTCATCCCGTATCCGACCCACCATTCGACGATCTCGCCTAGGAAGGCAAGCCCCAACACGACCAGCATGGTCACTACGCCGACCGAGCGATACTGCGTGAGCCCGCCGTATGCGAGGACACCGCCCACCATGATCCACAGCCCCGGCAGCCCGAGCGGGACGAGCAGGAGCCCCACCACCAGGCAGAGCGCCAGCACGAACGGGGCGATCGTGTGACTCATGGGGTCAGGGCGAACAGCCACACGATCCCGCCCTGGCTCGTGTGGCGCGCGATGTCCTTGATGAAATCCGCCGGCGCCCGCACGTCCGCGGGATCGTCCGAGCGCACGTCGCCGGCGAGGAGAAACCAGTCGCCGCCGATCCCCGCGTACACCGCGACGTACTGCTTGCCGTCGGGGCCCGTGTAGCTGATCGGATTCCCGACCACACCCGATCCCACCTTGAACTGCCAGCGCACCCGACCCGTCTTCGCGTCCGCGGCCTTGAACCAGCCGTCGAGCGTACCGTAAAACACCACGTCCCCGGCGGTCGCGAGCACGCCGCTCCAGACGGGGTAGCGCTCCTTGATCTCCCAGACCTTGCGACCGGAGCGCGCATCCCACGCGATGAACGCGCCCAGGTTGCCGCCCGGCCCTGCATGGTACGGGCTGTTGGCCCCGATGAACGGCGTGCCGGCGATGCGCGTCGCCGGCAGCGCTTCGTAGTCCATGCACATGTTGTTGGTCGAGACGTAGAACAGCCCGGTGCGGGGCGAGTACGCGGCCGGCGCGGCGGGGGTCTTGCCCCCCTCGAGCGTGGGGCAAATGTCCTTGACATTGCCGCGCGAGACGCCGGTGAGCTTCGTCGAATCGAGCACCGGCCGACCGCTCGCGCGATCGATCCGCTTCGCCCAGTTCACGGGGACGAACGGCTCGGCGACGAGCACCTCTCCCGTAGCGCGGTCGAGCGTGTAGGCGAAGCCGTTCTTGTCGAAGTGGACCAGGACCTTGCGACGGCGGCCCTGCACGTCCAAGTCGGCGAGGATCATCTCGGCGTTGGCGTCGTAGTCCCAGCTGTCGTGCGGCGTGAACTGGTACGCCCACACGAGCGTGCCGTCCTCCGGGCGGCGGGCAAGCACGCTTGCGGTCCACTTGTTGTCGCCGGGGCGCTGTTCCGGGTTGTAGGGGCCGGGGTTGCCGACGCCGTAGTAGACCAGGTCGAGCGCCGGATCGTAGGACATCCACCCCCACACCGGGCCGCCGCCGTTCTTCCAGACGTCCTTGGGCCAGCTCGCGAGACCCAAGTCCGTGCCGCGATCATAGTACGGCTTGAACGTGCCCGGCCGCGCGAGCACCTCGCTATCGGGCCCCAAGTTGTATGCGGTCCAGGCGATGCGACCGCTCTCCAGGTCGAGCCCCTTTACCCAGCCGTGGATCCCGAACTCCCCGCCGGAAGCGCCGACCAGCACGCGGCGCTTGACGATGAACGGCGCGACGGGGGTGGTCTCGCCTTGCGCGAGATCGGCGATCTTCGTCTTCCATAGTTCCGTGCCGGTCGCGGCGTCGATCGCGACGGTGCGGCCGTCGAGCAGGTTGTAGACGATCTTGCCAGCGGCGTAAAACGCCCCGCGGTTGATGGCGTCGCAGCACGCGATGCCGACGGCGTTCGGGTCCACGTCGGGGCGATACTTCCACTTCAAGGGGTAGTCCGGCTGCGTGAGATCGAAGGCGTACAGCACGTTCGGGTACGGGGTGACCACGTACATCGTGGTGCCAACCACCAAGGGCTGTCCTTCATGCCCCCCGAGGACGCCAGTCGAGAAGGTCCAGACCGCTCGGAGCCGCGGCGCGTTCGCCGCCGTGATCTCGGCCAGACCGGTGTACCGGGTGGCGGCGTAATCCTTGCCGGGCATCGTCCACTGCCCGTCATCGCGCGAAGCTTGCGAGGCCCCACGGGTGGGCTGGAGCGCCACGAGCGCGAGGAGCGCGGTGGCCGTGCGCAGGCGGATCGGGGAAATCACGGGACGGGAATACCCGGGTGCAACCGGTGCCATCGGCCTCTCTCGGCTGGGCGGCTCCCGCGGAGCGTGCTAGCTCGTGAACGACCTGCGAGCAAGGATGGACACTCGGAGCATACGCCCGCAAGACCCGTGACGGGGCCGGCGGCGCCGCTGACGGCCTGACCTACCGCGCGCTCGCCTCTAGCTCGACTGCGAGCCGGGGTCAGCGTCGGAGCTGTCGTCCGGCTTGTCGTGGCGTCTGAAGAACCAGAACGCGAACAGCACGAGGGCCACGACGAACGCGATCTTCACGGCGAGGAAGATCAGCGGAATCAAGATGAAGGAGCCGAGCTTCCAGAGCGCGAATCCGACGGCGCCGAGCGCGGCGAGTTGCAGGATTGGTTTAGACACGAAACACCCAGCCCGAAGGGGATGAGATCCCTACGAGGGAAGGGGCGCGGAAGTGTCGGCTCACCCCTGCCTGATGGAGTAGTCGATCGGCAGGGTTACATGCACTCGCACCGCCTGCCCGTGCAGCCGGGCCGGACGGAACAAGGCCTGCAGGACCCATGCCCTGGCCGGCACATCGAACCCGGGGTTCGGGCTCTTGACGATCTGGATCGAATTCGGCTCGACGCGGCCCGACGTGTCGACGATGGCGCTGAGCAGCACCCGTCCCTGGATCCCCGCCTGCTTCAGGATGTCGGGGTAGGGGGGCGGGGGCGCCGACAGGAGCGCGGGCCGCTCCTCGACCACCGACTCCGCGTACACCGCGTTTTCCGGGGGCGTTATGCCGTCAGCGCGACCGCCCTCGACCCCGATCCCGGTGTAGTCCTTGGGGTCGAATTTCTGCTCCAAGTCGATCGACGGCACGTTGCTGGGAATGACGGTCGGCACAACGACTGTCTGGAACCCCTTGAGCGGCTCGACCAGCTGCGCCTTAGGCGGCTCGGGAGCCTTCTGCTCCTGCGAGAGCAGCACGACGGTCGTGTCGATCTTCACAGCGGTGTCGGTCGGCCGGGCCGCAATGGTCGCGTACACCGCTCCGGCGATCAGCGCGGCGTGGAGCGCGAGCGACGTGACACCCACGCCGAAACGCGCCTTCTGGTCCGTCCGTCTCTTCGTCTCGAACAGCAGCAGCTCCACAGGTCCTCCCTCTCCCTCCCTTAGACGACGCGATCCCCTAATAGGTTGCGGGCCTCGCACCGGAGCGCCGCGCTCGACTGCTCGAATCCTGCGAGCGCGACGTCGGGTCGCGCGAGCCGAGCCACGCCCCGCGCTTCGACGATGACGGGCGCAAGCGTCCCGCCGCACCACACCGCGCTCGCCGGGGCGGGGGTAGCGGGGGCCGGTGCGGCAGTGGCCGGCACGGACGATCCACGCCCCTGCCCCCCACCGCTCGACTGGACCGCCAAGTCGGCTACACAGCCGTATCCGATTGTGAGCAATGTTCCCAGCGCTACTGCGTAAACCCGCATAACAACCTCTCTCGCTAGTTCAGAAACGGCCCAATACGCAACACAAAGACACGCTTGGATGACGGATTGTTCCCGAAGAAGGTTTCGAAATGAGGCTCGGAACCGTGGTTTGACCACATCCTGACCGCCGCGTCGTTGCCCCGTTACCTGATCGCGACAAACGACGGCGGTATGGCGCGCCGACGAATCGACGGCATGGACACCGAGCTGCTGGCACTGAGCCGCCGCTGTTAGGGCGGTGTCACGTCGGGCAGTTCATCGTCCCGCGACGAAACGGCGCAGCACGCCGAAGCGCACGTGCGTCGTGGCGAGAGCTCGGCACGCGTCGAAGAGCGCGCGGGGTCTCCGCGACGCTGCTGGAAGGGACCGCTGAGTGTCAACTGTCGCCGCTCGAGGGGGAGGGGTGCCGCCCGGTGCGCATCAGCGACAAGTTTAGACACCTCTGCTCACCGGACGCCCCAATGCGCGTGATCACTACCCGCTACCCGAACGCCGTCCCGCTCGTCGTCCTCGCGGCGCTCGCCGCCTCGATCGGCCAAGCTGTGCCGCTCGCGGCCCAATCCCTCCACTACACCGGGACGCGGCGCGACAGCGTGGCGGATACCTACTTCGGCACCCGCGTGCCGGCGCCGTACCGCTGGTTCGAGGACCAGAACAGTCCTGAGGTCGCGGCTTGGGTGGACGCGCAGAACGAGGTGACGTTCCGCTACCTCGGGACCATCCCGCTCCGGGACGGATTCCGCCGCCGGCTCACCGAGCTGTGGAACTACGCGCGGGTCGGCGTGCCGACGCGCGAGGCGGGCCGGCTCTTCTTCTCGAAGAACTCAGGGCTGCAAAACCAGTCGGTGCTCTTTGTGACCGATGCGGTGGGCGGGCCGGCGCGCGAGCTGCTCGACCCGAACGCCCTCTCGCCCGACGGCTCTACGGCCCTCTGGTCCTGGAGCCCCTCACCCGACGGCCGCTGGCTCGCATACGGGCTTTCGAGGGGTGGCTCCGACTTCTCGGAGCTACACGTCCGCGCGCTCGCCGACGGCCGCGAGCTCGCCGACACGGTCCACTGGGTCAAGTTCTCCGGCACTTCCTGGACCAAGGACGGCAAGGGATTCTTTTATTCCCGCTTCCCCGCCCCGCCCAAGGGACAGGAGCTCGCGGCCGTCGGGGTGAACCAGAAGGTCTACTACCACGCGGTCGGGACGCCCGACTCGACCGACCGCCTAATCTATGAGCGGCCCGACCTGCCCGACTGGTATCTGTTCGGCGGGCTTTCCGATGACGGCCGATTCCTCTTCATCACGCTCGCGCACGGGACCCAGACCGAGAACCGGCTGTACGCGGTGGATTTGAAGAAGCCGACTGAGCCTGACATCGCGGCGCCCGTCACGCCGCTCTTCCTCGTGAACGATGCCGAGTACACCCCGCTCGGGACCCTCGGCGACACGCTGTTCGTGCTCACGACGAACGGCGCCCCCAAACGGCGCATCATCGCGCTCGTCCTCCCCGACACGGCGCGGGCCCACTGGCGCACCGTGGTCCCGGAGGCGTCGAGCGTGATCGAGTCGGCGCTGCTCGCCGGTGGGCGCGTGGTCGTACGGTACCTGGACGACGTGAAGAGCCGGCTCCGGCTGTTCGGCACGGACGGCCACGTGCTGGGCGACGTGCCGCTGCCAGGGATCGGGACCGTGGTCGGGTTGTCGGCCCGGGCCGACACGCCGGAACTGTTCTACCAGTTCACGTCCTTCCTCGATCCGACCACCGTGTACCGCTACGACTTCGCCACGCGGACGAGCGCCCCGTTCCAGCCGCCGCACGTCCCCTTCGATGCGAAGGGCTACGAGACGCGGCAGGTGTTCTACACCTCGAAGGACGGTACCCGGGTGCCGATGTTCATCACCATGAAGAAGGGCACCAAGCTCGACGGCTCGCATCCGACGGTGCTGTACGGCTACGGCGGGTTCGACATCAGCATCACGCCGAGCTTCAACTCGGTCGTCGCCGTCTGGCTCGAGCGCGGCGGCATCTACGCCGTCGCCAACATGCGGGGGGGCGGTGAGTACGGCGAGACCTGGCACCGCGCCGGGATGCTCGACAAGAAGCAGAACGTGTTCGATGACTTCATCGCCGCAGCGGAGTACTTGGTGGCGCAGAACTACACGTCCCGGGAGCACCTCGCCATCCACGGGTACTCAAACGGCGGACTGCTGGTGGGCGCCGTGATGGCCCAGCGTCCCGACCTGTTCGCCGCCGCCTATGCCGGGGCGGGCGTGATGGACATGCTGCGCTACCAGAAGTTCAGCGCCGGCGTGGGCTGGGTGCCCGAGTACGGCTCGGCCGACGACTCGACCCTGTTCCGCTACCTGATCAAGTACTCGCCGCTCGAGAACCTCCATGCGGGGACGTGCTATCCCGCGACGATCGTGACCGCCGCGGACCACGACGACCGCGTCGTGCCGAGCCATTCGTACAAGTTCATCGCGGCGCTGCAGGCGGCACAGGGCTGTCCCCGCCCGGTGGTGATCCGGACCGAGACCAAGACGAGCCACGGCTACATGCCGACCGACAAACGGATCGCCCAGCTCGCCGACGTGTGGGCGTTCACGGCCGGCAATACCGGGATGCGGTGACGAGACACGAACGAGCGAGTGAAGGAGACGGGATATGGCGGACACGCAAGCGTACCCCTACGAGACCCATCTCGACATCCGTTACGGGCCGCTGGAGCGGATCGACGTGCAGGCGATCGTGGACGCGGCCCGACACCCCTGGTACAACCTCACGTTGTGTCGCGTGAACGACTCGGTCGTGCGCCTCGGCGTCATCCGGGGCGAATACCACTGGCACAAACACGAGAAGGAGGACGAGTTCTTCTACGTCGTAGAGGGACGGCTCCTGATCGATCTCGAGGGCCACACCATCGAGCTCGGGGAGCGCCAAGGCTACGTGGTACCGAAGGGCGTCATGCACCGCACCCGAGCGCCCGAGCGCACCGTGATCCTCATGGTCGAAACCGCGGGGATCGTGCCGACCGGGGACCCCGCCTGACCCGCGGCTAGGGCTACACATGCCCGACAAGAGCTTGGAGCGGCTGCGCGCCCTCCTGAAGAGCTACGAGGAGCGGACGCCCAAGGCCCCGGCGGCCGTGAAACCGGCCCCGGGCGACGCAGAGCGACGCCGACAGGCGTGTGGGGACCGTCTCCAGAGAGTGGTGCGCCCCGTGCTCCAGCGCTTTCTGGACGAGCTCAAGAACGCCGGGCACGAGGCTGCGATTGACGACCACACCGACACGGCGGATGCGTACCCAAGCGTGACGCTGGCCTTCACGCCGCACGCCTCCGGCGCACTCGTCTCGCAGCTCGTCTTCCGCTACGACCCGCGCCGGGGCATCGCGGTGGGTCGAGATATCAAGCCGTCACCGACCAAGGGGCGGGTGGTGACGACCAGCGCCGACCGCATCGGGACGATGAAGGTCGAGGCCGTCTCCGCCGACTGGGTCGCGACCAAGACGTTGAACTTCATCGAGGCCGTGCTCAAGGTGAACTGAGCGCGCCCGCTCCCCAATCGCTCCACCGCCCTACCGTTGCAGTAAGCACTGCGCTTGAAACCCTGGTTCATCGCGCGCAGTAGTCTAGGACGTGCACGAGCCGGGAGGCGGCGATGTACTGGGGACATGGGTTGGGTGTTGCGACCGGACTGATTTGGATCGCCGTGGTGGGCTACCTGCTCACCCTGGCGCACCGCCTGGTGCGGGCGCTCGAGCGGATCGCGGACAAGTGGGTGAGCAAGCCGTAGCCGCACGCGGCCTCACTGCACCATGCCGAACCGCTTGTTCTGCGCGGTCATCTTGAGGAAGTGTGCGAGTCGTTGCTCGAACACGTCCGCCCGACGCCGCGCCGCGACGATCCAGCCGATCCGGATCCGACGATAGGATTCAGGAAAGCGGCTGAAGTTCCTCCAGATCGTAGGGTCCCGCTTCAGTCGACGCAGGATGTCTTCGGGAACCGTCCATTGGGCCCGCTCTTTCGTGTCCGTCCGGGTATCGAACACGTGCTTGATGCGCTCGAGGCCCGCCTTCGTCATGCGGCGGGCGGCGACGAGGCGTCGCACGCGCTCGCGGTTCATGTCCGAGAGCCGGCTCGTCGGCCGGCGGGGCGAGAAGCGCTGCGCCCAGCGCAGGTCGTCCACCGGCTTCGTGATACTGTCGATCCAGCCGAAGCAGAGGGCCTCCTCGACGGCGTCGTTGTAGGGGATCCGGGGCTTACCGCTGTGTTTCTTGTAGTAGATCAGCCAGATCTCGGTGGCGGTCTGGTGGTGGCGTGCCAGCCAAACGCGCCAGGCTTTGCGGGTCTTCGCGTAGAGGGTCTTTCCGACTTTCATGGCGGACGGCTCTCGAACGCCGTCCGCCAATCTAGTCGCGCTGCCACCGATCCGCGCGCCCTCCGACGAGGCACCTCCCCTCGGAGCCGCGCGCTCTCGAAGTAGCCGCTCAGGATGCGTGCCAACGCGACAGTGCTTCGAACTCCTGATCCGACAACTCGAGCAGCGCCGCGGCCACATTCTCTTCCAGATGCTTGACCTTCGACGTCCCCGGAATCGGCAGCATGACCGGCGAGCGGCGGAGCAGCCAGGCGAGCGCTACTTGGGCCGATGGGGCGCGGAGCCGCTCGGCAGCGCGCGTAAGTGGGCCGCTTCCCTGCGCCAGGCGCCCGGCGCCGAGCGGGAACCACGGCACGAACGCCAACCCTTCGCGCTCGCAGTAGTCGAGCACCGGCTCGTACTGGTGGTCGGTCAGGCCGTAGCGGTTCTGCACCGACACGATCGGCACCATTTTCCGCGCCCGCTCGATCTCCGCGACGGACACCTCGGAGAGGCCGATATGACGGATCTTTCCCTCTTCCTGAAACCGCCGGAACGTCCCGAGCTGATCGCCGAGCGGCACCGCAGGATCGATGCGGTGCAGCTGGTAGAGATCGATGCGTTCGAGTTTCAAGCGGCGGAGGCTCCCCTCCAGCCCGGCGCGCAAGCGCTCCGGGCGCCCATCGGGCGTCCACTGGTCGGGACCAGGGCGATTGAGCCCCACTTTCGTAGCGATCACGAGCCCCGCCGGGTAGGGGTAGAGCGCCTCCGCGATCAGCCGCTCGCTCACCTCCGGCCCATAGGATTCGGCGGTGTCGATCAAGTTCACTCCCAGCTCGACAGCGCGGCGCAGTACGGCGATCGCTTCGGCGCGATCCGACGGCTCACCCCAAATGCCCTTCCCGGTGAGCCGCATGGCGCCGAAGCCGAGCCGGTGCACCGGCAGGTCGCCGCCCAAGAGGAACGGGCCGCTGTGCGCGGCCGGAAGAGCGTCGGGAGCAGCCGTACCCGGCCCGGACACCGTAGATGGTTTCGTCATCTCGCTAACCCACTCCCTTTCCCGAAGTAATCGTCCAGCGGGCCATCCGTCGCACGCGACGAATCGCTGTTTGCCGAACACCATGGTGCCGGGTCGGGTTCCAGGTGGGACGTTCGGTTCGAGCGACAGGCGCGACTGCGTGGAGCCCGGCGGTCGAGCGTAGCGCTGTGATGTCTCCATGGCGGGGGCGTAACTTGGTGGCACGCCGCGTCTCGACCGCCGCGCGACGTGCCATCCACAGGACCTCAGGAAGCTGCCGATCCTATTTCCCGGTTGAACGTGGGAACACGTCGTTGAAGAACTTCAGCATTGCCGCCCACGACTGCCGGTCCGCCTCGGGATCGTAAGCGAGCTGGGCCATGCCGTGCGTCGCCGCTTCGGGGTTCGTGAAGCCGTGCTTAGCCCCAGGGTAGGTCACCACCTGGAACTGGACGCCCGCGGCCTTCATCTCGCGCTCGAATGCTGCCACCTGGTCTGGCGGGACGAAGGGATCGGCGGCACCCGTGAGCACGAGGATACGCGCTTTGATCTTCCCCGCCTGCGCGGGCGTCTTCGTGGCGAGTGCGCCGTGGAACGTCACGACCGCCGCCAGGTCGGTGCCGGCGCGGGCCATATCGAGCGCCACCGCGCCTCCGAAGCAGTAGCCGATGACCGCGATGCGCTTCGGGTCGACGTGGGGATCCTGCTTCAGCTGCTCGAGCGCCGCATTGAAGCGCGCGGCGAGCACGGCCGGGTCCTTGGTCGCCTCGGCCACGAACGCCTGCGCCTCCTGCGGATGGGTAGCGACTTTGCCCTTCCCATACAGATCAAGGGCGAACCCCACGTAGCCCGCCTCGGCCAGGCGCCGCGCCTGAGCGCGTGCGTGCTCATTGAGGCCCCACCACTCGTGCACCACCAACACGCCGGGGCGCTTTCCCGGAATGGCATCATCCCACGCGACCAACCCCTGCAGGACGGTCTCGCCCTGGCGGTAGTCGACCTCTCGCGTCTTGACGGTGGCCCGTCCCGGCGCGAGCGACAGCAAAACGGCCGTCATTGCGAATCCATAGCGGAGCTGCATGCGTCATCCTCCTCCGAGTAGCAGGTTCGACACCGTCCCGTGTTACGGCCCTTTGGGGAGCGCCGGGAGCGTCACCCTCTGCAGGGCCAAGAGAAACGCGAGCCCCGAGGTGACGAGAATCAACGTGAGCGCTGACGCGTACGGAGCCACCCCCGGACCGAGCGGTCGTCCCAGGGCTCCGAGCGCGAGGGTTACGGCGGCGCACAGCTGCAGCAGCAAGAACAACCGAATGAAACCCGGCGTCGCGGCACCCGTCGCCGCTCGCCGCCGGCCCGGTACCGTCGCCACGAACCAGGCGATCGGGATCGCCGTGATCGCGCTGGCAATCCTGAGCACCGCGCCCTCCGACAGGCCGTACAGCGCAAAGAGCGGCGGCAGGAGCGCCCCGGCTGTGACGATGAACCCTGCCTGCATGAAGGACAGCACGAAGTAGCTGTCATAGCTCGACAGCCGGCCGCCGGCGGATTGCCGAAACACGATCACGAGCGTCGAGAACCCGACGAAAGAAACGGAGAGACCGGCCAGCGCATAGAGGTACGTGGTTTCCGCAATCGCCATGTCGCTCTCCCGTGACGCCGCAACACTGCCTCCGAGACCGTCCGGCACTTGAAGCGGCGCCGGTGATATACGCCTGCCCCGAACGACACACAAGCGAGCCGGAGGCACTACAGGGGGCGGCGGCGGCGCGGCGCCGGCGCCACCCCGGGAACCTTTCTCGGTAATCGTTCATTCATGAACTATTGAGTGCTGAGGGAGTGACCGTGGATCGCCTCAAAGGAGTCGCACCGGTGAGTAGCTCATACCTGATAGGTCCCGTGAATAGGGTCGGCTTGCCGGACCAGCTCCGCCATCCAGACCTGCGCGCCGTGGGCGGCCGCGCCACGCGATCCCCTGCGCCAAGCGGGCCTGTGAGCCGCGGGTGGTGGCGCACGACATTCGTGCTGGGCACCGCGGCGCTCGCCACCTTCGCCCCGGCCGGCGCCGCGCAGGCACTGCAGGCGCACATGGACCAGACGGCCATGGGCCAGATGGCGATGGACGCGCACATGGGCCACATGGCCGTGGACGCGGGGGCGCCGCGCCCCGGCATTTGCCAACTGCTCTCGTCCGAGCCGGTCACGGTGCCGGCGAACGGCGACGCCGAGGCGCTAAGCCTCGCGGCCGCGCCCTACCTCCGGGTTTGGGACGCGCCGGCGCGGCGCGAGCTCGTGATCGAGGTTGGCCCGGTCGATGTGCCGGCCGAAGGCATGCCGGCCGAGAGCCGGGAGCTGGTGTATCAGCTCGCCCACTTTCCGCTCGACGCCTGGGTCCACGGCTTCCGGCTCGAGCTGACGGACGTGCAGGGCCGCGCGGTGCCACGGCGCGTGCTGCATCACATCGATACCACCCGACCGGCCGCCCGCGACCTGTTTCTCCCCGTCGCGCAACGCTTCGTCGCCCTCGGTTCCGAGACCGGTCCCGAGAACCTGCCCGCCTGGCTCGCTGGCGTGCCGATCCATCGCGGGGAGGCGCTGCTCGTGAGCACCATGCTCCACAACCCGACCCACACGACCTACACGGGCGTGCGGGCCCGGCTCATCCTCAGCTACACGCACACGCGGCCGGTCTACGACGTCGCCGGGTTCCGGCTCGACGTGATGTTCCCGACCGGTCCCATGGAGTACGACCTGCCGCCGGGGCGCACCGTGCGCTCGTGGGAGGGCAGCCCCCAGGAGCCGGCGCGACTGCTCGCGATCACGGGACACCTGCATCGCTACGGCGAATGGATCGAGCTCCGGGACGTGACCAGCGGGAAGCTCATGTTGCGCGCGCGTCCGCGGGTGAACCCAGCGGGCGACGTCACGGGCATGCCGGTGTCGTTTCCCCGCTTCGGGCTGGGCCAGTTCGTCTACCCGACCCATCGCTACCGCGTCACGGCGAGCTATTGGAATCCCACCGACCGCCCGATCCCTGAGGGGGCGATGGCGAAACTGGCCGGCATCTTCACGCCGGCGCGCCCGCTCGCGCCTGTGGATGTGGCCGACCCGATGTATCAGGCCGACCTCCGCTACCTGCTCGGCCTCGGGTGTTCGACCGGCGGCGTGCCGGAAATGCTCGCGCACGCGCCGCACGCGCATGGCACCAGTCTTGGCCATGTCGTTCACTAGTGGATTGTCTAGTGCTGTTCAACTTTCGATCTTTGGAGGTACGTATGCTGAAGCGTTCGACGTTCCTAGTCCTGGCGGGCCTCGCGACCCTCGGTCTCAGATCGGTCGCGGCGCAGCAACGGTCTGACATCACTCCCGTGAGCGGCGGTGCCACGGGTGGCCGCTTTACCCTTGGCGGCGCGTTCGGCGGTTTGTCGGGCGCCGCCAATCTGAACGACATCGGCACGGCCAATTGGCGACTCGGGTGGACGGCGTCGCTCGATGCGACCGGCTGGCTCACCGACAACGTCGGCATCCGCGCGAGCGGCGGCTGGGCGCAGGACAGCATCCAGGGCGCCGCGCTCGCGGGACGCGGCAAGTTCAACAAGTTCACCTACGACGCGGACCTGGTGCTGCGCTATCCGATTCACAGCCCCTCGGGTACGTTCAGCCCCTACCTGCTCGGCGGCGTCGGCGCGATCAGCGTGCATCAGCTCGACGCCACCGACACCTGGTCCAAGTTCGCCGGCAATTTCGGCGCTGGGCTCGAGTATCGCTTTGGCCAGGTTGGCATCCGCGCCGAGGGCCGGGACTTCGTGTACAACTTCGACCGGTACGGCTTCAACAAGACGCAGCACGACATCGCGTGGCAGGGCGGCGTGACGCTGACTTTCTAACGGATCGTTGCTTCGGCTGGTCGGCTCAGACTCCCGGGCCGACCAGCCGTCGTTCCTAGCCGTTCCTTGGCACATCTCGCATTCATCTTTGCAGCGCCCGGGCACTTCACGGCGCGCTACGTCGGTTACGCGTCGCAGGCGGGCGTGCCTGCCGCTGCACTCTTGGTCCCGCTCTCCGGACTGATCGCGCTCGTGGGCGGACTGAGCATCGCGCTCGGCTACAAGGCGAAGCTTGGGGCGCTGCTGCTCGTGGTGTTCCTCATCCCGGTGACGTTCACGATGCACGGCTTCTGGGCGGTCACCGATCCGATGATGCAACAAATGCAGCTGGCGATGTTCATGAAGAACCTGTCGATGCTCGGTGGCGCACTGCTCATCGCGTATTTCGGCTCAGGACCCTTGAGTCTCGACGCCCGGCGAGTCGCGTCCGCTGCTCCCGTGAATCCGGGTAGGTAAGCCCCACCCTTTCGGGCGGGCCGCAAGCGAGTTGGGCCCGCTCGGGGAACATTCCGCCCCGATAGTTCATTGCTGCACTATGCACCGGTTCTCTACCACCTCGCGGGAGTGCGTGTCATGAGCCGTTTCATCAAGCCGACCACGTGGGCCGTTGGGGCCGTTCTCGTGCTCGCCATCGTGGCGATGGCGTTGCGTCGGCGCGGACCAGCCGGTACCGCCAACGCCGCGCCGCCACCCTCGGAGGTGGCCGTGCTGACGGTCGCGCCGGAGACGGTCGCCGCGCGCTACGAGTACGTGGGACAAGCCGAGGCGTCGCGTTCGGTCGAGGTGCGGTCCCAGGTGACGGGCGTGATCGTCGCCCGTCCGTATCTGGAAGGGACGGACGTGGCGGAGGCCGCGTTGTTGTTCCAGATCGACCCCACGACCTATGAGGCCGCCTACCGCAGCGCGGAAGCGCGGCTCGCCAACGCCCAGCGCAACCTCGCTCGCTTGAAGCCGCTCTTGACCTCGCGCGCCGTGGCGCAAAAAGATGTGGACGACGCCCAGACGGCGCTCGATGAGGCGCAGGCAGCGCGCGACGCGGCGAAGAAGCAATACGACGACACGTTCGTGCGCGCCCAGATCTCGGGTCGTGCGGGGCGTGCCCTGCTCCAGCTCGGGGCGCGCGTCACCGGCCCGAGCGACCTGTTGACGACCGTCGAGCAGGTAGACCCGATCTATTTGAACTTCAGCCCCTCGGACGAAGACCTGCTCGGCTGGCGGCGTGCCATCGCGGCCGGGCGGCTCCTCATGCCGCAGCAGGCGCTTACCGTGCAAGCGACCCTGGCCGATGGCAGCGTATTCCCGGGCACGGGCACCCTCAACTTCGCCGACCTGGCGCTGCAGCCGGCCACGGGGACGATGCAGCTGCGCGCCACGCTCCGGAACCCGCAGCATGTGCTCGTGCCGGGGCAGTTCGTGCGGGTGCGTCTCCTGGGCATCAAGCGGCCGGACGCGATCCTGATCCCGCAACGCGCCGTGCAGCAAGGCCTGGCCGGGTCGTTCGTGTTCGTCGTGAACGACAGCAACGTGGTGGCCGCGCGCAACGTGGTGACCGCGGCCTGGGACGGCAGCGCATGGCTGATCGACCAGGGCCTCAAAGCCGGTGACAGGGTCATCGTCGACGGCGTGCAGAAAGCGGTGCCGGGGCAGCCCGTGAGGCCGGTCGCCTACCACGCGCCGACGGACACGCCCGCGACCGCGACCCGCAACGCCACTGCCGACGGCGCGCCCGCCGCGCCACTCAAGATTCGGAGCGCACCGTGAGCCAAGTGCCGGAGATCCGGAATTTCTTCATCCGGCGCCCGATCTTCTCGGGTGTCATCTCGATCGTCATCGTGCTGCTCGGGCTGTTCTCGCTCACCACGCTCCCGGTCGAGAGCTACCCGTCGCTCACGCCGCCCGAGATCCAGGTTCAGGCCGTCTACCCCGGCGCCACCGCCAAGGACGTGGCCGAGGCCGTCGCCGCCCCGATCGAGCAGCAGCTGTCGGGACTCGAGGGGCTGCTCTACTTCAAGTCGGCGAACTCGAGCGACGGGGTCATGAACCTGTCGGTGTTCTTCGACGTCAACCGTAACGCGGACCTCGCGGCCGTGGACGTGCAGAATCTGGTCGCCCTCGCCTCACCGCAGCTGCCGCAGGAGGTCGTCCGCAACGGCATCACGGTGCGCAAGCGGCAGACCGCGTTTCTGGTCGTGTTTGCGCTCACCTCCGACGATCCGCGCTACGACGCCGAGTTCTTAAGCAACTACTCGCGGATCTACATCAACGACGAGCTGAAGCGGATTCCCGGCGTGGGGGACGCGAGCCCCTTCGACCAGCTCGAGTTCTCGATGCTCCTGAGCCTCGACCCCGACCGCATGGCGCAGCTCGGGCTCACGGTGTCGGACGTCGCCGCGGCCGTCCGCGAACAGAACACGACGAACCCCGCCGGCCGTATCGGGCGGGAGCCCTCTCCTCCCGGAACCGAGCTGACCATTCCCGTGATCACGGACGGCCGGCTCCAGGACGCGAAGGACTTCGAGCACATCATCGTCCGCGGCAAGCCCGACGGCTCGATCGTCCGCCTGAGCGACATCGGCCATGCCCGGCTCGGCGCGCGGAACTATGACTTGGCGGGGCGCCTGGACGGAACGCCCACCGAGCTCACCCCGGTGTTCCTGCGGCCGGGCGCGAACGCGCTCCAGACGAAGCAGGCGGTCGTGGCCCGGATGACCGAGCTCGCCAAGAGTTTCCCGCAGGGCGTGCACTGGCAGGTCGCTTTCGACACCACGCCCTTCATCACGGCATCGATTAGCGACGTGGCGAAGACGCTGTTCGAGGCGCTCGGGCTCGTCACGCTCGTCGTGTTCCTCTTCCTCCAGAGTTGGCGGGCCACGCTGATCCCGGTGCTCGCGGTGCCCGTCTCGGTGATCGGCGCCTTCTTCGGCATGCGGCTGCTCGGCTTCTCGGTCAACCTGCTGACCTTGTTCGGCCTGGTGCTCGCGATCGGCATCGTGGTGGATGACGCGATCGTCGTGATCGAGAACGTCGAACGCATCATGGAAGAGGAGCACGTGTCGCCCGCGGTCGCCGCCGACCGCGCGATGCGCCAGGTGACGCGGGCGCTGATCGCGATCGTCTTGGTGCTCTGCTCCGTGTTCGTCCCCGTCGCCTTCCTGGGCGGCATCACGGGCCTCATGTACCGCCAGTTCGCGATCACCATCGCGGTGTCGGTCGTGCTGTCGGGGATCGTGGCGCTGACGCTCACGCCGGCCCTGTGCGCCGTGCTCTTGAAGCCCACGCCCGAGGGGAGCGAGGAAGCGGCTCACGCCGGCCCGCTCGCTCGGTTCTTCGCCGCGTTCAACCGGGGATTCCGCTCGCTGACGGAGCGCTATCTCGGCGCCGCCGGCCGGGTGATCGATCGCCCGCGCACCTTCTTCGCCGCGTTCGGCGTCGTCGTGGCCCTGCTGTTCGTGCTGTTACGGACGGTGCCGACCGGGTTCCTCCCGAGCGAGGACAAAGGCTACTTCGCGCTGCTGCTCGAGCTGCCCGACAACGCCTCGCGTCAACGCACCGAGGCAGTCGTCCAGCGGGTCGAAGGGTTCCTGAAGCAGCAGCCAGCGATCAATCACGTGGTGGCGTTCGTGGGCTTGAACTTCATCCAGAGCGCGAACCAGACGAACGCGGCGATCGTCTTCGTGACGCTCAAGCCGTGGGACGAGCGACCCGCGGCGAAGGACCACTTGCCGAGCGTGCTGGCCGCCGTCAACGGCTATCTGTTCGGGCTCAAAGAGACGCGCGGCTTCGCTTTCAACCTCCCCGAGATCATCGGGCTGGGGACGACGGCGGGCCTCGAGATGAACCTCCAGGATCGCGGGGTCAACGACGTGACCAAGTTCGCGGGGCTCGCGGGCGAGTTCGCGCGCGACGCGAACGGGCTGGCGGCGGTGCGCGGCGTCTACCCGACGATCCGCGTGAACACCCCGCAACTGTTCGTCCACGTGGACCGCGACAAGGCGAAGGCGCTCGGCGTGTCGCTCTCGGACCTGTTCCAGACCCTGCAGGCGTTTCTCTCGACGCTGTACATCAACGACTTCAACCGGTATGGGAAGACCTACCGGGTGCAGGCCGAGGCCCAGGCGCAGTACCGCCAGACGCCCGAGGACATCGGGCGGCTGTACGTGCGCGGTCCCAACCAGCAGATGGTGCCTGTGTCGGCGCTCACGCACAGCGAGTTCCGGGCCGGGCCGAGCGTCATCACCCGGTTCAACGGATTCACGTCGGCCTTGGTGGTCGGGACCCCAGCGCCCGGCGCGAGCTCCGGACAGATGCTCGACGCGGTAGACCGGCTGGCACGCGACCAGTACGCGAGCCGTGGCGTGGGCTACGCCTTCAGCGGCCAGTCCTACCAGGAGCGGGCCTCGGGTGGCGAGGGAAACCTGGTGTTCGTCCTCGGCCTGATCATGGTGTTCCTGGTGCTCGCGGCGCAGTACGAGAGCTGGTCGATCCCCTTCGCCATCCTCCTGGGGGTGCCGTTCGGCACGTTGGGCGCGCTGCTCGGCGTGTGGCTCCGCGGGATGGCGAACGACGTGTACGTGCAGATCGGCCTCATCGTCGTGATCGGCCTCGCCGCCAAGAACGCGATTCTGATCGTCCAGTTCGCGAACGAGCTGCGGGCCCAGGGCCGCTCCATCCGAGAGGCCGCGCTCGAAGCCGGGCGCGAGCGGCTGCGGCCCATCCTGATGACCTCGTTCGCGTTCATCCTGGGTGTGTCGCCGCTCCTGACGGCGAGCGGCGCCGGTGCGGCGAGCCGCCACTCGATCGGCACCGGCGTGTTCTTCGGGATGCTGCTCGCCACGACCGTCGGGGTGTTCTTCATCCCACTGTTCTTCACGGCGATCCGCGGCTTGAGCGAGCGCGCTCGGGTGCGCACGACGAGCGCGGCCCCGGCCGCACTCCCTGCGCCCGCCCCCGCCCAGGGCGACTGACATGACGAAGAGACTCCTCGCCCTGCTCCTCCTCACCGCCGGCTGCGCGGTGGGACCCGGGTATCACAGGCCCGAGCTCGGTATGCCCGCCACGTGGCGCAAGAGCGCACCGTCGTCGGATTCGCTCCGGCCGTTCTACGACTCCTTGCGCACGAGCCGCGACACCCTGTTGCCACCGGGAGCGGACACGGCGCGCGTCGCGTTCGCCTATGACACAACGGCGCGCGGCTCGGCGGCCGATTCGGCCGCCACGCTCCGCTGGATCGACTTGCTGCAGGATTCCGTGCTGCGGCGCCTCGTCGACACGAGCTTGCGAGAGAACCGTGATGTGCGCACCGCGCTTGCCGTGATCGACGAATTTCGCGCCCAGCGGCGCGCCGCGCGGGGCGGCCTGTTCCCGCAGCTCACCGCAAACGGGCAGGCCGGCCGCAACGAGCAGGTGTTCGGCACGTTCGGGTCGTTCACCTTCGACCAGTACCGGGCCACGGCGGACCTGAGTTGGGAGCTCGACGTCTGGGGTCGCCTGCGCCGCGCCACCCAGGCCGCCGGCGCCGACCTGACCTCGCGCGAGGAAGACCGCCGCGCCCTCGAGCTGTCGCTGATCGGTTCCGTCGCAACCGCCTACTTTGACTTGCGCGCCGCCGATTTGAACCTGGAGATCGCGCGCCGCACGCTCGAGTCGCGCCAGCAGACCTTGGACCTCGCGCGCCGACGGCTCGATCGCGGCCTCATCTCGGAGCTCGATGTGCGGCAGTTCGAGGCCGAAGTGGCGACTCCGGCGGCAAGCGTAGCCGACTTCCAGCGCCAGGTGGCTCAAGGGGAAAACGCGTTGAGCGTGCTCGTGGGCCACAACCCGGGGGTCATCGAGCGGGGTCGCTCGCTAACCGAGACGGCGGCGCGGATTCCTATCCCCGCGGGCGTGCCATCCGCGCTCCTGGCGTACCGTCCCGATGTGCGGAGCGCGGAAGCGAGTCTCCGGGCCGCGACGGCCCGGATCGGGGTGGCGGATGCGGCGCAGCTCCCGACCTTCACCGTCACGGGCGAGTACGGCACCCAGAGCACCCAGTTTTCGCGCTGGTTCGCGTCCGGATCGAGCATCTGGCAGGCGTTCGTCGGCGTGTCGATCCCGGTGTTCAAGGAGGGACGCCCGGGCGGCGAAGGCGCGAACATCGCGCGTGCCCGCGCCGTGCAGGCGCGCTCGCACTACGAGCAAACGGTGCTCGTCGCGCTGCGGGAGACCGAGGACGCGCTCATCGCGCTGCGGACCGCCCGGGACCGGGCCGCGGCACAGCACCGCCAAGTCGTCGCGTTGCGCCGGGCCCTCGAGCTCGCGGACATGCGCTATCGGAATGGGGTGTCGAGCTATCTGGACGTGCTCGACGCTCAGCGGGGTCTGTTCGGCGCGCAGCTCGCGCTGACCCAAGCCGAGCGCGACCAGCTGGTTGACGCCGTCGCACTCTACAAGTCGGTGGGCGCCGCCTGGCCCGTCGGCCGAAAGTAACAGCCCATGAGTCGCGCGGGCGCCCGCGGCTTGACCGCCCCTTCAGACGATCCGTATGATGGAGCCATGAGCAAACGCCCCGCCAAGGCGGGCCGCCGTCTGGCGAGTGCGAGCACGCTCGTCTCTTCGTTTCTCGAGACGGCGGACGCGGTGGAGGCGCGGCTCGAGGCGGCCGTGAGCCCCATGGGATTGTCGCTCGCGAAACTGGCGCTGCTGCATCAGCTGGCCGAGGCGAAAGAGCCCCTGCCCCTGTCCGAGCTGGCCCAGCTGCAGAACTGCGTGCGCTCGAACATCACCCAGCTGGTCGATCGGCTCGAGAAGGAGGGGCTCGTGCGCCGCCGGCCCGACCCCGCCGACCGGCGCAGCGTGCGCGCCGCGCTCACGCCGGCCGGCCAGCAGGCCTATCAGAAAGGCAAGCGCGCGCTGACCGAGGAGCAGCAGGCGATCGTGAAGTCGCTCAGCACGGGGGAGGCCGCGAGCCTCACGGGCGTCCTCGAGCTGCTGGGGCCCTGAGCAGGGTCCTCCAGGTGTGACGGTATGACACGCCCCACACGATTCTCGCCGCAACAGCCGGCCCATCCCCCGAACGGACCCGGAACCTTCTCGCGAGCCGAGGCTGTTCTCTTGAGTGTCCGGGGTTCCCCAGCCGCACCGGTGACGCGTTCCCACCACCTAGGGAGGTCCCGTCCGTGAGTGATACCGAGACTGCGGTCGCCATCGGGCCGCGCACGCTGTTTTCGTTCCTTCACGCCGCACACGTCATGACGGACGCGCTGGACGGTGCGTTGAGCGAGACGAGCCTATCGGCCGCCACGTTGGAGGCCTTGAGCGAGTTGGCAGACGCGCGTGAGCCGCTAGCACCACGGGAGCTGGCGCGTCGTCTGAGCTGCTCCTTCGCCGAGATGGCGGAGCTGCTTGACGAGCTCGATGCCCAAGAGCTGATCAAGCGGCGGGGCGCAGGCGTCGGGCTCACTCCCCGGGGCCAGGAACGCCAGCGTGCCGGGGCCGAGCGGGTCCGCGCGGCGCAACAAGAGATCGCCGACGGATGCGGGCGGCAGCCTTGCGGGCCTGATGCGGTGAGTCTCGCTCGGAAGGCCAGCGGCAGCCGCGGAAGGACGTAGGACGCAAGAGGTCACGGCACATCGGGCGAAGATGAGAACCTCCCCGCCGACCACACGACCGCCGGACGAGAGAGGGCGAATTGGCCGCGTGACAATCGCTTAGTCCACTCTACCCGATACGAAGTGCCACTGTGTAGACCGTGTCACGCCCACCAGAAGATCGACATAGATCTCTTAGAAGACCAACGGTGCCCCCTCCAGCTTGATCTCCTCCGGGGAACGCTCAGGACACGCTCAAGCCACAGTCAGGCAACGGGTCCGCGTTAGAAAGTCCTATGATGATTCCCCGGACAAGGCACGGCTCCGTGAGCGGGCCCAGCACCCGCGTGCTGGAGCGTCGCGGGCGAGAGCGCTGCCCCATGCCGGGCGCCATGTTCGAACGGGAGTCCGTCACCACAACGCTGGGGCCGGGTGACGCCCCACAACCCGGCTCGTGAAGCCGTCTGGGACGACCGCCATGAGGACCAGCACCGCACTGCGGTTCCTGCGGCCAGCGCCGCCCCGAGCCCAGCCCGATCCTGAGCCGCGCGATCTCGCGGCCTTTCTCACCGGCCCGCAGGCGCTCGACCTCGTCGTGGAAATGGCGCACGACCTCCGCTCTCCATTGACGTCGATACTGGTGCTCGCGGAGACCCTGCAACAGGGCGAGGGTGGGCCAGTCACGGAGGCTCAGCGGCGCCAGCTGGACCTGATCCACAGCGCGGCTCTCTGCCTGTGCGCCACGGCGAGCGACGTGCTCGAGCTCGCCCACGGCGGAACCCGGCTCGTCGCGCCGGAGCCTGCACCGTTCTCGGTCGTTGAGATGTTCGCCGCCGTGCGCAGTATGATCCTGCCTCTCGCCCAGGAAAAGGGGCTGGAACTGCGGCTCGTGCACCCCGTCCTGGAGCGCCGGATCGGGTATGCCCGGGCGTTGTCTCGCGTCGTCCTGAACCTGGCGACCAACGCTGCCAAGTACACCGATACCGGATTCGTCGAGCTCGCCGCACGCCCGGTGTCACCGACTCGGGTTGAGTTCTCGGTCCGCGACACTGGCCCGGGGTTGGATGCCGAGACCCTGCGGACGTTGTACCAACCGTTCCGCCAAGCCTCGGGCGCGTCGCGCCACCAATTCTCGAGCGCCGGTCTCGGGCTTGCGATCTGCCGCAAGCTCATCCGCGCAATGCAGGCCGAGTTGGAGGTGGAGACGCGTGCGGACTGGGGGACACGCTTCCGCTTCGCGGTCGAGTTGCCACCAGTCGCCCAGCGCGATTAACCACGATCACTTCTTTCTCCACGAACAGTACGCGACCCTCGACGACCCGCATGCCCATGGTCCGCAGGAACGCCCCGCCACAGCGCCAGCAGCTCTCGGAGGTGCTCGTCCCGCAGCCACGGCGCGCGACGCAGATGGTCGCGTGCGCCCGCCAGCGACTCCCACGCGCGGCGAGAGTCGCCCCGCGTTTCTCCCCGCCAGGGGACACGCCTCCTAAGGTTGCCTCTCGGGGAATGACGGCAAGAGCGACGCCGTGCCTCTCAGGCTAGTCACAGTATAGATGTCGCCCTGCGCTTGGCTCATCGCGGGGTTCGGGAGCAAGGGGTGTATGGTCGAAATTCCTTCCGTCCTGATGAACACAGAGGCGCCAAAGTGGTTCGGTAGATTGACCTGAGGCAGGAGGACGCTGAACGTGGTCGAGCCAGAGTCGGCACTCATGGTGAGCGTAACGCTGAGCACGGTCCCGAGTTCGGGAACGGGGACGCAGCGAATCTCATCGCCACGGAAGGTCAGCGTCCGCTGAGGGTCCTTGTAGGTGAAGCTGGCTTGACCACCAGCGCCCGACGGCAAGTACAAGATGGTGATGTCATCGCCGCTAAGATCGTACCGGTCCGGGGTGGCAAGCTGCGCGACGGGCGGCTGGCCTGGAGAGGCGTGGATGCCCGTCATGGTCACGCCTCCGTGAAGAGGTCGCCCTGAGCCCAAAGGTCAGCGCATGTTCCCGCCACTGCAAAGCGCTTCATACGTTCCTCCGTGACAGACGAGTACCGCACGCGCAACCATGGTTTCGAGAGCGGCAGCGGAGATCGACAATCTCTCTAGCACCCAGCGACTCGGCATCGCTGACCGCATCCAGCCTGAGTTGCGAGGCTGGCGGAGCACCCGTACGCTTGGTCTAGCCTAGGGCTCAGCCGTTGCCCGTCCGTGTCGTGTGCGTACCTTGAGCGTTCCGCATGATCGATCTGAAGACGTTGGGAGCCGTGGACCTGAAGGATCGCGACGGCCGAGAGATACGGGCCGTCCTCGCCCAGCCCAAGCGCCTCGCACTGCTCGTCTATCTTGCGGTCGCGCGACCTCGGGGCTTTCACCGCCGTGACGTGCTACTCGCCCTCTTCTGGCCGGAGCTGGACCAGGCGCACGCGCGGGCGGCGCTGCGAAAAGCAGTCCACGTCGTGCGACGGGGCCTTGGTCCGGACACGCTCGTTGGGCGCGGCGACGAGGAACTGGGCTTGGCAGAGGGCGCTGTCTCGTGCGATGCGAGCGCCTTCGAGCAAGCGGTGTCAGAGCAGCGCTTCGGCCCGGCGCTCGAGCTCTACCGGGGCGATCTGCTGGAGGGGTTCTTCATCTCGGGCGCGCCGGAGTTCGAGAGGTGGGTCGACGGAGAGCGCGGCCGCTTGCGCGAGCAGGCTGCGGCGAGCACTTGGGCTCTGGCCGAGCAGGCGGCGACCGATGAGCACGACGCGCTCGCCATCCAGTGGGCGCGACGGGCGATGGGCTTCACGCCCACGGATGAAGGGGCGTTGCGCCGGCTCATCCTGCTGTTCCAGCGGATGGGTGATCGCGCCGCGGCATTGCACGTGTACCACCAGTTCGCCGCCCGGCTGGTGCAGGAGTACGGCGTGCGCCCGTCTGCCGAGACCCGGCGGCTAATCGAACTGGTCAGGGCGTCCGGGGAGATCTTGGAGGATCCCAAAAGCAAGCGGCCGCCGCCCGCTGCCCCGCACCAGTGAACCGACCGGGGGCCGCGTCAACGCTGACTACTTCTCCGGCACCGACACCGATGTCGCTGTGGCCGTACGCTGCCGCAAAGAAGACCTAGATGTACCTCGGAATGAATAGTAGAGTATCCCCGGTGTTGAGTTGCAGAGGAATCGTCGTGAAGGCCGAGGGCCCCAACCGTTGTGGATCAGATGACCTGTTGCCGTATCGACGGACTTCGCCCCGCGTGCGGGCCCCACCGTGTGGCCAGCGGTCGCGAACGGCACGGACACCGGAGCGGAGCCGCGACTGTGGTCGGCTGGCGACTATGAACCGCGCCGTTCGCGCAGCATTCTGTGTCGCCGTCAGGGCAGCCGGGATGGCCGTGTTTCTCGTCGCGCTGCCCGGCCGCCGCGTGGTCGCGCAGTGCCCGAACGGCTCCCCGCCTCCCTGTGACCGGCCCAGCACCTCGCCGGACACGGCGCGCTACGCGATCCTCCCGTTCGCTCATACCGAGGGGAGCCAACCGGTCGCCCTGGACGGCGCCGACTGCGCGGAGTTCCTCACGGAGGCGTTCGACCGGTGGGTGGAGGTTCGGCTCGCCGACAAAACGCGCATCTACGACGCCTTGGCGCGCCGCGGCGCGCGTGCCCCGTTTCACGTTGCGTTCGACACCGCCCTCGCCCTCGCCCGCAAACTGGGCGCGGGCAGGCTCGTGATGGGGCATCTGTGGAACTACGCCGACACGTTGCGGCTCACCGCTGATCTGTACGACGCCGTGCACGGCGGCGCACTGTTGCGCCAGGCCTCGACGCGGGTGGCGCTGAATGGCGGGGCGATTGGCTTGGGGTTCAACGCGCTCGCGGATTCGCTACTCGGCGCCGCCGCCGGCCTCGCGGAGGGCACCGGTGCCGACGTGACGCGCTCGCTCCGGGCTCTGCGGGCCTACGACCTTGGCCAGCAGGCGACTCGCGAGTGGAACCTTACGCGCGCCGCGCGCGAGTTCCGCGCCGCCATCGCCGCCGATGCGGACTTCGCTCACGCATACGTGGGACTCGGTCAGGCACTGTTGTGGGCGGCCGACTCGACGCCCGAGGCGGGGCGCGACCGTGCCGTGATCGCGCGTCGGGCCGCTGACTTACTGGGCAAGCTGGGGCGTGCCGACCGGGCGCTCCTCCTCGCGCAGCAAGCCATGTTCGAGCGGCGCTGGCCGGACGCGTGCCAGCAGTACCGCGACATCCTGGTGACCGACTCGACAAACTTCGCCGCGTGGTACGGTCTCGCCGAGTGTAATGCCGCCGACCCAATTGTGATTCCAGACCGAGCCGACACGGGCCGCTACATGTTCCGGGGCAGCTGGGAGACGGCCGTCCGCGCCTACCGCCGCGCCCTGCTCTTGGCGCCTTCCTTCAACTTCGCGTTCGGCAGTCGGGCGGCGCAGCGCCTCACGCAGATCCTGCCGGCCCAGGTGTACTGGTGGCGCCAAGGCCGCCGCGATACGGTCGTGTTTTTCGGCTTTCCAGAGATCGAGGCCGACACGCTCGCGTTCCATCCCGTGCCCGCCCCTCGCGCCGCGGCGCTGGATCCAAACGTGCCCGCACACGCTGCTGCCGTGGAACGCAACCGGGGCAGCCTGGTGGAGATCACGGACGCCTGGGTGAGCGCCTTTCCGCGTGAAGCCCGTGCCCATCGGGCTCTCGGGTACGCGCTCGAACTGACGGGACGGGTCATGCCCACCAGCGGGGCCGCCCGGTCGGCACTGACGGAGCTCGGGGTGGCCGAACGGCTGGAGCGGCGCTCGCAGGACCGCGTCGCCGATGCCATCAGCATCGTACGGCTGTTCGTGAAAGCCGGCGACTTCGACGCAGCGCGGCGCACGGCGGACTCGCTGCTGCGCGAGCCCCCCCATGGCGTCGCCGGTGCGGCGGGGGTGGCCGTCTTGCTCGGCAGACCCGCCCTCGCGGCGCGCCTGGTCGCACCCGGGGATCCGGAGACGCAGTACCCGGGGAGCTCGGACAACACGCCCGTGCACCTACCCGAAAACGCGCTCCGGGTCGGCCTGGAGCTCCTCGCCTACGCGTCGGCTGGCGCGCCACGGGACAGCATCGCGGCCCTGGAACAACGCGTCGAAGGGCTCGTGGCCGTGCTGCCCATCACCATGCGTTCGCCGGCGCGAAGTGCTCTGCTCGACGTGCCGGCCCAACTGGTGTTCGACGCGATGGGGCTGCGGGCCGCTCATCGCCTGACGCCGCCCGGGCCACCACTCCCCATGGCCCGGCAATGGGCGCTGGCCCACGGTGACACGACGGTCGTGCGTGCCGCCCTGGTGACGGAGCTCGCACAGGGCAGGGGGGGCCTCGCGCGTGAGGATTCTCCGCCGGACGGCGTGTATCTAGCCGCGCGTCTGCTGCTCGCGGTTGGCGACACGGCCGCCGCGGAACGCACCCTGGACGCACCGCTGAACGGGCTCTCGAGCCTGCACGGCGCGCTGTTCCGCTACGTCCCCCTCGCCGGCGCACTGGTGAGGATGATGGTACTGCGTGCGCAGGTTGCGGAACGCCGCCACGACCCGCGCCCGGCCCAACGCTGGGCTACGGCGGTCGTGGCCCTGTGGTCTGGGGCCGAGCCAGCGCTGCAACATGTGGTGACCGAAATGAGGCAGATCGCCTTGACTAGGTGATCGCGATCCAACCCCGAGGAGGCCGTATGCGGAACAGGGCAGAGTGGGTCCGGAGCATCAGGGTCATGGTGGCGGCGGCCCCGCTGGCGGCCGTGTGCTGCCACTTCGCGACCCCAGCACCGCACTTCGCGACCCAGCAGGTGGACAACATCGCGTTCGACAGCATCCGGGCGTACGCGAACGCGCTGCACTACGACTCGGTGCTCTTCGCGGCCGACATCCAGCGCGTGGCCTTCGATACGGTGTTGGGCAAGGCGCCCCGTATCGACGCCAACGGCGACCTGGCCCGTATCGAGCCCGAGGTGGGCGCGTGGGCGCTCGACTCGAACGAGCTCGCCGAGGGACGGATCATCGCGCGGATCAAGACGACACAGTTCCACCGGGCGTTCGGGTACTCGCCGCGGTGGACGTGGTGGTGGGTCGACAAGCGGAATGGGCATTGGCGCTCCCTCTATCTCTCGGACAGCCTCGCGAAAGGCATCCCCGACAGCCTGCACTTCATCACGCATGCCGGCCACCGTTGGCGCCAGTCACTCGCGCGCTGGGGCATGTGGGCCACCTGTGGCGAGAGCTCGTGCTGCGAGACAGCGGAGCAATAGCCGCAGCGGTGCGGCGTTCGGTTGCGGCCGGGTGATCTGAGTGGCATAGTGGTTCGCCCTTGGCCCCCAGCATGGTTGCTGACCCGCTTTTTGACCGCGTGGCCCGCGCGCTTGCGGGTCGCTATACGCTCGTGCGCGAACTCGGCCGCGGCGGGATGGCGACTGTATACCTCGGCACGGACCAGAAACTCGAGCGCCAGGTCGCGATCAAAGTGCTGGCACCGGCCACGCGCGCCTATCTCGGCAGCGAACGGTTCCAGCGCGAGGTCCTGTTCGCGGCCCAGCTGTCGCATCCCCACATCGTCCCGCTGTTCGAAGCCGACGAAGCGAACGGCTTCCTCTTCTACGTCATGGAATACGTCGAAGGCGAGTCGCTCGAGGATCGCCTGCACCGCGAGGGACCGCTGCCGGTCGAGGAGGCGATCCGGATCACCACCGAAGTCGGCGACGCTCTGCAGTATGCACACGAGCGTGGCGTCATCCACCGCGACGTGAAACCAGCCAACATCCTCCTGTCGCGCGGTCACGCGATGGTGAGCGACTTCGGTATCGCGAAGCTGATGGAGGCGGCATCTGAGACGGGACAACAGTCTCTCACGGGACCTGGGACCACGGTGGGGACGCCGGAGTACATGAGCCCTGAGCAAGCGGGCGGTGACCGGCGCATCGACGTGCGCACCGACGTCTATTCGCTGGCGGCGGTGCTGTACGCGATGCTCGCGGGCGAGCCGCCGTTCACCGGGCCCACCGTCCGCGCGGTCGTCGCCCGGGTGCTCAGCGACCCGCTGCGACCGATCCGAACCCTGCGGCCGGCCCTGCCGGTCTCGGTCGAGCGCGCGCTCGCACGGGGGCTCGCGAAGATCCCGGCCGACCGACCCGCCACGGTGCGTGAGTTCGTCGATGCGCTCACCGCACCGATCCCAAAACCCTCGCCAGTCGCGGCACGACCGGTTATCTGGATCGCCATCGGGGGAGTGGTCCTGGCGGTCGTCATCTGGTGGCGCGTGCGGCCGGGGGGGATGTCGATGCCGCCGGGGATGACGCTCGTCCCCGCGGGCCTTTACCCCGTGGGCGGCACTCCGTGGCGCCAGCCAACCAACGTACGCCTCGCAACGATCTTCATCGACTCGACGGAGGTGCCCGTCGGCGCGTTCCAGGCCTATCTGTCCGCGACTGGACATGCTCCACCCTGGACACAGAGGCCTCCCGAGCGGTGGCCCGTGACCGGCGTGCTCTGGGCGGAGGCGGCGGCCTATTGCGCCTGGCGCGAGGCGCGGCTCCCAACCGAGGATGAGTGGGAAGCGGCAGCACGCGGACCGCGCGGCTTTCGGTACCCGTGGGGCGACCGTTGGCACCGCGGCTGGGCAAATGCTGATTCACTGCGCGACTCCTTCGACCCCGTCGGGACGGACACGCTGGGCAGATCTTGGGTTGGTGCGTTGGATCTGAGTGGGAACGCGTGGGAGTGGACGGCGACCCCTGGGAGTCGTGCCTCGGGTGAGCTAGGTCACGTGATCAAGGGAGGAGCGTTCGACAGCCCGCCCGAGAATGCGACCGCAACCTTCCGTACCGTGCTCCCCGACCGGCGCCCGTGGTTGGAGCACACGGGCTTCCGCTGCGCACGAGACGCGTCACCGGCGTTACCGGTGCGCAACCCACCCGGTTCCGCCAGCCATTGAAGACTCGACTTGCCCGCGCTTGCCGCGACGAGCGTTCGGGTCCCTTCCTAAACATCCCGCGTGTCATACTTCGAGGACGCCGGGCTCAGCTCGATCTCGGCGGCTGCAGACCGACGGCGCAACCTGTTGTTGGCGGCGAACCTCGCGGGCGAACTGGAGAACGGATATTCTACGTCGACTGGCGCACATCTAGCTCCTGAGGGTGTATTGGAAGCATCGGAGGGACCAAACATGGCAAACGACAAGCAGCAGATACCCCGTCGCAAGTTCCTGAAGACGACTGCCGGCGGCGTCGCCGGGCTGGCCCTCGGCTCGCTGCCCGCGGCAAGCTACGCGAACATCCTCGGCGCGAACGATCGGGTGCGCGTGGGGGTGGTCGGCTTCTCGGACCGCTTCCGGCAATCCCTGCTCCCCGCCTTCGGCAAGCTCGCCAAGCAGCACAACTTCGAGATCGTCGCCGTGTCGGACATCTGGAACCGGCGGCGCGATGAAGGGGTCGCCGAGATCGGGAAGGTGACGGGTGCCAAGCCGCAGCCGTTCCGCAACAACGAGGAGATGTACGACGCGCGGGTGACCGATGCCGTGATGATCTCCACCGCCGACTTCCAGCATGCCTACCACGGCGTGGAGGCGATGCAAGCCGGGCAGGACGCCTACGTTGAGAAGCCGCTCGCGCATACGATGGAGATGGCAACAGCGATCCGTGATGCGGTGAAGAAGGCCAACCGCATCGTCCAGATCGGCACGCAACGCCGCAGCGCCCGCAACTATCAGATGGCCAACGCATTCCTCCGGTCGGGCCAGTTCGGCGACATCGTCATGGCGGAGATGACCTGGAACGTGAACCAGCCGGGTCGGTGGCGCCGCCCGCAGCTCGTGGCGGCGATCCGGGAGCAGGACACCGACTGGACGCGCTTCCTCACCAACCTGCCCCACGAGCCCTGGGATCCGCGCAAGTATATCGAGTACCGGCTGTTCTGGCCGTACTCGTCGGGGATTCCGGACCAGTGGATGGTGCACCAGATCGACACCGTGCACTGGTTCACGGACCTCTCCCGCCCCCGCAGCGTGGTCGCGAACGGCGGGGTGTATCTCTGGAAGGACGGCCGGAAGAACTGGGACACCGCCACGATCGTGTTCGACTACGGGCCGCTCGACGATCCCACCAAGGGCTTCCAGGTCGTCTACTCGTCGCGCATGACCAACTCGGCCGGGGACGTGAAGGAGCTGTATTACTCGAACGCCGGCATGCTCGACCTCGATAAAAACGAGATCACACCGACCGGTGGGTTGCCGGAACCGGCGGCGCGGGAGATGGGGATCAAGGTCAATCAGCTGCGGAAGACGAAGCTCTCGGACGCCATGCCGACCGAAACCGCGGCGAACACGGGCGGCGACGAATCCACCGTCGCCAACGTGCGGAACTGGATGGAGTGCGTGCGGTCGCGCCAGAAGCCGAACGCGGACATCGAGGCCGGCTACAATCACTCCGTAGCCCTGTGCATGACCGTCGCGGCGATGCACAGCGGCCGCCGGGTGACGTTCGACGACACGAAGCAGGACGTCGTCATGGGCTGAGGGCGCGAGCCTGAATTGATGCGTCACTCCCCCAGGTCCCGCCGTCACTGGCTGCGCTCCGCCCTGTGGCTGTCTATCGTCTGCTGCGCCCGGGCTCCGGCGCAGCAGCCCGCCGTTCTCCAGGTCGACGTGGTCCCGCACGAGGCCTTGCGTCGGGTGGATATCACGGTCGACGGCAAGCCGTTCACCTCCTACATCTACCCCACGACCCTCAAGAAGCCGACGCTCTACCCGGTGCGGAGCGCTTCGGGCACAGTGGTAACGCGCGGCTGGCCGCTCGAGCCCCGGCCCGGGGAGCGGGTCGATCATCCGCACCAGGTCGGCCTGTGGTTCACCCATGAGAACGTGAACGGGCTCGACTTCTGGAACAACTCGGACGCGATCCCAGAGGCCCGGGCATCCGCCATGGGCACGATCCTGCACCGCGCCGTCCGTCGGGCCGAGAGCGGGCCGGGTGAAGGTGTGCTCGAGGTCACAGCGGAGTGGGTCGATGCTCATGGCGCGGCACTCTTGCGTGAGGACACGCGCTTCGTGTTCCGCGCCAGTGCGGACGTGCGGACGATCGACCGCGTCGCGACCCTAACCGCGCTGGGTCGGGCGGTGACGTTCACGGACGCGAAGGACGGGATGCTCGGGCTGCGCGTCGCCCGCGCACTGGAGCAACGAGCTACGACGGCCGAGGTGTTCACAGACGCGAGCGGACATGCGACCACCGTCCCGGCGCTTGACAACGCAGGCGTCACGGGTCACTACCGGAACTCCGAGGGTCTTGAGGGGGACGCCGTATGGGGCATGCGCGCCCGTTGGTGCATGCTGTCGGGCACGGTCGAGGGCGCACCGGTCACGATCGCCATCCTCGACCATCCCACGAACGTGGGGTTCCCGACGTACTGGCACGCGCGCGGCTACGGCCTGTTCGCCGCCAACCCGCTCGGCCGCAAGGTGTTCAGCCACGGGAAGGAGCAGGTGAACCTGCGGCTCGAGCCCGGAGAGGCGAAGACGTTCCGTTACCGCGTGCTAATCCTCTCCGGTCCCACGACGTCCGAGCAAATCGAGCAGTACTATCAGGATTTCGCCCGCTGAGGGGCGGCGCCAGCGGCGCGCGTCGAGCCGCGAAAGCCTTGCGGAGGGATATGACGAACGATCGCGGCTGGATCTTCGCTCTTCTGGTGGGCTCATCGACGCTCGCGGCTCAGGCGCCACCGAACGCGGCGTCGAGTGCGACTAGCGCGGCGCCCAACCAGCTCACCGCCGCCGAGCGGGCAGCGGGTTGGCGGCTCCTGTTCGACGGCAAGACGCTCGACGGCTGGCGCGGGCTCGGCTACGACAGCGTGCCGCGTGCCCATTGGGTAGTCGTGGACGGAACGATCAAGAAGATCGCGAATGGTCGCGTGCCGCGGCTGCCCGACGGCCAACCCGCCCACGGCGGGGACCTCATGACGGTCGCCACCTTCGGCGACTTCGAGCTCGAGTGGGAGTGGAAGGTCACGCCCGGTGCGAACAGCGGCGTCAAGTACAACGTGTCCGAAGAGCTGTCCATGCGCACCGCGCCGAACCACGCGGCCATCGGCTTCGAGTACCAGATGCTCGACGATGATCTTCACGAGGACGGCAAGATGCCTTCGCATCGTGCGACCGCATTGTACGATCTCATCGCGCCCAACGCGACGAAGCAGCTGCGCCCGGTTGGCGAGTGGAACCAGTCTCGGATCGTATTCCGCGGCCCGCACGGCGAGCACTGGCTCAACGGCACCAAGGTGCTCGAATTCGACCTGGGCACGGCGCGCATGGACTCGCTCGTCGCCGCGAGCAAGTTCAAGAAGATCCAAGGCTTCGCCGCGCGGCGCCGCGGGCACATCGTGCTGCAGGATCACGGCGACGAGGTCTACTTCCGCTCCATCAAGGTGAAGGAGTCGTAAGACACCCCTTGTCTTGGCCCTGGCGCGCTCCTGAACGGCTACGGCGTGGTCGGAACTGGGCGAGGGCGCGGCCGGCGGTGGGGGCGCGCACCACCCTTGGCGGACAGACTGCCGCAGGTGTGGGAGACAGCGGACGGTAGCGCGATGGCACCCCCTGGCTCGCTGCCCGTCACCGTGATCTGCAGCACCGGGTGGAGCTCGATGCAGTTCGGCGCCAGGCCGTCCTGTTTGTGATCGAAATCGAAGAACCCGACTCCTGTGACCTCCACCTTGCGTGGCGGATTCAATAGCGTGACCGATGTGGTAACGGGCGCCGGCCCGAGCTCGTTGATCAGCGCCTGACGCGCCGCCCCGAAGGCAGCCACCTTCGCGGATGCGCACGCACTGGCGCAGGTGGGCGAGGGGATTTCGGCGATCATGGTCTTGCCGTGGTCGGCCGGGTCGGCGAGGACGAGGTGGAAGTCACGGTCTCCCTTCGGACCCGATTCTTCTTTCCACCCGATCAAGAGTGCCTGCACCGTGAACTGTTGCGTCTCGGTCGGCGCGATGCGGGCGCTCTGGGGCAGCTTCGGCGGTGCCGTAAGGGCAACGAGGGCGCCCACCGAGCTCTGCGTGGGAGTTGAGTTAATGACGGCGGCGCTCTGACCATCCGTGAGCGTCTTGATGGCCCAGCGCTCCGTGCCGCAGTGCGTGCCACAGGCGGGACCGGTGGCAGGACGCTTGGGCGCTGGCGTGCTTGGTTGCTGCGAGCGGGCGGGGAGCGGGAGCGCGATTAAAGCGCTCAGGGCCAGCCAGTGACGTTTCATCGGAACCTCCTCAGCAGGATGTCACCCCGGCGCAAACGCCTTTCGAGGCACGACGAGCCGCCGCATCGAGCCCGACGCGACCCACGCCAAGCCCCCCAGCTCACGTCGCTTGGGGTCGCTCGTCAGGATGTCTGTCGTAATACGCCTCAAGATTCGGCGGCCGGTACGCTGCGTCGCGATAGCGCTCCGCCACCGATCGATGCAGGCTTTCGCACGTGTGCTCTGCCACAGCCGGATCGGCGATCGGCCGGTAGTACTTGGGAATCAAGCCATAGTACCCCTTGCGGGACTCGACGATAGACCCGAGCGGATTCGGGGTCGCCGGGACGACGCCGATCCCGAGGCCGCAGCCTCGAGCCTTCTGCACGAGCCACTGCAGCGCGATGTCGGCGAGCCGCGTGTCGGCGTAGCCACCGCCAACATTCGAATGGGTTCCGCAAAACCACATCTGCTCCAGTTGCTGCCCCACCGCGTCAGGTTGCTGATGCCACAGCGTGGCCTCGAAGAAGCGCCGTTTCTCGTCGATCGCCAACGCCTGGAAGGCATG